>Ga0182024_10019100_pt1 | contig 12670 bp, 8 predicted proteins | sample P32metaG_FD_120480 | JGI IMG/M metagenome (GOLD analysis project Ga0182024, IMG submission 120480) | Permafrost microbial communities from Stordalen Mire, Sweden - P3-2 metaG (Illumina Assembly) | ecosystem: Environmental > Terrestrial > Soil > Wetlands > Permafrost | place: Sweden: Stordalen... | reverse complement strand
GCTGTGCGGGGTTGAATCGATTGGCGTGGACGAGATCCACTGGGGACATGGCAAGCGGGCCGACAACTTCTTAACCGTGATCTACCAGATTGATGCTGGTTGCCGACGCCTGTTGTGGATCGGCAAGCGGCGCTCGGAGAAGACGCTCCGCCGTGGGCTGAAGGAACTGGGGCCGGAGTTCGTCAGGGGGCTGCGCTTTGTATGCAGCGATATGTGGAAGCCCTATTTGAAGGTCATCGCCGACCAGGCCGGCCAGGCGCTGCATGTGCTGGACCGGTTCCACATCACCATGCACATGAACCAAGCCGTGGATGAAGTACGCCGGGCTGAGAGCACGCGTCTCAGAGCCAAGAGCAAAGACCAAGCCAAGCGACTGAAGAACATGCGCTGGTCCTTGTTGCGCAAAGGAAGCCGGGTGCGCGGACATGCCCGCGAGAAGCTCAACGCCCTGCTGGCAAGCAAACTGGCGACGGCTAGGGCATGGGAACTGAAAGAAGTCTTCCAACACTTCTGGAAATACAACTCGCCCCTCTGGGCTTCCGCATTCCTGGACTACTGGTGCCAGCGTGCTATGCGCAGTCGCCTCGAACCAATCAAGAAGGTTGCGCGTATGCTACGGACCCATGAGGATCTGCTGATGAACTGGTTCCGCGCTAAAGGAGAGATCTCAAGCGGCGCTGTCGAGGGTCTCAACAACAAGATACGAGTGGTTACCAGACGATCCTTCGGCTTTCGAACCTATAAAGCCATGGAAATGGCCCTGTTTCACACCCTTGGACGACTCCCCGAACCAGAGTCCGCCCACAAATTCTGCTGAGGATGCGCAAAAACCAATCGTTGAAACGTGCTAGGAAATCCAAAGGCGGTGTCTGTTTCAATCATCAATTCCCATACGTTGGAGCGTCGTTCGCATGTCAAAGACAGCTGTCCCTCGTTATCGATTGTGCTTTTCTTCGTCGAGAGAAAGCAAGTAAACGCAAGTAATTGAGGCGATCGCAAGCAATCCAAAACAGGATTAACCACGTTTTAACGGCTAGCGAATTTGTCAAGGACCTCGGCCGTGGTCCCGAATAAAAGTTGTATATATTAATATGTAGTGCTTCGAGATCGCAAGAGATTGAAATGGAAAGCGTTCCGGTAAGGCACCTCGTTTACTGAGGGACAAGTGGCGAATCAAAAGTATCGGGAAATATCCCGCAGTCTCCAGAATGACATCTCTTTAGGGCGCTATCAACCGGGCGATCGGTTGCCGAGCGAAATTGAACTTGTCGACCGTTTTGCGGCGTCAAGAATGACGATATTCAGGGCTATGCGCGAATTGCAGGCTCTCGGCATCGTGGAACGAAAAGTTGGTTCCGGCACTTATGTCTCCAAGACATCAAAAGCAGACGGATATGTATTCGGGCTCCTTATTCCCGAACTCGGCCAGACCGAGATTTTCGAACTGATTTGTCGGGGAATGGTGCAGTCACCGCTCGCGGCCTCACACTCTTTATCCTGGGGACATAACAACTCCGCAGGTAGGAGCCCGGGGGAAATTGCAGAACAATTGTGCGCGCAGTTCATTGAACAAAAAGTCTCTGGCGTCTTCTTTAGCCCGCCGTACAAGCCGCCCTGCCCGGAAGCTAATAGCCGTGTTTTGCAGGCATTGGACAATGCGAGCATTCCGGTGGTCCTTCTCGATCGCTGCGCCCTTAAGTACCCAGAACACAGTGATCACGATCTTGTCGGGATAGACAATCGCCGAGCTGGCTACATTGTGACTGATCATCTCGTCCGCCAAGGCGGAGTCAACGTGGTCTTCTACACGTCGGGCACGTACAACGAAACAGTGGATGATCGAATTGCTGGATTTCACTCAGCGCTTCTCGAGCACGACTTGGTTATTTCGAAAAAACTCATCATTCGTGGCGATCCTGGAGACCGGCAGTTTGTTGAAAAGGTGCTTCGAAAGCAAAAGATCGACTCGATCATGTGCGCAAATGACTATGTCGCTGCGACCCTCATGCAGACCTTGATTGGATTAGGCGTGCGGATCCCGGACGACATTCGGATTGCAGGTATTGATGACTTCCGATACGCTGCCTTGATGCCGGTGCCATTGACCACATATAGGCAGCCTTGCGATGAGATAGGAGCTATCAGTATTGCGACGATGCTTGAGCGAATTAGAAATCGCGATTTGCCAGCTCGGTCAATCCAGCTGAATGGAAGGTTGGTAGTTCGACAGTCCACTGGCTCGCACGCTCAATCAAAGCGCATCCCGCCAAAATGAGCTCTTCAAAGCAAGCTGACATCGGGGACAACAGGCCATCCAGGCAAACCGCGCCGCTCAACTGCTGCTAAGTTGAATGAGCAACTGGCAGAATTAAGGCCCAACAATACTATGCGACACCATCCGCATAAGTTCGCACTTGTGTACGCGTACGGCCTAGCTCTCCAGCTTCGGAAATATACTCATCCGCAGCTGTGTTGCACCGAATGGCACAAGACTCCTTGCAGTCTTGATTGCCTGTTAGGAAATCATTCGCTTCTTAAATCAAACACGTACCTTACTCGCAGTCTCTTGTTGAGATGAATCAAGATTGTCTTTAGCTTCACAGCGATCGTCGAAGATCATGGTCGTCTTGTCTTTTGCATTGAATCGCTTCCAGCGTGGAATCCCGGCGTGGTTGGGATCTCCGTTTCTAGCGAAATTCATCCACGCTGTACTGACCTGACGTGCCAAGATATGTGCAGCGTCACCACCACCGGTCATGTGCTCGCAAAGGTCAGGGTTGTCGAAAACAAACGGCATTTCTGAACAGTGGAAAGCCATTGGGCGCCCGTCTAGTATCGGCGTCTGCCAGGCAAACTGATAGCAGTACACCGGGGCAGATTGTTGCGGAACGTCGAAGCTCTCAAGCGAGCGATCGGCTCCCGGATTGGCGCATTCGCGAAAGGCTCGCAGGAGATGATCGTTGTGCTGCCCGATTCCAAAACCATCTATAACGGCTCGATGTACTCGAGCTCTGTCACGACCGGCGACTTCGAAAAGTTCATTTATCGCGATGTCGTCGCCTACATGGATGCACACTATCGCACCATCCCCGATCGGCGGAGTCGTGGCCTCGTCGGCCACTCCATGGGCGGCTACGGCGCGTCGCGCATCGGCATGAAGCATCCTGACGTCTTCGGCGCTCTCTACATCATGAGTCCCTGCTGCATGTCTTCGATGGTCGGGGGCGGCCCAGGCTCCGCCGATCAGATCAAGGAGCGGGCGATCGCCAGCGAGAAGAAGGTTGCCGCGGCGAAGTCTCCCGCGGACCTGGCGGCACAGTCGCCCGGCTTCGCCTCCGCGCAATTTGCAACAGCAGCGGCGTGGGCGCCCAATCCAAAGAACCCTCCGCTCTACTTCGATCTGCCAACCAGGGACGGTCTCCCGCAGCCGGAGATCGTAGCGAAATACACGGCCAACTCACCGCTCGCCTTTGTCGATCAGTACATCGGTAATCTCAAGCAGTACCTCGCCATCTCTATGGATGTCGGCGATCAGGACGGGTTGCGATTCGATGCCGTGAAACTGCACACCATCCTCGATAACTACGGAATCGCTAACAGCTTTGAGATTTACTCCGGCACGCATGTCAGCGCAGTCGCCGATCGATTCCAGAACCACGTGTTGCCATTCTTCAGCAAGAATCTCTGCTTCACGGCAGATTGCCGTTAGCGAGCAGATCTCCGTCCGGCTGCACATGGGATTTCAGGTCAGGTCGTTCGCGAGCATAAACAGCGCATCAGGATGCTGGCGAACAGAAAGTCGAGATGAAACATGCTCCGCATTGAGCGAGTTTTCCAACCGAGTTTTTGTTCATCGGTACCAATGCCCGTTGTCGCGCTCTTGCTCGCAGCTTCGACGATTGCCACTGCGCAAATGCCCGGACAGAAGGCGCCCGGTCCTCCGCCTGCGCAGGTGGCGAAGACGAGCCACGGCATCCGCTCCACCGCGGGCAGTGAAGTCCTTGAGGTCACCGTGTGTTCTGACTCGGTGATTCACGTTGTTGCTACGCCCGAACCCTCCGCCGCCGCATCACCGCGCCCGTGGATGCTCGACGCACAGCAGTCCTGCCCCGGCGTGCCGTTCACCTTCGCGCAGGACTCGAAAATGGCCAGCATGAAGACTGCTCAGCTTGAGGTCATCTTTAACATCGAGCGCGGCAATCTCACTTTCCGGACCGCCGTCGGAGAATCGCTGTTAAACGAAGGCAACAGCATCCCGCGCACCTATGAGCCGGTCGAGATCAATGGCGATCACACCTACCGCGTCACGGACCGCTTTTCTCCGTTGATCACGGAAGCGCTCTACGGGCTGGGCCAGCATCAGAGCGGCATGTTCAACTATCGCGGCGCCACGGTGGAACTGGGAGAAAACAACACCGATGTTGCGATCCCGCTTCTGATTTCGAGCAAGGGCTACGGGCTGATGTGGAACACGGCGGCGCTCACCTACTTCGACAATTGCTTCCCGCTCGAGATGAAGCTGACCTCCATCGCCGGCAAGTCGATCGATTACTACTTCCTCTACGGCCCCGAAATCGACGCTATTCTCCATGAGTACCGCACCATGACCGGCCACACGCCCCTGCTGCCGAAGTGGGCATACGGCTTCTTTCAATCGAAGGACCGCTACATATCTCTCGACGAGATTCGCGATATCGCGCAACGATACCGGCACGATCACATCCCACTCGACGCTATGGTGCAGGACTGGTTCTGGTGGAAGACAGAGGGCGATCCGGTCTTCAATTCCAATTATCACGACGTAGCGCAAGACCTCGAGGCCCTGCACAAAGAAAACGTGCACGCCATGATTTCTGTCTGGGGTCTGCTCGATCCCGAGTCGGAAACCTTTAAGGTTCTCGATGCGAAGCACGAGCTTGTGTCGGACGCGCACGTCTACGATGCCACCAACTCCGAGGCACGCGACACGTACTGGAAGCACCTGCCCGGCAAGTTGCTGGCGCAGGGATGGGACGCATTCTGGCTCGACAGCGCCGAACCGGAAGAATACTGGCCGCACATGGGCGACGCAATCCTTAGCAGCCGCCAGCTCGCTATCGGCAACGGCGCCGAATTCACGAACGTCTTTCCGCTCGTGCACACGCTTGGAGTGCAGGATCACTGGAAGGCGCAGAACCCGAGCAGGCGCGTCTTTCTGCTCACGCGCTCGGCGTTCCTCGGGCAGCAGCGCGTAGGCGCCACCGTCTGGTCGGGAGACGTTTACGGCACCTACTGGGGCCTGAGCCACCAGGTCCCAGCCGGCCTCAATTTCGCGCTGTCCGGGTATCCCTATTGGACCACTGATATTGGCGGATACTGGCCGCCCCACGACGACCCTCTCGCCGATCCCGCCTTCCAGGAGCTCTACGCGCGCTGGTTCGAGTACGGCACGTTCTGTCCCATCTTCCGAACGCACGGCCACCGTCCGCACAATGAGATGTGGTGGTACGACAAGGTCGAACCCATCCAGGTGAGCTACGACAGGCTGCGCTATCGGCTGATGCCGTATATCTACTCGCTTGCATGGAAGGTGGCCAGCGAGGATTACACGATTCAGCGGCCACTTGTGATGGACTGGCGTACGGATCCGAAGACCTGGAATCTTGGCGACGAGTTCATGTTCGGCCCGGCCATCCTCGTCAACCCAGTGCTCAAAGCCAACGCTACCAAGCGCAGTATCTATTTACCGGCAGCCGCGGCGTGGTTCGACTTCTGGACCGGCGAATCGCTCAATGGTAGCCAGGAGATCGATGCCGATGCGCCCCTCGATCGTATGCCGCTCTTCGTGCGCGCCGGTTCCATTCTCCCCATGGGTCCGCAGATCGAGTACGCTGCGCAGGATCCCGCGGGGCCCGTCGAGCTCCGCATCTATCGCGGTGCCAATGGCAAATTCGACCTCTATGAAGACGGGGGCGACGGCTACGAGTACGAAAAGGGCCAGCATTCCGTCATCCCTATCCGGTGGGACGACCGAAGCTCTTCTCTCACCATCGGTCCGCGCGAAGGCTCATTTCCCGGAATGATCGAAAGCCGCAAATTCCGCGTCGTCCTGGTCGCAGAGGGACACGCCGTCGGCGTGGATGGATCCGGCGTCCCCAACGCAGAAATCAGCTACCAAGGCAAGGAAGTTCAGGTAACGATCAAGTAATCTGCCGCTGCGCTGGGCCTTGCAATGCGATATGGTCCACGCTGCGCTCACATCGGATTCGCGGGAAAGAAGGCTGGTTATGACGCATTGGAAACTTTCGCTTCTGCTGACGGCTGTGCTGTGCGCTCCTTTGGCTGCCCAGTCTCAATCAACCGACCCCTGTGCCGCCCTCGCCGGCCTCAAGATTGACGGCGTCGAAATCACCAAGGCCGCGCCCATTCCTGCCGGCACAACGGTACCGCCGCCTTATCCGAACGCTCCCGCCATTGGACCGTTGCCCGCGCACTGCCGAGTCGATGGAGTGATCAACCGCCGGCAGGGCGTCGACGGTGAGGAGTTTGGCATCGGCTTTGCTCTTGCACTTCCCGACGAAGCCGTCTGGAACGGCGATTTCATGATGCAAGGCGGCGGTGGCGGCAATGGCATCGTTGCCTATCCAGCGGGTGCTAACTACGCAGGCGACAAGCCAGCACTCTCCCGCGGATTTGCCGTCGCCAGCACTGACACGGGACACAAGGCGAAGACCGGGCCGTTCGATTTCTCCTTCATGCGCGACCAGCAGGCCTATCTCGATTTCGCCTTCCTCGCAAACGCCGAAGTCGCCGGAGTCGCCAAGCAGATCATCGCGCATTACTACGCAAAACCTGCGGGGTACTCCTACTTTGTCGGCTGTTCCACAGGCGGGCGCGAAGGCATGATCCTCTCGCAGCGATATCCCACCGTCTTCAACGGCATCGTTTCGGGCGACCCGGCCATGCGCACAGGTCTTTCTAACCTCGAAATCAGCCAATGGATTCCCGTTGCCTATAACGAGGCTGCCCCCAAGGACGCCTCTGGCAAGCCGCAGATCGACAAGTTCCTCACCGACGGTGATCGCAAATTATTCATGGACGCCCTCATGAAGAAGTGCGACGCGAAAGACGGCGTGACCGACGGAATGATCTCCGATCCTCTCGGCTGCGACTTCGATCCCGCAGTCCTTGCCTGCAAGCCCAGCCAGAGCGATGCCTGCATCGCGCCTGACAAAATTGTCGCCATCAAGAAGGCCTTCGCCGGACCGAAGAATGCTTACGGCACGCAAGTTTACCCCGGCTTTCTTTACGACGCCGGTATCACCACAAAGGGCGGCGTGCCGGGTCTGCTCGCCATGGGCACGCGTGGTATCTTCGGACCTTACACATTGGCAACAGAACTTGATGTCGACAAAGCGGCACTGCACGCCTCCGATCCGCTTGTCGAGCCAGCCTCGACCAATCTCACAACGTTCTCTCTTCACGGTGGCAAGCTCATTTTCTTCCACGGCGACAGCGATCCGTGGTTCTCGCCTCTCGATACGCTCGGTTACTACAACTCCATGTCCGAAGCCAATGGCGGCCTCGATAGAGTCTCCGCCTGGAGCCGCATCTTTCTCGTGCCCGGGATGGAACATTGCGGCGGCGGGCCTTCTCTCGATCGCTTCGACATGCTCAGCGCCGTAGTCGACTGGGTCGAGAAGGGCACGGCGCCTGATTTCGTTATCGCCACCGGCGCAGCATTCCCCGGTCGCAGCCGCCCGCTGTGCGCCTATCCAAAACACGCCCAGTACAACGGAAACGGTGACACCCAGGACGCCCGTAACTTCCAATGCCAAAACTCGGCAGTTCAATAGCGAGAGGTTTGCAGTCATGAGTTCCAGATACATTCATTTTGCAGCTCTCGCCGCAGGGCTGTTGTTTGCCGCTAGCCTTGGCGCATACGCACAGCCCGCGCCTGGTCAAGCGGCATCCGCCTCAGTTGCGAAGCCGCTTCCCTTCGTCAGCCCCGTCTTTGGCGACAACATGGTCCTGCAGCGCGGCAAGCTCGACACCATCTGGGGCTGGTCCGATCCCGGTGACATCGTCCGCGTCCAGATCGGCGACAACACGGCGAGCGCAACCGCCGGTGCCGACCGCCGGTGGCAGGTCAAGATTCAACCTCCGGTGCCCGCCGGCCCTTACACCGTAACGATCACCGGCCATCAAAGCGTCGAGCTGCACAACGTCCTCGTCGGCGACGTGTGGCTCTGCGGTGGCCAATCGAACATGGGGCTGCCTCTTCGGTTCACCAAGAATGCCGATGAGGAAATCAAGGCGGCTAACTACCCCGACATTCGCTTTTTCACCGTTGGCGGTCGTCCCGCCTATCACCATGTGGATGTGATCGAAGGGGACTGGCGCGTCGTCTCACCCGAGACCGCAAGCTGGATCTCGGCGGTCGGCTACTACTTCGCCCGCAAGATACAGCAGGAAATGCATGTTCCCATCGGCCTCGTGATCGATTCGGTCGGCGGAACTCCCGCCGAGGCTTGGGCCAGCGCCGACGCGCTCCGTCCGCTCCACGACTTCGATATCCCGCTCGCAGAACTCGACCGGCTGAAAGCGGAAAACGCGCCCGAGTACGGCAACTACGTCATGCACTGGTACGACCAGTACGACATTGGTCAGAAGAACAACTGGTCCGCTCCCGATTTCGACGACTCGACCTGGAAATTCGTCCCAATCCCCGGCGGGTTCGCGGAACTTGGCGTGCCCGATACGCCGGCCCTTGTCTGGTTCCGCAAGGAAATCACTCTGCCCGACCCGCTGCCCAAACCCGGGAGTCAAGGGTCGAGCCCGACGCCAGGCCCGTTCCCTCGCGGCGGCAACATGCTCTCTCTGGGCGAGATTGAACGCATGGACACCGTGTATATCAATGGGACGGAAGTCGGTGGCAGCGCATGGGTCGAGAATCCACGCAGGTATTTCATTCACGACGGCATTTTGAAGCCCGGCCGGAACGTGATTGCGATTCGTATTCTCAAAAGCAAACCCGATGGCGGCTTTCTCTCCAAGCCTGAGGATCTGCACCTCACCCTTGGCGACCAGACCAGTATTCCGCTCGCAGGCCAGTGGAAAGCGAAGCTCAGCGTCGACGCACGTCCGCCGCAACCGTTGCCTATCGCCTACGAGAACTGGCCCGTTATGCCGACTGTTCTTTACGAAGGCATGCTTGCGCCTATCGCGCCTCTCTCGATCTCCGGTGCCATCTGGTATCAGGGCGAGCAGAACTCTCCGCGCGGCTATCAATATCGCAAAATTCTTCCCGCCATGATCGCCGATTGGCGCGCGCTTTTCGCGCAGGGCGATTTTCCCTTCTACATCGTCAGCCTGCCCGCTTTCACAAAGCCCAGTCCCATCCCGGTAGATGGAGACGAGTGGGCTGAGACACGCGAATCGCAGGCCATCACCGCGGTCGCCGTTCCCAACTCGTGTCTCGCGGTCACTATCGACACCGGCGATCCCGACAACATCCACGCCAAAGACAAGCAGCCCGTCGGCGATCGCCTGGCCCTCTGCGCGCTAGCGAAATACTACGGCAAGAACGTCGTCTACTCCGGCCCTACTCTCGAGTCGGTCGAGCGCCTCCCCGCTTCCATCCGCCTGCACTTTGCACACGCCGACGGCGGCTTAGTCGCCAAAGGCGACAAGCTCGGAGAGTTCTCGATCGCCGGAGACGACCGCAAATGGGTCTGGGCTGATGCCCACATCGACGGCGACACCGTCGTGGTTTCTTCACCGTCTGTGCCCAATCCCACTCAGGTGCGCTACGCCTGGCAGTCTAATCCCGCCGCCACGCTCTTTAACGGCGCCGGACTTCCGGCTGCTCCCTTCCGCACCGACACCTGGCCAAGCAAAACGGGGGGGCACAGACCCTACTGAGCACGGAAGTGCACCTGCGCCGCTCTCGAGATGCATGGAGCGTCAACTGACGCCGCGTCCATACTTGTAGACGAGGACAACTGGCACCCGACGCGGAGTGCATGACGCCATAACTTTCGATTGACGAATTCGGGCCAACTCACTCACCGAAGGCTGTTCTTCACTCGATTTCAGGGTCCCTGCTGTGTTGGCCCACCCTTCCGTTTTACTGCTCAGTAATGGAACTGCGGAGCCGGGCATTTCCCCCGACGCCCCGATGCGTGCATTGGCATTGGGCACTTGCGGAAACGTTTTGTCTTTCGGATTAGGATCAGGGTACGCAGATGGACCCCTCTCTTAGAAAACGTAGCACCCTATTGCGTAGTTGACTGTCTAGGCAGTTACCTATCATGGCTCTATGCCTAGGCCGAAGAGCGACGACAAGCGTAGCGCCATACTTGCCGCCGCAACCCGCATCATCGTTACGCAAGGACTGAGTGTACCGACGAGGGGCATAGCCAAAGAGGCTGGCGTCGCAAACGGTTCGCTCTTTACATACTTCGAGAACAAGCCGGACCTTTTCAACCAGCTCTACCTTGAACCGAAGGCGGAGATGGCAGCGGCAGCCATGAAAGACCTTCCGAAAGATGCGGAACTTCGTGAGTAGGTATTTCACATCTGGCAAAACTGGATGAATTGGGCCCTTTCATTCCCCGAGAAGCGGGGAGCCCTAGCTCAACCTGGCGTCTCCGACGAGATCACTCCCGCGACCCGCAAAGCGGCCAGCAAAGCGATGGCAAGCGCCGCGGAATTAATGCAATGGGTTCATGCACCGGTTCTCTGCGCAAAGCCTCAGTGGCTCTTGTTCTCACACTCATGAATTCTGTGGCGGAGGGCACCATGGACTTCATCGCCCAGGACCCAGCTAATGCAAAGATTGCACGCAGAGTTGGCTTCGAAGCCCTGTGGCGGATGGTAGCTTCATCTTCTGTTTTCGTTGATGACTGTCTAGACAGACAATTAGGAGGAGCGGTAGCCACACCATCCCATTAGGTATATCTTGGTAAACATCTTTGAGGATCAAAAGCGCTGACCGCCATAAATCAGCCCTAGCCCGATTGGCAGAAGAATTTGGTGTCAATTTGGTGTCAAATCGCGCCGACTGTGCCGGTTTTACCGGTTCAGCCGGCGCGTAAGTCCTTTGCCGTCTGTATCCTGGAGTTTGACTTCTCCATGGCATGGAAGAGGTCGTCGGTTCGATCCCGACCAGGTCCACCAAATAACCTCTTCCACATCATCGATTTACAGACAAGCCTCAGAAGCTTGCATCGGCCGCTTTGGCGCCGATTGGCGCCAATTCTGTTCCAGACCGCATTCAATACGACTCACTTTCGGCCTTGGCCATTGCAAGAGGCACTGTCGACGCGGCGCGTCTCGAACGCCGCTTCTTTCGGAGTTCCTTGCCGATGGAGTTCAGCGTGGTTCGCACAGTTTCAGGAATAAACTGCATGTACACATCAGGTGCGGTCTGCGCGCGGGAGTGGCGCAGAATACCCTGAACGTCCTTGACCGAGCCCTTGTGCTGGCTGAGCGTTGCGATAGTGCGCCGGATGACCTGGAACGTCAGTTTCGGCAGTCCCAGTTTTTCCCCGAGATCGTACAAGACGCGCTTGCGAAAGTTGTCGGGGTCCAGAAACCCTCCATCCCGGTTCGGGAAGATAAAAGCCTCCGGGGACGAATCGGGACACTTCTTCTTCCAAACCACGAGATCATTGGCGAGTTCAGGAGGAAGATGGATTGCGCTCAGACTTTTCCGGGTTTTGCCCCAGCGACATATCTGCCCCTTGTAAACCGTTTCTTGCAGCATGAGGCTCGAGTCCTCTTGGCGGAAACACTTCCGCCTCGGTGCGAACAGTTCACCAGGCCGCAACGCATCCGTCATATCGAGTTCGAGAAGAACCCGGTCCATCTCGCGCAGCTCGTCAAGAGCCATACGAAGCTGATCCCATCAGGGTCGTCTTGTCGCTTTCCTTCAGCTGTGCCGGTACCTTGACTTTAAGCGCTGGATTCTACGAGGAAATCCTTGTCGAGAGCTTCTGAAAAGATGCCGCGCTAGCAGGCGCGCATCTGCAGGACGCGATCCCGTGAGCCTCCTTCGGCAAGCTTATTGACATGTAACTGCAGATCGTAGCGTGTGAAGTTCCGTAAAGGAATTTCTCCGAGACACATTTTGCTGAAGCCGCAGGAGAGCCTGACTGTCGAGATCGGCCAAGTGCATACGTTCGCGAATGAACGGGAGGAGTTGACGGTAATTCGGATCGAGACGAAGCCGGCAGCTGGTGTAGTTAGAGCCTTTCAGTTGGCGTACGGAGTCGCGAATGACGGTGGCGCAGCTAGCGACGTGTTGCCGAAGAATCCGCTTGTTGTTCGGGCGAGTTGGGGTTTTCCGCCCCAGGTTCCGCTTGCCGTCCAGAAGGTTGTGTCGCACTCGCCACATTTGTTGCGAAGGCAACTGGAGTGGAAATGACGCCAGCGCGGTACTGCCGATGGGGCCAAGGAGTTTGTGCATCTCGAAAGTTGATCGGTCGGGAGGTTCGCTTAAGTCCTTCGTGGGGAATTGGATTATCGCAAATATTGCGAAGTTACGGATGCACTGCGCAGCTGCTGGATTTCTTCGTATGCAATTCCTTGAATGAGCGAATGTTGCCAACTCGCTCCCCATCAAAGATCGAATAGCTGTGGGAAGGGGGTTTCCCTGAGGCACCGTTGACTACAGCGAAAGTTGCAG
>Ga0182024_10019099_pt1 | contig 12671 bp, 10 predicted proteins | sample P32metaG_FD_120480 | JGI IMG/M metagenome (GOLD analysis project Ga0182024, IMG submission 120480) | Permafrost microbial communities from Stordalen Mire, Sweden - P3-2 metaG (Illumina Assembly) | ecosystem: Environmental > Terrestrial > Soil > Wetlands > Permafrost | place: Sweden: Stordalen... | reverse complement strand
GTCGGGCCGCAAGATGCCGGTGCTGATCCTCACCGCGCGCGATCGCTGGAGCGACAAGGTCGCCGGCTTCGACGCCGGGGCAGATGATTATCTGGCCAAGCCTTTTTACACCGAGGAATTGCTGGCGCGGCTGCGCGCGCTGTTGCGCCGCGCCGCCGGTTTCGCCACCGCCGATATTGAGATCGGTCCCTTGCGCATCGACCCCCGCGCCAGCCGCGTCACGCTGGACGGCAATCCGGTCAAGCTTACCAGCCTGGAATACCGGCTGCTCGCCTACCTGGCCCATCATCGCGGCAAGGTGGTGTCGCGCACAGAGCTGGTGGAACATCTTTACGACCAGGATTTCGACCGCGACTCCAACACAATCGAAGTGTTTGTGGGCCGGTTGCGCAAGAAGCTGGATGCCGGCCTGATCCAGACGGTGCGCGGCCTGGGCTACAGCCTCGAAGACCCCACCCTTGGCCGCAAAACCCTCTCGGCTTAATTCGCTCGCCGCCCGCCTGATCGCGGCGGCGGCGATCTGGACCATGCTGGCATTGGCGGTGGGCGGATTTTTCCTGTCCAACGCCTTCCGCGCCGCCGCGCTGGACAATTTCGACGCCGCTTTGCGCACCGACATGGATGGGTTGGTGGCGGCCGCCGAGCCTGACGAAAATGGCGGCGTGGTGTTGCAGGACCGTTTTGTCAATCGCCGCTTCGACCGGGTTTATTCCGGCCTTTATTTTCAGATCAAGCCCGCCCAGGCCGGCCAGCCGGGCGGACAGATATCCCGCTCTTTGTTCGATCACGGCCTGGCCCCGGCTTCGGAGCAAAAGCAGGGCGCGCTGACGTATGGCTATGCCGACGGACCGGAAAACCAGAAGCTCAGGGTGGTGTCGCAGCGGGTGGAATTTCCCATCGCCTCCACCCCCAACCAGAACGACAGCAAAGTTTATACCTTTCTGGTCGCGGGCGATTTGTCGGCGGTGGACGCGGAAAGCCGCGCCTTCAACAGCACACTGATCTGGTCCTTCGTGCTGTTGGGTCTGGGGCTGGTGGTGGCGATCCTGCTTCAGGTGCGGATCGGCCTGTTGCCGTTGCGCCGCCTCAAGGACGCGCTGCATCGCATCCGCGACGGCAAGGCTGGAAGGCTGGAAGGCAATTTCCCCGCCGAGATCGCGCCGCTCGCCGCGGAACTCAATTCCCTGATCGAGCACAGCGCCGAGATCGTGGCGCGCGCCCGCACCCATGTTTCCAATCTGGCGCATTTTCTCAAAACCCCGCTCAGCGTGCTGGCCAGTGAAGCCGAAGCGGTTGACGAAAATTCGCGGCCCGGCCCGCTCGCCGATCAGGTGAAGCGGCAGGTCGACGTCATGCGCCGCCAGGTGGATCACTATCTGGCGCGCGCCCGCGCCGCCGGCAACGTCAATGTGCTGGGCAACCGCACCCTGGTCGCGCCGGTGCTGGAAGATCTGGCCCGGGTGCTGACGCGCATCCATGTCGGCCGCGACATTGTGATTGACGCCGAATCTCCGCCCGGCCTGTGTTTTCGCGGCGAGCGCCAGGATCTGGAAGAGATGGCGGGCAATCTGATGGACAATGCCTGCAAATGGGCGCGGCACAGGGTCAAGGTGCGCGCTTTTGCCGAGGGCGCGCGTCTGGTTCTGGCGGTGGAAGATGACGGGCCTGGCCTGTCGCCGGAGGAGCGCGGCCGGGTTGGCGAGCGTGGAGAAAGACTGGACGAAACCGTACCTGGCTCGGGACTGGGCCTGGCCATCGTCCGCGATATTTCCAGGCTTTATGGGGGCTTTTTTGTCCTGGAAGCCTCGGAGCTAGGGGGGGTGAAAACCCGGCTGACTTTGCCCGCCATCCCGGTGTCCTAAAGACCGCGTTAACGATAGTCTGGATAATGTAGGCACAGGAAGCGGTTAGAACCGTTTTGGAGTGTCTATGCTTTCTGAGGACAAGACAGGCCTGCTCAAAAACTTTTTGGGCGGCCTATCGGGCGACAGCGCTGCACGTTTGGCGAGCGCGGTCGAGGCCGATCGCCTGCTCGACGGCCATGTGTTGCCGCATGAGGCGATTCTGGCGTCGCTGCGTGCTGCCCTGCGAGACACGGGCGCCATACGCACCCCCACGCCGCTGCGCCTGTTCTGCCGCCCCTTCGAGGATATTCTGTCTTCCGCGCCGCGCAAGATCAAGCAAAAGGCAAGCATCGCGCGCAGCAGCCTGTTGCCGGTCTGGCTGTGGTTGAGCCGCGACCTGCTCCGCGCCAAGGCGGAAAGTTACATCACCGATACCAAGGCGCTGATCGTGGCGCGCAAATATGACGAGGCGGCACGGCGCGCGGAAAGTTTTTGGCCTGAGGCGACTGCGGCGCTGCAGGCCGGACTGAAAACCCCCGCCGCGCGCACCATGCTTGGCGATGCGCTGATCGTGGCCGACGCGCAGGAAATGGCGCTGTTGCTGCCGGCCAGCGCCGAGATTCTGCGCATCCAGGACATACTGGTGCGCCCGGTGCTGCAATTCAACGAAGATCTGGTCTGGCAATTGCGCGCCATCTATGACGAGTTGGTGACGCGCATGCCCGATGTCGCGCCGTATGTCGCGGTGGTGGCGATGAATCGGCTGGAGCTTCCCTGGCAGGCGCTGCGCCTTCCCATTCAAATCTGCCGCCAGCATCGCGACACGCTGATTTCCAAGACCGATATGGGCCTGGTGGGCGAGATCATCTTCACCCGCATGGAAAATCTGCGCGATTCCATCCTGGCCACCCGCCATCCGCATTTCCAGCCCGAGATACTGCTCGAACAGGTCGCCGGCTTCACCGAAATGTCCAGCGCCATCGTCAAGGAAATCGACATCAAGCGCGATGGCGAATGGGGCCAGCGCCTGCTCAAGGAACGCGCCCAGACCGGCGGGGTGATGGACGGTTTCATGGACCGGGCATTGCGCGAAATTTCCGCCGCTCTGCCGTTGCACAAGGGCGCTGGCGGCAGCGCCGATTTCACCCGCGCCGTGGACGCGGACAAGCGCGACCTGGCGCGGCGCTATGCCAGACTGGTGGTGGGCAGCCGCAATTTCGCCGCCGCCGGCTCCTTCGCCGCCAAGCAGAAAACCGCTTTCGAGGATATCAGCGGCTGTCTGCGCCGCTATGTCGAGGATGTGGTGAAGGAGTTAAAGGGACACGATGCCGCCCGTCGCGCAACCGCCGAATCCCAATTCGAGTTCTGCGTCGAACTCACCGCCATACTGTTCAGCGAGAAGGAAGCCGAATTGCTGCAAAGGCGCGGCCGGGCCGCGCAATCGACGGCGGCATAGTCCCGATAATCCCGTGTGAGTGCGGCCCTTGTTGTTTGATAGGCGGCTACGCCGCGGTTCGTTGTAATGGCGGCTACACCGCAGGGCCGCTTAGTCAGCAGCGGCCTGAAGCCTATCAGTCCAGTTCCCAGATGAACCCAGTCTGAACAAGACCTGACCGCTTTCAAAACTTTTATAATTTTCATGCTTGCCCAGCCCGGTTGAAGCTCCTCATTATGCGCCTATTTGCAAGGGGCACTTCTAAGAGGCGATAATCATGTTCCGCAAACCTGTTCTGGCCGCGCTGGCGCTGGCGTTGATGAGTTCCGCCGCCCTCGCGCAAAACGCATCCGATACCCCCAATGGCCCACCGGTACAGCTTTACGGCGGCGCTGACGACCGCGACGGCCCGCCGCCGCCCCCGCCGCCGGGTTATTCTTCCGACAATCGGGCGCCCGCTGATGCCGAGGCGCAGGACCAGTCCCAGGAGCCGCCACCGGGTTATTCTTCCAACAATCGGGCGCCCGCTGATGCCCAGGCGCAGGACCAATCCCAGGATCAGCGCTCACGCGATATCTTCTGCCGCCGCGATGCTGCGGCGCGCACCGGCTATATGACGCCGGGTGAGGCCGCCAGTCATGAACAGACCGCCGGTTCGGTCGGCGGCGCTGTGACCGGCGCCGCGCTGGGCGCCATCATCGGCGGCGCCAGCCATGCCGCCGGTCCGGGCGCCCTGATCGGCGCGGGCGCGGGCCTGATCGCCGGCACCGCCATCGGCTCCGACAATGCCAAACACGCTGCCGCCGATGTCCAGCGCGCCTATTCCGACGCTTATTATGCCTGCATGGACGAAGCCGATGATCGCGGCCCTCCCCCCGGCGGCTATGCCCCCGGTTATGCGTATGGCCCGCCGCCTCCCGCCTATTACGCGCCTTATCCTTATCCCTACTATTACCCGCCCTATTACGGGCCGAGCGTGACCTTCGGCTTTGGCGGCGGCTTCCGTGGCGGTTTCCGTGGGGGATTTCACGGCGGCGGCGGCGGGTTCCGCGGCGGCTTCCATCGTTAAGGCGATCTGACGCTTTGAGGGAAACGGCCGGACCTATATTGTCCGGCCGTTTTCGTTTTAAGGTCCCCTATGCCGTCCAAAGCCAATCCCGCCCGCCTCAATCCGCTGCAGCTGCGGACCCTCACTTTGCTCCAGGCGATCGCGCGGCTTCCCCAGGCCAGCAAGGCCGAGGCCGATGGCGCGGTCGCCATCACCAAGTTCCCCCACGCCCATGGCGATCATTTCCATCTGGGCGAGGCCACGGTTGCCACCAGCGACGCCACCGGCATTGAAAATGAAGCGGTGTGGAACGCGCTAAGCCGCAAGGGCATGATCCGGGCGGAATACCCGCATCGCATCGCGCTGACGCCGGAAGGGCTTACCTATGACACCGGCCTTGCCGATGAAATCCTCCATCGCGGCGGGCATCACTGAATGACTCCCAAAAAACGCCGCCGCCTTGCTTTCGCCGCCGCGCTGCTGGCGGCGGGCGGCGTCTTGGCCGCGGCGATCATTTATGAGCTGGGACAGAATACGGAATATTTCCGCAGTCCCAGCGATATCGCGGTCGGCCGCGTCCAGCCCGGCATCGCCTTCCACCTTGGCGGGTTGGTGGAGCAGAAAAGCCTGCGTCATGGCAGCGGCGCCGATGTGAGATTCACCGTCACCGATGGCAAACAGACCGTGCCAGTGGAATATAATGGCGTGCTGCCGGCGCTGTTCCGCGAAGGCCAGGGCGTGGTGGCGTTGGGCGCGATGAACGGCGCGGGCACTTTCGTGGCCAGCGAAGTGTTGGCCAAGCATGATGAGAAATATATGCCGCCCGAAGTGGTGGATGCGCTCAAGCGTAGCGGCCGCTGGCAGGAAAGCGGCGGCACATGATCGGGGAATTGGGCCAGCTCGCGCTTTGCTTTGCCCTGGCCTTGTCGCTGGTGATGGCGGCGGCCGGCTTGACCGGCGCACGCCCAAATGAATTGAACAATGGTGCCGCCACCGCACGCGGCATAGCGCATGGCGCGGCCATGGGCATGCTGGTGTTCGTGGCCCTGGCTTTCGGCACGCTCACCTATGCCTTCGTGACATCGGATTTTTCCATCGCCGTGGTCGCCAACAATTCTCACACCTTGAAGCCGCTGATCTACAAAATCACCGGTGTGTGGGGAAACCACGAAGGCTCCATGCTGCTCTGGGTGCTGGTGCTGTCGCTTTATGCCGGTCTGGTTTCGGCGCTGGGGCGCGGCGGCGAGCGCCTGACCAGCGCCGCACTGGGCGTGCAGGGCCTGCTGGCGGCGGCCTTCCTGCTCTTTATATTGTTCACCTCCAATCCCTTCCTGCGCCTGGATCCCGCGCCGTTCGAAGGCGCCGGCCTCAATCCGCTGCTCCAGGATCCCGGCCTGGCGATCCATCCGCCCATGCTTTATGCCGGTTATGTCGGGCTTTCCGCGTCTTTTTCCTATGCCGCCGCCGCCCTGATTGTGGGCGAGGAAGGCTGGGCCCGCGCCGCCCGGCCTTTCATGCTGATCGCCTGGATCGCGCTTACCTGCGGCATCGCGTTGGGAAGCTGGTGGGCCTATTACGAATTGGGTTGGGGCGGTTTCTGGTTTTGGGATCCGGTGGAAAATGCCTCACTGATGCCCTGGCTGGTGGCCACCGCGCTGCTGCATTCGGCGCTGGCGACGGAAAAAAGCGGCGCCTTCCGCACCTGGACTCTGCTGCTCGCGATCGCCGGTTTTTCGATGAGCCTGATCGGCACCTTCCTGGTGCGCTCGGGCGTCTTGTCATCGGTGCACGCTTTTGCGACCGATCCGACGCGCGGTTTTTTCATCATGGTATTGATTGTCTGCGCCATCGGCGGCGCGCTCGGCCTCTTCGCCTGGCGCGCTCCCACTCTGAAAGGCGGCGCAGCCTTCGACACGGTGAGCCGCGAAACCATGCTGCTGCTCAACAATGTCTTTCTGGTCGCGGTTTGCGCCTCGGTGTTTGTCGGCACGCTCTATCCCTTGGCGCTCGATGCTTATGACGGCGCGAAAATTTCCGTCGGGCCGCCTTATTATGCCGCGACCTTCGCGCCGATCTTTTTCGCGCTGCTGTTGCTGGTGCCGCTGGGACCGCGCTTGAACTGGCGCCGGGGTGATCTCAAAGCGGCTTTGCGCGCGCTGATTCCCGCGGCGGCGATTGCTGTCATCGCCGGCCTGGCGGTGCTGATGATCGCCACGCCCCGTTTTCTCACCGGCGTCTGCGCTTTCGCGGTGGCGGGCTGGCTGATCGGCGCCAGCGCCGTCGATCTCATCCGCCGCAAGGGCGCGCGCTCCACCGCCTTCGCCGCCGCGCTGGCCCATGCCGGCCTCGGCGTCACCCTGATGGGCGTGGCGGGCACCACTTTGTGGCGCAGCGAGGCGCTGGCGGTGATGGGCCCCGGCGACATCATGCATGTCGGGCCTTATACCTTGCGCTTTGACGGCGTTACCCAAGAGCAGGGTCCCAATTATCGCGCCAGCCGCGCCCATATCGCGCTGATGGACGGCGCCCGGGTTCAAACCACCATGACGCCCGAGCAGCGCATCTATCCCGCCGAGGGCCAGGACATGGCTGACACCGCCATCCGCACCACCGGGCTTCAGGATCTTTATCTGGCGCTGGGCGATGATCGCGGGCAGGGACACTGGACGGTGCGCGCCTATGTCAGTCCGCTGGCGCCGTTCATCTGGCTGGGGGGCTTGGTGATGGCGATGGGCGGGATGCTCAGCCTGTGGCGGCGGCTGCGCGTGCGCGCCCCGGTTCCGGCCGCCGCGCCGCAACCGGCCGAATGAAGAAATTTCTCTTTTTCCTGCTGCTGCTGACGGCGCCTCTTGTCGCCGGGTCCGTCGTCGCAGCTCCGGTGGGCGACAATTTCGCCGATCCGGCAATGGAAGCCCGGGCGCGGAACCTGCAGCGCCAGTTGCGCTGCCTGGTCTGTCAGGGCGAGAGCATTGATGAATCCCGCGCCAGCCTGGCCGCCGAATTGCGCCATGTGGTGCGCCAGCAGATGGCGGATGGCCGTTCCGACCGGCAGATCGAGGATTATCTCACCGGCCGCTACGGGAACTTTATCCTGATGAAGCCGCCGCTTGAGGCAGATACTTATTTTCTCTGGGCGGCGCCGTTTTTGGTCTTGATCCTGGCGGGCGGGGTGGCCATTTTTGTGATAAGCAAGGCCCGCAAGGCCGTGGCCTCGACAGAGCTTTGAAACATTTCATGGTTTTAATAGTATGGAGAGAAACCCGCAATAATGTGGGCCTATCTTCCATACGCTGGGACCGGCGGAAAACCCGCCGACCACAAGGAGCGCAAAATGCAGACTGAAAACCCCAACCCCAATTCCCGCCCGCCATCGGCTCCAGCCCCCTGGCGTCGCAGCCGCCTGCTGGCGATGAGTTCGGCCGCCGCGATCGTGGTGGTCGGCCTTGGCGCCTTCGCGCTTTTGCCGCCCGTCCGCGCGACGCAGACCGCGACCCATAATCCGGTTCAGATCGCCGCCAACGACAGCAAGTCCACGCCGCGGATGCTGGAAAATTCCTCACCCTTCAGCTTCGCCGATCTGGTGGAGCGCGTCAGTCCCGCGGTGGTCACCATCACCTCGGAAACCATGACCACGGCCAGCGATGAGGATGGCGACAGCTCGCCGGAAAATCTGCCCGAGCCCTTCCGTGATCTGTTCAACCAGTTCAACAAGGCCCAGCCCCAGGCTCCCCACAAGGAGATCAGCGCCGGCTCCGGCTTCATCATTTCCAAGGACGGGTTGATCGTCACCAACAATCACGTCATCGACGCCAGCAAGAAGATCACCGTCAAGCTGCCCGACGGGCGCAGCTTCACCGCGACGTTGGTGGGCACCGACCCGGCCACCGATATCGCGCTTCTGCGCATCAAGTCCGACAAGCCGCTGCCGACGGTTGAATTCGGCGACGACCGCGCCCTGCGCGTCGGCGACTGGGTGGTCGCGGTGGGCAATCCCTTCGGCCTGTCCAATTCGGTCACGGCCGGCATCGTCTCGTCCATCGGCCGTGACATCGGCGGGGGCGCTTATAACGACTTCATCCAGATCGACGCGCCGATAAACCGCGGCAATTCCGGCGGTCCCACCTTTGACCTGCGCGGCCAGGTGATCGGCATGAACTCGATGATTTTCTCGCCTTCGGGCGGCAGTGTCGGCATCGGCTTCGCCATTCCGGCCACCACCATCCATGACGTGGTGGGGCAGCTTCAGGCCCATGGCAAGGTTTCGCGCGGCTATCTGGGCGCCGAAATTCAGAGCATGACGCCGGAAATCGCTTCCTCGCTGGGCCTCAAGGACGAAAAGGGCGCGATTGTCGCCAGCGTGGTGCCCAATGGTCCGGCCGCCAAGGCGGGCTTCGAACAGGGCGACGTCGTCACCGCGATTGACGGCAAGACGGTTGAAGATCAACGCGACCTGGTTCGCCGGGTGGGTAGCGCCGTGGCCGGCTCCAGCACCGACTTCACCATCCAGCGCCAGGGCCAGACCAAAAGCATCAAGGTTTTGATCGGCGCGCGCCCGGATGAAAAAGTTGCGTCCAACGAGCCCGCCACGCCCAGCTCAGTGCCCGCCACGGCCAGCGCCATGGGCCTGGGACTGACGGCAGTCACGCCCGATGCGCGCAAGACCTACAATCTTGCCGATTCCATCAGCGGCGTGGTGATCACCAAGGTCGATCCTTCCAGCGACGCCGCCGACAAGGGCCTCCAGCCCGGCGATGTGCTGATGAAGGTGGGCGCCAAAGTGGTTCACACCCCGCAGGACGTCAAAGACGGTGTTGCCGATGCGCAGAAAGGCGGGCGCAAGAGCGTCCTTCTGCTGGTCGCCAGCCAGGGTGCCTCACGCTTTGTCGCGGTTGATATTGGTCAGTCATGATTTTTACGGACGGCGGGGCTTTGGTTCTCGCCGTCCGGCCCCCCGCGCTGGCGGCAGCGCTTGTCCCCCCAGCCTGCCGCCGGTGCGGACTCTTTTTTTGAGCCAGGAGGAAATCCCTTGATGCGCATTCTCGTTGTGGAGGACGATCTGGAGGCCCAGCGCTATCTGGTTCAGGGCCTGAAGGAATCGGGCCATGTGGTGGATGACGCCGCCGATGGCGATCTCGGCCTCTCCCTGGCGCTGTCCCGGCCCTATGATGTGGCAATCATAGACCGCATGCTGCCCAAGATGGACGGGCTGGGTGTGGTCGCCGAAATGCGCGAGCATGGCAACACCACGCCGGTGCTGTTTCTCTCGGCCTTGTCCGAAGTGGATGATCGGGTGAAGGGCCTCAAGGCTGGCGGCGATGATTATCTCACCAAGCCCTATGCCTTTGTCGAGCTTCTGGCCCGGGTGGACGCGCTGATGCGCCGCCGCTCGCCGGTGACGGTGAAGACCCAGCTCTCGGTGGGCGATCTGCACCTGGACCTTCTCACCCGCGCCGCCAAGCGCGGCGACCAGGCGATCGACCTTCAGCCGCGCGAATTCCGCCTGCTGGAATATTTAATGCGCCATGCCGGACAGGTGGTGACCCGCACCATGCTGCTGGAAAGCGTGTGGGAATATCATTTCGATCCCCAGACCAATGTGATTGACGTTCATATCTCGCGCCTGCGCGCCAAGATCGACAAGGGTTTCGACACCCCCCTGCTGCATACCATCCGCGGCGCGGGTTACATGATCCGCGCGCGATGACCGGCCGGGGGGCGATGATGCGGAATAGTTTCCGCCTGCTTCGCACCCAGGCTTTCCGGATCGTTCTGGTCTATGTGCTGCTGTTCGCCTTTTCGGTGAGCGCGCTGCTGTTCTTTACCTATTGGAACACCCGCCGCACCATCGATGACGAGACCGACCAGATCATCGAAGCCGAAATCACCGGCCTCAACGAGCAATATGTGCGGCTTGGCATACGCGGGCTGGATGAGAGCGTGATGAACCGCTCGCTGCATCCCGGCCAGGCGCTTTATATCCTGGCCGATTCCGCGCACCGATATTTGGCGGGCGATCTGGATACCTGGCCGTCCATCACCCCCGATCCCAGCAATTTCGTCGAGTTCGATTATGAGCGGCGCACCAGTGGGGTGCCGGAGACGCGCCGCGCCCGCGGAAGGATTTTTCCTATCCAGACGCCGGTGGGCGATTACTACCTGCTGGTGGCGGAAGACGTGCATGACCGCGACATCACCCAGCGCATGTTCACCACCACCTTGCCCTGGACAGTGGCGCTGATCCTGGTGTTCGGCCTTTTGGGCGGAGCGTTGATGAGCCGCAATATGCTCAGGCGGCTTGATTCCATCAACCGCACTTCGGGCGAGATCGTGGCCGGCAATTTGACCCGGCGCGTGCCGGTCTCCGGCGCGCATGACGAATTCGACGTGCTGGCGGAAAATCTCAACCGCATGCTGGACCGCATCGAGCGGCTGATGAAAGGCTTGCGCGAGGTTACCGACTCGGTGGCGCACGATCTGCGCACTCCGCTCAACCGGTTGCGCCAGCGGTTGGAACAGCAGCAGGGCCGGTTGCAGTCCGCCGGCTCCGACACCTCCGATATCGAGCGCGCCATCGCCGAAACCGACCAGCTGATCGGCACCTTCAACGCCCTGCTGCTGATCGCCGAGACCGATGCCGGCACCGCGCGCGGCGCCATGTCGCCGCTCGATCTGGCTTCGGTCGCCGCCGATGTCAGCGAATTGTATGAGCCGCTGGCGGACGAAAAGAACGTCACTCTCACCTTGATCCGGCCTTCGGGCGTGCATTCGGGCGAGACGATGATCGAGGGCAACCGCAGCCTGATCTCCCAGGCGCTGGTCAATCTGGTGGACAACGCCATCAAATACACTCCGCCCGGCGGGCGGGTAACCATCCGTCCGGGCCTGAGTTTCCAGGGCGTGGATATCTCGGTCGCCGACAGCGGCCCGGGCATCCCGCCGGAGGAACGGCCGCGTGTGGTGGAACGCTTTGTGCGGCTGGAGGCCAGCCGCCATTCGCCGGGCACCGGGCTGGGGCTGGCGCTGGTTCAGTCGGTGGCGCATTTCCACAATGCCGAGTTGCTGCTGGAAGACAATGCGCCCGGCCTGAAAGCCACGCTGCGCTTCCCCCGTCCGGCGGCGCGCCTCATGCCCACCGCCGATCCGGTCAAGGCGGCGCAAATCCCGTCCCGGAGTGCAGCGGAGTGAGACGTCGGCGCCCCGAAGGGGCGCGAGCAGGTCCGGGGGACCTGCGAGAGGCGTCGAACGCCGCGAGCCCAAGCGAGCGGCCGTAGCGGGTCCGCGCATGATCGCGCTTGCATGCAACTTGCTTTAGGTTTGACGCGATGCCCGCGCTCACAACACCCCCCTTGCCCTTCGATGCCGCGCGCGTGGTTCGCGCCTTCGACACATTGAAAGAGGCGGGCTTCGCCCCGCCCGATGACAAGGCGGGGGCGCTGCTGGCCGGTGCTTTCGGCAACAGCGGCTTTCTGGTGCGGCTGGCATTGCGCGAGGTCCAGACCCTCCAGGATTATTTTTCGCGCGGGCCCGAACCGATTCTGCAAGATGCCTGCGCGCTGGCGCTGGGCCCTTTCGACAGTGAAGCTGAGGCCATGGCTGCCCTGCGCCGCGCCAAGCGCCGCGCCGCCCTGGCCATCGCGCTGGCCGATCTCGACGGCTGGAGCCTTGCCCAAGTCACCGGTGCGCTCACGATGTTTGCCGATGCCTGTCTCAAGGGGGCGCTGCGTTTCCTGCTGCGGCAGATGGCGGCGAGCCAGGACTTTGCCGAACCGGATGGCGCAACCCTGGAAGCCACAACCGGCCTCACCATCCTGGCGATGGGAAAATACGGCGCCCATGAACTCAATTATTCCAGCGATATCGATTTGGTGGTGTTTTACGACGCGGAGAAATTTTTCTTCCACAAGCGCGGCGATCCGCGCGGCGCGGCGGTGGATCTGGTGCGCGGGCTGGTCAAGCTGATCGCCGAGACCAATCAAGAGGGTTATGTTTTCCGGGTTGACCTGCGCCTCCGGCCCGACGCCGGCAGCACCCAGGTGGCGATCTCCACCGCCGCCGCGCTCGATTATTATGAAAGCCAGGGGCAGAATTGGGAACGCGCCGCCATGATCAAGGCGCGCGCCGTCGCCGGCGACCCGCAAACCGGCGCGGAATTTCTCAAAGCCATCGCGCCCTTCATCTGGCGGCGGCATCTGGATTTCGCCGCCATCGAGGATATTCATTCCATCAAGCGCCAGATTCACGCCCATGAAGGCCATGGCGAAATCGCCGTGGCCGGCCACAATATCAAGCTGGGGCGCGGCGGCATCCGCGAGATCGAGTTTTTCGCCCAGACCCAGCAATTGAT
>Ga0182024_10019098_pt1 | contig 12671 bp, 8 predicted proteins | sample P32metaG_FD_120480 | JGI IMG/M metagenome (GOLD analysis project Ga0182024, IMG submission 120480) | Permafrost microbial communities from Stordalen Mire, Sweden - P3-2 metaG (Illumina Assembly) | ecosystem: Environmental > Terrestrial > Soil > Wetlands > Permafrost | place: Sweden: Stordalen... | reverse complement strand
TAAAGAACTATTGCTGGCATGAGCGACCCCGCCGCCAAACTTGCCCTGGACAACGCCATTCTGGAATGGAAGCGGAAGCACAACATCCGCGACCACGATCCCATTTTGGCAAATCTGGAAATCCTGGAAATCTATTTTAATCACCGTTATGCCAACGGCTCCATTGCGAAACAACCGCCCTCGTACACCGAATTTCGGGATACCTTGGAGCAGCATGAACGCCTCATCAGAGAATTGGGCAAACATGCGGGGGACGTAATTCAGGAAGTGCGGACTGTTCCGAAGCTGAGAGAGGAACTGGGGAACGGGCGAATCGCCGCCATAGTCATCGCCTCGATTTCGGCTCTGATTGCGGGCTTTTTGATCGGGAAATTCCTGGTATGAATGGACTGCACCATTTCACGGCGGAAATGTCTGCTTTGGCGGCGCTCGTTTGGCAGCAATTCCTGCACGCACCACTCTCATGGAAACTGGCCGGCCTGGCTGGCGTTGGCTTTTTTGTCGCCCTCTTTACCGCGCACAGATCGGAACACACCTCAATTGTCCGGCTGAACGGCCTTTCTTGGTCACGGGACGATTTTTGCCGGGGCTGGCTGATCACCGGCGACACAGGTTCCGGCAAAACTCGCTCCGGTATCAACCAATTGCTGTTCCAGATTTTCCAAAATGAACCGCGCTGGGGAGGACTCTGCATTGACGACAAGGGAATTTATTGGGAAACGCTGGTGGCGATGGCCAGGCACTTCAATCGCGAACGGGATTTGGTTTTATTGCAGGTCAGACCAGACAACGCACGTTCGGACTGGAAACCAACCCAGACGTACAACCTGACTTCTGCTCCGGGCATACCGTTCAGTACATTTGCCAAATTCGTCGTGGATTCGGCCAGCAGCTTGGGGCAACAGAATGACAAGGGATTTTTCAAAAGCCAGGTCCAAACCCATCTTACCCTCGCGTTGGAGTTGATCTACGAAATCGAGGGCGATGTGACGCTGGAAAACGCGCTGAACGTCTTGCTCGACCCCAAGGACTTGGAGGAAGCGCTGAAAACCCTGTCCGAAAGCCATCAGACCCCACGACGAATCGAGTTGCGTGACCATTTCATCAAGCGATACCAGAATCAGCCGCCCGAACAGATGGGCGGTGTCCGTGAAACCATTGGGAATTATCTGCAATGCTTCAGCACCCCGGACATCGCGGAGGTCTTTTGTGCAGTAGGCAAAAGCAATACCTTTGAGTTTTCCGACGTTGACCACGGCAAAATCATTTGCGTGTCCATGCCGCAGAAATATCAAATGGAACGCCGATACGTGAACACCTTTCTCAAAATGCTGTTTTACACGCACGTCCTACGGCGTTTCGACAAAACGAAGGATGAAAGGGCAGACGACAACTTGCTGATTCTGTGGGCGGACGAAGCGCAACGGTTCGTGACTGCCGCTGAAGATGGCATGAGCGACTTCAATTCGGTGGACGTGATCCGGGAGGCTCGCGCCACCCTTGTCGCGGCCGCGCAGTCCTCGACCTCGTTCATTCCTCCTTTGGGCAATGACAAGGCCAAGGTTCTGACCCTCAATTTGCGAAATCGGATAATCTTTAAGTCCGCCGACGAGATGGGAGCCGTTGAAAGCGCTGATTTCCTGGGGCAGAAAAAAGTCACCAAGCGGAGTTGGGGATATTCAAACGGCATGATGACGCGCAATTACTACGAGCAAGAGGAGCACAAAATCAAGGCTTACGAATTGCGGGACATGAAAAAGCACCAATGCGTCCTCAGCCATTGCGAAAAGGGGTTCAAAAAATCCGTTCTTCCACCTTTGGAACCGGACGGAAAAATCTCCTCGTGGTACAAACGAAATTGGTTCTAAACCGATGCCCCAGCCCGGACCAGTTCGTTCAGATTCATCTTGCTCGCCACTTGAATCGTAAAACCTACCGCATAAAGGATTGTCCAGATGCCGCCTTTGCCTCCTCGTTGCCTCTTACATATAATAGGCGTATGATGCTTCAATCTTTGGGAGATCAGTCGCGTATTTCAGAATTCCACCGACTTGGCGGGCAGCTTTGATTGTGATAGGCAGCGAACTATCGAATTGGGTGTTGTTCCAGTTCATTTTCGTGAGTGCAAGGATTTCCTCTGCCAATTTGCGTGGTGATTCGTCGATTTCCACGGGCGTAATTGCAAGGGACTTTGGAACGTACATGCCAGGGTAAGCCATATAAAAATCGACGCTGCCTCGAGTATATAAAAACCAACTCCTGTCATCCAATTCCATAAAAGTGCCGCGAAGCGGCGGGTATTCGCCGTTTCGGTACAGCCTGACGAAAGAGTCGTTGATGACCAGGAGGTCTCGATGATCTACGCCCAATTCTTTAAGGGCCTCGTTGCAGCCGTCTTTCTCGTGGTCGTTGAAGCTTGAAGTTTTGTGAATGACAACGCGAGCCGGAAGATTTCCGTGGTGTCGTTTATATTCTGCGAGCACATTCGCAACGAGGTCTCGAATTCCCTTTTTGCTGAGATGGACCTGCCGGTCGATTTCTGAGCGTTTGGCTTCTCCACCACGGACAACCATCCCCTCGCCGCGCTCGTTGAAAACTTGAGCAACGCTCGTATGAATTGATTGCTTGTCCGGGCTGAGATAAAAACTGATCCCAACATAAGCGGAGTCTAGGTCGGAAGTTCGCCGCAGGAGCCGCCAGGGAATACCTTTTGCCTTATAGTACAGGGCCGTGTGAAAGTTCCACGCACGAGTTGCGAGGTCTTGCAGACCTCGTGGATTGCCAGTACTTCTTATGTGCTTGGCGTCGGGGTCGTAAGTGGGGGGACGTACGAACTGGATCGGTTTTGGCAGGTTGAGGCTTCTAGCTTTCAGATAATCGTGAAAATCAACTTTGTATTCAGGAATATCAGATTCGGATGCCTCCTCATCCTCCAAAGTGCCTAGCGGCATATCGAATTTCTCGAATAAATCTAACGGTGGTGCGCAGATGAGTACATCTGCATTAGTGTACTCGGTCAGGTGGCGGCATTCGTCAATAAAACGATCCACTACTTTCTTCACAGCGTCATTGCGCGTGTTCCCATCTAAAATCTCCTTCAGGTCTCTCGGCGGAATGGTCCTTTGCAATTTCTCCGTTGAGGTTGTCCAATCGCAATAAAAGCAACGATCTAATGCAAACCCAGGAAAAGACGGAAAGAGGTTGGGTTTTTTGCTCGCCTTCGCAAGAATGGGACTTCGGCATTGATCGAGCCAGGTGAGAAGTTTTTCTATTGAGGTAGCAGTTCCAACGAATCCCAGCTTGATTTCCTTCGGAGCTTGAGGATCAGCAAGGCTAACGGGGCCGTGCGCCTTGATTCCAAACCTAATATCAACATGGCGGCCAGCGTGACCGAATTCAAGTTCTGGTTCCTCTAGTAATTGAACGTTCATTTTTCAAGAAAAGTGAATTCTGCGTTGGGATCGACAGTTTCAACGACTACCTCGTCAGGGTCCGTACGATTCTTCCAGTCCTCATCCCGAATGCCAAACTCAGTCTTAAAGGAAAGGAGTTCAGCGAAGCCGAGAAACGGATATTCCCGGTCAAGCAGGTCATGATGAGCAAGGTAGTAAGCCAGAAAGCGCACGTTATTGGCAACGGATTGGTGGCCCTCCTGGCGCTTCATGCCGGCCAGGTTCTCGGCTCGATAGGGCGATTCGATTTTTCCATCGGTCGTATAGTGGTAGGTCGGGCTGAGTTCCAAGAACCAACGATTCTCGAACCGACAGAAATGGCCGAGAAATGCGTGATGCCTGAAATATAGGACCTTTGTCGCGTCCTTAAAACTTCGATAAATGTGGACCACAGTTCGCGTGCTGCTTTTCTCAAGCGTCCATGTTTCAATGCGTTCTACAAATGCGTCGCTCTTGGGTTCAGCACTACGATGGATTCGCGGTTTAAAGTAGAAAACAGGATCGCGGCGTTTTTGATCGAAGGTCACAATATCCTTTCGACGAGCAAATGTGCGGAGCGATTGGTTGAGCAGTCGAACGAACTCGTGTTGTTTATCGGAGTCACTCGAGAGCGCCCATTCCTTCGTGTGGAACTTTTCGATGGTCCCTTGGTCCGTGACTTTTGACCACGGGTACTCGGAAAGATTGTGGAACGAAAAGATTTTGCCTTCCTTTACGAACCACACCCGGCCAGGTCGTTCCTCTAACTCTTTGAAAACGCTTTCAACTTCCTTGTTCGTCTTGTGAGGCGTTACCCCAACGAATAAATCTGGAGCATAATGTTTGACCTCCAACAAATTCGTCGTAAGGGTTTCGGGCTTCGGTGGCGGATGCAGATAAATGCCTTGATCGGCGGGCATTGCCATTTCAGCGACAGCCCGAGCCGCGCTTTTGTCAAATGCGTTCTTTTGTTTATCAAATAAAACTTTGCAACTTCGGCGGACTTCAGGCGTGTTGAAGTACGTTTTTACCGGTATCCAATACGCTTCGTTTTGGGAAGGCCGACACACAATTAAGAGCACCGGGGCATTGCCTTGAAGCCAATAACCGAGGTCACGCTCTTTTACACGATAGACGAATGACGACTTCGTTTCTGACTCAAATTCTACAGTTGTGGACTTGCTTTGAACTTGCAGAATGAAGTTCCGTGCTTCGCCAGTGGCAGGATCGCGAATTTCGATTATTCCGTCGATGCCAGCATCGGTCGCCCCGCTTGTGGGCACCCAGGTATAGCCCATTTCGAGGACGATTCGTTCGATCAAATTGATCGCGCTTTGCCCGGTAATCTGATTCTTAGAAATGAATTTACCCCGTTTAGGCATTGGGATTCTTGGTTGTTGTCGTTGGAATAACTGGGTCGGACGCCGCCGATACGCCGAGCAAATCACAACGAACGATTGTGCCTTCAGGCATTTCCGTCCGCCGAGAGGCAGTCCAAAGTCGTATGGCGTCCTGAGCCCTTGCTTCCGCATCCGATGGCATAGCAGAGGGCGCCACGGCATCCGCAAAACGACCCGCCTCCAGACGCTCTGCATCGAAACTGCCTTCGTCAACGTAACACTGGCCATTGATGGAAACTCGAACAACCGTAGCCGACGAGCCTTGATCCGCACGATCCCAAGTGACACGGTACCGAGCCTCCACCGAACCTGCCCTCGCTCCGCTGGCTACGACGCAGGCCGTATCACCGCTAAACGGAGCGTTTTGAAGGTATGCGATGAGCGCGTCTATCAGGGGATGCCCGATGCCGAGCAATTCGCACTTTTTCTTCCGCATGGCGAGTTCGCGGTCAAATGTTACATTTTCATATTTTGGTGCGACTTGTGAAAATGCTTTCAATACTTCGGGTGCAAGAACCTGCCAGAATTCGCCGGTGGGAAGCATCGAGCCGCCTAGTCGGATGATGGACTCCCGGCACCACGCTCCCAATTGTTGAAGATTGAAGCGCCCCGAAATGCGGCGATAATGTTCCAAGTTGAAGTAAGTCAAATCCTGCGAAAGCGCCATCAGTGCCGTGCGCGCCTGTTGCGCCTGCTCCATCATTTCTTCCATCTGACGTGCAGTGCGCTGATAGTCCTTGTCCACAAGCGCCTGTTTGAATAGCTGCTGGTAATTTGGATTCGAGCCAAGAAAACCAAGAATATCGAGGCGGAAATCTTCCAGTGGTTCTCCGGTTTCGCGGTCCATCTTTCCGATGGCGCGAGCGACAGCCTCCAGCTTGTCCGTCAATAAACTATAAATGCGTTCCTCGACAGTGTCTTTGGCGACAAGGTTGTAAACCTGCGCAACATCCTTTTGCCCGAAACGATGGATGCGGCCAATTCGTTGTTCGACGGCCATCGGGTTCCAAGGCAGGTCGTAATTGAACAGCACACGCGCGCATTGGAGGTTGATTCCTTCACCGCCCGCAGACGTGGATACGAGAAACTTCGCGCCGTTGTCATCCCAAAACCGCTCAGCAGCCTCAATCTTGTCTTCCAACGGCCCGCCCTTGATGGCGGCGATTTTATCCGCACCGTAAATCTTCGCCAATTCGATACGGAGAAATTCCAACGTCTCGCGATACTGCGTAAAGATGATGAACCGCTCGCCCTCATTGACGGTGCGCAGCCCTGAAATCACCGAGAGAAGTCGGTCAAACTTTCGGTCTGTGCCTTCGGGAACAAGGCCGATAAGCTCGCGCACACGCGCTGACTCGTCAGGAATTTCCACGTCTCCATAGACTCCTTCGTCGCCTTCTTCGTCAGAGTCGAGCGACCATTCTGTCGTTTCCTCCAAGTCGGCGAGCTTGCGAACGATCCGCTGCCGCACCTGGGCGATATAGGTGTCGGCTTCTGCGTCGTTAATAATCGTGCCGCTCGTGAGCAAGATTTCACGGGCTAGGAGGCGCATTTCGTCTTGGAGGCGGACGATTTGTGCCGGAAGTTCCGGCTCAAAGTTTGTCCGGCGTTGCCGCTCTACCTCAATCTGCTCGCGAACGAGCAAGACCAATAGGCGACGGCGTAAAGCCTGTTTTATGGCTCGCGGACTTGAGGACATCATTTTCTGAAACGCAGTCATGACAAAACCGATGGCGCGTTGGGCGCTCGTCGTTCTGCCTGCACGGAAAAGACCGGCGGCTTCGTAACCAGTGCGAAGGTAGTCCGTCAGTTGTTCGTAAAATCGCTGCTCGCGCAAGGCGGGTTCAAAGGGTTCGGTGTGAACCTGTCGCCGGACGAACAATGCTTTGCCATTGGCATCCACAACCTCCCGTTTGGTGCGGCGAATCATCACGCGGTTAAGCAAGCTTCGGTGTGAGATCATCGCTTCCGGCGAATCGAACAAGTGGTTGTCAAGCAGGTTGACCAGCGACCAGAACTGAAAATTATCGCCCTGATGCGGCGTCGCTGTCAGAAAGAGCAAATCGCGTGTGTGACCTTGCAGTGCCTCCATTAGACGATAGTTCTGCGTGGTTTGCTGCTTCTTGCCATAGCGAATGCGGCTGACGTGATGCGCTTCATCCACGATTACAAGATCAAAGCGAGGGGCATTCAAAAGCCGTTCCATGCGGGCTGGCCGTTTCACAGTGTCAATCGAAGCGATGACGCGCTGATGGTTTTCCCAACTCGCAGGGGCAAAGTCTTGGAAATCAATGCCGAGTACTTCAAATTCGAGCCGGAAGCACCCGCGCAACTCGTTCTGCCAGTTCTTGACCAGACCCGCCGGACACAAAATGAGCACACGCCTCGCTTCGCCTCGTGCGATGAGTTCGCGGATAATCATCCCCGTTTCGATTGTTTTGCCCAAGCCAACCTCGTCGGCGATGAGCAAACGGCGGCGTGTCATCTTAATCACGTCATGCGTAAGCAGAATCTGATGTGGCAGAAGTTGCGTGCGCGAGTTGGTTAGCTCCCCGCCGGTGTTGCCCAAGGGAAACTGCCACGCAAGCTGGCGAAGCAGGAAGTCTTTCGGATTGTCGAATTGGCCTGCGCGGAGTTTGTCCCAAGGCGAAGTGGCCTTTTCAAGTCGTTGAACTGGCAACGTTTCCAGCCTGCGGCCGGATCGGCTCTCGAAAACGACATCGGCCACGTATAGACCGCCTGTTTCTGAGAGACGCAGAACCTCGCCAATGCCGAGTTCGTAGCGTCCTGAAACCCGGACTCGGTCACTGGGAGACAATTTTTCTGTAGCATCAATCATGACAAATTCTCTCCATAAAGATAGGTGGGGTGGATGCTCTCATTGCCGATGGAGGGATTCGAGCCAAAGAGCCGCCAAAGTGGAATGCGTTTACCTGCGTAACGCACAAATAAGTGATTGCTAGCACCTAGAACGAGCGCATGGCGAATGGGGACGTGGATAATTCCGATATTGCTGACTTCGTTGGAAACGGCGCGCAGGCGGCGGCGCATTTCCTGCAAGAAAGGCCATTCGCGGTTGTCGTTTACGTCCTCAAGCTGCTCCATTTGCACAAGAAACTCGTCTAAGGCGAAAAGACAGACACCCGGCGAGCGGCGCGTGAAAGGAAATGGGTCCTGCTCGAATTGGCGCACGAGGTCGGTGATTCCAAGCCGGACAGGATTGGGCTTCACCTTGCCGGGTTGTGTGCCGGACCAATCACATGCTTCTTCGGGCAATACCAGATAGCCTGCCATAGATTTACTTTTCGCCTTTCATCATTGCCGCTTGAGCGAAAAGGTCGCTATAGAACGGAAGTAGTTTATCGCACGACTTGGACCAACGATTTGGGTCTTTCTGCTTCAAGTACTCCAGAGCCGCACGGATAGGTTCGCGTTGTCCTCGGAAGCTTTCAACGAGATGATCCAAACGCTCGCCACGCTCGGCATTCGCCAGGAGCAGATGCAGGATGTCAACAAGGTTCGCTCCCGAAGGCACGTTGTGGGGTGGCAAATCAAGCTCAAGGTCCATCGTCACCGCTGCCTTGGGTAGGCTGAGAATCTGTTGCAACGTATCCAGCCTTTCGAGGGGCGTAAGCACTTCGTATGTTCGTCCGCCTTTTATGCGGCCTTTACGAACCAGCGGTGGTTTGTAGCCAGTTAGGTCACCCATTTCAAGAATCCCTTGTGTGGACTTTCGAATTGTATCCACAGTAACTTCGCGTACGTCGCAAAGAGCGCGAAACCAAATTCGAGTCAAGACGTCAACCCCATCCAGTTCGGCAGGAAGCGGGCTTTCCTTGGAAATCATTTGCTCAACCATTTCGCCGATGTCAATCAGAGCGTCGCGCATAGGCATCGGTTTCCCTATCCAATCAAGCACCACGCCGTAATGACGGGAGTAGATTTCGAGGCACTTACCGATGAGAACGATTCGCACATCAGCGGGCGAAAGCGGGCGGCTGCCATAGCGACCGCCTTCAATACGTGTAATTTCATCCCGCGCTCTCTGCCGAATCAATTGCCTTAGGCCTGCCCAACTGCGAGGCACTTGTTCCTTAGCCGCATTGCGTTTCCGGCAGACATGAATAAGGTCATAAGAAATTGCTTCGTTGTTTTGCAGATTAAGCGACGATTCTTTCTCTGCATGGACCGGATAGACAGCTTCAATGACAAAACCAGCGATGCAGACTGCATCGCAAAGGTCAACCCATTGTTGATTGCCTGCGTGGTGGTACGTAAAGGCGAGTAACCCGTCATCTTTGAGTTTCTCCCGGCAACGATCGAACACGGTTTTCAACCCCTCACGAAATGTATTGTTTGAAAGATTGCGTGTCCGATTCTCAATGATCTCTTGAAGCTTTGGGGTGAATTCGGGCTTAAAACTATCATAACGATCTTTCAAGGCCAGTCGAAGCCAGACGTAGAAAAAATCGTAAAGCTCACTGTAGGTAACGTTACCAGCGTATGGTGGATCAGTGATGATCGCATCCGCCAACTGACCCAACATTGGTAAAACTTCACGCGAATCTCCACAGAGAACCTGTGCTGCACCTTGAGTAATAGTCTCCTTGCTGAAAATTAGGCTGTCGGATTCGCCGAGTCGGTCGAGATCACGGTCGTAAACCGATGTGCGGAACGTTATGCCTTCGCGGACGCGGCCGAGCATGTTTTGGAAAGTTCCACGTACTTCGGCGGATCCCCAAACAATGTTTTCGGCAGGCAATAATTTAGGATGATAGTCATGACGGTCGAAACACCCTTGGATTGTATTTCGGTCATTGAAATACCTTGAAAAGAGATTATTCCGTTCAATTGCCCCAGAAAACGCAAGTAGAAGAAGCCCGCGGGACGATTCAACAGATTCCAGCATTATTGCCTGAAGAAGTGTGCTCAGAGCGAGGAGCTGTCGTTCGTTGAACATCTGATTCCAGTGATTATAATGGTGACCCAAAAGATGTGTCTTTGTTTTGTCCCCAATTGGCACTTCACTTTTGGGGTAAGGTAGCTCTGATTTATGCTCCTCCCAACTGGAAACAGCCGCTTGATATCGAGCCAAGTCGCAAGGCTTAAATAAGCTAAAGAACCTGCCCTTGTTCTTCCAAATTAAATTTGATCCAGGTGGGAGGGTGGAGAACTTGGGCACTTGATTTACGTCCGAGAACAAATCAGGAGAACTTTTCTCTTCGTCCTCGTCGCGCAAATCGGTGGAGGGGCAATAAACTTGAGTTGCATAGACGTGCATAGGTAACCGCTGTTCCTTAGGAAGTGTCCGTATTGACTTGATGACGCTCTCGGGATTGCCACAGTGTGGGCAGATAAAACCACCGTCCTCTGGAACATTGCCTTTGAACGGCGAGAATCTGTGCCCTGATGGACTTGTTACTTGCATCTCGCCAGCGAGTTCACCGCGCCACTGAAAAACCTCCGCCGTTTTTGGGCAGTGAAACACACAAACGGGGACTTTCTTGCGCTTCGTCTTCGACTGTGCGAGCAGAGGCGTCACGGTTTTGTAGCAGTGCGGACAACAAACCTGTCCTGCGTCCACCTTTCCCCAACGACACTGACCTTGTCCGTCAGTTGCTTCACCCTGACAGACGAATAGCCCACCGTCTGGATGCGCGTAGGTCCAGCGAGTAGTAGTTCGCCCTGATCCGGCGGAGTATGCGGAGGCATGACACATAAGTCGAGGGTCAGAGATGAGGGCTGCTGGTTCGGTCTCCCAGTCGAACTTATGGTCGCACATGGGGCAAGTGCAGTCTGCGTGATAGCGAATGCTTGGCTGTTTCTTGGAGACGACATAATCCGCGAACAGCGGAACTAATTGTTTGCAGGTCGGATTTGTGCAAACAGCCGACTTTACCCAATAAGTGTGAACAATGTGCGAGGCCGAAATGATCGAAGTGTCGTCGCCAGTCTCCAAGAAATAGGGTGGGTCTGTTTGATATAGTTGCGCAAGCGTTTCCTCGATAGATTTGCCGGACCACGATACCGTTCGTTTTGCCAGTCGGGCAAAAGCTGCATCAAGGTCCTCAAGCGAAGCTGGTGCGAGCGCCATTTGTACAACGAACCACGGGACAGGGTTTAATTCGACGCCAATTGGTGTTATTCCAAGTCGTATCGCCTCAATGACGGTCGTGCCGCCACCCATGAAAGGGTCAATGATGATTTTGCCATTCGTTTCCGGGTCGTTGGTGTGGTCCTTGTAGAACTCCGCGATGATGTTCGTGCCGACAGGTTTAAAAGCAGCCAATAGGATGGCGCGAAAGACACAAGATGCGCGCGGGGCGAAGGATTTATGCATCTGATATATCGGCTTAAAACCGTTGCGTTCAGGCACAACCAGTCGATTAATTTCGACGATGGGGAAACCTTCTTCGATAGAGCGCTTCAATTTGCCTCCTGTAGTATACGGTTGCCTCGATTTTCAAGAGCCGGAGCAGCTTCTCGCGCTCGGCTATTCTGAGCAATTACCCACTCATGGTGTCGTTCCCGGAGTTGAGCAAGAAAATTAGTGTCGGCTTTGAATTGATTCACGATCCATTGGACAAAGGCGTCGCTGTATTGGCCGCTGCCAGTATTTGGTTTATACCGAAAAGAACGGTTTGCATCAGTTTGGTAGAGCCTGCGGATGCCGAGAATATCATGCACAGAGATATGAGTTTCGCCACCGAGCCACCGTTTCACTCCGGATACAACTTCCTTGAGTCGGTACGGGTGGGTCTTGTTCGGGTCCATCAGCACAACACCCACGGCATCCGAGTCCGCGACAAGGCGGACTCGATCAAGTGTGCTTTCTGCGTTAGAGCGAATTGGTAATCCGACAGAAACGACCGCGCCTGCCGGGGCCTCAACAACTTGGCGGATGCCATTTAACCAGGATGCTTTGACGATCTCGACTTGGCGTTCAACGAATGAGCGCAAATCATCGGTGGTTCCCGGCTCGTTTTTCGCCCCATGACGGAAATAAACCGTGCCTTGCCGGAAGGCAAAGCGCTCCTGATTATGTTCGTTGAGATACTGGCCATCGGAAGTGAACACCAACGGGACTGCGCTGGCGGACATGCTGATGCCAGCAAGCTGAAAACGGCCCCGGCTCGACAAGAAAAGGCGCAAGCCGCCGAAATGGACTTTCGTGTATTTGCAAATTTTGTCACCAATTCGAGAGGTGTCGTATTTTAGTATCGGCTCCGTATCGGCTGCGGTTGGATTCCCGGAATCGTCCAGTCCAAACAGAATTAAGCCCCCACCTGAGTTTGCCATCGCCACGAGGTCTTTCAGCACTTCGAGCCATTGCCCTTTATTTTCCACATCAAGGCTTGCCTTGAAATCAATGGACGCGGTTTCGACTGTCGCTTCCGCCGCTTGGGCAATCAATTCATCGGCATTGTCAGAATTGGTTGACATAAAGAATCTATGAGGTGCTAATGTCCTCCGGTTTGTAAACAATGATACCCGGTACATTGTCGAAGGATTTATCGGCGGTGACCACGTCTTTGATGCCGTGCCGACGAGCAATTGCGAGATTGAGAGAATCATTGGTCAAAAGACCGTGCTGTTTTTGGAGTTCAAGGGCGACAAGAAAATCCTGTGCGTGCGACTCAGCAACAATGAGTGAACTGTCAAGCAAGTCGCGTAAACTCTCAGCGTATGCGCTCAACTGGCGAACCAGTTCAGGCCTCTCGGACAAGGCGCGAGCAGGGTTCGAGCCGACCAAGCCGTTGCCCTGGGCTTCCTGCACCATGCAGCGATGACTGAACTCGGCAAGAGTGGTCAACGTGACGACCCCGCTGACTGCACCCTG
>Ga0182024_10019097_pt1 | contig 12672 bp, 7 predicted proteins | sample P32metaG_FD_120480 | JGI IMG/M metagenome (GOLD analysis project Ga0182024, IMG submission 120480) | Permafrost microbial communities from Stordalen Mire, Sweden - P3-2 metaG (Illumina Assembly) | ecosystem: Environmental > Terrestrial > Soil > Wetlands > Permafrost | place: Sweden: Stordalen... | reverse complement strand
TCGCCGCGCTCGCGTTGGGCCTCCCTGCCGGCGCCGAAACCCTCTCCCGAGCCCAGATCATCGCGCAGGGCGAAAAAGTCGCCGACGCCCAGCTCGCCCTCCTCTCTGGCAAGAAAGCCGAAATCGGCTGGGTCAGCGCAGTCATGTGGGCCGGCTACTCGGACTTTTCCCACGTCTCCGCAAACCCCGCTCATGCCGCCGCCGTTGAAAAAATGGGCGACGATTTCTGGTGGACCCCGCGCTTTAACCCAAAGCTTCCTGTCAACGCGGATGACCTTTGCATCTGCCAGACTTTCCTCGATGCCTTCGCGGTAAAAAATGATCAGGCGCGCCTCGGCCCCACAGCCCAACGCCTCGATGCTGAGATCGACCATATCAATAGCGGCGAACTGCCCGACATCCCCGGCTCCGGCAAGACCAACCTGACATGGTGGTGGTGCGACGCCCTTTTCATGGCTCCCGCCTCACTCGCCCGTCTCACCGCCATAACTCAAAACCCCGCCTACCTCAATGCGATGGACAAGGAATGGTGGAAAACCAGCGACTTACTCTATGACAAGGACGAACACCTCTTCTCCCGCGACATTACTTATCTAAGCAAGAAGACGAAAGACGGTAAAAAAGTCTTTTGGTCCCGCGGCAATGGATGGGTCTTCGCCGGCCTCGCCCGCACCCTTACTTATATAGCTGCGACCTATCCCAGCCGTCCCCGCTACGTGGAGCAGTATAAAGCCATGGCCGCGAAACTCGCTTCATTGCAGCAGCCGGATGGCGCATGGCGCCCCAGCCTCCTCGATCCCGAAGAGCTCCCCGATTCGGAGATGAGCGGCACGGCCCTCGATTGCTTTGCCTTTGCCTGGGGCATCAACAACGGCATCCTCGACCGCGCCACTTATATCGGCGTAGCCGAAAAAGCATGGGCCGGGCTCCTGGCTTCACGCCGCGCGGATGGCGTGCCCGGCTATGTCCAGCAGGTTGGCGGTGGCCCCGCCGCCGTAAGCGCCACCGGGACTCAGCTCTACGCCACCGGAGCATTCCTCATGGCTGCCGGTCAGCTCGCCAGTCTCGCGCCCATTGACATCCCGCCTCCTCCGCAACTGACTGCCGCGCCCGCCCCGCCAGCCGCCACTCCCGCGCGAAGCGGCACTTTCTCAAAGATCAGCGATACCGTCGTCGATCCCGCGGCCCTCACCCTCGCTCCGCACGCGACGTACGGCTCCGCAATTAACGGCGAGCCATTCCAGCAGGACATCATCCATACCTCGGCTGGCTGGCAATACGTCGCGTACTACGACCAGGCGCGGCACGTCTGCGTCGCCCGCCGTCACTTGCCGGGCGATCCGTGGCAAGTCGTTCGCCTCGCCGATTACGATTTCAAGGGCAACGACGCCCACAACACTGTCTCTCTCGGGATATGCGAGACGGATGGCGCCATCCACCTTGCTTTTGATCATCACGTCAATCCTCTCCATTACAGGGTTTCAAAGCCGGGCGCAGCCACTCATCCGGAGAGTATTTCGTGGGACGCATCGCTTTTCGGTCCCGTCCATTCCGACCTCGAAGCCGGCAAGCCCATCAAGGTCACCTACCCTCGCTTTTGGAACACTCCCGATGGCGGCCTCCAGTTTCACTATCGCAACGGTTCCTCCGGTAATTGCAATAACATGCTCGTTTACAACCAGCCATACCCCGGTGAGCCCTTTGAGCACGGCATTTACTTCGACCGCGGCCGCCTCGTGATCGCCTCTGCTTCCGCTGCGTCAATTTGGAGCGATTGGCATGTCGTCACCCAGGAACAAGGCCCCTTTATTAACGAGATGATCGCTGATCCCACCCGCTGGAAAACAGACAAGGTCCTCTCTGTCATCGCCCAGGAGACCGCAAAAGTAATTGGCGAACCCTCCGCCCTCCATGTTATTGACTACCGGCAAACCCCATGAAATCCCTCATCGCATCCCTCCTCCTGCTGCCGTCCGTCCTCTTCGCCGCGAATCCAAAACCGGGCGTCGCCGTCCAACCCTACGGTCAATGCCCGGAAGGCTCCGTCAATCTCTATACGCTGACCAACTCCAATGGCCTTTCCGTAAGTATCATGGATTTCGGCGCGACGGTGGTAAAGGTAGTCACCCCGGACAGGAGCGGAGACTTTGCGGACGTCGCTCTCGGTTTCGACGATCCCACCACTTATGCCACCGCCAAATTGAATTTCGGCACCATGGGCCGGTACATCAATCGCATCGCAAAGGGCGATCTTACCATCGACGGCACAACCTATTCCCTCACGGTTAATAACGGCCCGAATACCATGCACGGCGGCAAGCTCGGCTTCAATCGTCACCTCTGGAAGGCCGGTACCATGACGCAAAAGCCCGCCTCGATAGAATTCACGAGGCTAAGTCCTGACGGCGAGGAAGGCTTCCCTGGCAATCTCAAAGTCAGCGTCACCTTCACCCTAAGTAATGACAATCATTGGCGCGTCCATTACACGGCCACTACGGACAAGCCCACTGTCGTCAACCTATCCAATCATACCCTGTTCAATCTCTCAGGCCCCGGTCATGGCGCCGTTCTGGATGATGTGGTCACTCTCAATGCCGATGCCATCACCCCCATAGACGCCACCTCCGTTCCCACGGGCGAAATCCGAAAGGTTGAAGGCACTCCATACGACCTGCGCAAGCCCACCGTGCTCAGTACCCGGATCAATGATCTCAATGTAAAACCCGCCGGTTACGATATCAATTACGTCCTCGTCAAGGACAAGCCTGGCACCATCACCGAAGCCGGCGAAATATACGATCCGAATAGCGGCCGCGATTTAAAAATCATGACTGATCAACCCGGCGCCCAATTCTACACGGGCAATCTTTTCGACGGCACTCTCGTCGGCAAAAGCGGCGTCAAATACGACCAATATTGCGCTCTCTCCCTTGAATCCCAGCACTACCCCGATTCCCCTCATCATGACAATTTCCCCTCGACGCTCCTGCGCCCCGGCCATACCTACACCGCCAACATAATCTATATTTTCAGCACAAAGTAACAGCTCCCAACCCATATTTCCCCGAGTGTGATCACACGCGAGTTCCTTGGAGAAATGTCCCGGAGGGACAGCCAGAGAGTAGCTCCGGGCGTAAGCCCGGAGTTGGCTATAAAATCCGGCATAAGCCCCGGCAGGGGCGGCGGGATCATACAGTTATCAATCCCACGATCAAATGAAACCGCGAAGTTCCAACTACAAAAAACTCAAGCTGCTCGGCAAAGCCGTTGACCGCTATCCCTCCGCCCCCTCCGCGGCCACCCTCGATACATTCGAAAACCGCTACCAATCCCGCGACTACTGGATTCAGTTCGATTGTCCCGAGTTCACCTCCATGTGCCCGGTAACAGGCCAGCCCGATTTCGCCGCGATCACAATCAACTACGTCCCCGACAAGCTCTGCATCGAGACAAAATCGCTCAAGTTTTATCTCGTTTCCTATCGCAACACCCACAGCTTCAATGAGGAAATCGTAAACCGCATCCTCGACGATCTCGTAAAAGCCTGCAAACCGCGCCGCGCCCTCGTCCACGGCAAATTCGCCGCCCGCGGCGGCATCAGCGTCACGGTGGACGCTGCCTATCCGACTGACGCCGCGATTCCGGCTGGGCCAGCCGACAGCCGTGAGTAACCGGGAAAAAGTGGTAGTCCTGCTGAGCGGCGGCATGGATTCCGTGACGGCCCTTTTCGAAGCCCGCAAACTTTACGAAGTCACCGCTGCCGTAAGCTTCCACTACGGTTCGAAACACAACGACCGCGAAATTCCGTTCGCCGCCTGGCAGGCCGCGCAACTGGGCATCCCCCACAAGATAATTCACCTCGATTTCGTCGGCAATTTATTCAAGTCCGACTTGCTTAAAAAGGGTGGAGAAATTCCGAAGGGCCACTACGAAGAGCAGTCCATGAAAAGGACCGTAGTGCCTTTCCGCAATGGCATTATGTTATCAATCGCCGCGGGCTTCGCGGAAAGTTTGGGAGCCCAGGGATTGGTCATTGCCGCCCACGCCGGCGATCATGCGATTTACCCCGATTGCCGCGAAGAATTCATGAAAGCTATGGCCGAGGCGATACGTCTGGGCACTTATGCCGGAGTCAAGCTAATCCGTCCCTTTATCTCAATGACAAAGTCGGGGATAGCCGCACGTGGTCATCAACTCGGCGTGGATTACGCTCAAACATGGTCATGTTACATCGGCGGCCAGACCCATTGTGGCGAATGCGGCACCTGCGTAGAGCGCCGCGAAGCCTTCATTCTCGCCCGAATCCCCGATCCCACAACCTACCTAAGCACAAGCCCGCTACCCGCCAAACCCACCTAGGACGATCTCCGCTTCTTGTCGGTCACGTCCCCGTCACCTGCAACCGAATAAACTGCTGCGTCGCAGTCCCCACTGGCGCAACCGCCTGAACATTATATACCTGCACTCCACCCGCCGCACTCCCAACCGGCGTCGCCGGAAAAGTGTATCCACTCCCCGAATTCCAAGTCTGGGCATCCGTGGAAACCTGCACCGTATAAGTAATATCCGTCGCCGAAAGCACCTCCGGATAAGTAAGCGTCAAATAATTCCCGCTGCCCGTTGCAACGATTGACATGACCGGCAATCCGCTGTCGCCGACAACCCAGGGATTGAGATTCAGCGCATATTTCAAAAGGTTGGGAATCCCATCTCCAGCAGGCGTCGCGTCATCTCCGCTTATTGTAGCGTCGCTTAGTTGCCCGGAGCTAAACATCGTATTCTGCCAGGCCTGGTATGGCGTCTGGATCAAAAGATTCAGCAACGCCGTTCCCGTCCCGCCAACATTCACCGCGCTGATCGCCACAGCTTGCGTCCCCGTCGTTGCAGTAGTCCCGCTGATAAGTCCGGTCGTGGGATTAACTGCAAGGCCCGCCGGCAACCCATTCGCGGCAAAGTCTCCGGCCCCATTGGTCGCGGTGATCTGGTAAGAAAACGCCTGCCCGGCCGTCGCCGTCGCGACCGTGCCGCTGAGGATCACCGGCGGAGGAGGAATAACGATAAGCACAAGGAGGGCGCTCCCGGTGCCGCCGAGATTAGCGGCGCTCAGGATAACATTGCTGGTTCCTGTCGCCGTTGCGGCGCCGCTGATAACTCCACCTCCGGCGAGACTCAAACCTGCCGGCAAGCCGCTCGCGCCGAAGCTGGATGGGTTATTCGTCGCGGTAATCTGATAACTGAATGATTGCCCCTCCGTAGTTGTTGCATTCGTAGCGCTCGTAATTACCGGTGGCGGCGGCAATACATTGAGGAAAAGAAGCGCGCTTCCAGTCCCGCCGAGGTTTACCGCGCTGATCGAGACGTCGCCGGTGCCGGTATTCAAAGCTGTCCCCGTGATAAGCCCGCCTCCTGCTAAGCTGAGACCTTGCGGCAATCCGGTGGCGGCAAAGCCGGTGGGGTTATTGGTTGCCGTAATCTGATAACTGAAGAATTGCCCCTGGACAGGCGTAGCCGTGGTCCCGCTGGTTATCGCCGGCGGAGGCGGCAGCACGTTCAGGAATAGAACGGCGCTCCCGGTTCCCCCCAGGTTTATAGCGCTGATGGTAATATTGCTGGTGCCGGTATTCACCGCCGTCCCGGTAATAAGTCCTCCTCCGGTAACGCTCAGGCCGGGTGGCAGTCCTTGCGCGGCAAAGCTGGTGGGGGTGTTCGACGCGGTTATTTGATAAGTGAATAGCTTGCCCTGGGTAGCGATCGCGCTGGTACCGCTGGTAATGACGGGGGCGGGCGGCACCACATCCAGGCTCAGCGTGGCGCTACCGGTGCCTCCACTGTTGATCGCACGAATCGTCACAAGATTGACCCCGGTCGCCGTTGGCGTCCCACTTATTATTCCGGTCGCCGTGCTCGAAGTCAAGCCGGTCGGCAGGCTCTTCGTGCTAAAGCGCGTGGGGTTGTTGGTCGCCGTAATGTCGTATGTAAAAGCTTGCCCTTTTATGGCCGTGACGTTGGTGCTGCTGGTAATGACCGGCGCCAGCGGCACTACGGCGAGCGTAAGTATGGCGCTGCCTGTCCCGCTGGCATTGGAAGCCGTGATTGTGACGCTGCTGGTTCCCAATGATGACGCCGTCCCGCTGATAAGTCCATTTACCGTATTCACGCTCAAACTTGATGGCAATCCCGTCGCGCCAAAGCTCGTCGGTGAGTTGGAGGCGGCGATCTGGTAAGTGAAAGCCTGGCCCTGCCTGGCAGTTGCCCTGGTCGAGCTTGTTATCACCGGCGCAGGCGGCAGCACGGTAAGAGCCAGAGTCGCGCTGCCCGCGCCGCCGGCGTTCGCCGCCGTGATGTCAATATTGTAATTGCCAACGAGGCTTGTCGCGCCGCTTATAAGTCCGGTCGCCGTATCGACGCTCAATCCCGCCGGCAACCCCATTGCTCCGTAACTCGTAGGGCTATTAGTCGCGGTGATCTGGTAGCCAAACGCCGCGCCGCTCGTGACGGTGGCGGTCGAGCCGCTGGTAATGGCCGGCGCCAAACCTATACTCAGCGCGACTGGCCTCGTCTGGATGTAACCCGATCCAACGTCGGTAAAGGAAACCTCATCGGCATAAAGACCCGTCGCCAGCGAGGTTGCATTGGAATTGAGTGAAGCGGTCACTGTCGTCGATCCGCTGGCCGCCAGGGTGCCGCTGGTGGCGGAGAGAGATAGCCAGCTTTGCGTTGCGCCTGCCGTCCACGTAACCGGCGCCGAGCCTTGATTCGTCAGCGTGACGATCATTTGACTTGAAGAAAACGGCCCGCCGGCCACCCCGCCGGCGGTTAGGTTGGCGAACGACACCTGCAAACCGTCCGGCGGATTCGCGAGCGCGTTGATTAACGCGGCTCCCGCCGGCGTCCCCAGCCCTGTGCAAAGATCATAGCCGGTGGCCGCCGAGAATTGATTGGGACTGGACGTGCTGAAATTGTTGCCTGTGGTAATGTCGTGAAACACCGCTCCGTAGCTTGAACTGTCAGCGAGGGCGTACACCGCGGGGTTGATGAATCCGACCGGCGTCAAACCATTCTCAACCGCCTGCTGGTTGACAAGCGCCGTAAAGCCGGCCCAAAGCGGAGAGGCGCAGCTCGTGCCTCCCACTGAATACGTCTTTCCGCCGGCATAGACATAGACATCGTTCCCGGTGAGCGCCACGTCCGGAGTATTGCGCATGGTTTCCGACCCGCCATTCCCCGTCATCACGATCCCCTGCTGCCAGGCCGGAACCGTATATTGAGTACTGACCCCGCCGCCCGTCCCCGTTCCGTTATTCCAGTTCCAGGCCGTTTCGGAACTCCACGCCCCATTACTTCCAGTCGTCAATGTCGTTCCCCCGACCTCCGTGATATACGGGGTATCTTCGGGAAATGAAATCAACCCGGTGTCAGCATCGTCGTCGCCCGAGGCGCAATAGAACGACTGCCCCTGCGCCGCCATCTGCTGAAAGATACCATCCGCGGTCGTATCCTTCGCCTGGCCAGGGGCAAACCAGGAGCAACTGATCTGGCTGGCCGCATTATCTTCAACCATCCGGTTGAGGATATCTTCCCATACCCCGCTGGGTCCTCCTTCATACAAGATGATTTTGGAAACTCCGGGCGACATCGAGATAACCATTTCGATATCCAGGGATACCTCTATTTGCCCATTGGTCGTCGCCGGTGTTCCGTTATATCCATCCAGCAGCACATTCGTGCATGTCACATTCGGCAGTCCCGCCTGCGCTTCGTATGTCTGGATATCACTGAGCGCATAACCATCGAATTGCAGCAATCCCACTGTCTGCCCGCTCCCCGTCAGCGCAACCCCAGGCACGTAAGCTGTCCGAAAATCATTCCCCATGAAATTCCCGTCCGGACCCGAACCGCCGTTCGATGACACGCTCCCAGCCGGCTTGAAAACGACTCGCGGTTTCGGCAGCGAGTAATTATCGAGCCCAATAATGTGGGCCACTGGAACCGCGAGGTCGAGCGACGGATCCCCGTCCGGCGCGTAAAAAGACCGCTTTTCCACCGGATGCTGGTAAATCTGCAAGTGCACGTGCATCGCGTTCTCAACATCTGAAGCCGCCCCCTCCACGTCCAGTATCAGCCGGTTTCCGTACCGGCTTGTCACCGTCAGCTTGTGGGCTCTGGCAAAGGCCGCCACGGCCTCGTAATCCTGCGGCGTCGGGCCAAATTCAACCGTAAACTGCGCCGGGGTCAAATAATGACGGTAACGCGGGCTCGTGGGATCGTAGAGTTCCCGGAGGAGTTCCGTGAGCGCCGCCTGATTGCGCAAAGGCAGCGCAATTGCAAGGTGCATCCGTTTGTCCGCCGGAACGCGCCCGGTGGGCGCCAGCTTCTGGACAACCGCCGGGACGTGCCCATGCAGCAACTGCCTTTCCGCCGCGCGCGCGCTGAGCGAAATAATGCATGCCAGCGCCGCAAGAAAAATGCGGATGGCCGCCGCCTTGGGGGGGCGATGCCAGTTGTGGGATGGGAATTGCATACGGGCTCCGCGGGGACTGGAGCCCCATTTATAACACGAAAACGGCACAATGCCATCCCTCGGTGCGATTGCCGCCCCTTGCGCCGGGTGGTAATGTCAGCGGTTGCCAATGGACCAACTCGCCGCGAAGAACTCCCTGGTTCGAATCATATCCCGGCTCGACCACCTCTCGCGACCGGCGATCGTCACGCTGACCTTTGGGATACTCATTATCGTCGCCCTCGTCGATTATGTGACCGGGTACGAAATCTCCTGCACGGTGTTTTACCTGCTCGCGATCGCCCTCGGCACATGGTGCGTCGGCGCGGGATTTGGCATCTTTGTCAGCCTCCTGAGCGCCGCGGTTACCTCGCTCAATGACGTTCTGACAGGGCAGGTTTACTCCAATCAATTCGTGCCGATCTGGAATGCCGCGATTGTGCTTTCCTTCTATCTGATCTTCGTCTGGCTGCTGCGCAGCCTGCGGATGATCCAGGACTCGCTGGAAAACAGGGTGCGGGAGCGGACCGCCATTCTCACCACGGAACTGGCCGAGCGAAAGAGGCTCGAACACGAGGTCCTGGTGATTAGCGAGCGGGAACAGCGGCGGATCGGACTCGATATTCACGACAGCCTCTGCCAGCACCTCACCGGCACGGCCCTGGCGGAGCAATTCCTCGCGGAAAAGCTGATCGCGCGCGGGGCGCCGGAGGTCGAGGATGCGGATCGGGTTACCGGGCTGATTGAAGAGGCAATCTCGATGGCTCGCAGCCTGGCGGCGGGCCTTTCGCCGATAGAGACGGAAGGGGAGGGCCTGTTGACAGCGCTTGCGGACCTCGCGGCGCATTTCTCGAGTCAATTCAAAATAGCCTGCCGATTCACGTATGAGGACCACGTGCTGATCCATGATCCCACGGTGGCCACGCACCTCTACCGGATCGTGCAGGAGGCGGTCCACAATGCGATCCGGCATGGCAAGGCGCGAAATGTTGACATCGGCCTCAGGCGGGCCGGTTCCGAGGTCATTTTGACAATAGTGGACGACGGTTGCGGATTGCCGGCGGGAACGGCTGTCAGCCACGGAATGGGCTTGCGAAACATGAAATACCGGGCCTCTATATTGGGCGGGAACATTACTCTCGCATCTTGCGGCACCGGGGCACGGCTGACGTGCTCCTTCCAGGAGCGGAATGGCGTTCCTAATTAAGATATGACGACAGCCGAACGTACGCAGGCCAAGCCAAGACGCGTTTTTCTCGTGGACGATCATCCGCTCGTGCGGGAGTGGCTGGCAAACGTGATTAATCAGCAGCCGGACCTGATGGTGTGCGGGCAGACGGAGGGGCGGGAGGGGTGTATCGAGGCGATCCAGAAGAAGCGGCCGGATGTCGCGGTGGTGGATATTTCCCTCAAGGATTGCTCCGGGTTTGATCTGATTGCCGAGATCAAGCAGCACGCGCCGCGTGTCGGGATCATCGTGCTTTCCATGCATGACTCGCCGCTTTACGCGCGCCGCGCGCTCCGGGCGGGGGCGACTGGGTATGTCGTGAAGCGGGAGACGACCCGGAAGATATGCGCGGCGATTCGCGACGTGCTCAACGGGAACACGTACGTCAGCGAGGAGTCGGAAGTGGCGGAAACGGCGGCTCCGGCGACGGAGACAGACCTGTCGCTATTGAGCGATCGGGAGATGGAGATATTCAGTTTCCTGGGATTGGGAAATTCGACGCGGCAGATTGGAGATACGCTCGGGATCAGCATCAAGACGGTTCAGGTCCACTGCGGGAATATCCGGGAAAAGCTGGGAATCCATGGGGCGACGGAGTTGTTGAGCACCGCCGTGCGCTGGAATGAGTATAACGCGGGTAAGGAGTAGCGTAGGGATGCCGGAGTTTCCGGGCGAGCGTAGCATGAATGTTGGGGGACTTTCAATGTCGAGTGTGTCTTGAAATTGACCACTTTTGGGTGTTAGGGAAAATTTTTAACCTTGATTTGGTTTGAATAGGCTTAATTTGGCTTAATTTGGCTTAATTTGGTTTGAGCGGCTGCCGTTGGGCAATTGGAGGGATTGTAGCGAGTAAAACGACGGATGAGCGATTTGGTGAGGCTGGTCGATTCGGGGATATTCGCTTCAACGTGGATACGGGTGGGATAGGAAATATTCGGCTGCGGCGCACGGGAATTATTTCGGGGACAATAGTAAAATATTATGCAATCGTCAACATAAAATGGAGATCCTGTTTCATTTTGGGCGCGACTACAACGGGAGGGGGTTCAGGCCAGAAGGAGTGGGGTAATTTGTCTGTGTTTTGCGTGCCTCGGAAGATTGCGCGGCGCTCGATGCCGCGGGCTGTGACGTGAGGCCAGGCGCCGGGGATATGGATTCGGGGGCTCTGGCCATTTGGCCGGAGGGTGCATTTTGGGCAGGGAGCGGCCAAGAGGGATGTTGAACGTTAAGATGTGACACCTGATTTCTTTGGCTCAGGACCTGCGGCATCCCGTCCCGCGTTCGCGGGAACCCGGACATCTCCGGGCTTGTGGAAAATCAAGGATCCCATGGCCGGGCGGCTTTAGCCGCACGGCCATGGATTGCTTGAAGGTGACTTATGCCCTGAGCCGGCGGAGACTGTGGAAAGAAGTTTCACGGCTTCATCCGCGGACCTTCTATGGGTGTCTCATTCTTCTTATTCCAATATCCGCGACGAAATACAAGCGCGGATTGGATAGGTTCTTCCGGATCAGAACTCGCGTAAGGCGCAAACATTGAAACTCCGAACTCTAAAGACCTAACTCCTGACGAATTTGTTTCCGTATCGCTTGTTATGGCGGACAACCAACGCAGGATTTCGCCAAATGGCTTTCCAGTCACCTGAACGCCCAGCAAGAACACCTTAGTGGGAGCGTATATCTCGAACGCTTTACATCGACCATTCGGGTCGTAGTAAGCATGAATCGTCTTTCCCATAAATTGATCAGCCTCAGTATTTCCTTTCTTATACTCTCTAAATTCCCCGCCTATCGAACGCCTAATTTCATCCTTGGTCATATCGAGCTTCGCATCATTGATTCCTTGATGCGGATGAATCGTAATCTCCATATTTATTGATCCCCTTGTCCTTCCTGCAGCAAGTCTTTCACAAAGCCGTCAGTCCGTTCCTGCATTTGTGAAATGGAAGAAAAAAGAAGAAAAAAGGAGAAAAAAGGGGTCACATCTTAACATTTAACATGCGGCGTTCCAGTTTTTGCATTTCTGCTTTCATTTTTTGGTTTCCTTCCATTTTCGATTCAAAGCGCTTGAGGGCCATTGCCACTGCGGCGTAATCGGTCGGGCCGGCTTGGGCTCCCAATTGGGCGAGGGTCATTCCAGCATGGCGGCGGGCGAGCCACCAGACCATTTCGCGGCTCGGGTCGCCGGTCAGATCTTTTGTTTCCTGCCAGGGCCTCCCCCGGTGACGCTCGACGACGGCGACGGCGTGCTGGAATGTGCACCGGCGGCGCCATGTTCGCTTGCCGATGATTTCGCGGCGGCCTTGCTTGATCTGGGTGCGGACTTTTTCGAGCAGGGCCTTGCCGCCGAGCACGCTCTGGGCTTCGAGGGCGGGCCACGGGCTGGCGGCGCCCTCGTTGAGGGGTTCCTTTTCGTGGAGGGCTTCTTCGACCAGTGCCCGGTATTTTGAGCGCCAGCGCCGCGGATCTCCCTCGATGAGGGAGGCGATGCCGGCGGTTTCCAGCCACGGGGGCTCGGGCTCGTAGCCGGCGTAGGCGCGGTAGGAGCTCCAGGGGTAGGTGTTGAGGAAGAGGAGGCGTTTGGCGATTTCGGCCGCGGTGGCGCGCTTGGCTTTGCCGGTTATGGTTTGCTGGCGTTGATGTTTGCCGAGGGAGTGGCGGCGGGTGCGCAGGGGGTTGAGATGGAGGTAGCGGCTGAGGATGAGGCCCCACTGCTGGGGATCGACGATGATGGCCTTGAAGCGGCCCGCAAAGAGATGGCCGGCGCGGCGGTGGCTCAGGTTGAACCAGATGCTGTATTTGACGTTGAGCCATTGCATGGCGCGGCTGAGGTTGGCTTCGGGAGCTTCGAGGATGAGGTGGTAGTGGTTCTCCATGAGGACGTAGCCGTGAAGGCGCAGGCCGAAACGGGTGACGGTCTCCTCTAGGATAGCCAGCATGCGGGC
>Ga0182024_10019096_pt1 | contig 12672 bp, 11 predicted proteins | sample P32metaG_FD_120480 | JGI IMG/M metagenome (GOLD analysis project Ga0182024, IMG submission 120480) | Permafrost microbial communities from Stordalen Mire, Sweden - P3-2 metaG (Illumina Assembly) | ecosystem: Environmental > Terrestrial > Soil > Wetlands > Permafrost | place: Sweden: Stordalen... | reverse complement strand
ACCCCATCGCTTCCGCTGCCACTTCATCATCGCGCACAGCGATGAAACCGCGACCGTAAGTCGAATGCACCATCGAGACGACGACGTAAATGCAAACCACTGCGACCGCAAACACACAAAAAACATTCGTATGGGCCGGGATGCCGTTCAGGCCCAAAGCGCCCCCGAGCGATTCGATGTTGCGAAATATGACGCGAATGATTTCGCCAAAACCCAGCGTGACGATGGCCAAATAATCTCCCTTCAAACGCAGCGAAGGCATCCTCACCAGCCACCCGGCCAAAGCCGATGACGGTGGAAGCCGTCAGGTCGACGGCGGGTCATACCCAGTCAGAGTGGGTCGCACCGATGCGGGTCAAAGGAAAGCCATGAAGAAGGCCCAACGGTCAAATCCTAATGACGAACGAATGCTCCGTCATTTTCCATGGCGATTCCTTGGACATTCATCATTCGCCTTGCTAATTTGCCGCCTTGAAGTCGATATTTGAATGCTTGATAGTCAAAATTCATCCGGCAAAAACATGACACGCGAAACTTTGGGCACTCATCAAAAGGCGCTGCAGATCAATCTCGATCCCAGCAAATACGGCACGTTCGCGGAAATCGGCGCTGGCCAGGAGGTGGCGCGCTGGTTTTTCCGCGTGGGCGGCGCGGCGGGCACGATCGCCAAAACGATTTCCGCTTACGACATGACCATCAGCGACGCCATCTATGGCCACGCCGATCGTTATGTCAGCCGCCAACGGTTGGAAACGATGCTGGATCATGAATACACCTTGTTGCACGAGCGCCTGTCCCAGAAGCGCGGCGCGACGACACGGTTTTTCGTTTTTGCAGATACGGTGGTGGCCCGCAGTTACTCGCGCCTCGATGACGCGCATGGCTGGCTGGGCATCCGATTCCAAACTCAACCGGGCCAGGAACCTTCGCAGATCATTGTCCACGTCCGGCTTTGGGACAAAGAAAATCTGCCCGAACAGGAGGCCTTGGGCATATTGGGCGTCAATCTTGTCCACGGCTCGATGTTTCTGCACGAAGACCCGGGCACGTTGATTGAGTCGCTGGTGGACAATGTTGGCGCGGCCCGCACCGAGGTTGATATGATCCAGTTTTCCGGGCCGGCCTTCGCCAAGGTGGACAACCGGTTAATGGCCCTGCAATTGGTGCAGAAGGGGTTGACCAATGCCGCCTTGTTCACGTCTGACGGCCAAGTCGTGCAGCCGGCTGATGCGCTCTACAAAAAGTGCATTTTGGTCGAGCGCGGCAGTTTTCGCCCCGTCACCAAAGTCACCCTCGACATGTTGCGTTGCGCGCAGGCCCTCTTCGTGCAGGAGCCAAAAGTGCAGGGCGAAGAAGTGCTGACCTTGATGGAAATGACCCTGAAAAACCTGACCGACGGGGACAAGATCGATCCACAGGATTTTCTGGACCGGGTGGATATTCTGGGCGCGCTGGGCAAGACGGTGCTCATTTCTGATTTCGCCGAATACCATCGGCTGGCCGCTTATTTCTTCCGTTACACCAAGAAAATGATCGGCATTGCCATGGGCGTGCCGACCTTGAAGGAAATTTTCGATGAAAAATATTACGCCGACCTTTCCGGCGGCATTTTGGAATCCTTTGGCCGCATGTTTAAGAACGATTTGAAACTATACGTCTATCCGTTGCTTGACGCGAAAACGGGCGCGCTCATTTCCGCTGCGAATCTGCGGGTCGCCCCCAACTTGCGTCATCTGCATGCCTATTTGATAGAAAACCGTTATATCGAAGGTTTGCGCGATTACGATGAGTCGGCGTTGTCCATCTTCTCCCGCGACGTGTTGCAGAGACTCCGCGGCGGGGACAAATCCTGGGAAACAATGGTCCCGCCGCAAGTGGCCAAAATGATTCGTGAACGGAATTTGTTCGGTTGCAAAGAGGTTTGTTGAGAGGATGCAAAAAACCGCGTTATTATTCGCCGGCCAGGGAGCCCAGTATGTCGGCATGGGCCGGGATTTGGCAGGGCGGTTCCCTTCCTGCAAAACCTGGCTCGTTCGCAGCCGGGAAATCCTAGGTTTCGATCTGCCGTCCATTTGCTTTCATGGCCCGGAAGCGGAATTGATCCGCACCGAGCACGCGCAGCCCGCCATCTTCCTCATCAGTTGGATGGCGTTGCAATTGCTGGAGGAGCACCTGCCCGAAATGGATTATCAAGCGGTGGCGGGATTGTCTCTGGGCGAATTGACGGCTTGGACTGCGGCCGGAGTGTTCACATTCGAGGATGGCTTGCTCATCGCCTGTCAACGCGGCCGATTCATGCAGGAAGCGTGCAACTTGACCCCGGGCGCCATGGCGGCGGTTTTGGGCTTGGACATCGAGAAAGTGCGGGCCGTCTGCGCCCAAGCCGATGTTGAAATCGCCAACCTCAATTGCCCCGGCCAGATTGTCATTTCAGGTGAATCGGACAAGATCGCCCAAGCGTGCGAATTGGCCAAGGCCGCCGGCGCCAAACGCGCCTTAATGTTGCCGGTGGCCGGCGCCTATCATTCGCGCCTCATGGCCAGCGCGCAGCCGAAGGTGGAGGCATTGCTCAGCAGTGTCCCAATGAATGCGCCCATCATGATGGTCATCGCCAATGTCACCGCCCGCCCGCATACGGAACCGCCGGATATTCGGGCGCGCTTGACCGATCAAGTTGTTTCCTCCGTCCGATGGGAAGAATCCATTCGCTATTTGATAGAGGAGGGCTTCACACGTTTTATTGAATTAGGCCCCGGCGGTGCCTTGAGTGGATTCGTCAAGCGTATTGACAAGAACGTCCAGACTTACACGGTGGCTGATGTTCCGAGCCTTGAAACAACCGTGGCGGCGTTAAAAGCCGGCAATTAAGCACTAAAAATATGTCTCAACTTGCCAACCAGATTGCCGTCATCACCGGCGCGGGCCGCGGGATTGGCCGCGCCATCGCCCTGAAATTTGCCGCCGAAGGCGCCGACATCGCCTGCGTCTCGCGCACCGCCGAAAACGCCGAAAAAGTCGCCGCTGAAGTCCGCCTTCTCGGCCGGCAGGCGTGGGCATACGCGGTGGATGTGGCCGATTCCGCCGCCGTCGCCGCTGTCGGGGAAAAGATCCTCGAGCAAACCGGCAAAGTGGACATATTGGTCAACAATGCCGGCGTCACCCGCGACGGCTTGCTCATGCGGTTGAGTGACGAGGATTGGGACACGGTTTTGAACACCAACTTAAAGGGCGCCTTTTTGTTCACCCGGGCCTTCTGTCGCGGTTTCCTGAAACAGCGCTCTGGGCGGGTTCTTAATGTCGCCTCCGTTATTGGTTTGATGGGCAATGCCGGCCAGTGCAACTATGCCGCCAGCAAAGCCGCCTTGATCGGGTTTACCAAGTCGATTGCCAAGGAATTCGCCTCACGCGGTGTGACCGTCAATGCCCTGGCCCCGGGGTTCATTGAGACGGACATGACGGCGGTATTGACGCAGGAGATGAAGGACCAACTGCTCCAGCGCATTCCCTTGCGCTCCCTGGGGCAGGTGGGAGACATCGCGGAAGCCGCGCTTTTTCTGGCCAGCCCCGGTGCCCGCTATATTACGGGGCAGGTATTGACCGTTGATGGCGGGATGGTTATGTAAATTTTCAATTCTGCGCTGGACGCCTTTGATTTCAACCGTTAGAACAGGCCGTAGCAGATGCCGGATATAAATGAACAAGAATTTTCAGGGCGGGGAAAATAGTTTGAATCAGGGCTTGACGCGTTTTATGGCGTGGGGCATAGACACACACCAAATGAGAAATGGAGTTTAACAATGGCTGAAAAAACAATTGAACAAAGAGTCAAAGACATCATCGTCGAACAGCTCGGTGTCAACCCCGATCAAGTGACACCCGACGCGAAATTTATCGAAGACTTGGGCGCGGATTCACTGGACACCGTCGAACTGGTCATGGCTTTGGAAGAGGAGTTTGGCAACGAAATCCCCGATGAGCAGGCGGAAAAACTGCAAAGCGTCGGCGATGTCGTTAAATACATCGAGGATTCCCAGAAAAAGTAGGCGACTTAGCCGCTTTCCAGGGCAGCGTTCTTGAGTGTCGCTGCCCTTTTTTTATGGCCAGCAACTGGATAGACCGGAGAGTCGTCGTGACGGGGTTGGGCATTGTCTCCTCCCTCGGACGGAAGCCCCTTGTCTTTTGGGAAAACGTTCTGGCGGGCAAATGCGGCATCACCAAGATTACGTCCCTGGATGTTTCCGCCTTTAGCTGCCGGATCGCCGCCGAGGTGACGGACTTCGATGCCACGCCTTCTTTCCCTTCCCCGAAGGATGCGCGGCGCGCGGATCGGTTCACCCAGTTTGCCACGGTCGCCGGCCACGAAGCTTTGCTGGACTCCCACCTCGATATGGACAAGGTAAATCGGGACGAAGTGGGCGCCATTATCGGCTCCGGCATCGGCGGCCTGCACACGGTGGAGGAGCAGCACAAGATTTATCTGTCCAAGGGCCCGAGCCGCCTTTCCCCGTTTATGATTCCCATGCTCATATCCAATATGGGCTCGGGTCTTTTTTCGATGTACTTCGGTTTGCGGGGGCCCAATTTCGCCACCTGTTCCGCGTGTTCCACCGCGACCCATGCCATCGGTGAAGCCTGGCGAACCATCAAGATGGGCGACGCCAAGGTCATGTTCGCCGGTGGAAGCGAAGCCGCCATCCTGCCATTGGGCCTCGGCGGTTTTTGCGCCTTGCGGGCCTTGAGTCTTCGCAACGATGATCCCCAGCACGCCTCGCGCCCGTTTGACCGCGATCGTGATGGCTTTGTCATGGGTGAAGGCGCGGGGGTTGTCGCGTTGGAGGAATTGGAACACGCCAAAGCGCGAGGGGCGCGCATTTATGCGGAAATCGTCGGTTACGGCAACACCGCCGATGCTTATCACCTCACCGCGCCGCCCCCCGAGGGCGAAGGCGCCGCCCGTTGTATGCGCATGGCGTTGCGTTCGGCCGGTCTTAACCCTGAGGACATTTCGTACATCAACGCGCACGGCACGTCCACGCCCCAGGGCGACATCGCCGAAACCCAGGCCATCAAGGCCGTTTTTGGTTCGTACGCCAAGAAGGTCGCCGTCAGCTCCACCAAGGGTGCAACCGGCCACATGCTCGGCGCTGCCGGAGCCGTCGAGATGGCCTTATGCGCCAAGGCCATCGAATGCAATATCGTCCCGCCCACCATCAACCTCGATAACCCGGATCCGGAGTGCGACCTGGATTACGTGCCCAACACGGCCCGCGAAATGGAAGTCACGGCCGTTGTCAATAACTCCTTTGGTTTTGGCGGGCACAACGCCTCGATTATCGCCAAGAAATTTACGGGAAATTAGGACTTTCGCTCCGCGTCATTTTTCCGAATAGACTGTGTTGAATACCGCTGCCCCGCTCATGTTGCCGTAGCGGTTGACGGCTGAGACCTCGATGATTTCCGGCAGGGCCGCCTGGCTGTCAACTTTTAAAACGTCCTTCGTTTGAGCACCGGGCAGAATCTCCGTGGTCCAGTGATCGCCCATTTTTTTCCACACCACCCATTGCCAGACGTTTCCGGAAGGCTCCCGCCAGGCCAGCTTGATTTCGCGTCGGTTCTCCTTGCCGGTCAAAATGGGCTGGGCCGGACTGTTGTTTCCCAGCCACGGCCACGCCGGGACCAGCGCCGGCTCGGAATAGACCCCGTTCCGCAATGCGGCCGCCACACCGGCGTTATTGCTCAGCAACGGCTTGCTGTGCCAGAGAATTTCGCCGTCCGCTCCGGGCTGTCGGCGAGTTGCTACGATTTCATTTATCGTTTCTCGCGCCTCATTGGTGATGCCCCTCCAGCCATTGACCTTCATGCCGGACAATAAAAGTCGATGCTCCGTATTTTGGTCCTCCCACCAATGTAACAACGCCGGAAAGCTCTGCGGTTTTTGCGCGACGGGCCAGTAAAGCTGCGGCGCAAGATAATCGACCCAGCCGTTGGCCAGCCATTTTCGGGAATCGCAATACAACTCGTCGTAGGAATTCAGGCCAATGATGCCCGCCGGATAATGAGGCTGCCAAATCCCGAACGGGGCGATACCGAATTTGACCCAGGGCTTTTCTTTTTTGATCGCCACATAAACTTCCCGCACAAACGTGGTCACATTCTCCCGCCGCCAATCGTTGCGGGACAATTTTGCGCCCGTTTTTTGGTAGCGCCTCCACGAAGCGTCGTCCGGAAAGTCCATCAATTTGGTGCTGTTGCCGTTCGCTTTTTCCCGATAAGGATAAAAATAATCGTCAAAATGGACGCCATCGATGTCGTAACGCCGCACCACGTCCATTATCACGTTGAACGAATAATCCTGCGTTGCTCGCTCTGTCGGATCAAGCCAGAGATAACTCCCGTACGTCCGCACCAGTCCGGGATGCGTCATCGTGACGTGATTGCGCGCCACTGGCGACTTTGAATCCCGAATGCGCGCCCGATAGGGATTAAACCAGGCGTGCAATTCCAATCCCCGTTTGTGGGCTTCCTCCACTGCAAACGCCAGCGGATCGTAATAAGGCTTGGGCGCCCGGCCCATCTGGCCGGTCAGATATTCCGACCATGGCTCAATTTTAGATTCGTATATCGCATCGCAAGCCGGGCGCACCTGCAGAACGATCACGTTCAAATTCAATTTTACCGCCCCGTCCAGGATCGAGATGAACTCCGCCTTTTGCTGGCGGGTGGTCAGGTTCGGTTTGGACGGCCAATCAACGTTATCGACAGTGGCCACCCAAAGCCCGCGAAACTCACGCGGTACGGCCGGGGGCTCTGCAGCGCTCGCCGTCACGGCCACTAGGCCGGACACGATTATTTGCAGGATTTTGTTTGCACTCAACACGATGCGGCAAGAGAAATAGCGTCCATCCCGCCTCTTTGAAAGCATCAAATTGAAAATAGAATTTGATTGAAGCGCCCGTTGGTCCGGGGCAAAATACCCCGCATGAGCAATGGCATTCTCACCGCCGCCGAAGTTGTTCCCCGCGCGGCTCCTGCCACGACCGTGCCGGCTCAGCGGTTGATGTCGCTGGATGCGTTGCGCGGCTTCGACATGTTCTGGATCATCGGTGCGGATGGGCTCGTGTCCGCGCTGGATAAAATGACGCAGCCCAACGGTTCAAGCGGAGGCTTTTCCTTCTTCGGGTTTCTGGAAGGCCAACTGAAGCATTGCGACTGGGCGGGGTTCCATTTTGAAGACATGATTTTTCCGTTGTTCGTGTTCATGGTGGGCGTTTCTCTGGTATTCTCGCTCAGTAAAACTATCCGGCAGGAGGGGCGGGCCGTGGCGGTCAAACGCATTTTTCGCCGGAGTATTTTGCTCTTTGCCTTGGGGCTTTTTTATTCCGGCGGCTTCACCAATAACTGGCCGGACATGCGCCTGATGGGCGTTCTGAACCGCATTGCCCTCTGTTATTTCTTCGCGGGACTGATCTTTTGCTTTTGCAGTGCGCGCGCGATGATCGCCATAAGCCTCGGGCTTTTGTTTGGCTATTGGGCGCTGCTGGCTTTGGCGCCCATCCGTGACATCCAGTTGGAAAAACCGGTTCTGGAACAACTCGCCAAAGACCGCGGCGTGCCGTTCGATCCGAAGGCGCTTTTTTACGCGACAACCAAGCGTGTGACTGGCCATTACGAACACGGGTTCAACCTGGCCAACCATTTTGATTTCCAGTATTTGCCGGGACGCAAGTATGACACTTACTTTGATCCCGAAGGCTTCCTCAGCACGTTTCCGGCAATTGTTTCGTGTTTGCTGGGCGTTTTTGCCGGACTGCTGTTGGCCAATCCGTCCGTCAAAGACCAGCAAAAGGTGATCTGGCTCATTGCCGCCGGCCTGGTCTTGTTTAACCTGGGCTGGATCTGGAACATTGAATTTCCTGTCATTAAGAAAATATGGACCTCTTCCTTTGTCCTCGTTGCGGGCGGTTGCAGCGCCGCGCTTTTGGGCGCCTTCTATTTAATTGTCGATATTTGGAAATTTCAAAAGTGGTGCCAGCCCTTTGTCTGGATGGGCATGAATTCCATCACCATCTACATGGCGGTCAACGTCCTGGGCCGGGGCGGATTTGGCAATCTGAGCGGCCGCCTGGTGGGTGGCGATATCCACGACTTTTTTAACAATCATTGGGCGGGGAGTGGGGATCTGGCGGTGGCGATTGTCGGATTACTCCTCGCCTTTTGGCTGATGCATTTCCTTTATCGCAAAAAAGTTTTCCTGCGGCTGTGATCGGGTCAAATTGCCGATTCAACCACGGCCACTAGTTCCTCGCTTGTCAAAACTATCGGATTCGCCTTCATGCTGCTGGCGTTCTTTGATTTTTCCACAAGATCAGCGACATGCTGGCGCATGAGAGCATAAGTACCCAGTTTTGGAATTTGCAAATCAGATACCAGCCGACTTACCCATTCGACGCCATCGTCCGCAAGCGTGTTGCTTCGATCCGTCAATAGGCGCGCCACGGCATCGTAGCGCGAGAGCGCCGGGTTGGCGGCATCGCGCGAGCGTAGCGCGGCCAGGTTTTTCGCCATTACGTGTGGCAGCAACGCCGCGCAAATTGCCCCGTGCGGCGCGGCAAACATGCCTCCAATAACCCCCGCCAGGCCATGCACCGCTCCCAACCCGGCGTTGGCCAGCGCCAATCCGCCGAACAGGCTGGCTACGGCCATGTCCTCGCGTGCGGCTGCGTTGCGCCCGTTCTCAAAAGATGTCCGCAACGACCGCGCCGCCCGCCCAATCCCTTCCACGCACAACCCGTCCGTCATGGGGTTCGCCCGCGGGCTAACGTAAGGCTCGATCAATTGAGTAAGGGCGTCCAACCCCGTGCTGGCAGTTAGGGCCGGCGGCAAATCCCAAGTCAATTCAGGATCGACCAGCGCAACTTTTGGCAACATCAACGGACTGCGCAAACTGACTTTGACCCGGTGTTCCGGTGAGGCGAGGACTGCGTTACGCGTGACTTCTGAACCGGTGCCGGCCGTCGTGGGAATCGCCAGAAACGGGGCAGGGGACCGTGACAATGCTTTGCCCTCACCGATGACTTCGAGATAATCTAGCACATCTCCGTCGTTGGTCAGCATGGCGGCGATTGCCTTTCCCGAATCCAGCGCGCTGCCGCCGCCAAAGCCGATCACCAAATCGCACTGCTCGCGCTTGGCCATGGCCGCTCCGCGCCGGACCACTTCCAAATCCGGTTCTCCTTCGACGGGAAACGGAACAGTTCTAACCTCACGCTCGCGCAAAGCATCCAGCAATCGTCTGGCCCGCTTGGCGTCGCGCCCCATGACCATAAGCGCATGGCGACCGAATTCCCTGGCCAGCGGGGCGGCCTGGCCGATAGCGCCGGCGCCAAAAATAATCCGAGTGGCAGTGGCAAATTCAAAGCGCATGAGATATTTCTCCCTGGCTCACCAATTTTCGTCCGGCGGATGGAGACTGGTGAATTTGACGCTCGCGCGCGGCTCAGCCATCATCGGTGCAACAGCATCACGCCAGATTTGATAATGCCGGGTTTCCTTGTGTCTGGCTGGCGCTTCCACGGTGCGATAAGCTTCGACGAGGACAAAACGGTCGGGCGCATCCGTCCGCTGCACCAAGTCAAAGCGGGCGATGCCCGGTTCCTTCAAACTTTCCCGGGAATTGGCGAGGGTGGCCTCTTGAAATGCCGCCACGCATTCAGGTTTGACAGATATGTGAACATGAACGACGAGCATAATTGTCAAGTAGAAGGCTTCTGTCCGTAGTAAGACCCCGGGCCGTGTTTGCGCAGGAAATGGGTATCCAACAGCACACGCTCGATCGGTGTGGCCTTGGGATTGATGCGCAGCGTTTCCGCCGCCAGGCGGGCGACAAATTCGAGGACGACGGCGTTATGCACCGCCTCATCCGCGTTGCCGCCCCACGCGAACGGCCCGTGATCCGCCACTAGCGCCGCCGGAATTTTCAGCGGGTCCAGGTTCTTGAACCTTTCCACAATGACGCGGCCGGTATTCTCTTCGTAATTCTTTTTGATTTCCGTCGCGCGCATCCGGCGGGTGGACGGCACTTCGCCATGCCAGTAATCCGCGTGCGTCGTTCCAAAAACGGGGATGTCTTTGCCCGCTTGCGCCCAGGCGGTGGCGTAAAAGCTGTGGGTATGGGCGATTCCCCCGATGTCCTCAAATTCCCGATAGAGGACCAGATGGGTGGGTGTGTCGGAGCTGGGCCGAAGCTTGCCGGCCACGACTTTCCCCGTCGCCAACGATACCACCACCATTTGTTCCGCCTTGAGTCTTTCGTACGCAACTCCAGAAGGCTTGATCACCATTAAGCCGCGCGCGCGATCCACGCCGCTGACATTGCCCCAGGTTTGAACAACCAGACCCTGGCGCACCAAGTCAAGGTTGGCCCGGCAGACTTCCTTTTTGAGAGTTTCGATCATGGTTGAAGAGTTTGCGATGAATCTTCCGCGGAGGAAATATCAATGAACGCACCAGCCAGGCCCTTCGCCTGCGCGGTCAGATGCAGGGTGCCGGGAATCTTCCCGTCTTGCACGATGACTTGGGCCAGCCCGTTGAACGCGCTGCGCTTCCACTGCACCGGTTCCGGTTTGTCCCGGAATTCCAACGTCACTCCTTTGTTAATCCCGCCCACTCCTTCCCGATTGCGAACGGCCACGGCAATGGTGTTCTCGCCTTCATGCACGAATTTTTGCACTGCGAAGGTCGCCGGGGTGTTCCAATCATGCGATTCTCCGGCGAATTGCCCGTTCACATACACCCAGCCGTCATCGTCAATCATGCCAAAGGCGAGTGTTATACTGTCGGAGGCGATCTCATGGGCGTTCGCCTCAAATCGCGTCCGGAAAACGGCCGATTCATTGGGAGCCAGCGGACCGCCGTCGCTCTGCACGTTTGCCTTGGCCCATTGGCTGTCGTCAAAGTTCTCCTGCACCTCGGGCCGCTTGTGCGCATTGGGCACTTTCATCATGCGCCAGTCATTCAAGACGATGGTGTGAGTGGCCTGTCCGGGAATGTAAACATCCGGTTCGTGGCAACTTGGATCGCCGTTGCCCACGCCGAGAATCCGGCCCGGCCCGGTCAAATCCAAGTCAATCAGATTGTCCGCCGTCGGCACGACTCGCCCCCGGTCGTCCGTCACCGCCATTGTGATTACCGCCGCGTCCTCGTCGCCGGCGTGGATGGAAGTCCGGTCCGCCGTGAGTTTGATGGCGGCGGGCGGGCCCGTCGTTTCCACCTTTTCTTCCGCCACAGGCTGGCCTCCCTTGAAGCCACGCGCCAGAAGCGCGCCGGGCGCATACTTGACAGACCATTGCAGGCGCGAGTTTTTCGGCATGGTCTTGCGCCGGAGGCTTTGCCCGTTAAGAAATAATTCAACCTCCTCGCAATTGCTGAAGCAGCGCACATCGATGTCCCGGCCTTCCTTGCCCGGCCAGTTCCAATGCGGCAGCAGATGCAGCACGGGACGGTCGTTCCACCAGGCTTTGTAGTAATAGAAATTGTCCTTGGCAAAACCGCAGGTGTCCATAATGCCGAAATGCGAATTGATGCACGGCCAGCCATAGGGCGTCGGCTCGCCGCGATAGTCAAAACCGGTCCAGACAAATCCGCCCGAAAGCCAGAGCCGGGCGGAATAGACCTGCCACCAGGCTTCCGCCGTGTTGCCCCAACCCGGTCCGTTGTCGTCGTAGGAACTCATGTAGCCGCGCTTTGGGTCGTTGACATAAATGCCGCGCGTGCATAACGTGCTGGCCTGTTCGGTGCCAATGTTGGGCTGTTGCGGATGCTTGGCGTGATAGCCATCCACCGCGTTGATGTAATAATTCCAACCGCGAACATCGAGAACGCTGTTGACGCCCTCAAACACGTCGCCCTCGTTGGCCGCGGCGGTGCAAAGGCGCGTAGGGTCGAGCGAGTGGACCAGGCGCTGCATCGATGCCGCGCAACGCGCGCCGGCCTCCGTCGCCTGCTGGTTTTCCTCGTTGAACAGCGACCAGATAAAAACGCTGGGATGATTGCGATCGCGGCGCACTTGAGAATCGAGGTAAGCCATGTTCTGGGCATCGCTGCCGAGCAGCCGGTTTTCATCCATGACCAGCAATCCCAAATGATCACACGCCTCGAGCAATTCAGGAGTCGGCGCGTTATGCGAGGTGCGAATGGCGTTGCCGCCCATGTCCTTCAAGCGCCGGACGCGAAAATATTGCAGGGCATCCGGCAAGGCCGCGCCAACGCCCGCGTGGTCCTGATGATTGCAAGTGCCCTTAATTGTGTAAGGATGCCCGTTCAATAAAAAACCCTTGTTGGCATCGAAAGCCGTTGTGCGAATCCCAAATTCCGTCTCCGTGCGGTCCGCCACCCTGCCGTCGGAAGTGATCGTGGTAATAAGTTTATAAAGGTTGGGCGATTCCGGCGACCAAAGAACGGGTGCGCGCACCTTTATTTGCTGCGAAGCCATCTTGACGCCCCACGGATTCATTTTTATTGACTCTTTGGCCCGGGCCACCGTTTTCCCCTTGGGCTTGCTTCGAAAAAACGGACAGTAAAACCGGGTCATTTTGTTAATTGTTTAGGAGTTCAAAGTCAACTGGAGAATGGTAGTCAAGCGCACTATGGGTGCGTTGGCGGTTATAGAACGTT
>Ga0182024_10019095_pt1 | contig 12673 bp, 13 predicted proteins | sample P32metaG_FD_120480 | JGI IMG/M metagenome (GOLD analysis project Ga0182024, IMG submission 120480) | Permafrost microbial communities from Stordalen Mire, Sweden - P3-2 metaG (Illumina Assembly) | ecosystem: Environmental > Terrestrial > Soil > Wetlands > Permafrost | place: Sweden: Stordalen... | reverse complement strand
GTAGACGAAACGAAACTCCTTTATTGACTGATGCAGAGGAGGAATGTCGCCGCGACGCACGCTGCCGACGAAAGGATGACGCCCCATGAAGAGAAGTTGAAAAATAACGATGGCGAGTCCAAATGCGTCGTGATTGGCAGTCCGTGGAACTTTCGCCAACGGGACGCCTTGCAGCTCTGGAGGGGTGTATTCCGGGACGCCAACGCGACAGAAGAATCTCTGTGACCCACTAGCGACTTGGAAGCTGTCAGAATCAATTAGAGCAACCGTCGCAGCTCTTGAAACCAGAATACTTGATTGGTTGATGTCACCGATTACGCAACCAATCGCATGAACGGACCCGATCGCTCTGGATATATTTTGCGCAGCGCGGACAAGAAATCTGTAGTCGGCGTGGGGAAAATGAATCTTTCTCGAGCCGGGAGAATACAGTTCATGCAGCGGACTGTGCTCGAGCACTTTCTTCATCAAGAAGCCGGCAAACCGGCCCCCTTCGTCGCGCACAACCGACAACGGAAAGGCGACCTGAGGGGCTTGCCGAGCCATGTCGCTTCGGATCATGGCCTCGACCTTTTGCTCGCGTTCGACCAGGTCCGATACCGTGTACAGTTTTACAGCGTGCACGTCATCATCTGCTATGTCGTAAACCTCTCCTTCGCCTCCCCTGCCGATGCGTGTTCCGAGCTTAACTCGTCGCTTATTTATCAGTATGGCGGGCGCGGTCATCGCCTGACGGCCAAGACTAGGGTTTTGTCGTCGTCTGACCTGCTATTAACGCTATCGCTGCCTAAGAATGCGCCGAGCCTGCCTGATAGATCGGTGTCTTTACCTATGAAGGCGCTGGCGATAACCGGAGCAATGATGCTGTCGAAGAAGGGCGCAAAGGGCTGCCTCGCCTTTAGGTCGAGAGCGAGGCGCTCGAGACCGTCCGAAAAGACCGATACTGCAGAAATGGAATTAGGATGCCGGACTATACAAGGGCTGGGGCTCGGTTCATCAGTGACGAACGCCGTTGTCGACGCATATTCCCCGTGATAAGGCCAAGACGGTGCGATCCAGGTGTTGGTATCTTCGTCTTTGAGAACCGCACAGCCATCGCCGACGTGGAGCACGACGGATTCGAGGCCGCTTGAAATAAAAAGAATCAGGGTCGCTGCAAAATCTCGAGGTGAAAGATTACGCCGTGCGGCGGCTGTATTTATAAGATCTCGGACATTGTTCAGCCAAGCTTCGAGCAAATCGTTCGTTGGGAGCTCATCGGCAGAAGAAAAATATTGCCGCGCGCAGACGGTCAGTGTCCTGCAGATTAACGACGCGCCCTCACCGCCAAAAACAGCGGTTCCTGCTCCATCCGACACAATGATCACCAAGGGCTTGCTTCGCGCCGGTGCGATAAAACATTTGAAAGCATCCTGAAGCCGGACATTTGCCCTCTCGTGCGAGACACCGCGGCGGCACGCGACCGCCCATGTCCAGCCCGCTGGGGTCATTCAGCGACTGCCCACCCAGAAGGAGCGGTCGGGTTGCTCAGCGCCACGGGCTCACCAGGATTCGATTTCGATACGGAACTCAGGGAGCTGGATAACCATGCGAATAGGTCTCGAAAGGCCAATCCCTTCAGCTTGAGGGGGTCTCTGAGCGATACCTGTTTTAGAGTGGCCATATCAGCGGCTTCGACACCTACCGCGTAGAGCATGAACTCCTTCTTTTGTTCCCCATCATGCACCGCCCGGGCTGCATTCGCCCATGCATCAGTAGGGCCGCCATCCGTTATGAGAAAGATCCACGGCCGGTAATAGGAAATGCCGTGGGTCTTGTAAATGTTCTTACGCGCACGCAGTAACTCGATGCCGTTGGTTATTGCTTCGCCCATCGGAGTGTCTCCGCCGGCCTGAAGTTCACGGGGCGCAAATTGCGCGGCGGAAGTGAAGTCACAAATTACCTGTACCGGACCAAAGGTGATGATTGCCACTTCGACGCGTTTGGACGCCAGCGCGTCAGCCAATAACTCCGTTGAAAACGCCCGCAGGCCGGCGTTGAGCTCATCGATGGCGTTGCCACGCATGGAGCCGGATGTGTCAAGCAGGAGCAGACAGGCGCAGCGCGGCTCGGGATTGTCCGCGAATTCAGCGCCACTAAAGAGGACTTGTTCAAATGTCTCTGGCATTGCGGTTTCCCCGGATCACGTTGAGCGCTACAAGCACAATACCTTTAATGTTAGTCATTTGGTTGGTAAAGGGGCAAGGCGGCTCGGATTACCAGACACTGCAGCGAGGCAATTAGCCTGCCGCGCTCATGAGCGCCATGCTACTGATGCCTAACGTAGGCGCGAATCCTTCGCAGTCGTGGGGTCGATCTGGAGCGTACTTGTGATGCAACACGGCTATTTTCCGTCAGCGGGCACGTCGGCAGCTGCATTGACATAAGTTCCCCTGTGCCAGTATGACGTCGGCCGCCACGGGCGCGGAAAACGTGCCGCCACCTGGCCTATCGGTACCGAGTTCCGCGGGGCGAGCACAGTGAGTGTCAAACGGTTCAACGCCGGATCGGTCGTCGGGTACTCCCTAATCGGCCATAGTTAATCGGCTTGCACGTGCGGAATGCCGGTAAATGCCTCCTTCCACTCGGTTACGTACTGACGTGCAAATGCCGGCAACTCGTCACTTCGATAAAATCTCAGAACGCGGTGGAATACCAGGAGCGCCGTTGTCGCAGCAAAAGTCAGCACCGTATTGATACTGGTGATGTCCCGGATCGGCCGCGCATTCGCGCCTCTGCGCGCGAAATTGAATTGGCCTTTATAAGAGGATGCGTGGGCCACTTGCGAGCCGGTTCCATAATAAATCATATAATCGGGCAAGCGGTGTAATTCTCTCGCCATTGCGCGGACGCTCTTGACCCCTAGTACCTGATACCACTTTGGCTCGATCTGCCATCGGGCATTTGCTGCGTAATTATTAAAGGCCGCATTCGCATCCGAGAACTCCTCTCGGCCCAAGATGGCGTCAACTTCTCTGACATGTCTTGTGCCCTCATCATCGAGCGCTGGCTGTTGAGCGAGAATGTCGGCTCCTAGTTCTCTCATTTCTCGAAGAAAATCGTTTGATTCTGCGCTCTCACTGACGGCGCGTAGTCCCCAAAGTCGCTCCTGGCGCATATTGCCGACGAAATAGTACCGGGCCTTTTTCTCGCCGTCCGATAGCAGCATCCATTCGATGTATAGGGAGGCTTCAAATGCAACTCGGGCCGGCCCGAAGGCCGCCTGGATTGCGCCTGCTCGGACCAGTAGGTCAACCGCATCGAGCATCGTGGCGAACTGCTTGAGTAGACCGTAGCAGACCATGATATCGAGTATCTGCTTTTTGCTGGAGCTGTAGCTCCGGGGGATCAGGTTCGAGGCGTAGTTGGTCATCTGCGTTAGCAGCTCGATCTGCGGTGCAAAGTGCGTCGCTACCGCAGTCGTTGCCTCATCTCGGTTCAAGAGGATCGAGTTGGGAACCTCTGGCATGTTACTACCCCGATAAAGTTGCGACCCCTGGGCGGCTCGCGTACGGCGTGGCGCGTCGAATGAGGTGCCCAGGGCGTGGCGAATGACGATTATCCTGCTGAACGCACCCGATATGCGCGTTTCCCGTATCGCTTCCTTGGAAGAAATCGGCCGCGCTGAGGTTGGTTGTGCAATCGAGTTTGCATTATTAGTCGCAGCTGGGGCGGCGCGATGCGCCGGCCGTAGCGGTAAAGCATGAGCTCGCCCCGCGGTGTCCGTGCCACGGGGTGTCGACGCGGCCATGCCTGCCTGGCGCATCGTGACCAGGTGATGGGCACAGATCGAAGCATCTAAATTGCGCCAGTGACTTGCTGTTCGATGCCTGTGCTAATGGGCAGCACAATTGAGGCGTGAGTACAACGAAGTCCGACCACACTCGAGCCTCGGCCAGCTCACTCGGGCGGCGCAGCCCAGCTATGTGCGTCGTGAAACTCCCGCGTGTGTGCGTGTCGGCTCAGGCGATCGAGTTTCAAGTATGGAGTTCGCTCCCATCGGCTTTGCCCGGAATCGGGCGAAGGCGGCGTCGCTCACTTTTGGGCCGCAGCAGAGGCTTCTGGCGTTTATACGACGACGGGGTAGTGGCGAGCTGCTTGCGGAAGGCACGCGCGAAATGCGAAGCGTCTTCGAAGCCGACCGCCAGGCCGGCGGTGGTTGCGCTGTGCGACCCTTGGCGTAGAAGCCGGCACGCCCGGCTAATGCGGAAACGCATCAGGTAATCGCGGAAGGTCAGCCCGAATTCAGCCTTGAAGGCGCGACTGAAACTGCAGATGCTCATGCCGCAGCTGGCGGCCACTGCAGCCTGTCGCAGCTTGTCGGCGAATTGCCGTTCCACCTGCATTACGGCCGTCTGCAGCGAGCGTACGCGAGGGACAGCCAGACTCGAAGCAAGATCGCGCGGCAGCAGTGCGCCGACACTTCGCACCGAACGCGACGGTCCGTGGTTGTCCCGGACCAACTGCGCAAGTGTGCTGAAATTTGCGCGCAACTCGCTGGTGGCGACGGGCTTGGCCAGATAATTCCAAACGCGCGCGCGAAAGGCCCACACGGCGAGCGCTTCCGAGTGCTGTGTGGTCAGCATCAACAGCGGCAGGGACGCATTTGCTAGCTTGAATTCCTTCATCGCGCGCAGCTCTGGCGCCTGCGCCTCCTCGAACTCCCAACACACCACCTGTGGCGCGAATCGCTGCACCGATGCCTGTGCCGACTCATGGCGTGTGCACACCTCGACAGCGAAGTATTCCTCTGCGGTCGCTCTCGGTTCGGAGTTCTCACAGGCATGCTCAGCCTGAATCCAGAGTAAACGCAGCCGTTCCATGCGTCTTCCTGTCGTGCAACCAATTGTTGTTTGAATCGCTGCCGGGCGCTTTCGCGCCTAGCAGCGCGCGGAGACACGCCAGCGATAACTGTAACACGATCTGTGCGGTAGCGCGCATAAGATTACAGGTCGCGTGCTGGCGCAAATTCGTGAGAGTAGGTAGTGCCGTAATCTCGAATTATGTCCGGTATATTTTCCCGCAAAAAAAGGCCGGCCGCGCATATTGGTTTCCTGCGGCGCGTGCTCGGCTACCTTGGCTCGAGCAGTTTTTCTTAATCACTGCAGCCGCAGTGCAAAGAATGGCTGGTCCAAGGCAATTGGATTCCAGCGCTGCCGTCTCCGCCTGCCTACACTCGGAACACCGCTCGGGTTTATTGCCACCCGTTGCGGCCTTGCTTCGAAGCAAATGAACAAAGTGCAGTAACTTCATACATAGGAAGAATTGATATGCGTAAACATTTGATCGCGTTTCTACGCGATGAAGACGGACTGACGATGGTGGAGTACGCCGTGGCGGGCGGACTCGTCACCCTGGCAGCGGTAGCTGCGTTCACAACTCTCGGACAAAACGTTACCACGAGGATCACCGCGCTTGCCGCCGCAGTGGCTGGTGGTGGTGGCGGCGGCGGTGGTGGTTACTAATAGTCATCATTGACCTAGATCGCAAAAAAAAGAGAACCGGGACATGCAGGGCCTCACCTTGCCGCTCATGGCGGTCTTGCTCAGCGCAAGCGCCTGGGCAGTTCGTGAGGACCTGCTGTCCCATCGTATTCCCAATCGCCTGACCGGCTCACTGCTCTGTGTAGCCCTGGCGCTGCAGTTCGGGTTCGGCGGCTGGAGCGGGCTCGGTCAGGCAGCCCTGGGCGCGCTCGTCGGACTCGCAATGCTGTTGCCGCTCTATTTGCTGCGGGCGACGGGCGCGGGTGACGTCAAATTGCTGGCAGCATTCGGCGCGCTGCTCGATCCTCGTTGGGCCCTCATCGCCGGCGTCTATACGTTGATCTCCGGCGCATTGCTTGCGCTGGTCTATCTCATGCTCGGAACGCTGCGTGCCGCGGTCGTGCCGGCAGGCGCATCCTGGGTGCTGCGTATCCACAATGCCCGCGAGCGCGCTCTGGAGTTGCGCCGCGAACGATTTCCCTATGCGATCGCCGTCGTCGTCGGCGTACTCGCGGCAGTCGCGCAGCGCGGCGATTTGCAGGCCTTGTTCGGCTACCTGCCCGGACCTCTCCGATGACCGTAGCCCATGTCGCTGGACTGCACATGGGATCCGATGTGCCGCCGACTACGCGGCTGCCGACGCTCGCGCCGCGCCCTGGCACGTTGGCGGCAACTGGACTGAGTGCCGAGCTGCTCGGCGATTTGGCCTCGAAGCTGCTGCTGCGCTCAGGGGTACTGAGCCTGAGCACGCTGTCGGATCGGCTGGCCATCGCCGGAAGCATCCTGATGGACGTGCTGGGGCTGCTGCGCCGGGAAGCTCGGATCGAAGTGCGCCCGGGCGGCAGCACCGAGGCGGAGCTTTTCTACACGCTGACGGAACGCGGCCGTCAGCTCGCGCTCCACGCACTGCATCGTGACGGCTATATCGGCCCCGCTCCGGTTCAGCTGGAGGACTACGCGCGACTCGTCAACGCGCAATCGGCGCGCGATCGACGCGTCAACCGCAGCGCCATGCAGCACGCCATGAGCGATGTGGTATTGACCGACGACCTGCGCGATCGGCTCGGAGCGGCCTTGAACTCGGGCCGTGCCCTGTTTCTATATGGACCCGCGGGCACGGGCAAGACCTTCATCGCCAGCCGGCTGCAGCGCGCGATCCCCGGCCAGATTCTGATGCCATATGCGCTGCTCGTGAACGGCGCGATCATCAGGGTGTTCGATCCGACGCTGCATGGAGCCATCGACCTGCGCGATGCAACTTCACCGCTGTTGCTGACCGCGGGTTTTGACCGGCGCTACGTCTGCTGCCAACGACCGGTAATCCATGTGGGTGGCGAGCTCGAGATCTCGATGCTCGACATCGAACAGCGCGGGGCAACGCACGAAATGGTGGCTCCGCTGCAATTGAAAGCCAACAATGGCATGCTGATCATCGACGATCTGGGCCGCCAGCGTTCCACCACGGAACAGATCCTCAACCGCTGGATCGTGCCGATGGAGGAGCGCCTCGATCATTTCTCGATCGGCGGCGGCGCCTACTTCTCGGTTCCGTTTGATGTGGTGCTGGTCTTCTCGACCAACCTTAATGCCGAATCCCTGGTCGACGACGCGTTGCGGCGGCGTCTGGGCTACAAGATCCCTTTTGGACCGATCTCGCCCGATTTGTATCGGCAGATCTGGCAGCGAAATTGTGCGGCGCTGCAGCTGCCGTTCGACCGCGAGCTGGTCGATTTCGCAATTCAGGAGCTGCATCGCCAGCGCGGCGTCGAGCTGCTGCCGGTCCATCCCCGCGACCTGTTGAACATGATCGTGGATCGACTGCGCTATGAAGAGCACGACGGTGTCGTCGATCGCGATATGTTGATGTGGGCCTGGGACAACAATTTCTTTCAGTCGGGGTGAAAGCATGGTGCGCCGTCGCGGACCACTGTTGTTGATAGTATCGCTGGTTCTGGCGGTACTGGCGGCATTGGTGGCCAACAACTGGCTGTCGCGCGCATCGGCGAGGAGTGGGCCGGTTCGGGAACAGGACGTGACCGCGGCTGTGGACCTGCCGCTCGGGACCAAGATCGAGCAGCGTCACCTGTCGATGATCGAAGTGCTGCCCGGAAAGTCTCCGCGGGGTGCATTTCATAGCTTTGCGGAAGTGCTCGGCAAGGTGACAACCAGCACAGTGCTTGAGGGCGAGATCATGCTGGCGCCGCGCCTGACGGATGCCGGCGAAGGCAGCGCCTTGGCCTCGGTGGTAGACAAGAATATGCGCGCCGTCACGGTCAGGGTCGACGACGTGGTCGGCGTCGCGGGCTTCCTGCTGCCGGGCAACCGGGTCGACGTCATCGCGGTCAGGTTGGACCCCGGCAGTTCTGTGGCCCACGCCACAACCATACTAAGTGACGTCAAAGTACTCGCGGTGGATCAAACCGCCTCGGCCGACAGCAATCAACCTGTGGTCGTGCATGCGGTCACGCTGGAAGTCAGCCCAGCCGACGCCGAGATTCTGCTGAAGGGCAAGACTGCCGGAGGCATCCAGCTCACGCTGCGCAATCCGCTAGATCAATCCGATGCGCGCTCCCAGCTGCCGCCTGAGCCGGTCAAGATTGCCGCGGTCAAGGTCAAGCAGCAGCCGGCAGCGCCCAGACCTGCGGAGCCTGAGATCATGATGATTCGCGGCACCAGGGTCGGGCATGCGAGCCAGAACGCAGGCGCCCAGCAGAACACAGGCGAGTAGCGCGCCTATTCCCTTTGCCAGTCGACAGCTCTCGAGAACAACTACATGCAACGTAATGACAGGGTGATCTCGATTCTCTTGGCGAGCGTGCTGTGCGGAATTTCGGCCGCCTTCGCCGCCGATGTTGCTCCATTCGCGCAGCGTCCGATCCCTCCGCCACCGCTGGTCGGCGGTGGCAACGTCACGGAACTGACGGTGCCGCTGTACAAATCACAGATCGTGACCGTGACCGGCCCTGCCAATCGCATCTCGATCGGCAGCCCCGACATCGCGGACATCGTCGTGATCTCCCCGTCGCAGCTGTACGTGCTGGGCAAGGACATCGGCACCACCAATGTATTGCTCTGGGACAGCAGCAATCATCTGATCGGATCGATCAGCATCCAGGTGCAGCATGACCTTGAGGACCTCAAGCGCAAGCTGGCAGAAATCCTGCCGGGCGAAGCGATCGAGGTGCGTTCGACCCAGCGCTCGATCGTGCTTACCGGCCACGTCAGCGACAGCGAGAAAATGAACGCCGCAGTGCGCATTGCCGAGAAGTATCTGATGCAGATACAGACGGCGGTGAATTCGGAGGTGAAACCGGCGGAGTTCAAACAGGAGCCGCATGGCCGAATCAACAAGGGTGACATGAACGCAGCGGTCGGCGAAGTCATCAACCTGCTCCAGGTGGGTGGCGTACAACAGGTCATGCTCGAGGTGAAAATTTCGGAGATGCAACGCACCGAAGTGCGCAACCTCGATGCGCAGTTCAACGCCTTCAAGAACGGCGGCCAGTGGAACTTTGGAGGCGTGAATGGCGGTGCAACATTCCCCCCCTATATCAATCCGAATAACCTTATGCAGCCCGTCTTCACCAGCTCCAATGCTGCCGGCAACCTCACGCGCTGGGGTCCCCCGGTCAGCGACTTTCTGCCCAATCCGATGTCGATTGCGGACCAAGGTCTATTCGGCAGCTTTCTCGCCAAGAACTTCATGTTCAACCTGGCGCTCGACGCCGCGTTAGACCAGGGGCTGGCCAAGATCCTGGCCGAGCCGACGCTCACCACGCTCACCGGCCAGGAGGCCAAGTTCCTTTCGGGTGGTCAATTTCCGATCCCGGTGCAGGGAACCCTTGGTCAGGTCAGCATCGAATACAAGGATTACGGAGTGGGGCTCGACTTCATTCCGGTGGTGCTGGAAAACGGTCGCATCAATCTGAAACTCAGTGTCAGCGTCAGCGAGCTGGCCTCCACCAGCGCGCTTGGAGTCACGAGCACGAACACCAACTCGGTGCTGGTAATTCCTTCGTTGACCGTACGCAGCGCCAGCGGCACCGTCGAGCTCCTGGATGGCCAGACCATCGGGCTGGCTGGCCTGCTCAACGACAGCCTGACCCAGCAGATCAACAAATTTCCCGGCCTCGGGGAGCTGCCGATTCTCGGCGCGCTGTTTCGCAGCCAGAGCTACCAGAAAGGCGATACGGAACTCGTGATTCTGGTGACGCCGCACCTCGCCAAGCCGTTGCCGAAGAACAAGATCAAGCTGCCGACCGACAGTTTCGTCGAACCGAGCGACCTGGATTTCTATCTCTGGGGCCACATGGAAGGCAGTGCGAAGCCAGCCCCGTCTGGCCAGAATTGAGGAGACAAATCCAATGCGACCTATTCACTGGTTGATGCTGCTGCCCGCCGCGCTGCCCGCCGCGCTGCTCGGCGCCTGCGCCACCCACGCGGTGGACAAGAACTACGGCAGCGCCTACGAGCAGATGCTGCGCGAACAGACCTACAACCCGGCCACGCGAGGCACAGCCCCGGGGGACAAGGCGGTCGAGGGCATCGACCCGGCCCTGGCGGATGCGGCTCTAGAGGCCATGCGCAAGGACGCGGCTGACCGCACGGCGGTGAAGGCCGCCCCCGTCATCAATATCACACAGCAGAGCGGCGGCGGCGGCGGGAGTCAGTGAGTGATGCAGCAGCGTAGCAAACAGCGCGGAATTACGCTGGTCGTGATCGCGGTGGCCATGCTTGCGCTGCTCGCTATGGCGGGCCTGGCGATCGACATCGGGCGCCTGGTCGGAGACAAGGCTCGTTTGCAGGCGGCGGTGGATGCAGCCGCGTTGGCTGCGGCCAAGGTGGTCGACACCACCGGGTCCACGGCTGCGGCGACCGCTGCCGCTAACAATGTGTTCGCGATCAACGTGGCCGCGCAGCCGGATTTGGCAGGCGCACCCGGCACCCTCGCCGTCAATTATTCCAATACGGTGGGTCCGTTTGTGGCCGGCAGCGCGCCGCCGCTGTACGCGCACGTGAGCGCTACGGGCTTCAGCGTCGCGGCGTCGCTCTCCAGCGTCTTGGGCTTCAACACTTTCGCCCTCAACGCCAGCGCCACGGCCGGCGCCAGTCCAACCCTCAGCAATGCCTGCAACCAGACGCCGATGATGGTTTGCGGCACCCCGCCGAGCGGCGCCGCGCCGGTCTATGGCTATGCGGTCGGCCAGATTACCGCCCTGCAACTGTCTGCCGGCACTAGCGCGGTAAGTCTCGCCCCCGGTTACTTCCTGCAGCAGAGCTCGGGTGTCAACAGCCAGGACCAGGATTTTGCGGGTGGCTACGCCGCCTGCAGCACCGTCGGCACCAACGAGCCGGCCCAAACAGGCACGCTGCCGGCACCGGTGGCGCAGGGCCTCGACACGCGCTTCAACGAATACACGACCGGCAATGTTAACAGCGGCAGCTACCCGCCCGACGTCATCATCACCCAGCCTACGGGCGGCAATCGCCTCAGTTGCCAGACTCCGACCTGCACCTCGATCGTGACCGGGGCCGGCGCCGTGATCACCAACTCCAGCCAGTACGCCGCCTTCAGCTACGAAGGCATGTATCAGCCACGTCTGCAGGCCAGCAACTACGACATTGCGCCGGCTCCGAATGGCAACGGCGTGGTGGATCGCCGCGTGCTCGCGGTCCCGGTCGGGGACTGCACCGGCGCCGCTCCCGGCGGCAACGCTGTCCCCGTGCTGGGTCTCGCCTGCATGTTCATGCTGCAGGATGTGGATCCTGTTGCCGGGCAGGTGTTCGCCGAGGTGATACAGAGCTGCGAGGTCAACGGCACGCCGGGACCCGGCCCCAACAACGGGCCAGGTCCCTATAGTATCCAGCTCTATCATGTCTTCGGGAGCCCTCAATCGTGATTGCACGATCGACCCGGCAACGATCGAGCGCCCGCTGCCAGCGCGGCGTGGCCATGGTCGAGTTCGTGGTCGGCGCACCCATCCTGTTGCTGCTGCTGTATGGCATCAGCGAGCTGGGCCAGATGTTTATAGAGTCCAGCATGCTGGCGGATGCGGCTCGGAACGCCAACCGATATCTTGCCAGCAATGCGCTGCTGGGAAGCTCGGGGGTGGTCAATCTCTCGGGGCCGCTCATCAATGCGGGGCAGAATCTCGTCGTCTACGGCAATGTCAGTGGTACCGGCACGCCCTTGCTGCCGCAGCTGGCGCCCGGGCAGGTAACCATCGCCAGCGATGCCGAGAATAACGTCTCGGTCAGCGTCGCGTATCCGTATCAATCGCTGTTCGGCGGTGCCATTCCGTTGTTCTTCACCGCCGGTTCGATCAACACCGCTGGCACGCTCAGCGCCTTCACCTCGATGCCTTCGCTATGAGACAGCGACAACTCGGACTCACGAGCGTCGAGTTTGCGGTCATTGGCACCGTCCTGTTCATATTGCTGTTCGGCGTGCTCGAGTTCGGCCGACTGCTCTACACTTTCGCAGTGCTGGGCGAAGGCACACGGCGTGCCGCGCGTCTGGCTGCCGTCTGCCAGCTCGGCTCTCGCCGCATTACGACTACCGCGGACTTCGCTAATATGCCGGGTTTCACTCCGGCCAATGTGCAGGTGCAGTACCTCGATGTGAATGGCCTGCCCACGGGGATCTACACCGCCATCAATTATGTGCAGGTGCAAATCGTGGGCTACACCATCCCGCTGTCGATCCCGTTCATCAACCCGGTCGTCACCGCGCCGCCTTTCACCGTAACTTTGCCGCGCGAGAGCCTTGGCGTCTCGAGCACCGCCACGCTCCCCTGCCCTTGACGAGCGACCAAATGACCAAAGTCCTCCTTGTATCGCGCATCTCGTCCTCACTCCGCTTCCTGCAGCAGTGTCTGGCGGAGCAAAGCGAATTCGAGACACAGACGCGCCTGGTCAACAACGGCCATACGGATCCGCTGCATGGGCTCGGCTTTCAGCCCGACGTCGTGGTACTGAGCTTCGACGCCGAGCATCTGGCCGAGCTCGCCGCCTGGAGCGGCAAGGACAGCGCCTCGCGCCCACCGCTGATCGTCGTCGGGCCGGCGGGACAGGCCGAGGCGATGCGGCTCGCGATCCGCTCCGGCGCCAAGGATTTCCTGCCCGAACCCGTGGTCGCGGCCGATCTGATC
>Ga0182024_10019094_pt1 | contig 12675 bp, 8 predicted proteins | sample P32metaG_FD_120480 | JGI IMG/M metagenome (GOLD analysis project Ga0182024, IMG submission 120480) | Permafrost microbial communities from Stordalen Mire, Sweden - P3-2 metaG (Illumina Assembly) | ecosystem: Environmental > Terrestrial > Soil > Wetlands > Permafrost | place: Sweden: Stordalen... | reverse complement strand
GGATTGCCGGTTTCGACCCCGGTGCGCAAATCCTTCACCATCTGGTAGGGCTGCAGCACGTAGGAGCGGATCTGGTGGCCCCAGCCGATATCGGTCTTGGTGGCGTTCATCGCGTCGGTCGCGGCCTCGCGCTTGGCTAATTCCGCTTCGTAGAGCCGGGCGCGCAGCATCGCGAAGGCATGCGCCCGGTTCTGGTGCTGCGAGCGCTCGCTCTGGCATTGCACGACGATGCCAGACGGCTGATGGGTGATGCGGATCGCGCTGTCGGTCTTGTTGACATGCTGCCCGCCGGCGCCCGAGGCGCGGTAGGTGTCGATGCGCAGGTCCTTGTCGTTGATCTCGATGTCGATCTTCTCGTCGATCACCGGGTAGACCCAGGCCGAGGCAAAGCTGGTGTGGCGCCGCGCGGCGGAGTCGAAGGGCGAAATCCGCACCAGGCGGTGGACGCCCGATTCGGTCTTCAGCCAGCCATAGGCGTTGAGCCCGCTGATCTTGACCGTCGCCGATTTGATCCCGGCAACTTCGCCGCCGCTTTCTTCGAGCCATTCGACCTTGTAGTCATGCGCTTCGGCCCACCGCACATACATGCGCAGCAGCATCTCGGCCCAATCCTGGGCTTCGGTGCCGCCGCTGCCGGCATGGACTTCGAGATAGCAATCCTCGGCGTCAGCTTCGCCCGAGAGGAGGCTTTCGATTTCGCGCCGGTGCGCCTCCTCGCGCATCGCCTCGAGGGCCGCCTCGGCTTCGGCGACGATTCCCGAATCGCCCTCAGCCTCGCCGAGCCCGATCAGCTCCACTGCCTCGTCGACCTCGCGCTCGATCCGGCGATAGCTGCCCACCGCCCGCTCCAGCCGGGTGCGCTCGCGCAATACACTCTGCGCCGCCGCCGGGTCGTCCCACAGCTTGGGGTCTTCGGCCTTGGCGTTCAGTTCGGCGAGGCGCCGGTTGGCGGCCTCCCAGTCAAAGATGCCTCCGGAGCAACGCCAGCGACTTTTTGATGTCGTTGACGACCGCCTCTATTTCAGCACGCATCTCTTGTGGTCCTCATTCGTTGATGCCTTAGCTAACAAAGTCATCCCCAGCAGTAGCTGGCCGCTCAGTCACGGCGGGCACAAAAAAGTCCGTCATTCCGGGGCGCCGTGCAGCGGCGAGCCCGGAACCCATAAGCGCAGGCCTCTGGAATATGGGTTCCGGGCTCGCAGCCTTCGGCCGCGCCCCGGAATGAGGGACTTTTTTGTGCAAAGCCCTGCATCCTAGTAGAGCCCGCCGGTTCCGCCCGCCGGCGCCTCGCGGACCGGCGCGCCCACGGCGGCGTCGCCCGCGACCTGGCCCGGCACGTTGAGGCCGAGGCCGCGGTTCTGCCCGGGCTCGGTGCCGGATTTATAGGCTTCCCAGATCGCCGGCTCGCCGCCGCCGGCGGGGAGACCCGTCGCGGTGCCGACCCGGTACATCCTGAGGCCGGGCGGGGTGCGGAACTCGGTCACCGGCGCGTCCTTCAGCGCGGCGATCATGAAATCACGGAAAATCGGCGCCGCGACGACGGCCGCCTGCTCGCCGCTGCCGAGGCTGACCGGATCGTCGTATCCGACGAAGACGCCGGCCGCCAGATCGGGGGTGAACCCGACAAACCACGCGTCCTGCCAGTCGCTCGTCGTGCCGGTCTTGCCGGCGATCGGCCTGCCCACCGCCTTGACCGCGAAGCCGGTGCCGCGCTGGACCACGCCCTGCATCATCTCGACAACCTGGAAAGCGGCGACCGGATCGGCGATCTGCTCGCGATCATCCGGGATCGTCGGCACCGGCTGATGGTTCCAATCGACGTTGTTGCACCCCTCGCAGACCCGCTGGTCGGCGCGAAAGATAGTCTTGCCGTTGCGGTCCTGCACCCGGTCGATCAGGGTTGGGGTGATGCGCTTGCCATTCTCGTCGAGCATCGCATAGGCCGCGGTCAGCTTGAGCGGCGTCGTCTCCCCGGCACCGAGCGCCATCGAATACATCCGCGGCATGTGGTCCATGATGCCGAATTTCTCAATCGTTTCGCCGATCGCCTCCATGCCGATCGCCGCGGCGACGTGCGCGGTCGCGAGGTTGCGCGAATGTTCGAGCGCCACCCGGAGGGGAATGGGGCCCATGAAGGTGTGCTCATAGTTGCTCGGCGTCCAGGGCGGCAGACCCGGGCCCTGGCTCAATGAGATCGGGTCGTCATCCACCAGGGTCGATGGGGTGAACCCGTTTTCGAGCGCGGTCAGGTAAACAAACGGCTTGATCGCCGAGCCCGGCTGCCGCTTGGCCTGCGTCGCGCGGTTGAACTGGCTCAATTCGAAGCTGAAGCCGCCGCTCATCGCCAGGACCCGGCCGGTATGCGGATCGAGCACCACGAGGGCGCCCGAAACGTCGGGGATCTGGCACAGATCATAGAGCGGCCCGGTTTTCGGCTTTGCCGCCCCGGCCTTGCCGGATTCCTTGCCAGCTTCCTCCGGCAGCGGTTCGGTCAGCACGAGATCGCCCGGCTTGGCGACATCGGCAGCGCTGCGCGGAAAGGGCCCGAGCGACATGTCATCGCGCAGCGGCCGCGCCCAGCGCATCTGGGCGAACGCAATCCGCCCGGTCTCGCCGCCCTTGAGGCCGATCGCCGCGCCATCGCTTTCGGTATGCAGCACCACGGCGAGCTGCCAGCCGGCCGTGGCGGCGCCCGCCGGCAGCGCGGTCGCCTCGAGCCGGGCCGGCCAGTTGGGGCCGGGATCGATATGCCCGACCGCGCCGCGCCAGCCGCCGCGGCTCTTGTCATAGGCTATGAGGCCGGCGCGCAGGTTCTTGTCGGCGGCCGCCTGCAGGCGGGCGTCGAGGCTGGTGCGCACCGATAGTCCGCCCTCATAGAGGGCGTTTTCGCCGTAGCGGGCCAAGATCTCGCGGCGCACCTCTTCGGCGAAATACGGGCCGGTGACAATCTCGGCCTCCTCGCGGTGGCGCATCGCCAGCGGCTCCGCTTTGGCCTGGGCGACGTTCCTCTCGGTGGCGTTGCCGTCCTCGGCCACGCGGTCGAGGACCCAGTCCCGGCGCGCCTTCGCCAATTGCGGGAAGCGGGCCGGGTTGTAGTTGTTCGGCGCCTTGGGCAGCCCCGCCAGGAAGGCCGCCTCGCCGAGGGTCAATTCGTCGAGCGATTTGTCGAAATAGGTCAGCGCCGCGGCCGCGACGCCGTAGGCCCCGGCGCCGAGATAGATCTCATTCAGATAGAGTTCGAGGATCCGGTCCTTCGACAATGCCTCGTCGATTCGGGTGGCGAGCAGGATCTCCTTGACCTTGCGGGCGATCGACAACTCGTTCGACAGCAGCATGTTCTTGGCGACCTGCTGGGTGATCGTCGAGGCGCCGACCGGCCGCCGGTTGCTGTGCCACCGGCCCAGATCGGTCAGCGCGGCGCGCAGCATCGAGATCGGGTCGACCCCGTGGTGGGTGTAGAAATTCTTGTCCTCGGCCGACAAAAACGCGTTGATGACCCGCTTTGGGATCGCCCCGATCGGCACGAAAACCCGCCGCTCGGTCGCGTATTCGGCGAGGAGCCTGCCGTCGCCGGCCTGCACCCGCGTCATGATCGGCGGCTCGTAATGCGCCAATTGCTGGTAATCCGGCAGGTCGCGGCCGAAATGCCAGATCGTCAACCCCGCGACGCCGCCGCCGGCGATGGCCAGCAGCACGGTGCAGACAAAGAGGAAGCGAACAAGCCTGACGACAATGCGCAACGGCGCAATTCCCCTTCGGTGCGGCGAGCGCCGGCGTCTTCGCCGCCGCGCGGCGCGACCCGTTATGCAACAACGCCAAGGCTATTCCAAGGCGGTTTTGGGCTTCCCGCTGCCTGCGCGGCGAGCCGTGCCGGCGAGCGCCGCGCCGGCCGCGCCCGAACCCAGACACTACCGGACTGAGGAAAACATTGTGGCGGCGGCATTTGCCCGGTACATTGCGGGGTGCGAATCCGCCGACCGGGCCTCGCCCGGTGGCGTTGCGCCGCCCAGCCGCATCATCGGCAGCTTATTTGCTTGCCGCCGCACCGGGCCGCAGCGTCGGGCTGTGCAGATTGTCTGAAACCCGAAGCCGAGCGTGTTTGTTGACGCGACGCCGATAACCGATTTCCGCGACGCTATGATCTCAAACGCCACCGGCTTTCTTCCACACAGCACCGCGCCGCCGACCGCCTTTAAGGTGGCCGCAGCCGCGCGCCTGGGAGTTCTGCCCGAATGGCAAAGCGAACCATGCTTATCGACGCCACCCACCCTGAAGAAACCCGGGTGGTGGTCACCAGCGGCACTCGTCTCGAAGAATTCGATTTCGAGTCGTCCACAAAAAAGCAAGTAAAAGGCAATATCTATCTTGCCAAAGTAACGAGGGTTGAGCCTTCGCTACAGGCTACCTTTGTCGATTACGGAGGTAATCGACACGGGTTTCTGGCCTTCAGCGAGATACACCCGGATTACTACCGCATCCCGGTGAGCGATCGCCCCGCGGGCGAAGCCGAGCCGCAGGCCGGCGGGCCCGGCCCCGAGGATGACGGCGACGACAACGGCGTGCCGCTCGCGGTCGCGCTGCCCGAGCCGGTCTCGGTCACCCACAGCGCTGCCGCGGAGGATGAACCCGCGGGCGGGAGAGGCGGCGCGGACGAGCCCGAATGGGGGCCGGAAGTCGAGATCGACGACAGCGGGCGCTCGCTCGCCGATCTGGAGCCCCCGACGCCAATCACCGCGGGCGCCGCAGACGCGCCCCAACCGGCGCAAGGGGGCGATTCGGGCGAGCGGCTGATCGCGCCGGAAGCAGGCGCGGCGGAGCCGCCCGACGAATTGCACGAGTGGGCCGGTTTCCCGGCCGAGCCCGGTGATTTGGATGGGCTGCCCCGCGAACCGGAAAGCATGGCGCTGCGCGCCGCCGAGGAGTCGCTGTTCGCGGCGGAAATCGGCGACTTTGCCGAGGCCGTGCAAGCCGTGGATGAAACCGAAGCCGAGAACGTCGAGACCTTCGGCGGCGACGAAGTTGAAGAAGTCGAGGAGGCCGACGCGGAGCGCCGACGCTCGCAGCCGACCCGCCACTACAAGATCCAGGAGGTCGTCAAGCGCCGCCAGATCATGCTGGTGCAGGTCGCCAAGGAAGAGCGCGGCAACAAGGGCGCGGCGCTGACCACCTACCTCTCGCTCGCCGGGCGCTATTGCGTGCTTATGCCCAACACCGGCCGGGGCGGGGGCGTGTCGCGCAAGATCACCAGCATCGCCGACCGCCGCCGATTGAAGGATATCCTCGAGGACCTCGACATTCCGGAAGGCATGGGGGTCATTGTCCGGACCGCCGGCGCCGAGCGCTCCAAGGCCGAGATCAAGCGCGACTATGAATATCTCCTGCGCCTGTGGAACGAGATCCGCGACCTGACGCTCAAATCGACGGCGCCGGCGCTGATCTATGAGGAGGGCAATCTGATCAAGCGCTCGATTCGCGATCTCTATACCCGCGACATCGACGAGGTGCTGGTCGAGGGCGAGGAGGGCTACAAGACCGCCAAGGCGTTCATGCGCACGCTGATGCCGAGCCATGCCAAGCGGGTACAGCCGTATCGCGACCCTCAGATCGGCCTCTTCCACCGCTTCCAGATCGAGAGCCAGATCGACGCGATCCACTCGCCGGTCGGGCAATTGCGTTCGGGCGGCTATATCGTGATCAACCAGACCGAGGCGCTGGTCGCGATCGATGTCAATTCCGGCCGCTCGACGCGCGAGCGCAACATCGAAGAAACCGCGCTGCGCACCAACCTTGAAGCCGCCGAGGAGATCGCGCGCCAATTGCGCTTGCGCGATCTGGCGGGGCTCATCGTCATTGATTTCATCGACATGGAGGAGCACCGCAATCAGGGGGCGGTCGAGCGCCGGATGAAAGAGGCGCTCAAGAACGATCGCGCCCGCATCCAGGTCGGCCGCATCAGCCCCTTCGGGCTCCTTGAAATGTCGCGGCAGCGGCTGCGGCCGTCCCTGGCCGAAGCCTCGACCCAGCCCTGCCCGCATTGCGGCGGCACCGGCTTTATCCGTTCGGTCGAATCGACAGCGCTCTATGTGCTGCGGTCGATCGAGGAGGAGGGCATCCGCCGCCGTGCGGCCGAAGTGTGCCTTTATGTGCCGACCAACGTGGCGCTCTACATCCTCAACCAGAAACGCGAATCCTTGACCCAGATCGAAGCCCGCTATGGCGTCAAGGTCATGGTCGCACAGGACGATTCGCTGATCCCGCCGAACTTCCGTCTGGAGCGGCTGCGCGCCTATGGCGCCGGCGAGGCGCCGCCCCTGCGCGCGATCCAGGCGCCGACCCTGGCCGAGGAGGAGGAGGACGAAGACGAGCAGGAGGTCGCCGAGGCAGCTGCCGCGCCGAGCGAGGCGATTCCCGAACAGGAGAGCGAGGAAGACCGAGGCCGCCGTCGCCGCCGCCGCCGCCGCCGCCGACCCGAGGAGGCGCGCGAAGCACGCCCGGCCGCGGCGACACAAGCGGTTTCCGAGCCGGGCGAGACGGCGCCGGCAGGCGAGGAGGCGGACAAGCCGCCGCGCAGCGAGGCGGACAGCGAGCGCGAGGCCGAGGCCGAAAAGCGGCGGCGGCGGCGCGGTCGGCGCGGTGGGCGGACGCGACCCCGGCGCGAGGCCGCGGAGACTGCGTCCGGTGCGCCGGTCGCCGCCGAGGCGGGCGAGATCGTGCCCTTCGCCTGGGAGGCGCTCGACCGCGAGGCGGAGATGATGCCGCAGCCACAGCCATGGGCTGCCGAAGCCGGGATGGAAGCCCCCCCTGCTTCAACAGCCGACGTCGCACCGCCGGCCGGCGAGAGCGCCGAACCGGCGCGGCCAATGGCGCCCCAAATGGCGCCCCAAATGGCGCTGGAGCACGCCGAGCGCGCCGAGCGCGACGACCACGAAACCGTGGTTGCCCTGGTCCCGACCGCCGAAACCGAGGAGGGCATCCCGTTCACCAGCGAGGCCGAGCGGGTGCTCGAGGAAGCCGCGGCGGACGCCCCGGCGGCACATCGCGGCGAGCCGCCGGAAGCTGCGCCATCGCCGCTCACCGAGGAAGACGGGCTCAGGGCGAGCGACAGGCCGGCAAACCCGCGCCGGGGGTGGTGGCAACGGCTGACCCAATCGTGACCGGCCCGGTCCGGTGAGAAGGGCGCTATCGGACGGTTCGCTGCGGGCTTTTGTCCTCGTCGCGGGGTTCGCCCTCTTGGCCTCCTGCGCGCACCAGGCTCGCGCGAACGACGCCGCCCCGAGCGCGATCCGCGATACCGAGATCGAGAACGACATCCGCACGCTGGCGAGCCCCATCTGGCGCGTCGCCGGGCTCGATCCCGCCGATGTCGGCATCTACTTGGTCGACGACAATCAGATCAACTCGTTCGTCGCCGGCGGCCAGGCGATCTTCCTCAACACCGGGCTGATCGAGCGGGCGGAAACCCCGGGCCAGCTGATCGGCGTCATCGCCCATGAGACCGGACACATCGTCGGCGGGCATATCCTCAGCACCAAGGAGGAGATGCACAACGCCAGCATCGAGAGCATCATCGCGATGGTGCTGGCGGCGGGGGCTGCGGTCGCCGGGCGCAGCGGCGCGCCGCTGCTCGGCGCAATGGGGGTCGGCGAGCGCCACTTTCTGCAATTCTCGATCGCCCAGGAAGCGACGGCCGACCACGCTGCGCTCAACTTTCTCGATCGCGCCTGCCTATCGGCACGAGGTCTCCTCCAGTTTTTCGAAATTCTCCAAAGCAGCGAATTAGTGACGGGCGAGAGCCAAGATCAGTGGGCCCGCACCCATCCATTGACCGTGGAGCGGATCCAGTATGTGCGGGACCACGTCGAGCACGCCCGGTGTTCGGATGCTCCCGACCGGCCCGGGTCGGCCGATCTCTTACGCCTGATCAAGGCCAAGCTGCACGCCTTCCTCGATCCTCCCGCCACTACTCTGGCGGCCTATCCGCTGAAGGATACCTCCGAGCTCGCGCGCTATGCGCGGGCCACCGCCTATTACCGGATTCCCGATCTAGCAAAGGCATTGCCGGCGATCGACGGGCTGATCCGGGATTTCCCCAACAACCCCTACTACCGCGAACTGCGGGGCCAGATGCTGTTCGAGAACGGTCGCATCCGCGAGGCGGTGCGCCCCTATGAGGACGCGGTGCGGCTGGCGCCGTCGGCGGCGCTATTACGGATCGAGCTGTCGCAGGTCTATATCGAAGCGGGCGACCCGGTGCTGAACAAGCGCGCGATCGCATACCTTAACGACGCCAGCCGCGAGGAAGGGCGGGACAGCCAGGTCTGGCACTTCCTCGCCGTGGCTTACGGGCGCGACAACCAGATGGGCATGGCCGCCTTGTCCTTGGCCGAGGAAGCGCTGGCCGACGGCAAGAAAAAGGATGCCATGCAGCAGGCCAAGCGGGCGCAGCAATTGCTGGCCCGCAACACGACCGGCTACGCACGCGCCGAGGATATTCACCGCGAGGCGGAGCACCTCGACGATTGAGTGTCTCCACCGCCGCCACCTTGCTATCGGAGTTGTCATCGTGATGCTGTTTTGTCCCCGTCCACGCCGCCTCCGTATCTGGACAATCGGCCTATGGGTAGGCGCGGTCTTTGCGCTGATGCCGGCTATCCCGGCCGGGGCGGCCGAGTTCACCGCCGACCAGCGCCAGGCGATCGAGGGGATCATCCACGATTACCTGCAGAAAAATCCCGAGGCGCTGCTCGACGCGCTGCAGGCGGCCGAGGACAAGGTGAAAGGCGAGGCGCACGACAAGGCCTCGACCGCATTGGTGGCGCGTCGGCATGAGGTCTTCGACGATCCGGATACGCCGGTCGCCGGCAACCCGCAGGGCAATGCCTCGCTCGTCGAGTTCTTCGATTACCGCTGTCCCTATTGCAAGCAGGTCGAACCCTCGCTCGAGGCGCTCCTCACCGCGGATCGCCAGCTGCGCTTCGTCTACAAGGAATTCCCGGTGCTCGGGCCCGAATCGGTGACCGCCGCCAAGGCCGCGCTGGCTTCGCGCAAGCAGGATAAATACGACGACATGCACCACGGCCTGATGGCCTTGAAAGGGCAGATCGACGATTCGGCGGTGTTCAGGGTGGCCGGCTCGGTCGGGCTCGACGTCGAACGTTTGAAGCGCGACATGGCCGCTCCCGACATCGACCGGATCTTGAAGGCCAATATCAACCTCGCCGAGGCGCTCGACATCCGGGGCACGCCGGGCTTCGTCATCGGCAACGAGATCGTGCCCGGCGCAATCAGCCTGGAGGCCCTCAAGCAGCTGATCGACACCGCGCGCAAGAAATAGCGGATAGCGGATTTCGAGCAGGTTTATCCGCCAGTGCCGGCCCCTCACCCCGACCCTCTCCCCGCCGGCGGGGAGAGGGAGGATCGCGGCGCGCCTTAAACCCCTCGCCCCGCTGGCGGGGAGAGGGAGGGACCCGCGCGAAGCGTGGGAGGGTGAGGGGCGGGCACGGGATGAGCCATCATGTCTCGAGCGCTACGACTTGGGCAGCGCACTCTCGATTTCGCTGGTGATCGCGGCGTCGCCCGGGCGGATTTGGGTTGGCCAGGCGCCGGCGAGCTGGCCGTCGGGACCGATCAGGTATTTGTGAAAATTCCAGCGCGGCGTGCCGGCGTCGCCCAGGGTGGCGGCGACCCAGCGATAGAACGGGTGGGCATCGGCGCCGACGACCCGGTTCTTTTCGGTCAGCGGGAAATCGACCTGGTAATTGGTCTCACAGAATTTCTTGATGTCGGCCGCCGACCCCGGCTCCTGCTCGCCGAAATCGTTGGACGGGACGCCGAGCACGACAAGGCCCTGCGCGCCATAGCGGCGCCACAGTGCTTCGAGGTCGCGATATTGCGGGGTGTATCCGCAAAACGACGCGGTGTTGACGACGAGCACCGGGCGGCCCCGCCAGGCTGCGAGCGGCAGCTTTTCGCCGTCGAGCGAGACGAATTCGAACTGATAGGCATCGCCCGTCCGGGGGTCGCTCATGATGCACCTCGCGGCAATCGGTCTTTCCCGCAGCATAGCGCGATTCGGCTGGCGTGTATGGCAGCAGATCAAGTCACCTCGACAGTGATACGCGACGCGGCGCCCCCAACTTCAAACCAGGAGAAAACGTGGGGCGTTTCGGGTTGCACCCCATCCGGCGTTAACCGAGACTGCGGGCCGTTTACGGGGTGGCGCCGGAATGCTGTTGGGCTTTTTTCTGAAGGGCATGCTGGTCGGCATCGTCATTGCCCTACCGGCCGGCCCGGTCGGGGTCCTGTGCGTCCGCCGCACGATCTTTCATGGCCGGCTCGCCGGGTTCATCTCGGGGCTGGGGGCGGCGAGCGCGGACGCCGTGTTCGGCATCATTGCCGCTTTCGGGCTGACATTCGTTTCCGACCTGCTCTTGCGATATCAGAACTGGCTGCGCCTCGGCGGCGCCGTCTTCCTCTTATATATCGGGATCTCGGCGTTCACCGCCGACCCCCTCCGGGGCACGCAATCGCAGCGCGATCCCGATGGCCTGGTTGCCGATTACGCCTCGGCCTTCGCGCTGACCATCACCAATCCGATCACCATCCTCGCCTTTCTCGCGATCTTCGCCAGCATCGGCTTCAGCGGCCCCGAAGCGACATCGGGGCGGGCCGAGATCCTGGTTTCGGGCGTGTGGCTCGGCTCGCTTCTATGGTGGGCGGGATTGGCCTTCGGCGCCGGGCGGGTTCGGCTGTCGTTCGACCGGGAGCATCTGGTCTGGATCAACCGCGGCTCGGGCGGGATATTGGTGTCCTGCGGGGCCGCACTGCTCGGCAGCCTGCTGGTCCATCAATTCGGCTGAGATGCCGGCCATCTGGAGGTTTGACCGTGGTCTATCTGCCGCCCGCCTTCACCGAGACCCGCACCGAACTGTTGATCGAGCATATCGAGCGCCACGAGTTCGGCCTCCTCGTCAGTCATGGCCCACCCGGGGCAAAGGGGGGGCTGGTCGCCAGCCAGATCCCGTTCCTGGTCGAACGCCGCGATGGCGGGCTCTACATCCAGGGCCATCTCGCCAGCGCCAACCCGCAACTCGCCGATCTCGACGGCGAAGGGGAGGCGCTGGCGATCTTCCAGGGACCGCACGCCTATATCTCGCCGAGCTGGTACGCGGCCGGGCCCGCGGTGCCGACCTGGAACTATGCGAGCGTCCACGCTTATGGGCCGGCCCGTCGAATCGCCAATGCGGACTGGCTGCGCGACTTCGTGCGCCGGCTGACCGAGCGTCACGAGGGATTCGAGCCCGCGCCGCCGTGGCGCATGCAGGATCTGCCGGAGGCGTACGTCCAATCGATGCTGAACGGCATCGTCGGCATCGAGATCAGGGTCACCCGGCTCGAGGGCAAGTTCAAACTCTCGCAGAACCGCCCGGCGGCCGACCGGCCGCGCATCATCGCCGCGCTGGAGCGGCGCGAGGACGCCGATTCAAGAGGGGTCGCGCGGCTGATGCGCGAGCGCGAGCCGGCCGGCTGAAGCAGCGCGGTGCGTCCTTCGAGACGCCCGCTCCGCAGTCTCCTCAGGATGACGTTCTTTGTTAATGCCATCATAAACTTACGTCATCCTGAGGAGGCGCGGAGCGCCGTCTCGAAGGACGCGCAATCGTGATGCGGCGCGTTCTCTGCCGGCATGATGAGATTTATTCGCGAGCACTCAGCAAATCGGCGACCGCGGCGTCGTCGGCGCACGCGAGCACCGCCTCGGCGGTGCGCCGCTCGAAGCCGGCCAGGGCGAAGGCGGCCAGCTCGCGCCGACGATCGGCGGCCGCGTCCGGGTCGCGCCGGTAGGGGCCGAGACGGCGCCGCCGGGCAAAGGCGCAGGCGGCGGCGAGCTCCGGATCGGCGGCGCCATCGCCGAGCGCCGCCATAGCCGTCGCGGCATCCGCCGCGCCGACCCCCTTGGCCGCGAGCCCCGCGGCGATTCGTCGGAGCGAGCGGCCGCGCGCCACCCCGCTCTTCGCCCGGCCGGCGGCGTAGGCGGTATCGTCGAGGAGCCCGCTCGTCCGGTATCGCAGGACGAGCGCGTCGATGAGGGCGTCGGCCGCGCGCACCGCGTCGTCATCCTTCCCGACACGCCGGCGTACCCGGCGCTGCAACACATGGTGCAGATTCTCGGCCGAGCTGGCGTAGCGTTCGAGATGGCGAAGCGCCCAGGTGTCGATCAGCGCGCCATCGATTGCCAGCGCGCGATCGGTTGGCAGCGCGCGATCGATTGCCGCCGCCGCGGCGGTTGCCCGCCGCTCGCCGCTCAGCCCTCGGGGGAAACGCATATGCCGCACTACCATCCATGTCCGTGGCCATGTCCGCGGCGCCATTCTCCTCTATCATGGGGCCCGCGCAAACCTCCGAGACCACCCTGGTGCCAAGGGCGATGAGCGAAGCCGGCGCCCCGCTTCCGACCCCGTTTGCGACCACCGGCGATCCCCGGCTGCGCATCCTCATTCCGCTGATCGTCGGGTGCGCCTTCTTCATGGAGGGGCTCGACTCGACGATGATCGCGGTGTCGATCCCGGCGATGGCGAAAAGCCTTGGCGAGGCCCCGCTGCGGCTCAATCTGGTGATCACCACCTATCTCTTGAGCCTGGCGGTGTTCATTCCGGTCAGCGGCTGGATCGCCGACCG
>Ga0182024_10019093_pt1 | contig 12675 bp, 9 predicted proteins | sample P32metaG_FD_120480 | JGI IMG/M metagenome (GOLD analysis project Ga0182024, IMG submission 120480) | Permafrost microbial communities from Stordalen Mire, Sweden - P3-2 metaG (Illumina Assembly) | ecosystem: Environmental > Terrestrial > Soil > Wetlands > Permafrost | place: Sweden: Stordalen... | reverse complement strand
TTGGCGATGTCGACGGCGCGTTCTACCTGGCCCAGGATGTGGTCCTCAGGGTCGAGGACCTGGGCGATGAGCTTCCCGGAGCCCGCCCGCGGGGAGTGGTAGGGGAGGGTGACGGAAAGGTTGCCGTGGGTGTAGGTGGCCGACGGCTGCTGCGCCCGTGCGCCGATGAGAAAGGGGATCGCGAAAGCGGCAAGGAGGATAAGAGCGAGAGGCAGCAAAAAACGCAGGAAAAGTTGGTAACGGTTGAAGGACATGCGGGTTCTCCTTGTCACCGGCGGAATGTTCGCCTGTCTGACTGGAGAACGCAGACTGTTTTTGAACTTGCGGCAAGAATTAAGTTTTTTTTTGCGGACGCGAGAGTGCGAGGCTACCGGTGCATCCAGGTCTGGCCGTCGGTACTCGTCCAGCGCTCACCAGTATCCGTCGTAATCTCGAAACGTGTGAGGGGCTCGCTGGCGGGCGGAGGCTCTGCAGTCTTCTTTCGCGCGACAGGGGAGGAGGCGCTGGCAGGCGCCTCGACAGACACGGTTTGAGCAAGCTGACCAACCGAGAGGGTGAAATCAGCCAGATTCTGCTGCGAGGCAGTGAGCGTGACGGCGATCTGCCGTTTCTCGAAACCGGGCGCCTGGACCTCGACCTGATAGCTGCCGGGGGAAAGGTCGTTGACAACATAGCGGCCAGCGGAATCGGTCTTCACAGGACCACCGCCCATTGTCGTCGAGTTGCTCACGACGACGGAGGCGCCGGGAATGACCGCACCGGCTGGGTCCTTCACCGTGCCCGTCAACGTCGAGCTGGTTGCCCGCGCGGACGAGCGGAGCAGTCCACCAACCGCGCCGAAGCTCGATGCAGGCCGAAGTTTGTTGGTCGCGGCTGCGGGGCTTAGTACGGAAGGGATCGTGGAAGAAGCCAGCTCGACTTTGACGGCGCGGCCTTCCCAAGGCGATGGAATGGTCTTCCAGTGATTCCCGGCATCGTCGCTGAAGAAGAGCGTGTTCCGGGTGTCGATGGCGAGTATCCGCTGGGCGTACGAGACCATCGAGAGTGCCGGCAGGTGGCTGGGAAGTGGATGTTGGGCGATCGGGGACAAGACAGCGGGGGGAGTCGCGTCGTTTCGGACTTCAACGGTCTGGCTGATTCCGCCGACGATGGCCGGCGGAGCTGTCGCTTCAGAAGCCGGCTGGCCGGCCATGAACGTGTTGCTCGCACGCGAGGGGTTCTGCTGTAGCTGATCCGCTGTTTGCGCCAGCGGACTCTGAGGCTTCGCGGCGCCCGTTCCAGCAGAAGGTTTGCTCGGAACGGGGCGAAGCTGGCTCAGTCCGTTGCGACCCTGTAGGGGGTGTGCGTCTTTGCTTTGCGCGCCGTTTGCGGTGGGGGCGATCGGCGATCGCTCGGTGGCTGCGGGAGGCGCGGGCGCATGAGATTCGGCCATCTGGGCTGCCGTGCCGCTGCTCCCTCGGGCAGTCGCGGTGTTGTGGATGTGGACCACGAAAGAGACGGCAAGCGCGGCAAAGGTTGCGGCGGCGGCCGCAGGCCATGCAAGATTCCAGCCGGAGAACTTCCAGCCAGAGAACAAGGACCTTCGCGCAGCACTGGCTTGCAGCACTGGAGATTCGTCGACTGACGGCAGCGAGAGCGACACGATCGTTCGGCATTCCGGGCAGTCGGCAAGATGAGCCAGAGCGAGCTGGTACTCGTGCTCCGGCAGAGCGTGTTCGATGAAGGCGCTGAGCTGGTCCGCGTCAGGATGGCGCCCGGATTGAGGGAGTTCGCTCATAGTGGATCGGATGCTGCGGTTGGGGCCGGAGCCGTTTCAGGAGCCGTTCTATCGGAGAACGAAGCGGTTTGCGAAATTTGCAGCAGGCTGCGTAGGTTTATTTCGATGTCACGGGGATCGGTACCCAGCGCTTCTTCGGCAGCCCGCTTGCTAAGGCCTCCGGATTGGAGGTTGCGGAGCAGGTGCTTGCGAAGATCGGCAACCAGCCGTTTGAGTCTCCGGCTGACCGTGGCCTCGTGAACGCGAATGGTTTGGCTGATCTGAAGTAGAGTCTGGCGGTCGAGAAAGTAGCAGGCGAGCAGAAAGCGATCCTCGGGGGCAAGATCGTGGAGTGTGTGGGCGACGGCGTCCGCGAGCCGGGTTAGCTCGGCAGAGATCGGCTCCGGCGTCGGGATGGGCGCGAGGGCGTCAACATTGTCGAGCGGAGCTTCGCGGTGGGTGCGGCGGTGGTGATCGACGTGACGCTGGGCAAGAGTGGTGCGGAGCCATCCGAGAAATGAGCCGCGTCCGGAGTAACTGGCCAGAGGCGATCGGCGCTGGCCGTCAAGCTCACGCAGACCGTACAGCTCGGCGTAAAGCGAATCGGCTAGATCGTGGCCCAGGGTGGCGGAGCCGGTAATCGCCGTGGCCGCCTGGACTAGGGGCGCCCGATAGAGGCCGAGGAAGCGCTGCCACGCAACTTCTCGCCCGAGAGCGCAGGAGTGAGCGAGAGCGAGTTCGGAAAGGCGGAGAGAGCGCAGGAAGGCAGCCTCCTGGGCTGGATCGGGCAGCGTGCCTGGAGGAAGGCCGTAGTTGAGCTTTGCACCCACAGACGCAAGGGTCATGCCGAACTCCTCCGCGGTGAGGCCGCACGTCTCAGCCTCTGCTGCAAGCCAGAGCTCCTGGATGAGACTCAGCGGGAGCCCGGAGAAGCGGGGCGTCGGTTGAGGATTCGCTGTGGATTCCTGTGCGATTGGCTTGGGCAGCACGAGATCCCCGGGCTGGGAAGAGGCCGTATCCACGATCTTGAAGATACTGCATTCCCGGGGGACAAGCGAGCTGGGTAAAGGCGGCGGACTGATCCTGCTCTGCGAAAAACACCAATGAAGGGTACGGGCTTCACAGGCTGCGGAAAAACCCTATCAATGAAGGTACGGGCTTCAGCCCGTACATATCCCTTGCAATCTCAAGAGGGCTTTTAGCCCCTGAGGAAATGCTTTTCAGTGCATCTCGGCCCAAGCTCCCCTAAGGGGCTAAACAGGCTGCGGAAAAACTCTGTTTTGTATCAGGGTACGACTTTAGTCGTGCCGTAAATGATTGAGAATACGTCGGGCTTTAGCCCCTGAGGTACGTCTTTCCTACCCGGTCCCGAGTTTTCCGCAGCCTGTAAAGCCCATTCGGTCTCGCTTCCTTTAAGTGCGGGCTTCAGCCCGTACCCTTCGAACCCGAGGGTTGTGGCCTATTGGACTGGCTTGGCGGTTTTCGAGCCATCAGCCGTCGAAGAAAGTCCCGGATTCATATCCTGTTACAGTGTGGCATCGCCGTTTGTGAAAACGATTCGGCCGAGCTAAGGAGGGTTTCGTGCGGCGTCGGGAATTTATTGAGATTGCGGCAGCAGCTATGGTGGGAAGTGGCCGAGCCAATGCTCTTAGCGGGGCTACGGAGCAGGTGGTCATCGAGCGCTCCAACAACGACCAACCCCATCGCGGAAAGGTCATGGCGCTCATCACGCCTCATCTGGATGATGGACCGATCTTCGCGGGCGGCACGGTGGCGAAGCTTCTTAGCGAGGGTTACACCGGCTACTTTATTCGAACCAGCAACGACGAAAAGGATTCCTACCACTTGTCTCTGGGGGAGACGGTGCTCGCCAATGAGCGTGACACGGCGAGACTGGTAAAGACCATCGGATTCAAGAAGTCTTACGATCTAGCCTATCGCAACCATCGTATCGACGAGGTGTCGAGGACAGAACTTCGTGGCCGGCTGATTTTCCTGTTCAGGTTGCTCAAGGTGGATACAGTTTTCAGTTACGATCCCTGGGGCCACTACGAGGAGAATCCGGATCATTACGTGACGGCACAAGCAGTGGAGGCAGCTTGCTGGATGGCCAGCGGCCTGCTGGATTTTCCCGAACAGTTCGAGGCCGGCCTGAAACCGCACGCGGTCTCCGAGAAGTACTACTTCGCGCGCGGCCCCCAACAGGTCAACCGGGTGGTGGATATTGAACGCTTTCTTCCGCAGAAGATCGCTGCGATTGAATCCTGCGAGACGATGATCGTACACATGGTGAAAGATCTCAATGACAGCCTCGCAGAACGGGGTCTGCGTGTTCCCGCCTTAAGTGGGAGCCTCGACACGGCGAGCAAAGAGTTCATTCAGGCTGCGTTTGTAACTCGCGATCACACGACCGGAGCCAAGCACGGGCTCCAATATGCCGAGGAGTTCCACTACATCGGCCCCGATGCGTCGCTGGACGACTATATCTCACGGAATGCACAACGGATCTGACTTCGCCCGGTAACGAGTGCCATGTGTGCGCGGACGGTGGCCCTCAACGGACAGAGTCGCAAGGCTAGAGCTGTTTCGCAATTGGTGTAGACCGGAGCAATAGGCCTTTTCGTGGTTTTCTTCCAAGGAAAACCACACCTCGCGATCTTTATCAGGCCACAGTAATTGCGAAACTGCTCTAAGCGGGCAACGCTATTTCGGCACTCGCTTCGGCTGGACATAGACAAGGGTCTCCCGGGTTTGCTTTGTAGACTGGAATGCCCCATCTACCCCACACTTCAGCCATATTGACAAGTGTCGCGGGTTAGTTTACTTTGCAATGCAAAGTGGATACCGCATGAATGATCTGAACAAGGCGCTTGGCGACATCAGCAGCATACGCAGGCAGATGGCCCGCAGTACGGAATTTCATGGTTACGGCCCGGCAACGCTTGCCAGTACGGGGGTTCTCGCCGTTTCAGCCGCCGGGGTGCAGGCGGTGTGGCTGCCGGATCCGGCAAATCATATTTCGGCATACTTAAGTATCTGGATCTGGACCGCAGTCCTGTCGGCCGCCTTGATTGGGGTGCAGATGTACACGCGCACACGCCGGATTCATTCGGGGATGGCGGATGAGATGATCCGCATGGCCGTAGAGCAGTTTCTGCCGGCGGTCGGCGCGGGCGCGTTGATTACGATGGTGCTGGTACGTTATGTACCGGCGGCTCTATGGATGCTTCCCGGGATCTGGCAGGTGATTTTCAGTCTGGGTGTGTTTTCGTCGTGCCGTTTTCTGCCGAGGCCGGTTGCCGCAGCGGGCGCGTGGTATCTGCTGACGGGGCTGGTTTGTATTGCGCTGGCGGACGGTCGTGCGCTCTCTCCTTGGGCCATGGGTATTCCGTATGGAGCCGGTCAGTTGCTGGTCGCGGGAATTCTGCTCTTTAGTACGAAGGAGGGCAGGGATGAATACTAAGGCTGCCCGCAGCGAAGGGCGCTTCGCTTATGAAGGGCTGGATCGAGTGATTCACGAGCGCGCTCGCCTCAGCGTGCTCACGTCCCTGATCACTCATCCCAAAGGATTGACATTCGGCGATCTCAAACAGCTATGCGCTCTTACGGACGGCAATTTGAGCCGGCATCTGCGCGTGCTGGAAAAAGGAAAGATGGTCGAAATCGTGAAGGGACATGATCGCAATCGTCCGCAGACGGTTTGCCGAATTACGCCTTCAGGCCGTAAGCGCTATCTCGAATACCTTTCCACGCTCGAGCAAGTGGTTCGGGATGCGGCGAAAGGAACCAAAGACGAGCCCGCGTCCAGCCTGGTACGCGGCTTGGCGCCATCGCGCGTCTGAACTTTTTTTTGCGAGGTAACTTTACAGTGCAAAGTGAAACCCCTGAAGGATTGCATGTGGCCATCATCATGGACGGAAACGGCCGCTGGGCTACGCAGCGCGGATTGCCTCGTGTCGCGGGCCATCGTGCGGGAGTTGCCGCCGTGCGGCGTGTTGTTGAGCACGCACCTGATCTGGGCATCAGGCGCCTGACGATTTATGCCTTTTCATCCGAAAACTGGCGTCGCCCGTCTCAGGAGGTGCAAAGTATCTTCTGGCTGCTGCGCGCTTACCTGAGTCTGGAAGCCGAGAGACTCAGGCAGCGAGGTGCGCGGCTGCAGGTGATCGGCCGGCGCGATCGTTTGCCGAAACTGCTGTTGCGCGAAATCGACCAGGCCGAATTCGTGACCGCCGAAGGTGGCCGCCTGCATTTGCGGGTCGCCGTGGATTACTCTTCGCGCGATGCCATTACGCGCGCCGCCGTCGGCATAACCAGCGCACTCTCCGAGGATCGGTTAACTTCAATTGACTTGATGGGAAGCATGCTTAGGCAAGCGCTGACCGCAGAGAGCGGAGAGGTCGATTTGCTGATTCGCACGGGCGGTGAGAAGCGCCTTTCGGATTTCCTGCTGTGGGAGTCCGCCTATGCCGAACTTCTTTTTACAGACCGGATGTGGCCGGACTTTGACGCCACCGATCTGGGCGCCGCGTTGGGAGAATTCAGCCGCAGGGAACGTCGCTTTGGCGGTGTTCCGGCAGCCGCGCATTCCGCGGCGTCTTCTAACGGCGGTGCGCGATGATCGCTCAGGGTTCGCGCCCGCTCAAAGTCAAATTTATCCTGCCCGCCCTGACGGAGGCGACCGATCCGTATTGGCGTCCGATCAAGTATTCGCTGTTCCCGCCCCTTGGGCTGGCCACGCTCGCCGCATATTTATCTCCCGATGATTGCGCGGTTATCGTGGACGAACATGTTGAGCCGCTCACGCTCAACGATGCGCCCGGTCTGGTTGTGATCCAGGTTTACATCACCAATGCCTACCGCGCGTACAGGTTGGCAGACCATTATCGGAGCCAAGGGGCGTTTGTCTGTCTCGGAGGACTGCATGTCACATCCCTTCCCGACGAGGCAGCGGTTCACGCGGACGCCATTTTTCTGGGGCCCGGAGAACAGACCTTCCCGAAATTCCTACGGGACTTTCGCGCGGGCAAGCCGGAACGGATATATACCTCTTCGGCAGGCCGCACACTGGAGCGTGTTCCGCCAGTTCGCCGCGACCTCATCCGGCGTGCCTTCTATCTGGTGCCGAATTCCATCGTCGTGACGCGCGGCTGCCCGCAGCATTGTGACTTCTGCTACAAGGATGCCTTCTTTCAGGGGGGCCGGGGATTCTACACGCAGCGGGTGGAGGATGCGCTGGCAGAGATCGAGCGGCTGTCCGGACGTCATCTCTATTTCCTCGACGATCATCTGCTCGGCGACCGGCGTTTTGCGGAATCGCTATTTGATGGTATGAAGGGCATGAGGCGGTTGTTTCAGGGCGCAGCAACGGTGGATTCCATTTTGCGCGGCGACCTGATCGAGCGTGCTGCGGAGGCTGGGCTTCGCAGCATCTTCGTCGGCTTCGAGACGCTTACACCGGAGAACCTCAAGCGAAGCAACAAACGGCAGAACCTGGGCCGCAACTACAAAGCCGTTGCCGACCGCCTGCACTCGCTCGGCATCATGATCAATGGCAGCTTTGTCTTTGGTATGGATGATGACGGTGAGGATGTGTTCCGGCGCACGGTAGATTGGGCCATCGACCACGGTATTACCACGGCAACCTTTCATATTCAAACGCCCTATCCCGGGACGCAACTGCATGCCCGCATGGTGCATGAAGGGCGCATGCTGACGCGAGACTGGAATCTCTACGACACCAGACATGTCGTCTATCGTCCGGCGAAACTCAAGCCCGAGACGCTGAAAGCAGGGTATGACTGGGCGTATCGCGAGTTTTATCGCTGGAGATCCATCGCGCGCGCGTCGCTGCCTCATGGCACGTTCAAGCACCAAGCCAAACATTTCTTCTATGCTGCAGGCTGGAAAAAATTTGAGCCGGTCTGGGATCTGGTGATCCGGGCGCGGCAGCTCACACGGGTCACGCCGCTGCTGGAAGGGGTGCTTTCTCGAGTAACCCGCGCCGAACCAGACCTCGGAAAAGAAGCCGGCGCTGAGAGTTCGCCGGCCTTATCGACCGAGATTATTATGTGAGAACTTGAATGGTTCCGGAGACAGCGGCTGTTATGAGTCCCGGCGTTTGCCGGGACGGCTGAAAGTAGCCCCGTACGAAGTGCGGGGTAAATTTCCAAAAAACGGACACAGTCCCGAAGGGACGGCTGAATCCAACCTTGGCTCTCTTGTGGGGGAAGAGATCTTTTGGTTGTGACCGGAGACAAGCCCTCAGTCGTCCCTGCCGGGACTCAACTCCTGTCCAACCAACCCTACCCAGGACTGATCGTCCTGGGCTACTTTCATGCCCGCGCCGAACCAGACCTCGGGAAAGAAGCCGGCGCTGAGAGTTCTCTGGCCTTATCGACCGAGATTACTATGTGAGAACTTGAATGGTTCCGGAGACAGCGGCTGTTATGAGTCCCGGCATTTGCCGGGACGGCTGAAAGTAGCCCCGTACGAAGTGCGGGGTAAATTTGCAAAAAACGGACACAGTCCCGAAGGGACGGCTGAATCCAACCTTGGCTCTCTTGTGGGGGAAGAGATCTTTTGACCGGATACAAGCCCTCAGTCGTCCCTGCCGGGACTCAACTCCTGTCCAACCAACCCTACCCAGGACTGATCGTCCTGGGCTACTTTCATGCCGTCCCTTCGGGACCGCCGCGCGCCGACAATCTTTTTCCGCCTCCCTCAAAAACCTATTTGGACAAGTCTGGTTTGCGCTCGGATCGCAGATCCCAGGACTCCGCACGGAATGCACAACGAATTTGACGCGCCCTATGCTTTGGTGGCGGTAAAGGTCGCAGCGCCATACTCGCCCAGCTTCACATCTCCGGAGAAATGGTTGCCGGCAACGACGCCGGTGAAGGTAAAGGGCACCTGGTAGCCGTTGGCGGCCATCACACTCTTCAGCATCACATGGTCTGCGTCGACCTTGCCGTGGAAGTCGGCATTGAAGATTTCGCCCTTCTGCTCTCCGGAAAGCGCGCTGCCGTCCTGCTGCAGGATGAACTGCTGCTCACCAATACCGCGTACGTAGTTGATGGTGACATTCCAGGTGCCGGCAAGGTTAGCCGTGGGCCCGGTGTATACGGGCGGATTATCGTAGTGGCCTGGGTTGCGCAAATATTTAGAAATGGTCTCGGCGACAATCTTGTAATCGCCAGGCTGCATCATGTAAGGCATGATGCCGAGCGAAGAGGCCATCTTATCCGGACGGCTGCCCTGGCCGCCGGCGACCAGGATGCGCGGGGTGCCCTTGTCGAGCTTCTCCACCAACTCCGTGCCGGTGATGCCGACCTTCGCCGCATCCCAGTGAATACTCAGCGTTGGCGCACGATTCGAAAGATCCTCATCGGGCATGTGGACTTCCGTGGTGACCGAAGGAATGTCCTTCACAGCATCGGCAATGTAGTTGTCCCACTCGAGCCACTGTTTCTGCTCCGCTTCGTGGTCGCGCTTATACCACATGCGCACCGCGGCAAGCATGCCCATGGCCTCTTCTTTGCCCACCTTGAGCGCGCGGCCCCAGTTATGGTGAGGAGCAGCGTTCCAGAAGGCGGCCGCGCAAAGGTCCTTGGGGCCGAGCAGCACGCCGGCGGCCTGCGGTCCGCGCATGCACTTGCCGCCCGAGTAAGCAACGAACGTCGCCCCCGCCGCCAGGTGGATATTTGGAACGATTGGTTCCTCTGCGGCCGCATCGACAAAGACCGGAATGTTCTTCTCTTTCGCGATGGCGCATACGCTCTTGATCGAGAGCGGTTCCTGGAATGCGCGCGGCCCGGAAAGGAGGTAGATCATGGCGGTGTGCTCCCCGAGTTTTGAACGGAATTCCTCTTCCGTCTCTACCTCCACGATCTCGGGCCCGGACATGCGGACGCCAAAGTCGTAGGGATTGCGCGAGTACTTGGGGATGATGACCTGGTTGCGGGCCTTGATGTAAGGCATCGCCTGCGCGCGCTCGGGATCTGTGCCGCAGATACAGGCAACCGTCGCGGCCGCAATAGCAGCCTCGCAGCCAGTGGTGACGATGGCGCTGGGTGCTCCCATGTGCGTAGCGATCTCCGCCCCCACCGCGGCCATCATCTCATCCATCTGCACGTAATAGTGCGAGGCCTCAAACATCGCCTGCTTGACCTCAGGCAATGACTGCGAGCCGGAGATGATGGTGAAAGTACCACGGGCGTTCAGGATCGGCCTGACCCCGATGCTTGTATAAAGATTGTCCGCAGGGGTACCGGAGTTCATCGGATGCGGTTGCGTCCCGGGCTCCATCACCGTAGCTGCGGAGAGCGACAAAGGAGCAGCCGCGGCCACGGCGGAGAGCATGCCGGTTTGCTTCAGCAGATCGCGCCTGGTCACGAGCAAAGTCACGAGCAAATTTTTTCCGTTGCTGTAAGCCTGATTTTCCAAGATGAAATTCCTCTTTCTGAGATATCTACGCCTTGGTGGTGAGCGCTTCGCGGATGCGCGGGCCGACGATCGAATCTTCTCCCGGCTGCAGCATCCACACACCGACAACCAGCGTGTTCGCGTCCGACGGAATGCCCTGGTTGGGTGGTTGTCCCGAGTTGGGGTTCAGTTCAATCGAGGGCTTCCCCTCGCGCAGCGCAGTCAAGATCTGTTCTGTGGTCACGCCTCTCACCGACGGATCGAAGCGGATAAGTAGATGAGGAACATGGTTCGCTATGTTAGGTACGACCGTCTGGGTGGTGACGGAGGGGATCCCCTTCACCGCTTCAACGATCAGGTCCACGCGCTTTTGATAGTCCCCCTGCATGGATTCCTCCGTATGCGAGAGAACCCAGTCGACGGCTGCCACCATCCCTACGATCTGCTCCTTGGCCACTTTCATGCCGCGGCCCACGCCCTCCTCAGGATTATTGTTCTGCTGCGCGAGATCGGTGAGATGTTTCTTGCCCAGCAGCAGACCTGCGTTCTGCGGTCCGCGCATGCCTTTGCCTCCGGAGAAGGCGACCAGGTCGAAACCCATACCGGTGTACTTCCATAGATTCGAAATGGGAGGCATATCCGCCGCGGCATCAATATGGCACGGGATCTTATGGTCGTGGGCAACGCGAAGCCACTCCTCCCGGCCAATCTGCGCCGTGCCGGCCTCGCCGACCTCGTCTTCCGCGGCGTTGAAAAAGTTGGTCATGACGGCGTTGCCGGCGTCGCAGGCGCGCTTGTAATCGTCCATCGTAACCACCTCGGTCACTCGCGCGCCGCAGAGAAACATCGCGTGATCGTAACCGTAGCGGTGCGCCCGCTGTACGATTACCTGGTTCTTGCGGTGATCGATCGCTTGCGGCATATCCATGGGCGAGATGTTGTTGGCATACTGCAGACAAGCGGCGGTGGCGAGTGTAATCGCTCCAGCCGCTCCCGAGGTCACCACGGCCCCTTCGCATTTGAGGCGCTGCGCGATGTACTCGCCCGACTTCGCCTGCAGATCGTGCAGACGCACCGGATGGAGCGCCGCCTTCTGCACCGCGGCCAGGACCACCGGAGGCATGCAAGCGGCGGTGAGCGTGGTGTACGTGCCCGCCGCATTGATGATCTTCGGCACGCCCAGCTTGTCGTAGTAGTCTTCCCCGGCAACCTCCTCCGTGGAGGCAAGCGACCTTGCGGAGGAAAACAACGGCGCGGCGCCAAGGCTGGCGGCGAGCGAACTGGTCCAGCGAAAGAAGCGTCGACGGGAAAAAGTGCTGGTCGCGGGTTCGGTCGGTTCTGACATAGGAGATGCTCCGTTTCTTTTTGAAACCAAGGGAAATGCGTCTCACGGGAGTAGATACCGCAGCGGCTCTCGCAGAATCCATTCCCCGGGCAGAATCTCATTATCGCTCGTTATCGCAGAAAAACATCATTTGGTCTTCGGCAATTTTTCGGAGAGACTATGAAAATTTTCCGTTGACGGTCGGTCCTTTAACCTTTATTGTTAAGCGCAGAACAATAGAGATAGCGCCGGCCAGCCTTGTGCTTGCCTGTCTCTCAGTCTCCTGCTCCTCTGTTTCCCGGGCCCCCACGTGAATCGGAAGGTTTAGTGAAGATGCATTCCTCGCACCGTTCTTTCCTTCACCTGTCAGTTCCTCTCCGGCGTCTGCCCGGTTAGCGCGTCGGATTACGCACTGAAGGTGTGGCTGCTGAGAGTTTTGATTACTTCTCTGCAGGCGCAAATCTACGTTTCCAGAAGTTACGAGTCGTCCCAAGACCGGTTATGCAACCGCGCTGCTTTTCTCAGGAGACCACCGTGCGCAGACTAAATTCCGTTTTCTTACTGTGTCTTTCCCTCATTGTAACCTTGACCTCCGCGCCTTCACCGGCGCAAACGGTCGACACGGCCATTGAAGGGACCATCACGGACAGCAGCGGAGCTGCCATTGCCGGCGCTACCGTCATCGTCTCGTCTTCCGCTACGGGAATAAAGAAGCAGGCCGTCACCGCCTCGACCGGCGACTACACCGTCAGCTACCTCACCCCGGGCAACTATGACGTGACGGTCTCGGCCAACGGCTTTCGCTCCGCCGTGCAACAGAGCATTGTGCTGGAGATCAACCAGCAAGCGAGGGTCAACCTGGTCATGGGAGTAGCCGGCCAGGAGCAGACGGTCGAGGTGCAGGGTACCCAGCCCATGCTCCAGACCGAAGACGCCTCTCTTGGCGTCGTTGTCGGGGCGGACAGCGCAGCAAACCTTCCGCTCAACGGCCGCAAGTTCAATGACCTTGCTATCCTCACGCCCGGCGTCACCGTCTACAATCCGGACAACCACTCCTCCAGCACGGACGGCTCGGCCATCAGTGCCTATGGCTCCCAGGTCACCTGGGCGCAGGTCAACGTCGACGGCGTCACCATGGTCAACAACCGCCACGCCTACATCAACGTCTACC
>Ga0182024_10019092_pt1 | contig 12677 bp, 14 predicted proteins | sample P32metaG_FD_120480 | JGI IMG/M metagenome (GOLD analysis project Ga0182024, IMG submission 120480) | Permafrost microbial communities from Stordalen Mire, Sweden - P3-2 metaG (Illumina Assembly) | ecosystem: Environmental > Terrestrial > Soil > Wetlands > Permafrost | place: Sweden: Stordalen... | reverse complement strand
GTGTTCGTTCCGCCGTGGGTCCCGCATCGCGAGGAGAACCCGCATTCGGAGCCCGCGGTCGTCGTGCTGGCCCGTTCGACCCAGGAGGGCATCGTCGTCAACCTCCCGAGTCTGTGGGCCGAGGTTCATCCCACGCCGCCGCCCGGGGAGGACGCGACCGCCGAGGGGGACGCAAGCCAGTGAGCTCGGGCCACGCCTCCTCCGCGACAACCGTCGACAGCATCGGTGCGCGCGTGCAAAGCGCCGCGGGCGAGATCGCGCCCCACGCCGACGAGCACGACCGCGACGCCAGTTTTCCCGCGGACGGCGTCGCGGCCCTGTGGCGCGCCGGGCTGGGCAACCTGACCCTGTCGGCCGAGCACGGAGGTGATGGCCTGTCGCTGCTCGAGACAGCGCGGGCCGTACGCGGCATCGGAGCGGCCGACGCGTCGGTGGGGCTGATCTGGGTCATGCACCTGGTCCACCTCGCGTTTGTCGAGGATCCCGGGTTCGGCCTCTCCAACGACGCCCGCGACGCGATCATCGGCTCCTCGCTGCAGGGCCCGGCGCTGATCAATGCGCTGCGCGTCGAGCCCGAGCTCGGCACACCGGCTCGCGGCGGCGTCCCCGCGACCACGGCGACCCCCGCCGGCCCCAACGCCGGCACCGACCACGCCGCGCACGACTGGCGGCTGACCGGCCACAAGATCTACTGCACCGGGAGCCACGGGCTGCGCTGGATGCTCGTCTGGGCATCGGTTGCCTCCGAGGACCCCGACGAGATCCGCATCGGACCGTTCGTTGTCGACGCCGAGGCGGCCGGGATCGAGGTGCGCGAGACCTGGGATCACCTCGGGATGCGAGCCTCGGCCAGTCACGACATGATCCTCACCAGCGTGGCTGTCCCGGCCGGGTGGACGGGAGCGCTCGAGCCGGTCGGCGCCGCGTCGCCCGCCGGCCGTGACCCGGTGGCGGTGGCGGCCATGAGCCTGCTGCTGACCTCGTTGTACGTCGGCGTGGCCGAGGCATCATGCGAGCGGCTCGCCGACTACCTGCATGAGCGCGTTTCGACAGGCCTCGGCGCGCCGCTGTCCAGCCTGCCCAGGTTCCAAGCCACGGTGGGGGAGATCGAGACCTCGCTCATCACCAGCCGCCGGCTGCTCGACGGGCTCGCCCACGACCTCGACGCCGGCGGAGAGCAGGCGCGGGGCGCCGCCCCGACGCCGGCCCCATCAAGGCGACCGTCTCGCGGGCTGTCATCGCCGCCGCCGAGCAGGCGGTCGCGCTGGTCGGCAACCCCGGCCTGTGGCGTCACCTTCCCCTCCAGCGGCACATGCGCGACGCGCTGTGCAGCCGGATTCACAGCCCACAGGACGACACGATCCTGGCCGACGTCGGCCGCCGGACGCTCGCGCGCGGGAGGGCCTGACCGCGTCGTGCGCAGGCCCTCGCAGGACGTCCTGCTCCCCGACGACCCATCGACCCAACCGGAGGGCCACTCATGGTCGAGTTCATCGGAATGATCCTCACGCAGGACAGCTCGGAGGCCAAGGAAGCCGACGGGCCGCTGATCAACCCGGACTTCACCGCACGGTTCGCGCAAGCCCACGAGGCGGCGGGCTTTGATCGCGTCCTGGTCGGCTACTTCTCGTTCTTCCCTGACGGTTTTCAGGTGGCGGCCTACGCGCTGCACGAGACCCGGACCCTCGGCGTGCTGCTCGCTCACCGTCCCGGCTTCGTCGCGCCGACCGTCGCCGCCCGGCAGTTCGCGACCCTCGATCAATTTTCGGGAGGCCGGCTGGCGATGCACACGATCGCCGGCGCCAACGACGAGGAGCAGGCGCGCGATGGTGACTTCACCACGAAGGAGGAGCGCTACCGGCGGGCCGACGAGTACCTGTCGATCTTGCGGCGCTACTGGACGGCGACCGAGCCATTCGACTTCGACGGTGAGTTCTACCGCCTGCGTGGCTCCTACACCCCCGTGCGCTGCGCGCAGAATCCACACATCCCGATCTACTTTGGTGGCTCTTCCGACGAGGCGCTGCGCGTCTCGGCACGCCACGCCGACGTGTACGCCCAGTGGGGAGAGCCGCTGGCTGAGACCGAGCAGCACATCGGTCGCGTCCTACAGAGCGCGGCCGAACACGGCCGCCGACCGCGGATCTCGCTCTCGACGCGCCCGATCCTCGCCGAGACCGACGATGCCGCTCTCGAGTGTGCCTACGGCATCCTTGACGAGGTGCAGCAGCGCCGGCCCGGAGGCGGCGTGCTGATGGGCAACGCGATGGAGCGGGGGGTCGGATCCCAGCGGCTGCTCGAGGCCGCCCAACGGGGCGACATTCTGGATCGATGTCTGTTCATGCCGCTGGCCACGGCCACCGGAGCCGCCGGGAACTCGACGGCGCTCGTCGGCTCACCGGCGACCGTCGCCGCCGCCATGCTCGACTACTACGACATCGGGGTGACCACCTTCCTCATCCGGGGCTATGACCCCTACGAGGATCTCCAGGGCTACGGAGAGGTCATCTCGCTCGTCCGCGACGGCGGGGCGCAGCGGGAGGGCGCGGGTTCGCAGTACGACCTGCAGGCGCGGCGATAGGCCCGCGGCGGCCAGGCCGGATCGAGAGCTGGTCCGTCGGTCGGTGTTCGCGGCCGTGGTGCAGTTAGCCGGCGGCGAGTTGGTCCCGGTGGAGCTTGGTGAGAGGTTGTGGGTGGTGGTCTTCATCAACTGCCACCCTTTCTTGACATCTACTTATGGAGGAGTAGATTCGCGCGCGCCGTCGTAGGGGCGGTGGTTGGCGGAGAGTGGAGGTAGGGTGATGGATGTGACTTCACCGTATCGCGGTGGCGAGTGTCAGCGGCCGCGTTTGACGGCCGGCAAGGTAGTGGCATTGCGTGTGTGGACGCTCGCGGTGCTTGTGGTGGCGCTCACCGGGTCCGCTTCGCTGGCCGCCGGTACGGCGTCGGCCCGCAGCATCCGTCCATCGTGGGTCGCGGCGTGGGGACTGCCGGTGAACGCCACGGACAACACTGCGTTTGCCAACCAGACAATCCGCGATGTCGTACGGACCAGCGTTGGCGGCTATCGGGTGCGCGTACGACTCTCCAACGTTTTCGGGACCCAGCCGGTGACATTGCAGGATGCGCAAATTGGCATCGCCGCGACGGGCGCGTCGGTCGAACCTGGGACCAGCGTGCCGTTGACGTTCGACGGCTCGTCAGCGGTGACTATTCCGGCTGGGGGATCGGTCATGAGTGACCCTGCCCGCCTGCATGTCCAGGCACTCGAGCACGTGGCGGTCAGCGTTTACGCTCCAACAACTACCGGGCCGGGGACCGGCGACGGGGAGCTCAGCACCTATTACACCGCCCTTGGCGATCACACCGCCGATTCGGGCAGCACCGCGTTTGGTGCCGCCGTTCCCGGCGCTTTTTTTGTGAGCGGTGTGGATGTGTACGCGCCTAACGACGGCCTCATCGTCGGCTTCGGAGACTCGATCACGGTCGGGTATAACGCGAGCGACGAGGGGTGGCCCTACTGGCTCGCTGACCGCCTTGTCCAGCTTGCGGCAGACGGCGGGCCCCGGCTGTCGATCATCGACATGGGCATCTCCGGCAATCAGGTGACCCAGGACACCTCCGCCGGCCAGTCGGCCGAGGATCGCCTGCAACGGGATGTGCTCGACCAGACAGGCCTTCGGGGCGCGCTGATGATGGAGGGAATCAACGACATCGGAAACTACGGCCACGCTACAAGCGTGCCGGAGGCCACCATCGAAGCCGGACTCGCCAATGTCGTCCAACGTGTCCGCTCTGCCGGTGCGGGGATTCTGCTCACCCCGCTGACCCCGTCAGGCGACGCCGCCTTCCCCGCCCCCTATGGCCCGCTGTACTCGGCGCCCGCGAGCATCCAGGAGCGCTTTGACGTCAACAACTGGATCCGTCGCCAGAGCCGGGCGTACTCCCCGCTGTTTGATTTCGAACCAGTGATCGAGAACCCCCAGGATCCAAACGAGATCCTCCCGGCGTATGACTCAGGCGACGATCTGCACCCCAGCATCCCCGGCCAGAAGGCGATGGCAGCCAGCATCCCCCTCCAGACGATCGAACGGCTCGCCGGGCCGCGATACCACCACCATGGCCTGACACGTACTCACCGCCACGCGAACCGCGCTTCCACCAAACGCCGCCGCGCGGAGAGAACGTAGAGGGTTGCTTCATCGTCCGCCTGGCAAGACAGATCAGCGAGGTCGGCGAGGACCCCGGCGACTGACTGAACCAGCGCCGCGTTCTGCTTGACACGGTGCCCGGCGAGCGGGTTGCGCAGCTCGGAAGCTTGGTCCGTGCGATCGGAATGTCACCACCGTGATTGCGCGACGCCGAGCGACGGGAGCGTGAAAGCGATCGGCTGAGCTCCGGCAGCCGAACTCGCCTGACGCCCGAGTGTGGCGAGACCACCGGTCTCTCCAAGGGCCGCCGCGCCAGCGCCTGCTGATGGGGGTTGCTAAGGGTTTTTGTGCGGCGCAGCTTATGGCGCTTTCTAGGACACTGCGGGAATGCTGACGGCGACCGGGAAACTTGCAAGTGTTGCTCGGGAGGTTGGCGAGCGGGTCGCTGGGCCGGCTGCGGATGACGTAGACCGGAAGGCGCGGTTCCCGGAGGAGGCGATTGCTGAGCTGCGTAGTTGCGGGCTGTTGGGCGCGTTACTCCCGGTCCGGTGGGGTGGGCCAGGCTCATCGGTGCAGGAGATGGGTGACGCTGTGTGCGGTCTGGCGGGGTATTGCGCGTCGAGCGCGCTGGTGCTTGCGATGCATGGCATTCAAGTGGCCTGTCTGGTCCGCCATGCGCAGTCAGCAATCCTTGAGCGGCTCGCACCACATCTCCTCCGCGGTGATCTGCTGCTGGCCAACGCCAACAGCGAGGTGGGCCTTGGTGGGGAGCGCCGTTCCTCCGTCTGCGCGCTGGAGCCCGGTCCGGGGGGCTTTCAGCTGGAGAAGCGGGCTTCGACGGTTTCCTATGGCGAGTACGCTGATGGTGTTCTTGCCACCGTGCGAGCGCACCGGATGCGCCGCCTCCGTCCGGCGCGCTCCGCCTCGCCGAGCTCGGAGTGGTCCTGCATCAGTTGCGTGAGGTCCTCGCCGGCGGGGCGCGCGAATACGAGCGCGTCAAGAATTCTCCGGAGGTGGCGATGCTGCGTTTCTCGGCACGGATGGACAATCTCAAGCTGTCCTCGTCAATGCTGGTGAGCGACATCGTTGGGCGGGCGATGCTCATCTGCGGTCTCGCCGGCTACGAGAACGAGTCTCCCTTCAGCATCGGTCGGCTCTCACGTGGTGCGGCAGCCGCCCCGCTGATGGTCAACAACGACCGTGCGCTCATGGCCACCGCTCGGTCGTTACTGATCCGCAAGGATCTGTGATGTCACGCAGGCTGGCCATTCTTCATCACGCCCGCTCGTTCTTTCCGCTTGATCTGTACCGAGCGATCGGGGATGACATAGAGCCTCTGTGGGTCTTGATCGACGACGCTAGCCAGGATCCGACAGCCCGTCGACTCCTCCCACGCTTGGGAACGGTGATTGACATAGCCGGGCTTGATCTCGACGAGGCAGCCGGCACGCTCGCCACCCACCAACCAGCGGGAATCGTGACTTTCGTGGATGACAACCTCGAGTCCGCGGCCGGCCTTGCCGCGCGGCTCGGACTGACCTACCACTCGCCGGAGGTGGCGGCGACGCTCGCCAGCAAGCCGCGTCAGCGGGCGGCGCTCGCCGCCGGCGGTGTCGCCGGTCCGCGCTTTTGGACGCTGCCGGCCGCGATTGAGCTAGACGCTCTCCGCGCTCTGGCCCATCGCATCCGTTACCCAGCGGTGCTCAAGCCGGCCGCGGGCAGCGGCAGCCGCGGCATTTTCGCGCTCTTTGGACCGGAAGACGTCCTCACCTTCCGCCTCCGAGGGGTAGAGCAACTCGTGGAGGAATATCTCGATGACGATCCGACCTGTGACCCGCGGTTTGCGAGCTACCTGTCGCTGGAGAGCGTCGTCAGCTATGGCCGTATAAGCCATGTGGCGATCACCGGGCGCTTTCCTCTGGCCGACCCGTTTCGTGAGACGGGGAACTTCATCCCTGCTGCGGTCAGGCCCTCGTTACACCGCTCACTGATCGAGCTCACCGACGCCGCCATCGAGGCGGTCGGCATCACCACGGGTGTGCTGCACACCGAGATAAAGCTCACGTCGGCTGGTCCAAAGCTGATCGAGATCAACGGTCGCCTCGGAGGCCGCCCCCCATTCGTGCTACGGAGCGTCAGTGATACCAACCTGTTCCGGGTTGCGTGCGAGTTGGCACTCGGCACGCCAACAACGTTCCCTGACTTTGCGTCCTGCCGTGGGGTCGGCTACTGGAGGATGTTGCAACCCCCATTGAACGCACGCCGGGTTCGCGACGTGCGAGGCCTCGCTGCGATCTCAGAGGCCCCGCACGTCGACAGCTTGCGCTTGAATCATCCACCGAGCGACACTGTCGACTGGCGAGAGGGCACTGAGGGACAGGTGGTAACCGTGCAAGGACACGTCGATGACTTCGCCGAGCTTGCCGACGCAATCGCCTTCATCGACCGCACCGTCGAGATCGACTACGACAATGCGGTCAGTCCCGCGGCCGACTCACTTCGGGCTTAGCGCCCCGACACATTTTCACCCCAGTCGGGTCGACGACCTCGTGGAGATCCTCGACTACACCTATGAGCGGCAGGTCGAACAGCTGTACGGCGTGCTTCGGGACGTGGCCGATTTCGTCACCGCGAAAAAGCGCGTTGTGCAACCGCGTTGACCGGTCCGACGCCATCACCGAGCACCTGCTGTCGCGGGTGCTCGCCGCGACCATGACCGTGCTGACCGACACCGGGCACGTCTCACCCCTATAAGCGCCAGCCAGCTGGCCGTCCAGGTGGCCGGTGGTTCGTGGAAGCGGCCGTTTCGGGTGCGCGGCTACGCGGACCCCGCTCCCGGCTCCTCGTTCCAGTAGTCGTCAACTCGATCGTTCAGACGAAATCGGAACCCCTTGTTACCGGGGACGCGGATCACGACCGTTTCATCATCTGGGTAGAAGGTGCTCGTCGGCCTGCCAACGGGCGTCGAGAACGTGATCAAGCGAGCCGTGCTTTCACCCCCGGTTCGCCAACTGGTGCGCGCTGGCTGGCCCCTCGGAAAAGCAGGCCAGCTCGCCTGGGTTGAGCACGTCCTCGCCGCCCGAATGACGCAGGGTCGGGGCTCCATTCAGCACCAGCGTCCACTCCTCGCGGCACCAGCTGTAGTGATATGGCGCCGTCGCGTCGCCGCGCGCAAGATCACGCAGCGTCGCGAGCCATGCCCGCGCGCCCAGCAGCGAGCCGAGCTCGGAGGCCCGGGAACGAGGATTCTCCTCCGGCTCGGCGCCCGCGCAACCCTGCGCGGGGATCGACAAGAGGTTCAGCACACGACTGGCATCCCCGGGCGCCGTCTGTTGCGCTGCGTTGAGCGGCTCTGGCGTCTGATGAGCTGGCTCAGGCCAAGAGTCGATTGCATCGGCACGACGGAACCTCACCCCCGGCGCGGCGGCGATCTTGTCAGAGTCCGGATACTCGGTGACAAACGCCTCGCCCCAGCCGAGCGCACCGACTGAGGACATCACGATTCTGCCCGGCCCGCGCACTGTGTGTGCGCCGGGCGCACCGGAGGGGAACGCCTCCGAGCCCCTCTCCAAATGACGCTGCCCGGTGACAAAACGTGCCGCGTTCAAGCTCCTCGTCCAGCTTGCAACTGGCGACGTTGACCCTGGTCACGGCGCCATGCTCTCACGATGGAGATCAAACGACGAGCCAGCCGCCGTGAAGCGCTCCTGCCATGGCGAAGAAATCGAGAGTTCAGTCCAGCTGCTCGCGCCACGAACGTGTGTTCGCAGCCGGGGGTAGACTTCATCCCGTGTCGTTCGTCGTCCAACCCTCGCTGTTTGGCTCCTTGGGCAAACTCGGCGTCGCCGAGTTCGGGGACGCCGTCGAGCGCCGGCCGCTGGCCGACGGCGCCTGGGTTGACCTGCGGCCGGGCTTCGTCACCGCGGCCGACGAGCTCTTCGATGCGCTGGCCGGCGCCGTGCCGTGGCGCGAGGAGCGAATGCACATGTACAACAGCACCGTGCGGGTCCCGCGGCTCCTGGCCCGCTATTCGCAGGGCGAAGCGCTGCCCCATTCGGTGCTCGACGAGGCCCGCTCGGCGCTCAACGCCCACTACGCTGAGGAGCTCGGCGAGCCGTTCGTCAGCGTCGGGCTCTGCCTGTACCGCGACGGTAGCGACAGCGTCGCCTGGCACGGGGACCGTATCGCCCGCGAGAGCTCGCGCGACACGATGGTGGCGATCGTCTCGCTCGGCGCCACCCGGCCGTTCGGGCTTCGGCCGAAGTCGGGCGGTCCGGGACTGCGGCTCCAAGTCGGTCACGGGGATCTGCTGGTGATGGGCGGAAGCTGCCAGCGGACCTGGCAGCACGGCATTCCGAAAGTAGCCAGCTGTCTGGGCGCGCGGATCAGCATCCAGTTCCGTCCGCACTGGGGCGACAACCTAGTTGGCACCGACAGGAGGCAGGCATCGAGATGAAGACGATCGGCACCGAAGAGCACTTTGTCACCGACGAGGTCGTCACGGCGTGGGGCCGGCTTGACTCCCGCGCACGCGATGACTCGCGAGCCGGCGTCCCTCCGGGAGAGATGGGGGAGCGGCTGGGAGAGGTTGGAGAGCGCCGGATCGCGGCGATGAACGAGGCGGGGCTGGACGTCCAGGTGATCTCGCTCACCTCGCCCGGCCTCCACAACCTTCCGGCTGAAGAGGCCACCCACCTGCAGGTGGAGACGAACGACCGCATCGCTGAGCTCGTGCACGCCCACCCCGATCGGTTCCAGGGCTTCGCCACCCTCGCCGTCCCAGCGCCTGGCGCAGCTGCGCAAGAGCTCGAGCGCGCGGTCACCAAGCTTGGTCTCAACGGTGCGCTGCTGTTCGGCCGCACCGGTGAGCGCAACCTCGACCATCCCGACAATTGGCCGATCTTCGAGGCCGCTGCGTCGCTGCGCGCCCCGCTCTATATCCACCCGCAGATCCCGCAGCCTCGGGTGCGGGCTGCGTTGTACGCGGGCTTTGACGACGCCATCGACAACGCGTTTGCCACCTACGGCATCGGCTGGCACTACGAATCCGGCGTGCAGTTCCTGCGGCTCGCGCTCGCTGGCGTGTTTGACCGCTTCCCTGACCTCCAAGTACTGCTCGGCCACTGGGGCGAGGTCGTCCTGTTCTATCTCGACCGGGCCGACGGGCTCGCCATGCAGGCCGAGCTCTCCCACCCGTTCTCAGAGTATGTTCGCCGAAACGCCTACATCACCGCCGGCGGCGTCTACAGCCAGCGCTACCTGCGGTGGGCGGTCGAGGTGGTCGGCGTGGAGCGCATCCTGTTCGCGACCGACTACCCGTACCGGCCCGGACCCGACGGTGGCGTCGAGCACTTCCTTCAGACCGCGGGACTCAATCAGGCCGACCAGGAGCGAATCGCCGCTGGCAACTGGGACGCGCTCGTCGCCGGCATCCGACGCTGACCATCACCCCCATGTACGTGCGTGCCTGCACGTCGCGCCAATCCGGCTCCCTCGAGCCGCCTGAGCACGACCGGGCAGGGCTGCAGCGGAGCTTGCTCTGACAGCACGGGCGCCAGGTCTTGACGCGGCCGGCCAGAGGAGCATGCTGGGGCCCTCGACTGAGATACGGTGTCGGCATGCCCCCTGCATCCGCTTTCGCGGCGCTGCTCAACGACCAGATCGCGAACGAGTTCGCCGCCCACCAGCAATACGTCGCGTGCGCCGTCTACTACGACTCACGAACGCTGCCGCGATTGGCCGGCTTCTTCTATCGTCAAGCGCTCGAGGAACGCGACCACGCCATGATGATGGTGCAATTCCTGTTGGACACCAACGCGCCGGTCATGGTCTCGGGAGTCGCGGCGCCCGACACGCAGTTTGAGGACGTTGTCGCCCCAATCTCACTGGCGCTTGCTCAGGAGCAGCGCGTCTCCGAGCAGATCAACACGCTCGCCGCCACGGCACGAGAGCACGGCGACTACTCCTCGGAACAGTTCATGCAGTGGTTCATCCGCGAGCAGATCGAAGAGGTCGCCACCATGACCGACCTATTGCGCGTCGCCGAACGCCTGCGCCACGATGAAGATGACATCGAGGACTTCATCGCGCGCGAGCATCCCGACGAAGGCGAGAGCGCCGATCCCACCGCTCCGCGCCCCGCCGGCGCGGCTTGATCTCTTCGCGCCAAGTCCCAGGGCGCGAGCGGTGACAGGACGTGCCCCTGTGTGAGGGCCTTGTCTATCAGCATCGCGGCCGAGCCGGAGGCGGTCGCGGCGGCCGGGCCAGGGCGTCGCGCTAGTGCTCGAGAGCAGGTAGGTAGCGTTGGCGGCTGTTAGGCCGCGCGAGTTAGGGGATCGACCGCGCCAGGCCCCGGTAGCGCCCGCACGTCTCTGGGCCCAATCGGCTTGCCGCACGCCGAGCAGGTCAGTTGTGCCTCGGCGACCTGTCCGCAGTCATGGTGGATCAGTTGCAGTGGAGGCCCGTCGGGCGCGGCGTGTTTGTCGCCCCATTGACGCATGGTCGTGATCACGGGCCATAGATCGCGGCCCTTGTCGGTCAACTTGTAGTCGAATCGCGGCGGGTGGTCGCTGTAAGGGACCTTGCTCAGCACCCGGGCCTCGACCAGGCGGGCGAGGCGCTGGTTGAGCACGTTGCGGGAGATCCCGAGACGCTCCTGGAACTCGTCAAACCGGGTCACGCCGAGGAAGACATCGCGGAGGATCAGCAGCGACCACCACTCGCCCACGACCTCGAGGCACTGGGCGACCGAGCAGTGCATGTCGGAAAAGCTCTTGCGTTCCATCGTGCCGAGAATAGTGGGTTGCGTCATAGAACGCAATACGCTACGGTGCAAGTCCTTTCATAGAACTAACCGAGGCGAGCGGGGCAAAGAACCCCACTCCGCTTCGGCCGCACGTAACCAAGAACGAGAGCCAGGCATGTCTAACAGCAACGGAAGGTGGCAAGACCGCGAAGTGGTAGTCGTGGAAGCGCCGCGGACACCGATCGGCCGAGGTCACCGCGAGAAGGGTTGGTTCCGCGCCGTCCACCCCAACGAGCTGCTTGGTGCGGCATGCAGCGCCGGGATCGAGCGCGCCGGGATCGAGCCGGGCCCTGGTGGAGGAGGTCGTCGCGGGCGCCGAGAGATCATCCCGATGCAGGCCAATGGGCAGACGATGACGACCGATGAGGGCATCCGCCGCGACACGAGCCTCGAAGCGCTCGCCGCTCTCAAACCGGCATTCAAGGAAGACGGAACGGTCACGGCAGGCAACTCGTCGCAGATCTCTGACGGCGCCGCCGCGATGCTGCCGATGGCGCGCGAGAAGGCCGACGAGCTCGATCCCGACCTGGATCACGTCAACGTCAACGGTGGCGCGCTCGCGCTCGGGCACCCACTCGGCTCCTCCGGCGCGCGCCTGCTCACGACGCTCGTACACGAGCTCGAGCGCTCCGACGGCGAGCTCGGGCTCGCGACGATGTGCACCGCCGAGGGCACCGGCACCGGCACCGGCACCCTGATCCAGCGCATCTGAAAGGAGCCAGCGATGACCGATCTGATCAAGCCGAGCGAGTTCATGACGCTGCTCGAGATCCAGTTCGACGAGGTGCAACCGACCCGGGTCAGCGGCTCGGTCGCCGCCGACGAGCGCCACCACCAGCCGTGGGGACTCGTGCACGGTGGGCTGTACACCACGGCGATCGAGACGTTCGCGACGACCGGCGCGTACGAAGCGGTCAAGGATCGCGGCCAGCGGGCGGTCGGGGTCGCCAACGCGACCGACTTCGTGCGCCCTCACCAGAGCGGCCGGCTGAACGTGAGCGCGACTGCGATCCACCAGGGACGTACCCAGCAGCTCTGGCAGGTCGAGATCCACCGGCCCGAGGACGACAAGCTCGTCGCCCGCGGCCAAGTCCGCCTCCAGAACATCGATCCGTGACCGCGCGACGGTCGGCGCTCGGAACGGCACGAGGAGACCCGAGATGAACGAACCGCTAGCCGCCGCGCCGCAAGCGCACGGAGGTCTCGAGAGCGGCGGCCGCGCGGACTGGGGCGAGTTGCGCGGAAAGGCCGTCACCTGGAATGACCCCGCGACGCTCGCGGCCGGCGCGGGCGCTCTACCCGGCCGTGAGTTCCTGGAGGCGATCATCGACGGGCGGCTGCCCCCGCCTCCGATCGCGAACCTGATCGGCGCCCGACTCGTGTCCGTCGACGACGGCGAGGCAGTGTTCCGCTGCTCCCCCGACGAATCGACCTACAACCCGATCGGCATGGTCCACGGCGGACTGCTGTGCACGTTGCTCGATTCCGCCGCCGGCTGCGCCGTGCACACCCGCCTCCCAGCAGGCGCCGGTTACGGCACGATCGAGATCAAGGTCAGCTTCCTCGAACCGCTGTACGCCGACGTCGGCGAGATCGAAGTCCACGGGCACGCGCTCCGGGTCGGTGGACGCGTCGCGTTCGCGGAGGCGCACGCTCGAGACACCCGCGGCCGGCTCGTCGGTCACACCACCAGCTCGATCGCCGTGACCCGGCCCTCAGCC
>Ga0182024_10019091_pt1 | contig 12678 bp, 10 predicted proteins | sample P32metaG_FD_120480 | JGI IMG/M metagenome (GOLD analysis project Ga0182024, IMG submission 120480) | Permafrost microbial communities from Stordalen Mire, Sweden - P3-2 metaG (Illumina Assembly) | ecosystem: Environmental > Terrestrial > Soil > Wetlands > Permafrost | place: Sweden: Stordalen... | reverse complement strand
CGCCGGGTCGATGATCGGGTCCGGGATTTTTATCGTTTCGGCTGACATTGCGCATCAGGTGCAAAGTCCCGGGTTGCTTTTAATCGAATGGCTTGCTGCGGGCGTGATGACTTTGATCGGCGCGCTCAGCTACGGAGAGTTGGCGGCGGCCATGCCCCACGCCGGAGGCCAATACGTTTACCTGCGCGAATCACTCGGGCCTCTTTGGGGATTCCTTTACGGCTGGACGATGTTGCTGGTGATTCAAACGGCCACCATCGCAGCCGTCGCCATCGCGTTTGCTAAATTCACTGCCGTGATTTTTCCGTGGTTTTCCGCATCCGCGTGGCTCTGGAAAATCGGCACGTTCGGTCCCTGGCAATTCTGGTTTGGCTCGCTCGGTCCTTACAACGTGGGTCTCAACCGGCAGAATCTTCTCGCCATTCTCTCTATTGTTTTTTTGACGTGGGGAAATACCCGCGGCCTGCGCCTCGGAAAGATCGTTCAAAATGTTTTCACGGTTACGAAGATATCCTCTCTTGCCGCGCTCGTGATCCTGGGAATCCTGTTTTCCACCTCCGCCGCACGCTCGGTGAACTTCACCGGATTCTGGCGGAATGCCGCGCTTTCCATCCGACATCCTTACCCGCCCGATCAGCCCGCGTGGATGATAGGGACGCTCACCCTGATCGGCGTGGCCATGGTAGGCTCGCTTTTTTCCATGGATGCCTGGAACAACATCACCTTCACGGCAGCCGAAGTGAAGAATCCGAGTCGCGACCTTCCTCTCTCGCTCATTCTGGGCACGGGAACCGTGATCGCGCTCTACACGCTCGCGAATATTGCCTACATGAGCGTTCTTCCGATTTCGGGCAACCCAAATGGCGCAACGGCGCTCGCGCGCGGAATCGAGTTTGCCTCAGATGGACGCGTCGCAACCGCCGTCCTCGCCGCGATCTTCGGACCCGCCGGAGCCGTATTGATGGCCGCGGCCATTCTGGTCTCCACATTCGGCTGCAACAATGGTTTGATTCTCTCCGGGGCGCGTATTTATTACGCCATGGCGAAAGATAATCTCTTTTTTCAATCCGCTGGGAGGGTTAACGCGTATCATGCGCCGGCGCCGGCGCTGATCGTACAATGCATTTGGGCCGCGGTCCTGTGCCTGTCTGGCACCTACGGGCAGTTGCTCGATTTTCTGATTTTCGCCGTGCTCATTTTTTACATACTCACCATCGCGGGACTTTTTGTGCTGCGGTGGAAGCGCCCGGAGATGAACCGGCCCTATCGCGCGTTTGGATATCCGGTGCTGCCGGCTCTTTATATTGTGATGGCATTTTTCGTTGAGGTTCAATTGCTGCGGTACAAGCCGCAGTACACGTGGCCCGGGCTGATCATCGTTTTGCTGGGCGTTCCCGTGTACGGCTTGTGGAAATTGGCGCAGAGGCCGGTGAAAGCCGCCGGCACGTCTGAGCTTCCGCTGCAATAGCGCACTTTCACCTGGGAGAAACTCGCGAATGGGCAGTCCCTTACTCGCTAAGAAACCAATGGAGTGGCTCCTGCATGAGGCCAAAGATACCGGAGAGCACTCGCTCAAGCGCACGCTAGGTCCAGGCTCGCTCACGGCGCTCGGAATCGGAGCGATCATCGGTGCGGGCATCTTTGTGCTTTCGGGCCTCGGCGCGCACTATGCTGGCCCGGCGCTCATGCTGTCTTTCGTGCTCTCCGGCCTGGGATGCGCGTTCGCCGGCCTTTGCTACGCCGAATTTGCCGCGCTGATCCCGCTGGCGGGCAGCGCTTACACGTATGCGTATGCCGCGCTGGGCGAAATTTTCGCGTGGATCATCGGCTGGGATCTGACGCTCGAATACGCCATGGGCGCGAGCACGGTGTCCTCCGGCTGGTCGAATCACTTCATCGAGTTCCTGGATATTTTTCACCTCCAAATGCCGCTGTGGCTCGCTTACGACCACTGGACGGCTCTGCGCCAGGCGCAAACGATTGTCGCCAAGCAGATGGCTCACGCCCTTGATCCATCGCTGATCGAGGGCACGCAAGCCTACCTCGCGAAAGTGGGCGATATTATCAGCGCGCAGTCTCCGCAGTTGATTCAGAGGGCTCACGATCTGGTGAATGCGCCGCACCTGTTTGGCTACGAGATTGGGTTCAATCTGCCCGCCTTTTGCATCGCCCTGCTGATCACCGCGATTCTCGTGGTTGGCATCAAGGAAAGCGCGACGTTCAATTCGACGATTGTCATCATCAAGGTTGCCGTCGTGCTCTTTATCATCATCGTCGGAATTCGTTACATAAATCCAGGGAACTGGGGACACAGTTGGGGCGCCTTCGCACCCATGGGCTTCTCGGGTATCGGGGCGGGCGCGGCATATATCTTTTTCGCCTACATCGGGTTTGATGCGGTTTCCACCACTGCGCAGGAGGCCAAAAACCCGCAACGCGACTTGCCCTTCGGCATCATCGCCTCTTTGCTGGCTTGCACCGTCCTCTACATCTTGGTGGCCGCGGTTCTCACGGGGATGGTGCCGTGGAGGGGTATCAATGTCGAAGCTCCGCTGTCGGTGGCGTTCCTGGATCGCGGGCTTACCACAGCCTCTTACTTGATCACCGCGGGTGCGCTGGCGGGATTAACCAGCGTAATGCTCGTGATGCTGCTCGGGCAGACCCGCGTGCTTTATTCCATGGCGAACGACGGCCTCCTGCCGCGAAAGTTTTTTGCGGCCGTGCACCCGAAGTTCCGCACGCCGTACAAGAACACGATTTTGGTGGGTCTTGTCGCCGCGATCATCGGGAGCATCACACCCATCGACGAAATTGGAAAAATGGTGAATATCGGGACGCTCTTCGCGTTTGTCATCGTTTGTATCGCCGTGATCGTCCTGCGCAAGACCAATCCGGCCCAGCATCGCCCCTTCCGCACGCCCTGGGTTCCGTTGGTTCCCGTGCTGGGAATCCTCTTCAACGGCTATATGATGTATAAACTCGAGTGGATTAATTGGGTCCGGCTGGTCGCTTGGATGATCATCGGCCTGATAATCTATTTCGGATATAGCCGCCATCATAGCCGCGTAAGAAAGGGCGACCGCTCTGCGCTCTAGTTAAGTTCTAATTGAGCTCTAATTGATCTGCGGCTGAGCCGCGGCGATTAGCAGTGTTGTGACGTTCGCTGAAGACCGACTTGTGGCACACCTTTTCCACAACGATTGCAACCTCTGATGCGGCGAGCCACCACTCTCGAAAAAATCGCTGCCGCCGTCATCCTGCTTTATGCCGTACTGCAAATCCTCTCTTTGCTTGGGCGGCCCATCGCCCATTTGCTGCCCCTTGGCTTGTTGGCTGTGGCGGCGTTCGTTTATCTCTGCGTCCGCTCGATGCCCTGGATTCGCTCCCGCCTTCTCTGGGGCCTTCGGAACCGCCTGATCGTTACCTACATTTTCATCGCTGTGATTCCTATTCTCCTGCTCTTGGCCATGACGGGCATCGGGCTTTATCTGCTGTATCCGCAGATCGGCGCCCATCTGCTCGAAGACGCCTTGCAGGACCGCATTGGAATCATTTCCGTAGACGCCGATGAAATCGTAAGCGCTCTTGTGCAGGAGATCCAGGTGGGCGATTCGCCCACCGATCCGTCGCTGCTGCTGCGCCCTCGCGTCGCCACGCTGGTGCAAGCGGCGAAAGCCGAGTGGCCTGGACTAAGGATCACTTTGCAGCACCAGCCCCGTTTTTCTTTAACCGGAACATTTCGCGGCCTTACCGAATTCAGGGGAGAACTGCGCATCGTTTCTGAACAAAGGCGCCAGAGCGCCGCAGGGCCTGTCGCCGTGGTCATCTCCGCCACTGTTACTCCTTCGCTGCTGGATCAGCTCACTTCTGAACTTGGTCCGATCCAATTCACGGTGATGGAGCCAAAGAATGCGAATTCCGAGGGACTGACGGTTACGATGGACGGCAAGGCCTATACTGCCGCCGGTCGGATCGTCAGCAGCAACCGGACGCTGCCGCTGGCCCAAAACTGGCTCGATATGAAAGTGAATGGAGCGGCTACGCTTCAGGCATACCCAGTCGATTCCGACACGTCGAAATATCCGGCTATTTTGCCTGTGGCTGCGCCCGTGCTCGCAACTTTTACCTTGCGGCCATCCACACTCGATAAAAGCCTGTTTTCATCGGTCGGCGCGATAGGGCCAATTCTGCTGAGAATCATTATTGCGGCGGCCGTGGTGTTTCTGTTGATTGAACTGGGCGCCCTCGCAACCGGAATCGCCCTCACCACTACGATCACGCGGTCCATCGGCGATCTATACGAGGCCACGCAGTTCGTGGGGCAGGGAGATCTCACTCATCGAGTGCGCGTGCATGAGCGCGATCAGCTCGGCGCCCTGGGAGTGTCGTTCAACGAGATGACCGGCTCAATCGCCAAGCTGATCGAGGAGCAGCGCGAGCGCCAGCGCCTGGAGCATGAAGTCGCCATTGCCAGTGAAGTGCAGCAGCAGCTTTTCCCGAAGGCGCTCCCCTCGCTGCCGGGCCTCGATCTTGGCGCCGTTTGCAGTCCCGCTCGCGTGGTAAGCGGCGATTACTACGATTTCATTTGCCTGGGACCTGCCTCCGTGGGCATCGCCGTGGCCGATATCGCCGGGAAGGGAATTTTTGCCGCGCTGCTGATGGCCAGCTTGCAAGCGGCGCTGCGCAGCACCGCCAGTTTAGACGGAAACGCTGGCACGGCACGGCTCGTGTCTCAATTGAATGCGCATCTTTTCAAGAACACCTCCGACGATCGCTACGCCACTTTGTTTTACGCGACGTATGACTCCGACACGCACAGCTTGACCTATACCAATGCTGGTCATCTCGCTCCGCTTCTTTTTACCAACGGCTGCGCGCAACCGCTCGATCAGGGGGGCGGCACCGTGGTTGGGCTGTTTGAAAATCCTCCGTTTACCCAAGTTACTTTGCGCATCCCTCCCGGCTCGCTGCTTGTGGCATTCAGCGACGGCTTGACGGAAGCCGCAAACCCGGCCGGCGAAGAGCTTGGGACCGACCGTATCAAGGACGAAATCTCGCGCCTTCGCGAAATGCCACCGCAGCAGATCGCGGAGTCCCTCGTGGCCATGGCCGCGCGCTGGTCGGGCACGTCCGAACAGGCCGATGACGTCACGGTGGTCGTAGCCCGCATGAATTAATCCGCCGCATTTGCTGGCTTGCGGCTTGCGAAGCGCGCGGAGGCATGCGATGCTGAGCGCCGATTCTGAGCGTTGTTGACAAATGATTCTCTGTGATTCTTGCGGCCGGCCTGCTGATCAACAACACATTCGAGAGCGCATCGAGCGCCTGGAACTAGCCACGCGCTTTCGCCCTGTGCACATCCGCGTGCTGCTGATCGACGCCGCGCCTCCCACTCGCTTGGACGACTATTTCTATCGAGCGGCAAACGATGGCTCGGTCCGCTTTGAAGCTTCGCGCGCCTATTTCGACCGCCTGGTGAACTGCACGGGCTTAGAGCGGACTTCGGGAGTCGCCACCGAGGAGGCCGCTCTGGCCGAATTTCAACGCCAGGGATTATTTCTCGCATATGCCGTCGAATGCCCGGTTGAAAACTTATCCGGATTGTCGAGCGTCCTCAAGCAGGCCGTGCCGAACCTCCTGAAGAGAGTTCAACTCTCCTACAAGCCAAAATTCGTGGCGCTGCTTTCGCGGGATCTTATGGAATTGGCGCCCTCCCTCAAATCGGCCTGGGGTGACCGCCTGATTCTCGACGGCGATTCCCCGTTTACCTGCGCAGAGTGGGAAGCTTCTGCGGTAAGTGCTGGCGAAAGCCCGAAATTGCCAGACCGGCTGGCAGAGGCGATCGCACGCCTGTCCTAACTGTGCCGAATTGAACCGTTTGCCGATTTTTGGCTGGCATGAGACTTGCTCTTCTTCTCGCTGTTGTTGAGAGGAAGAGGTTTGGGAACTCGAGCGGCGACTATGCTAAAATCAGCAACCGTCCGAGCGATCCCACTGAGGAGTAGTCCGTATGAAGGCGCGCACGAAGTTTTTGGTCGGTTCCACGATCATTGTGGTGACGCTCTGCATGCTCGCATATGTTGGTTTCACGCAGAGTAAGACCTACTACCACACGATTTCCGAAGTCTCCACGCTCCAGCCCGCGGCCCTTCATCAGCGCATGAGAATTTCGGGTAATGTTCGCGCGGGTTCGATTTCCCACCGGGATGGGCGGGTCAATTTCGTCCTCGAGGAAGAGCACAAAACCTTGCCCGTCAGCTACATCGGCCGCGATCCTCTCCCCGACACGTTCAAAGATGGCGCGCAGGCGCTTGTGGAGGGGCAAATCAAGCCCGACGGCAGCTTTGTCGCCGAGCAGATACAAGCGAAGTGCGCCTCGAAGTATCAAGCCAGCCCAACCGCGCCGGTTACGCAGCCAGGTCAGGGGCAGCCTGGTCAATCTCAGCCGGGCCAAACAATGAATGGTGCGCCGGCGTCCTCTAGCAAGAGCTGACGTCAGCAGGAGAACTCTTTGGATATTTTTGGTTCCTTTTCACTGCTGCTTGCGTTTTTGGCCGCGGTGTATGCCTTCGTAGCCGGAATAATCGGCATTGTCACCCGCCGTACCTCTCTCACCAAGAGCGCCCGGAATGCCGGCATGGCGGTTTTTGGCCTTGTCACGCTGGCAGTGGCATCGCTCGAATACTTCTTCTTCACCGACAATTTCACCATGGCGTATGTGGCGGAGCACAGCAACCACGCCCTGCCGCTTTTTTACAAGTTTGCCGCTCTTTGGTCGGGACAAGAAGGCTCGCTGCTTTTCTGGAGTTGGCTGCTCTCCATCTATGCCTTCTCCGCGCTTTTCCTGAACCGCAAAAAACATCCCGAATTGATGCCGTATGTGGGCGTGACGCTCGCTGGCGTCCAGACTTTCTTCCTCACGCTGAATAATTTTGTCGCCACGCCCTTCTCCGTGATGGGCAGCGCCGGCGCGAATGGCGTGCTTCATGTCGCCCGGCTTTCGGAAGGGAATGGACTGAATCCGCTTCTGCAATATCCCGAAATGGTGATTCACCCGCCGATGCTCTACCTCGGCTACACCGGTTTTACGATCCCGTTTGCGTTCGCGCTGGCTGCTCTGCTCGGCCGCTATCCCGGCGAGAAGTGGATTCACATCACCCGCCGCTGGACGATGGTGGCCTGGTGTTTCCAGACGGTTGGCATTTTGCTAGGCGCGCATTGGGCCTATGCAGTGCTCGGGTGGGGTGGTTACTGGGCTTGGGACCCGGTGGAGAATGCTTCGCTGCTGCCTTGGATCACCGGTACCGCTTTCCTGCACTCGGTGATGATGCAGGAGAAGCGCGGAATGATGAAGGTGTGGAACGTGTGGCTGGTATTTGTCACCTTCATGCTTTCGATTCTTGGCACGCTGCTCACTCGCTCGGGAGTGATTAGCTCCGTCCACGCGTTTGCACAGTCCGGCATCGGTACCTGGTTCGTTTCGTTCCTCGCGATTATCCTGGCCGTTTGCCTCTGGGCCTGGTGGAAAAATCGCGACTACCTTCGCAGCGATAATCAGCTCGACTCGCTGGTTTCCCGCGAATCGAGTTTCCTCTTCAATAATCTGGTTCTGTTGGCTGCCTGTTTCGCCGTCTTGTGGGGCACGCTCTTTCCCGTGCTTTCGGAGTGGTTCACGCGCAGCAAGATCAGCGTCGGCCCGCCTTTTTTCAACAAAGTAAACGTGCCCATCGCGCTGTTTCTCTTGCTTCTCACCGGTGTGGGCCCGCTGCTCGCCTGGCGCAAGACCTCCATCGACGCGCTGCGGCGTAACTTCGCGTGGCCGCTCGCGGGAGGCATCGTTTGCGGCATTTTCGCCTTCATCTTCGGCTTTCGCGATATCTACGCGCTGATCTGCCTGATTCTTTCTGTGTTTGTGACGCTGACAATCCTCGCGGAATTTTATCGCGGCGCCCGCGTGATCGCCGCCCGCGACCACACCAATCTCCTGAGCGCCGTTGGCGACCTCACCATGCGCAATACGCGCCGCTATGGCGGCTACGTGATCCATCTCGGCATGGTGCTGATCTTCGTGGGCATCGCCGGCTCCGCCTTCAACAAAGACGTTCAAATGGATATGGCGCCGGGGCAATCCCTCTCCATCGGCTCGTACACGATTTTGTGCCAGAATTTCGACGAGGTTGCGAACGAGAATTACCAGTCCGAGCGCGCCACGCTAGAAGTCTTTCGTAACGGCCACTCCCAAATGATGCTGTACCCTCAGCGTCGCTTCTATTTGGCGAGCCAGGTCACAGAAACCATGGTTGCCGTGCAAAGCTCGCCGCTGCGCGATTTGTACGTTGTCTATGCGGGACGCAACCCTGATACGGGCAAGCCCGTGATTCACGCCTATTTGAACCCGCTTGTGAAATGGATCTGGTTCGGCGGGATCGTGGTCGTGCTCGGCACCGGCCTTGCCATGATGCCCAACCGCCGCGCGGCAATCGTGCTGAAGCCCGTCCAGGAAAAAGCATGGGGGAATGCTATTGGTTCGCCCTCACCCGTGGTGGCGCCCAGGTCTGGCTCGCATGATTAGGCCAATACTTAGAAAAGGGGCCGCCTTCCTGTGGTTATCGGCAGTCCTGCTTGTCGCGGCGATCCTTCTCCTGCCCTTCCTGCCCTCCGCGCGCGCGCAACAATCGGACCGCGCCAAGGAAATCGGGCAAAAATTGATGTGCGTGTGCGGCTGCAACCAGATCCTCACCGCCTGCAATCACATCGGCTGTAAGTATTCGCACACCATGCTGCAAGAGCTTGACCAGCTTGTCACGCGCAACGAATCGGATGACTTGATCTTGCAGGCGTTCGTTCAGGAATACGGGCCTACCGTGCTCGCCGAGCCGCCCACAAAAGGATTCGATTGGGCTGCCTGGATAGTTCCAATTGCGGTTCCTATCATCGCGTTATTCCTGGTTTGGGAAGTGGTGCGCCGATGGCGTCACCGCGCCAGCCTCGCGCCCGCCGGCGGTCCGCCCATTTCGCCCGAATTGCTCGCCCGCGCCCATCGCGAAGCGGAAAAGGACTCCGATGACTAGCCTCAGCCTTTACATCGGCGCGGCTTGCGTGTTGCTCGCCATCGGCACGCTCCTGTTCGTTTTCAACATTCGTCTCGATGCGTCCGATTTCGCGCCGCACCGCACCAACCTCGACCAGCTTCTTGAGCGCCGCGATGCAATATACGAAAATCTTCGCGACCTGCGGTTCGAATTTCGCGCCGGAAAATATTCGGAGAAAGATTACGAAGAGATCAAGCAGTCGCTTGAAATCGAAGCCGCCCGCGTCCTGGCTGAAATGGACACCGTAACCGGCGGCACTCCCACACCCGCAACGAGGCAGGCCGCTACGGCACCAGCTATTGAAAGAGCACGAAACTCATGATGAACCGCGTTCGCGTTTCCATTTTCAGATTTTTCCGTTTCGCGGCGCTGCCGCTGCTGGTGCTTTGCGCAGCTTCCATCCCCGCCGCGGCCGGAACCGTCTCCGGCACGGTGCGCAACGGCACCACCGGAAAGCCCGCCGCGAATGTGGAAATGATCCTGATCCAGCTGCAAGGTGGGATGCAGCCCGTCGCCAACACCAAAACGGATGCCGAAGGGCACTACATGTTCGATAATCCCGGCCTCGGCGCTGCGCCTATGCTGCTGCGCGCCGTCTACCGGGGCGTGAATTATCACGAGCCGGTTCCTCCGGGCAAAAATATCGCTGACGTCCAAGTGTTTGAGCCTACCGACAAGCCGGGCGCGGTTTCCGTCACGGCGCACGCCATCATTTTGCAGCCGGATGGCTCGAATCTCGATGTCGGCGAAGAGTACAACATTACCAACAAGACTCAGCCGCCCCTCGCTTATTACAAAGCGGACGGCTCGTTCCTCTTCACGCTGCCCACGGGCGCGTCGATGAACCAGGTGTCCGCCGTCAGCTCGGCTGGCATGCCGGTGATTCAGACTACGATCGACAAGGGAGGGAACAAGGAGGCCATCGCCTTTCCGTTCCGGCCGGGCGATAGCGGCGTGCGCATGTCGTACAAAGTCCCTTATCCCGGCAATCAGACCAAGCTCACCTTTACATCTCCCTATCCAGCCGACCGCGTGGGAATTTTCGTTCCGCCCACCGTGCAGATTACTGGCGAAGGGCTTTCTCCCGCGGGGCAAGAGCAGGGATTCAACGTCTACATGCTGCAAACGGTAGCGGCCAATGCTCCCTTCAGCGTTTCGCTTTCCGGCACTGCGCCGCCTCCCCCCCAAGACGCTGGCGGAGCCGGTGGCCCCGGCGGCGATCCTTCGCAGGACCCTTCGGTGAATTCGCGCGCGGATTCCGGCGGGGCTGTGGCGCCCACGGCGACCGCGACTGCGTTGCCAGCCCGCCTGGACAGCTTGAAATGGACCATCGTCGCCGGCTTCGCCGCTGTTTTTGCTCTGGGGGTAGCTTTTCTTTGGCGCCGCCCTGACGCCGTCGCGGCCGCTGGCTCCGGTGCCGTGTCGTCCGCCATTCCTGTGGCTCCGCGTGCCGAGTCGAAAGCGACATCCGTGGCGGCCGATCTCGACCGCAAAGTTCAGGGAAGTCTTGACGAGCTGAAGGAAACGCTTTTTAAGCTCGAGCTGCGGCGGCAGGCTGGCACCATCGCCGACGAAGAATACTCCCGTGAGCAGGCCCGCATACAAAAGGTTCTACGCGATCTGGTAAAAGGCTGAGCGAGCCGCCTTGTCAGCATCGGACACCCCCTCTTCTTCCGGCGTTCGAGTTTGCGGCGTACGCTTTGAAAACATTGAAAAAAGATTCGGGTCGCTGATTGCGCTCCGCGGCGTTTCGGCGGATATTCAGCCGGGCGAGTTTGTGGCGCTTTTGGGTCCCAATGGAGCAGGGAAGACCACTCTCTTGCGGATCACCGCGCTTCTGATGAGCCCCACCAGCGGCAAGCTGCGATTCATTTCGGCGCGAGGAAATGCTGATTCCCCGGATTCGGCGCCTGCAGCCAATGGTTCGTCTCCCGAGCAGACGAAACGGCTAATCGGCATGGTGGGACACAGCATTTTTCTGTACGACGAAATGAGCGCTTCCGAAAATCTGAATCTCTTTGGCCAGTTGTACGGCCTTGATAACCTCAGCGCCCGCGTCACTGCCGCTCTGGCCGCGTGCGGGCTGGCATCGAGAGCCGGAAGCCTCGTGCGGACGTTCTCGCGCGGCATGCGCCAGCGTCTTTCGATTGCGCGGGCTCTTTTGCACGGCCCGCGGCTTTTGTTGCTGGATGAACCCGCCGCCGGGCTCGATAAGCAGGGGCTTGAATGGTTTGGCGCCACTCTTTCTCGTTTACGAAATGAAGGTTGCACGGTGATGATGAGCACTCACGCTCGAAACGAGTCGCTGGAGCTGGCGACGCGAGTGATTTCGCTCCGTGGCGGTCGCGTGGAATATGACACCGGCACGGGCGGCGACCCCCGCCCGAGGCTCGCCGCTTTACGCGCCGAGGCAGGATAAGGATGGGCACTTCCCGCGCCGCCGCCATCCTGCTCGCAAAAGAACTGCGCCTGGAATTCCGCACGCGCGAAATTCTTACGGCTACGGTCGTGTTCGTCCTGATCGTGATCATGCTCTTCAGTTACGTGTTTGAGCCTACCGCCGGGGAGTCTCGCCGGTACGGCCCGGGCCTGCTGTGGATCTCCTTTCTGTTCGCTGGTTCGCTGATGCTGCATCCCTCCTTCGCTCGCGAGCAGACAAACGACACGCTCGACGCGCTGCGCATGGCGCCCGTCTCGCCTTTCTCGATTCTTTTGGGTAAGCTGCTCGCGAACTTCGTATTCTTATCGATCACCGAAGCGGTGCTCGTTCCGGTGTTCGCGGTGCTGTACAATCTGTCGCTCACCGGAGTGGCGGGAAGGCTGGCTATCGTTCTGCTGCTCGGCACGCTGGGCCTAGTTACCACCGGCACTGTTTTCTCGGCAATTTCGGCGCATGCCCGCATGCGGGAGCTTTTGCTGCCGCTGCTGCTTCTGCCGATTCTGGCGCCGCTGCTGATTGCCGCTGTGGAAGCCACTACTGCTCTTTTCTCCGAGCAGCCGGTGCTTGATCGCACCTGGGTACCATTTTTGCTCGGATTTGATATCGTGTTTTTAAGCGCCTCGTGGCTTCTGTGTGGGTTTCTGATAGAGGAATGAGGAAATTTTCATGACACGCCGGATCGTGATGACCGCGTTCGTCGCCGCACTCGTCTTTTTTGCCGGCTATGCGGCCCTTTTCATCGCGCCAGACGAGTCGACCATGCATGAGGTGCAGCGCATCTTTTATTTCCACCTTTCCGCTTGGATGACGTCCTTCACCGCTTTTTCACTCGTTTTCATCTCCAATATTGCGTATCTGAAAACGCGGCGTATCCAGTGGGACTGTCTCGGAGTTGCGGCCGCAGAGATCGGCGTAGCCTGCTGTTCGATAGGGTTGATCACCGGCCCCCTCTGGGCGCGGCCCGTTTGGGGCATCTGGTGGACGTGGGATGCACGGCTTACGACCACGTTCGTCCTATGGCTGCTGTATGTTTCCTACCTTCTACTCCGAGGACTGCTCGAAGATCCTCAAAAGCGCGCCTCGCTCTCGGCCGTTTTCGGCATTTTTGCGTTCCTCGACGTTCCGCTGGTGTATGTTTCAAATCGG
>Ga0182024_10019089_pt1 | contig 12679 bp, 14 predicted proteins | sample P32metaG_FD_120480 | JGI IMG/M metagenome (GOLD analysis project Ga0182024, IMG submission 120480) | Permafrost microbial communities from Stordalen Mire, Sweden - P3-2 metaG (Illumina Assembly) | ecosystem: Environmental > Terrestrial > Soil > Wetlands > Permafrost | place: Sweden: Stordalen... | reverse complement strand
TGAAATGACGAATAGATACACTTCTTGCGTGGCGCTGCTCCGAAAGTTTTCGGAGCGCGTCGATTTCTGTAGCCCTGGCCACCCATGTCAAAGAGCAATCGCCCATGAGGGCGAGGCGGGTCCCGCAGTCGCGGGACCCAAGCCGATGGCAAGTGTTGCAGATTACAACCCTTTGTCAAGAGAGAAAAAGGAAAATAAAAATTGATCACGGATGCCTCGGATAACACGGATAAAGGCGGAATTCAGTTGGGGGATTCGTAGAGTTCGATGGGGAGGTCGTCGGGATCGGCAAAGAAGGTGAAGCGCTGGTGGGTGAATTCATCGATGCGAATGGGTTCGACGACGATGTCTTGGCTGGTGAGGTGGCGGACGCAGTCGTCAAGATTCGGAACGGCGAAGGCGAGGTGGCGGAGACCCTGCGCTTCCGGATAGGACGGGCGTTTGGGCGCGTTGGGAAAGGAGAAGAGTTCGATTTGGGAGCCGTCGGGCAATGCGAGGTCCAGTTTCCAGGATTGGCGTTTTTCGCGAAACGTCTCGCCGACCACTGGCAGCCCCAGGATTTCGGTGTAGAACTTTTTGGATCGCGCGTAGTCAGAACAGATAATGGCGACGTGGTGAATTCGGCTCAGAACCATGCCTGCAAGTTAGATATGTTTCACGGCAACGGCAATCGCCCATCCGATAATTCTGCTCGTAATATTCTGAATCCGTCGATGGTTGAGGCTGAACCAAAGATCATGCTCAGGGCAGGTTTAGCCACCTTTTGACAGCGAGTTCGATTTCTTTGAGGGTCGCTGAATCGAGGACGTCCAAAGCGCGAATAAGCTTGGATACGGGAACACCACCGAGACCCTGGGCATCAAAAACGCCAGGCTCAAATCCGCGCGCTTGATGCGCAACTTCGAAACGGGTGCCACGCGGCACGGTGGTGCGAGGGACGTACGTCACTACAGCACGCTCGTGATCCAAGAAGGCAACGCTCAAAATAACCGCAGGGCGTGTCTTCTGCACCATTCCCAAGTCCACCGTCCAAATCTCGCCGCGCCTGGGCGCGGGCATTACGATTTCACCCCTTCGTCCTCGTCGTAAATGGAGAATATCTCGCCTGAGGCGTTGACCATCTGTTGATATTCGTCGAGCCAAGCCGCCAGTTCTTTCACCTCCCCGGGCGAAAGTTTTTCAATGGCCGATTCAATTTCTGCAACCGCAGTCATGTGTGAATCATAACCGTTTGGCCTTACGGCGGCAATGAATGAATTGGTGCGTTTCGGGGACCGCGGCTTTTCGCGAAAAGTCTCGGCGACGACGGGCAGGCCAAGGATTTCAGTGTAGAACTTTTCCGATCTCGCGTAGTCGGAACAGATGATGGCGACGTGGTGAATGCGGTTCAGAACCATGTCGGCATATTGCAGGCTGCGGCAGGAGAGGGCAACCCGAACAAGGCTGTCGATTTACGAAGGGATGCAGTGCGATTATCTAATCAGCAACCGCAAATTTCGATATTATGCGTTCGCAAGCTTGAAAAGCCCGCTGACGGACGCGTGATTCGTACAGTCGTAATTCTTCGTCTTTATTCTTCAAAGTTTCCGTGTTCCATTTGCGACGAACGCCTCCGAGTGGAAAGCTATCCGCCTCGGACGCGATGCCTACGAACGCTAAAATGTCCGGGTCGTTCTGCAGGAGCGAAGAAAAACGGAATTGGCGTAATTTTCGAGCGCCCTCAACAATTCCTGTGCGACCTGCCAGAATATCACGCGCTGCTCGAACCATATCTCGATGCTGCAGGTCAGGGAACTTATCTAATAACTTTTGGCCCATAATAGGAACAAAAGGCCCCTCCCTTCCTGTCCAGTTTTTCCTCCATTCACACGGCGGATAACCGGCCCGACCCCCTATAAGGAGCAAGCGACCGTCGTCAAGAATGTCGCCCACGCCTATATCGACACAGGGATAGATATGATCGGGGTCGATGTAAACGTGCTGCGTGATGAATTCGACAACCTGTCCCTCCGGCACAGGCTCAGATTTGGCACCCATCCAATTGAAGCAATAACGTCGGCCTAACTGAACACAAACACGTTTTTCCGCGTCGCAGATAACGCCCTCAATCGTTTCTTGGACGTGTGTTTTGAATGCGTCCCGGGTCACCATTCGATAAAGACATGTAAGGCCGACGCCGTCAATCCGCTGTTTTATAGTTTTCGACCAATATTTCGGTCAAATCCGTGGTGATTCAAGCGGTTCACCGATTGCACTGGGTCTTGATTTGGGGATTTTGCCGGTGTGGTAGATGAGGTAGGCGTGGAGGTATTGGCGGAGTTCGGTGGATTGGGAGGGACTGAGGCGGAGGCGGAAGATGGCGGGCCAATCGAGGTTGCCCAGGGGTTCGAGGATTTGGCGGGAGCCGGGGGTGAGAGAGGATTCGGCTAAATTGGGGGCGAGGCCGAGGTCGGTGAGGAGTTTGATTTCGAAGGCGTAGATAGTTTGGGGCTGGGGCGGATGTTGGGAAAGTTCGGCGAGGAGTTGGCAGTATTGTTCGTAGAGGACGGGAAGGGGCGATTCGGTTTCGGTGGTTTGTTCGATGAGGGCGGCGGCGTAGGAGGCTTGGCGAAGCCAGCCGAGGTCTTCCCGAAGAGTGGCGTGGGTGGCGGTGGTTTTAGTTTCGCGCAGGTTATGGAGTTCGGAGCGGGCGCTGCGGGCGAAAGAGAAGTCGGCCCGGTAAAATAAATCGAGCTGGCCGCGAAAGGATGATTTGGGTCGTCGAGCACCCTTGGCGACGGTGGCAAGGCGGCCGAGATCAGGCGTGAGCCAATGGACGATGAGGCTGGAATCGGTGAGGGATCGCAGCCGCAGAATGACGCCGGTCGTCCGTTCGAGGTTCATGTTTGCGGCAGGAGGACGGGCGGCGCGCTTGCGGATTGAATCATCCGAGGCGCAACTCGGCGCGGACTTCGCGAATAACTTCAGATAGGCGGTCAAATTTTCCCGAAGCTCGGTCTGCCTCGACGTCGGTGGACAGTTCGCGCCAGAGGCGGTCTTTTTCGATGCGTAGCAAGAGGTGGTGGAGCACGATCAGGCTTTCATCATCCATCGCTTCGACGCGCTGGAGGATTTCGGGCCGCAATTTCTGAGGCGGTGGAGCGGTTGCTTCCATGCTGGTAGTGTGGCTTAGATTGACTCTGTGGGCGAGGCAATTCTAAGACGAGAATTACCCGGTCGTCCGTTCGAGGTTCATTTATGCGGCGGAAGGACGGGCAAGGCGGCGAGGGCTTGCTCGGATTGTTCGGGCGAAATGGCGCCGAGGCTGATGATGAATTTGATGCCGTCGGCGACGGACATGTCGAGGTGAGTGATCTCGGATTCCGGGAGCAGAAGCATGAAGCCGGAGGTGGGAATGGGGGTGGTGGGAACGAAAACGGAGAGGAGCTTTTCCTTGTCAAGCGAAGGATGTTCACCCGTGACGAAGGCGACGGCGCGGGAATGCGGATGCGGGAACGTGATCAGAACGACTTGTTTGAAGGAGGATTTGTTGCTGGAAAAGGACGAGTTGACCTGCTTGATGGTGCTGTAGATTTTATTGACAAGCGGGACGCGCATCATGGTGTGATCGGCCCACTCGATGGCCTGGCGCCCGAAGTAATTGCGGCCATACCGGCCAATCAATCCGATGAGAAAAACGGTGACGCCGAAGGCGACAGCGCTCCAATACCAGGAGAAATCGCCAAGTTCGCCGTTGGGACGGCGGTCGTGAGTCCATCGGTCGGGAAAGAAAAGCAGGAGAGTGTCGGTGACGCGAGTGACGCTGCCAAAAAGCCAGACAACGACGCCGATGGAAATCATCGCCGGGGCGACAATCGCCAGTCCCGCCAGAAAATCAGCCCGCCAGCGGGCCGGAAGCTTGGTCTTATCCTCGAACATTTTTGCCGGGGGCCAGTTTGCGCAAGACAAAGAGGCGGGACAAATCCTTTAGCAACTTGTTTTCGCGGCGTTTCATGGCGCGGCGGAGAGCGGGACGGGTGTCATCGAAGCCGGCGAGATGCAAGATTCCGTGAATGACGTAACGAGTGATTTCTTCCTGCCAAGTGCAGCCGAATTTCCGGGCCTGGAATTCAGCGTCGGCAACGGAGATGAAAATTTCGCCGCGCCGGGCGTCTTTTTTTTCGCCGTAGTCGAAGGTGATAACGTCGGTGGAACCGGGGCATTGCAGGAATTTTCCGTGCAAACGGGCCATTTCCACCGGGCCAATCAAGTGAACGGCGATTTCGTAGTCGCGCCAGGCGAGGACGTTGTCAATCAAATGGCGAGCGATCTGGAGAAGGAGGGGGCGGTGAATTGCGCGGGAGCGCTGGCGGTTGAAGACGCGGAGCGACTTCATGGTTTGCCGCGATGCTCCTCGTAGGCGGCGATGATGCGTTGGACGAGCGGGTGGCGGACGACGTCGCGCCGGGAGAATTCAACGAGGGCGATGCCTTCGACGTTGCGGAGGGCGCGCTGGGCCTCGACCAGCCCGGAATGTTTGTGGGCGGGGAGATCGATTTGAGTGGGATCGCCCGTGATGACGGCTTTGGAACTCATACCGAGACGCGTCAAGAACATGAACATTTGCTCGGCGGTGGAGTTCTGGGCTTCGTCGAGGATGATGAAAGCGTTGTTAAGGGTGCGGCCGCGCATGTAGGCGAGGGGCGCGATTTCAATGGTGCCGCGTTCCATGTCCTTTTGGATGTCTTCGGCGGGAAGCATGTCGTGCAAGGCGTCGTGGAGCGGGCGGAGATACGGCGTGATTTTCTCGTAAAGATCGCCGGGGAGAAAGCCAAGGGCCTCGCCGGCCTCGACGGCGGGACGGGTGAGAATGATGCGGGATACTTTTTCCTCGCGCAGGGCGGAGAGAGCCATGGCCATGGCGAGATAGGTCTTGCCGGTGCCGGCGGGGCCGATGCCGAAGGTGACATCGTGCGAGCGAATCGCGTCCACATATTTTTTCTGGCCGACGGTTTTGGGAGCGACGGGAGGCTTGCGGGAGGAAGTGACGATGCGGGATTCGACCATGCTGCGCAGGGCGTCGGCGCCTTCATTATTGACAACGGAAAGGGCGTGGGTGAATTCGCGATTGCGCACGGAGCCGCCGCTTTGGATGGAGGCTTCGAGCGATTGAAAAAGCTGCTTGGCGCGTTCGAGCGGCTCGGCGGGGCCTTCGAGCTTGATCCAGTTTTCGCGGGCCACGGCCTTGACGCCGAGTTCCTTTTCGAGGGCGTGCAGATTTTTCGAATCGTTGTTGAATAATTGTTGCGCGAGGCGGGCGTTCTCGAAATGAAGGGTTTCGGTGGGCATGATTTATTTGGCGAGCGCGGCGCGGAGGGAACGCGCGACTTCGGCCATAGCTTCGGGCAGGACGGTTGTGCCGGCGAGGACGGGCATGAAATTGGTGTCACCGTTCCAGCGCGGGACGATGTGCATGTGGACGTGGTCGGTGATGCCCGCGCCGGCGCATGTGCCAAGGTTGATGCCGATATTGAAGCCTTGCGGCTGCATGACGGCGGTAAGGGCGTTTTGGCAGCGGCGGGTGAGGAGCATGAGATCGGCGAGTTCCTCGGGAGTCAGGCCGTTGAGATCGGGCGAGGCTTTGTAGGGGACGACGAGCGTGTGGCCGCCAGTGTAGGGGTAGAGATTGAGGACAGCAAAACAGGTGCGGTCGCGCGCGATGACGTAGTTGGCTTCGTCGTCGGAAGATTGGGCGATGCGGGAAAAGACTTGCGCGCCGGCGGGGCCTGGCTTGGGGCCGCGGATATAAGCGATGCGCCACGGGGCGTGCAACGGTTCCATGGCGCCACGCTAGCCGCGCGAGGAGGAAATGTCAAAAGCGGGTGGCAGCGGCGTGCGATTAGCTTTTGGCCAGCGCGTCTGATTGTTTGACAAATTCGTCGCCAGTCCATTCGGCGTCGGAGGCGGCTTTGCGGCGGGCTTTTTTGGCGACGAGGTCGGCGTGGGTGGTGAAAAAGGGAAGGCTGGCGCCTTTGAAATCGGCGAGGGTCTCGAATTTGTGACGAGCCATGAAAGCAAGGAGTTGTTCCTGCATGGGGCGAACGCATTCGTAGCCAAATTTCATGACGCCGGTGCAAACCTGGACGGTGTCGGCACCGACAAGTATAAATTGCGCGGCGTCGTCGCCGGACTCGATGCCGCCGATGCCGGAAAGGGAACGGCCCGGGAATTCGTGGCGGATGGTTTGGGCGATTTCCATGACCATGCGGAGGGCGATGGGGCGAACGGCCTTGGAGGAATAGCCGCCGGGCGTGGTGAAGCCCTCGACGGTGGGTTCGGGGCGAAGGGTGTCAAGATTAATTCCCATGACGCAGCGGATGGTGTTGATGGCGGAAATGCCCTGGCAGCCGGCGCGGAGGGAGGCGCGGCTGGGATCTTCGATGCGCGTGACGTTGGGCGTCATTTTGGCCCAGACTGGTTTTTTGGCGGCGGCCATGACCCAGCCGCAAACTTCTTCAAGGATGACGGGATCTTCGCCCATGGCGGCGCCCATTTTGCGTTCGGGCAAACCGTGCGGGCAGGAAAAATTAAGCTCGAAGGCGTCCACGCCGGCGTCCTGGCAGCGTTCGACGATTTCGATCCAGGCGTCCTTGCGATATTCCTCCATAATGGAGGCGATGAGGACGCCGTTGGGAAATTGATCTTTGCACTTTTTAAATTCGTCGAGCCAGATGTGAAAAGGGCGGTCGCTGATCAGTTCGATGTTTTCCCAGCCGATGACTTCATTGTGGTCGTGGGCGAGGAGTTTGGCGTAGCGCGGGGTGACGTTGACGACTTTTGAGGCGTCGAGGCTGACAGTCTTGGCGATGACTGCGCCCCAGCCTTCCTTGAAAGCGCGGGCGATGACGTTAAGGTTTGTGCCCGGCGGACCTGAGGCGATGATAAAGGGATTGGGCAGCTTGAGGCCGTCCACCGTTAGAGCTAGAGAGGGCATACCATCGGAAGCGATTCCGCCTCAGCGTATTCCAAGAAAGGGAGATGTCAACCTAAAGCGGCCGTGGAAGTTGGCCGATAGTATGCTGATAGCGTGGCCGTATGACCCAAAAACGAATCCTCGTGGCGGACGCCGATCCGCAAATGACGAGCCAAATTGCCCAGGCACTGGGCGCACGTTGGCTGGTCAAGGGAGCGACGACGGGGCCGGCGGCCTTGGCGGCGATGGAAGAGGGCTCGTTCGACGCGGTTGTGGCAAGCTTCGATCTCCCAGAACTCGATGGGCCTCAATTACTTAACCGTGTCCGCCAGAAATTTCCCGATGCCGTTCGTGTGCTTATGGCCGAGGACTCGGATCGCGAGCGGGTGATGAAGGATGGCCTCGGCACGCAGCAATTTATCTCCAAACCGTGCAAGCCAGATGTGCTCAAAGTCATGCTGGAAAACGCGGTTTCGCGGGACACTTGGATTGCGGATGACGCAGTGCGAGAACTCGTCAGCCGGATGCGCAGCCTGCCGACGATCCCGAGCATTTATCTTGAAGTTCGCAATGAATTAAAGTCACCCAGTGGGAGCCCTGATTCCGTGGGCGTCATCATCGGCAAAGATATGGCGATGACGACGAAGTTGTTGCAAGTGTGCAATTCCTCTTACTTTGGGCTGCCGCGCAAGATTACGGATGTGGGCGAGGCGGTCGGCTTGTTGGGATTTGACGCCGTCAATTCCATTGTCGTGGCGGTTAAAATGCTCGGTTATTACGACCGCATCAAACCGGCTTATTATTCGGTGGACAAGTTGTGGAAACACAGCCTGGCCGTGGCGCAACACGCGCGGAAAGTCGCGTTACGGCACAGCGGCGAGCGGGTGTTGGGAGAAGCCTCTTACACGGCGGGGTTGATGCATGATTTGGGCAAGATCGTGCTGGCCTGCAACTTTTCGCATGAGTACGAAAAGGTGCAAAACGAAGCGAAACACACCGCCCGGCCGTTGTGGATTGTGGAGAAGGAAACTTTTGGAGGCAGTCACGCGGACATCGGGGCTTATCTGCTTGGATTGTGGGGGTTGCAACCGGAAGTGTGCGAGGCAGCGGCGTGGCATCAGCAGCCGTTGCGCAGCCCGAGCAATGAATTTACAGTCTTGACAGCCGTGCATGTCGCCAATGCCCTCGAGCGCGAATTAAACCCGTCGGACGAGGCGTGGGCGCTTTCGAAGGTGGATACGATTTATTTGGCCCGCATCGGGTGCCTTAATGAGTTGGACGGCTGGCGTGAGGAAGTTTTTGGCAAACAAGGGCCGCCGCCCGAGGCGTCAGCGAGAAACCCTTTCAGCGCGGCCGCTGCGGCGAAATTGAGAGCCGACGCGGCCCCCCAGTCTTCGAAGTTCGCGGGCTTTTTTCATTGGCTCACATCTTTTTGGAAACCACAGGGCAAACCGACGCATTAAACGCCATCGGCGACGTCGGGGTCAGATGTGACTCCGTCTCCGCCTTCTGTTCCTAATTCCCCGCCCCTCCGCCGACTCCTCCGTTCACATTAAGCCTCGCCGTCCCCCGCGCGCTCATCGTGATGCCGCTCAAAACTATCCTGTTCGTATGCTCATCCATCCCTCCGCCCGTCCCGTTCACAAAAATAAACGAGTCCGTCTCGGAATAAATTCCCTTCTTCGTTGGCTTCGTCGTCACTTGCGACGCCGCCGCCATGCCCGTCACCACATAGTGGGACACCCCACCCGTCGGACGCGTGTCGTACGTGAGCGCATATTGCTCATAACTCACGTCAGTAAACGGCGGCTGATTCGCCCCGGCGGCGTCCGTATAGACTTCCGCTACCACCACCGTCGGGTCGCTCGGCGCGACCGACAGCACATTCGACACATCCACAACATTCGTTCCCCACACCACCGAAAACGAAACGCTGCTGAAATCGCCCACTCCCGGAAACCTGGCCACAAGCTTGGCGCTCCCCGGGAAGTTGTTCGACTCACCTGCGAACCACGACCCGTTTTGCGTTTCCGCCACAGCCAGATCATTTTGCAATACCCTGGTGGTAAGGGTCGCAACCGTGGGCGACTTCGTCTTCGTGTTAACGCCATTATCCACCGTGACCGTTTGCGCAAGCTCCGTGCCGGTGACGAGCGTGGTCTGCGCCACTTGCGCCCCGGCCCGTGGCATCCCAACCCCGCCAAAGACCGCCGCGACAATGAGAGCAATTTGGTAAACAGAAGTCTTCATATGTAATCCCCACCCTACCCAATTCTTTCGCCCTGCAAACCCGATCAACGCCTAGCGCTTTCCCCACCGCCCCATAGTCCCGCTTACCAGCGGCTCTGCGTTAAATATTCTCCCTCTCCCTTTCCTTCGCTTCCTTTCTCTTGGCCGTGCAATTGATCCCTTTCATAAGATTGCCGCTCATCCTACTCGACGGTTTGCTCTTCGCCCTTCGCCGAGAGCAACGCGCCAAACCGAGGCGACTGCCTCTTTTTTGCTGAAAACTGAACACTGCCGAACTGAACACTTCCCCCACAATTTCGGCTTTTTCTCAAAAAATTCCGCCAAATCGGCCAAATTGATCAAATTCCGCGAAAAATAGTTTCATAAGTGGAATACAGTCCATAATGGGGTAACACCTCCCTTCTGTTTTCTGCAATAATCCCCATCGTATGAAATGTGAAATTCGGACAAACGGTGGGCGCCCTTGGCATATAGCGCGGGGCCTTGGCGTCTCGGCGTTAATATTTCCGCGCTTGAGCCCCGCAGTTTCGTTTCAGTTTCATTTCGGCTCTTTTTGCCCACATTTTGGCCACTTTTGAAGCCGAAAATATCAGCTAATATCACCTGGTATCAGCTAGTATCACCTAACGAGCCTTTGTGCGCGCGTAATATGCCGTGGCGAAAGCTGCGTCACGGCATTACACTGCCGGTCTTAATGTCCGCCCAAATTCCAGAATTGCTCGCCCCCGCCGGGGATTGGGAATGCGCGCGCGCCGCAGTTGAGAACGGAGCGGACGCGATCTATTTCGGGCTGGAGCGTTTCAACGCGCGAATGCGCGCCAATAATTTCACCGAGGCGGACCTTCCCAAGCTGATGAATTTCCTGCACGGACGCGGGGTCAAAGGATACGTCACGTTCAACACGCTGGTCTTTGCGAACGAAATGGAGGACGCGGAAAAATACTTACGCGCCATCATGGCCGCGGGAGTCGATGCGGCGATTGTGCAGGACGTAGGGATATGCCGTTTGATTCGCCAATTGTCGCCGGATTTTCCCATTCACGCTTCGACGCAAATGACAATCACCAGCGCGGCGGGAGTGGAGTTCGCGCGGGAATTGGGATGCGGCCTGGTGGTGCTGGCGCGCGAATGCTCGTTGAAGGAAATTGGGAGCATCCGAACGGCCACGACGCTGCCGCTGGAGGTTTTTGTGCATGGCGCGCTCTGCGTTGCCTATTCGGGGCAATGTTTGACAAGCGAAGCCCTAGGCGGGCGTTCAGCGAATCGCGGCGAATGCGCGCAGGCCTGCCGCATGCCTTATGATTTGCTGAGCGACGGCCAGCTTGTGCCGCTGGAGGGCCGCCGCTATTTGCTCAGCCCGCAGGATTTGGCTGGACTGGAAGTGTTGCCCGAGTTGGTGGCATCGGGCGTCACTTCGTTGAAGATTGAAGGGCGGCTGAAGTCGCCCGAATACGTCGCCAATATCACGCAGGTTTATCGGCGGGCGTTGGACAAAATTGCCAGCGAAACGAAAAACGGCGTTTCGGCGGAGGATCGTTACGCGCTCGAGATGGGCTTTTCGCGCGGGCTTTATACGGGCTGGTTTGGCGGCATCAACAATCAAAGCCTGGTGCATGCGCGATTTGGCAAAAAGCGCGGCGTCTTTCTCGGCGAAGTCAAACGGGTGGAGCGAGATCGCGTGGCGCTCGACCTGCAAGCTCCGCTCAAGCCGGGCGATGGCGTGGTGTTTGATGCCGGGCATCCGGACGAAAAGGAAGAGGGCGGACGCGTTTATCAAGTCGCCCTTGGCGGAAAGAATGGCGCATTGATTTCGTTTGGACGCGGCGACATTCAATTTGAGCGCGTGCAACCGGGGGACAAGGTGTGGAAGACAAGCGATCCCGAATTGGACAAACGACTGCGCCGCAGTTTTTCGTCCGAGACGCCGGGCTTTCGGCGACCGTTGCACTTCGAAGCGCAAGGACGCGCCGGCACGACTCTCATGCTGATTGCGCGTGATGAAACCTCAGCCGTGGCGCGAGTGGACTCGATCACGCCGCTGGCGGTGGCGGAGAAACAACCGTTGACCACCGGGCGGTTGCGCAACCAATTGGGACGTCTGGGAGGAACTGCTTTTCGCCTGGGTGAAATGCGCAATCTGCTGGAAGGCGACGTCATGCTGCCGACGAGCGAATTGAACCGGATGCGGCGCGACATCGTCACGCAAATGGAGGCGCTGCGCGTGCGGCCAAGACGATGGACGTTGCGAGAGGCAAGCGCTCCAGAGCCGCGGGAAGACGCCGCGAGCGCAAGCGCGCCGGAATTGATTGTTTTGGCCCGTTCCCTGCCCCAAGTGGAGGCGGCATTGGAAAGCATGGCGCGGACGATCTATTGTGAGTTTGAGGATTTAAAAAAATATCGCGACGCGGTGGCATTGGTGCGTCAATCAAACGGCGGCGCGGAAATATTCGCGGCGCCTCCGCGCATTTTCAAGACGGGCGAGGAATGGACCCTCAAGCAAACGCGTTTGTGTGAGGCGAACGGTTATCTCGTCCGCAATTACGATCATTTGAAATTTTTCAGCGATTGCCGGCGCGTGGGTGATTTCTCGCTGAACGTGGCCAATGCCCTGACCGCCGAACATTTTAAGAACCTTGGTCTGGAGCGGTTGACCGCTTCGTATGATTTAAACATCACACAGCTTGAAGCGTTGTTGCGCGGGGCGCCGCCCGCGTGGTTCGAGATCACGATCCATCAGCACATTCCGATGTTTCACATGGAGCATTGCGTCTTCTGCGCGTTCTTGAGCAGCGGAACCGACTACACCAATTGCGGACGTCCGTGCGACAAACATCAGGTCTTAATGCGCGACCGCGTGGGGATGGAACATCCGCTCAAGGCGGACGCTGGCTGCCGCAACACACTGTTCAATGCGCGCGCGCAAACCGGCGCGGAATATGTGGCGCGCATGATCGAGTTGGGCGCGCGGCGATTTCGCCTGGAATTTGTCAACGAAACAGCGGCGGAAGTCAAAAAGACCATCGGGCGCTACGCCGCCTTGTTGCGCGGCGAAATCGAAGGCGCGCAGCTCTGGCGCGAATTGAAATTGCAGAATCAATTGGGCGTCACGCGCGGGCCGATGAATCAAGGTGTGGGATGATAACTGACGCCCAGTTGATCGAACAAAAACGCGTATTCGTCGGCCTGCTCGGCAATGCGCTCGCTAAGGGACGTGCCAATGCCGTGTCCGCCCACAGATGTGGTGCGCAGGAGAATCGGATGGCCGGACCGGTTGGCCGCCTGGAGGCGGGCGATCATTTTGCGGGAATGATAGGGATTGACGCGTCCGTCGTGATCTCCGGTCGTCATGAGAACGGCGGGGTAGGCTGTTCCATCAACGACCTGATGATACGGCGAGTAAGCGTAAAGAGCCTTGAATTCGTCGGGGTCCTTCACCGTGCCGAATTCCGTGACGTTAAAGGCGCCGTTGGGTTCGAG
>Ga0182024_10019087_pt1 | contig 12679 bp, 11 predicted proteins | sample P32metaG_FD_120480 | JGI IMG/M metagenome (GOLD analysis project Ga0182024, IMG submission 120480) | Permafrost microbial communities from Stordalen Mire, Sweden - P3-2 metaG (Illumina Assembly) | ecosystem: Environmental > Terrestrial > Soil > Wetlands > Permafrost | place: Sweden: Stordalen... | reverse complement strand
TAACGCGACAGGGTAAGGGGGCTTTCGCAGTGCCGTTCCAGAAATTTCGGAACCCAAGTGTCCCACCCTTCGCTGTTGACTACCGGCACCCGATGATGTTCCTTTGCCTCCAATTCAGCCCGCAAGGCTTTCGCTTGAGCGGTTTCATTCGGACTATCGGCACGGAGGCCGGTGGATCGGTGAAGCTCCTTCTTGTTGCCGTCAAAATAGACGACATACCAGAACGGCGAGCGAGCCTTGCGATATAAATAAGCCATAGCGAGTGCAAGTAGTGCAAGTAACCATACCCCAAAAAAACCAATTTGCCTAGGGAAAACAAAAACTTCGCACCACTTAAAACCACTATACCAGTGTCGAGGGTTCGATTCCCTCCGCCCGCACCAACTTGAAAATCGATGACCTCGCTAAAATGCGCGGCAAAAAGTCCGACGATTTCTCGCAAAATCCGGCGAAGTCCGTTTCTTTTCTGCAGATGGATTCCAGCCATCTTCAACCGGCTTTTTCTCCGCGCAAAAGACCACGAATTTTATTCGTCGCGTTCAATACTATGGGTCTTGTAGACCCGCGGGCATTTGATACCTTTGAAGCCATGAACCAACCCAATCGACATTTTTCCACCAGCATTTTTTGCGCGACGTTTATGCTGGTTTTGCTGACCGCAGGATGCGGCACTCCCCCCGTCACAACCCCCTTGTTGCCCGCCAACATAACGACTGTCGCCCGGGATACCACCCAAGTCACCGTCGACGCTCGCGCTCCGTGGGTCTCCACGGGCATCAACGTCACAACCGGACAAAAATATCAATTTACGGCCATCGGCGTTTGGGGTGAGTCTCCCGGCGTCAATCGCTCGGCTGATGGCGGCCAGGCGGGCATTTTTGGTTCCGGCTATTGGGGCGTGGTTCCCCGCCTGCCGGGCGCCCCCTGGGGCGCGCTGCTCGGCCGGGTCGGCACCAGCATCTTCCTGATCGGCACGGCGGCCACTCTTCCCATGCAGCAAGACGGTGTGCTCTTGCTCGGCATCAACGACGGCGACAGCAATGTGTCAGACAACCACGGATTTCAGACGGTGACGATAAAGCTGGTGAACTAGGCTATCGCGCATTTCCCGCTCTTCGTCTTCCGTTGTTTGGGCCCTCGAACCAAAAGCCTCAGCCAGCGCATCAGGTCAGGCAGCACCCGGATATGGCTGCCGCTGCCCTGGTAAATTGTCTGCACCGGAATATCCTTCACCGCCCATTTGCCGGCTCCGGCATGCAGAATCATTTCCGTCTCCATCTCAAAATGGGTTGAGTGCCATTCTCGACTGCTTAGAAATGCCCGCGAAGCCACGCGAAAACCGCATTGGGTGTCGGCGCACGGGCTCTTGGTCATTTCGCGAATAATTTGCGACATCAGCCGGTTCGTCCACCGCCGCGGCCATGGCATCGTGCTGCTCGACAAATCACGTGCGCCGACCAAAAGATGTTCCTGCCCATTTCTCCATGCCTGCAAAAATTTAGGTATGTCGTCCGGTGCATGCTGGCCGTCTCCATCCAGCATCAGGACCGCCTCCACGGTCCGGTCCCGCAACAGATAATTCCATCCCCTAGTCAGCGCTGATGCCTTCCCCAGGCGGCGCGGAAGCTCCAACACCTCCGCGCCCGCCGAGCGCGCGCGTTTAGCCGTATCATCGCCGCACCCATCCGCCACCACCAGCCAGCGGCTGAGATGCTCGCGCCCTCCCCGCACCACCTCGTAAATATGCGCCGCCTCATCGTGCGCGGCAATCAAACCGGCTACCTGCCAATCGCGCGGCCAACGGTCCGCTTCAGTTGCTCGCGCAGGATTGAGCAAGGTAATCATGCAAGCTTGTCTGGCTGGGTTGGCGTCCTGCCGCTTCCAAGGCACGCAGCAACCTTTCCTCATTCAGGATCCAACGCTTCGAATCGTAAATGGGATAACGTCCCTGCCAGGATTCCGGCGTAAGGTTGAGGGTGGCGAGGTTGGCGCCCGCGCGCAAGGTTCGATCATATCCGGTGTTTTCCTGGATGCCGAAGGCGCTTACCGCCGGAATAATGCGCTCGGGATGCCGCAATCGCAATAATGCCAGGATGTTCAGGGCATTCTCGACATTTCCGCTGGCCGCCTCTGCCAATGGAGTGCCCTGCCCGGGAATAAAGGGGCTGACGCTTACCCCGGCCAAAGGAAGCTCCGCCGCCAGGCGAAACGCCGCCTCGAGATCGGCCAATGTCTCCCCCGGCAATCCGGACATAAACCCCGAGGAAACCTGCCAGCCCGTCGCCGCCAAATACCGAATTGCCGCAATCCGCGACTCGAGCGAATCCGGGGCCTCCAGGTTGCCATAAAGCGCCGGATTCGCGGTTTCAAACTTCAGGACATAGTAGCTGGCTCCCGCCTGCCGCAGCTCATCGCATAATCCCGCCTCCAAGGTCCCCAGGCCCACACTCAGCCCCAAATTCGTTTTAGCCTTCAATTCCCGAATCAACGGCAGCGCAATCTCCCGCACGGCTTTGGTATCCTCTCCGGCTTGCAGATTGAGATCGGTGACGTAGGCTGGCCGCCGCTCTAATACGGCTTCCGCCAGTCGCTCATAAGGAATTCGATAGCGCTCCAAGCCGCGGTGATCCCGCCGCATGCCGCAATAGTGGCAATTCTGCCGGCAATAATTTGATATTTCGATCACGCCCCGGATAAAGACCCGGTCTTTAAAAACGGCTTCCGCTGCGTATCGCGCCTCTTCATGCAAACCAGCCTGCGTAATCCCTCTTGCCTGCAACAGATTCGGATCCGGCGATTCGGCCAGTCCCTGATCGGCGGTGATGCTTTCCGAATGAGTCATGCTGACAACTGCGGTCGTTGGGAAAATCGGGCCAAACCTCAAGCCGCGCAACTCAGAAAACGCCTCATTGTTAAGCCCTTGCCAATACTTAAGTCATCTCCTCGGTATTTGCAAGTTGGTTGCACGTAAGGCTTTGGGATTTGCCAAGAAACCGCTATTAGCCCATGGGTTTTCGCATGGGGACGAATTACGACGTTTTGGTCGTTGGCGCGGGACCGGGTGGCTGCTGCGCCGCCACTCGCCTGGCCCAGGGCGGCCTGAGCGTCCTGCTGGTGGAAAAGGAGCGGTTCCCGCGCTTCCGCATTGGCGAATCCCTGCTGCCCGCCGGCAACAAGTTTCTGGAGGAAATGGGCATTTGGGAAAAATTGCAGGCCCACGGCTTTGTCGAAAAATTTGGCGCGGAGTTCTATGATGGTCGCACCGGCAAGGGCATCCACAACGTGTTTGCCAACGGCCTGTTGGGCGGCCCGCCAATGACCTTCCAGGTCGAACGCGCCGTTTTTGACCAACTACTCCTCGACCATGCCCGCGAAGCCGGTTGCATCGTAAGCATGGAAACCCGCCTCGCCGAAGCCACCCGCGCGGACGGCCAGTGGAATATCCGCCTCGATGGCGCTTCCCCGGGCGGCGTCACCTCCAAATGGATCGTGGACGCCAGCGGTCGCGAAGCCGTCATGGGGCGCCGGCTGCAAATGCCGCGCGATCACCTACCCTACCCGAAACGGATGGCGCTGTATAACCACTTCTCCGGGATGCCCCGCCGTTCGGACCGCCGCGGCGGCAATATTCTCATTACCCGCCTGCCCGGCGGCTGGTTTTGGACAATCCCCCTGGCCGGCGGCAAAACCTCGGTTGGCCTCGTCGCTCCGCTGCAGGCAACTGGCGAAGGCCAGATGCGCGATCCCGAAAAATTCTTCTGGGAAACCGTGAAAGCCAGCGCCCTGCTCACCGAATGGATGCAAAACGCCCAGGCCCTCGGCGCCTACCGCGTCACCGCCGACTACTGCTACAGTCACTCCTCCTACGCCTCGGACGGCCTGTTTCTGGTTGGCGACGCCGCCAGTTTTATTGACCCGATATTCTCCTCCGGTGTCTGCCTCGCGCTCACCTCCGCCACGCAAGCCGCGAAAACCCTGCTGCGTCTGGAGCAATCCCGCCGCCCGCTTGATCAACACGAGCAAAAGCGCTACACCCGCTACATGAAAAAGCGCATTCTCACCGTGCGCCGCCTCATCGAATCCTTTTATGACCCCATCGGCTTCAAGGTCTTCATGCACCCGACCAACCGCTGGCAGTTGTTCCCGGCGGTAAACTCCGTTGTCGCCGGCCATTTCAACCTGCCCTGGTCCGCCCGCTGGCGATTTCAGCTTTTTCTCGCGGTTTGTGCCGCCCACCGGTTTGTCCAACGCTGGCGCTCCCATCCATCCCCCGCATGACCCCCACCCTGCCATCGAACGCCCTGCCTTCCGAGGATTTGCGGCGGCTCTTTGACGCCAGCGCCCCCATCTATAACCGGGTGGACGCTCTGGGCTCATTCGGCACCGGCCTCCGCTACCGCCAGGACGCGCTGGGCCGGGCCGGCCTTAAACCGGGAATGCAGGTCATCGATGTCGCCTGTGGCACCGGCCTGATGAGTTTGGCGGCCACTCGCCAAACCCAGGGCCACGTGCGCATCGTTGGCGTTGACCCCAGCCCCGGCATGCTGGCCCATGTGCCGGCTCATTTGCCGGGTGAACTGCGAAAAGGCACCGCAACGGCTTTGCCAGTGGAGACTGCCTCGGCCGATTTCCTCATGATGGGTTATGCCTTGCGTCACGTCGAGGACTGGCCGGCGGCGTTCGCCGAATTCTCCCGCGTTCTTCGACCTGGCGGTCGCCTGCTCATTCTTGAAATCACCTGCCCCTCCCATCGTCTCGCCCGCGGGTTCTTTCACGCCTATTTCGGCGGCTTTTTGCCCGCTCTCGGATGCCTCGTCACCGGCCGGTCCCAAGCCTGGCATCTCTACCGCTATTATTGGCGGTCGATGGTGCGCGCCCGTCCACCCGGGACCGTTGTTCAAACGCTCGCCCATGCCGGCTTTACAGATGTGGCCCATGTCGCTCGTCACGGCTTTCTGAGCGAATACACCGCCGTCCGCGTCTGACTTTTTCCCCCTTCATGACAGTATCCGTTCACGGCCAGCCGGGGGAATTGTGGTCCCTGTGGAAAAAAACCTCCTCCGCCCGCCCGCGCGCGCGCGTGCTGGTTGATGCGGGTCTCAATAAATCCTTTTCTGCGGCGGAACTTACAATCCAGGCCGAATCGATTGTGCTGGGTTGCCGCTGGCCGGCCACCGGTGCGGTGGCCTGGCAGTTGTCCAATGGCGCAGACTGGCTGGCCGTTTTTCTCGCCACCCAATTGGCCGGTGTCGCCGCCATGCCGCTGGACCCGGGCCTGAATCCTGCGCAGGGGCGCTCGCTGGCCCGGCGCTTGGGTGCCTCGCATTGGTGGAATGGCATCAAATTGCAGCCGCTCGGGCCGCCTTTTCGCCGCTGGGCCGGCGTTTCCTTGATAAAAATATCTTCCGGCACCACCCATGCGCCCAAGGCGCTCCCCTGCACGGCCCGTCATCTCGTGGCGGATTACACCCACATTCGCGCCGGCATGGGCCTGCGGAAATCGGATATCAACCTTGGCCTGATCCCCTTTGGCCACTCCTACGGACTCGGTAACCTCATCCTGCCTCTCCTGTGTGATGGCCTGCCCCTCATCACCGCCGCCGCCTACACCATCACCCAGGTGCGGGATTGGATCATGGCCCACCAGCCGACGGTTTTCCCCGGTGTGCCCCTCCATTTTCGTCTCCTCCAGCAAAGCCTCGGCTCCGACCACCTCGGTCACCTCCGGTTGCTCATTTCCGCCGGCGCACCGCTTCCCGCGGAAATTGCGCAGGCGTTTTACGCCCGTTTTGGCCGGCGTCTCCACAATTTCTACGGCTCCTCTGAAACCGGGGGTATCTGCTACGACCGCACCGGTCGCATTGCCCTTGCTGGCGGCGCGGTGGGAAAACGTTTGCCGGGCGTAAAAGTCAGCTTGCTGCGTGGGCGCGTCGCCGTGAAGAGCCCGGCCGTCATCGGACCCGGAGGGCGGCGTGTTCTTCAAGACCACGGCTCCTGGGATGAAAAGGGTGAATTACTGCTGGCTGGCCGCGCCGGACGCGTGGCCAATATATCGGGCCGCAAAGTTGCCTTGGCGGAAATAGCGCGCGTTCTGCGCTCGTGCAATAACGTATCCGATGTCTGGTGTTCGGTGGGCCGCCGCAATCATGGCGATTATGTCGCCTGCGCGGTCGAGACATCCGCTTCCACGGCCACACTTGCCACGTTTGCCGCGGCGTCCCTTCCCGCTTGGAAGCGGCCACGCATCCTCCTCACCCTGCCAGCCTTTCCCCGCACGGCTCGGGGCAAGATCGATGCTCGCGCGCTGCGCCGTCTGCTGCGCCTTCCCGCAGTCAGTTGACCGCCGCCGCCAGAACCAGCGAGCCTTCGGCAATTGTTTCCTCACCGCGCTCAATGACCGCGTTGAAAAGCGCGAGCTTCACCCAGTCGGTTTCGATTTTGACCCGAATGGTCAGGATTTCCCCGGGTTGCGCGCCCTGCCGCACCCGAAACTGTTTCACCTCAACCAGCCGCAACGGCTCCTGCGGCGGCCATCCGGCGTGCGCCGCCCAGAGCGCCCCGGCCGCCTGTGCCGCCATCTCCATTAAATACACCGCCGGCAGCAGGGGATTTCCCGGAAAATGATGCTCAAATACCGGCCACGCGGGATTAAGCCAGACCCTGGCGGTCATTGACGGCCCGGGCTGAAGCTCCGACACCGCGTCGATCAACCGAAATCCCGGACCGTGGGGCAGTAGCGGCGGTTTCATGACGACCTGGGCGCCCCTTTGCGCAGCCAGTTTGAGAACGTGTACTTCAAGCTCGCGTGATTGGCAAAGCCGATTTCCAGGCTCACCGGGTCGAGCGTCGCCGGATCAATCACCGTGTCGATGGTTGCAGGCAGCGTCGCGGACAGTCCGGGCTTTGCCGTGAGGTGAATCGTGATCAAATTCTCCTCCTTGGTCGCGGTGACGGCGAATTGCGCGCGCCAGGACTGCGGCGGCAAATGAAAGAACTTCACGAGCGACTGCAGCAATTCCACGGACGATGTCTGCGCCTCGCGCCCGGGAATGGATTGCTTAAACTTGCCATGCGCCATCGCGACCTGGCCCGCCACGGGCGCCGTGTACGTCAGGGTGAGTGTGTCCGGCGATTCAAAATCAAGCTTCCCTTCGCTCGTGATGGGCTGTGCCAAATCCGGGCTCCGCACCGCCTGCATGAAATCCGCCGTCCACCCGCCGACACCGGCAATCTGCCGGTGTTCGCTGTATTTCGCTTCCACCGCGGCCACGTCCGCTTGAGACAGAACGGCGCCCGGCGCGGCCGGCGCGGCTATTCCTGCCGCGAGGAGGAAAGTGAAACGAATTGCACCCATTGCTCCGTATCTTGGCCAATGCGTTCGAGAAGACAATTCATTACCCGTTGCGCATAATATCCGGCGGTTGCGTCCGGCGATGCCTGCCCCTCGATCCACAGGGGTTCGCCGGCCCAGACGCGGTAAAATCCGTCGGCTCGGCGGTTGATGAGCACCGGTATCACGGGCGCCCGGGCCGCTTGCGCCGCCAGTACGATGTGCCCGGCCGTCTTCAAAGTCCCCCCGGGAACAGAAACGCCGATGGGACTTCCGCCGCGCGGCCGGTCGATCAGCGCGACCAAAAATCGGTTCTCCCGCAATTCCTGCATGATGCTGAGCAGAAAGAACGGATCCTCCGTCACTTCCAATGTGCTGAGTCCCCAGCGCTTTCTAAATCCCGCCCTCCACCGGGTCAGGCTTTCCGAGGGTTCCGGAGCCGTCAGGCTCACCGTGGGAAAGCCGAATTCCTGCATCAACGCCCCGCCGCCCTCGAAAAAACCATAGTGACAGGTTAAGAGCAGCGCCCCGCGTCCCGCATCGTGCGCGGCCTTCAGGTGCTCGTAACCATGTCGCTCCACAAACAACGCGGCCCCGGCGGCGGCGGAATGCGTCCCCAGGTAAAAATAGTCGGCGAGGTTTCGCGCAAAATGCGCGCAGACGCTTTGCTCCGCGTTGCGGGCGGCCGTTTTTCCCGTGAGTAATTTCAGATTGTCCCGAATCACCGCGGATTTTTGCGGATGCGTGAAAGCATAAATTCGCCCCGCCGCATCGGCCATCGATTGCGCCAAACCTCGTGGCGTTACGCGTGCCAATGCCGCCGCCACGCTAAACCAGAAGGCCGAGTACAACCCCGACTCGTGTCCTCTCGTCTTCTTCATCCGTCCAAAAAATACCGGCAAACCCACGGCGGCGGCTAGAAATGCGCAGAATACCCCCCACCCCGTCGCCACCCCGAAATTTCTCAGCACCGGTTGCGTGCTGAAACCCGTCACCCCAAAACCAATCACCGACACCGTCGCACACAACGCCAGCGGTCGCCCAAGTTCCCGCGCGACGGTTCGCCAGCGCCGTCCATTGTGCTCCAAAAATCTCACTCCGAGAATTGAATAGTCCACGCTTAACCCAAGGATCAGCGGCAGGCTCGCCAGTCCCGCCAGCGAGATGGGCTGGTGCCACACTGCCAGCCCCGCCAGCCACCAGCCGCTCCCCGCGACATTGATAAGCAGCACCCTCCCCACATAATTTGCCGAGCGCAACGCCCACCCCATCAGCCCCAGAATGATGACCACCGCCGGGATCGCGATGGCCGCCGTGTTGCCGCCGACTGCCACCGGCAAGTGCGCCTGCAACCTTGGAAACGCCGTCGCCCCACGGTGCCAGCTTTCCAGGGCCTTGTCTCCCCTGTTCCATGCATCCAATGAGGCAAACAATCCTTCATAGGCGCCGCTCAGATGCGGATCAAACCCCTCGGCTTGAAATACCCGCTCGATGTCCGCGGGCTGGCGCGTTTCCCAGATTTTTCGATTCTCCGCCCAGCGCGATTCGCTGTCCGGCCCGATATCCTGTGGCATAAAAGCTTCCAGCACATCTTGTCCGCGCTGCGCCTCCAACTTGGGATCGGAAAGCCGCGCCCAGCTCAAATCAAGCACCTCCGCCGAATGCGTCGCCGCCCAGGCCAAAAGCATCCATCCTCCGACTAAAACCACCCAGCCGGTCTTGGCCAGCCATCCGGGCGGCGCGGCTTCCGGCTCGTCGGTCAAAGAGGCCTCCTTCTTTATGCGGGTGTGTCGCCCAACCCATTGCGCCCATGGGCCCAGTGCCAGCATGACAACCACAATTAAGGTGACTCCCAGCAGCACGCCAAACTCCTGCAACCCCGGCAGCACACTCGCCACAAAAGTCGCCAGTCCCGCGGCTACCGTCCCGGCGCAGAACAACAGGCTCCCGCGCAGGCTCCGCCAGGACGACCCTTCTCTCGGTCCCCCGCGCGAAAAATAATGATAAACCACGACGGTATAATCCGCGCACAGCCCCACCGCCACCGACGCAAAGGCCACACACAGCAGGTTGACACTCCCCCACGCCAGCCTTGCCGCCACCAATCCCGCCAGCAATCCCGCCCCCATCAATATCAAAAGTGCCAAAAGCGGAAACCATGAACGGTACACGATTAAAAACAAAATGCAGATCAATCCGGCCGCCGTTGCCGCCATCCCGATCATCTCCCGTTGCATTTGACCGCCGATCTCCGCCACATAGGCCGCCTCGCCCGTCAGCAACACATCCTTCGGTCCAAATCCATTCGTCGCCAGTTCGTCGCGCACTTCTTCCACCAGGGGTGCCGCCAGACGCAACGTGTTCGCCCTCGTCTTGGGTACGACCCGCAACAGGGCATTCGGCATGGACGGTGACGCCGAACCTCCTTCAGCCGCCGGTTTCACCACCCATTCCGCAAAACCCAGTGGATCGTAATGAACCTTCGCCCACTGTGCCGGATCCGGCCATCCGCTTAATGCCGTTTTCGCCGCCTCCAGTCTCTCCCGAACTCCCTTCTCCTCCGACGCCCGGGTGAACTCCGCAAACTTCTCCGGCGGCAGGCTGATAAATACCGCCGCCCACGCTTGCGGCGCCAGTTGCGACGGATCCGTCAGCACCTCCGCTCGCGCTACTTGGGGCGAGTTCGCCAGGGCCTTGGCGACGCGCTCCAGCCGCGTCGCAACTTGCGCGGGGTCGTCATTGGGCGTTCTTGGCACGATGGCCAGCAGGGAAAACTGTTCATTGCCCTGCAGTTGCATTTCCCGCAAATCCTGGATTTCCGGCCAGTTCGCCGGAAACAGACTCAGGACATCGCCCTGCCATTGCAGCGTGCCCACCGCCCAGACTGCCAGCCCGCACCCCGCCACCAGTCCGCCCCACCGGAGAATCGTTCGAACAAGAGCGTGTTGCATAAACCGGCGAATGGGCTGGTTTACAATTTTTGGCTGTTTAGCCACTTTTGCAACTCGCCAAGACTGCTCAACGCCTTCCGCGCCGCTTGCGGATCACGCAACGGCGTCTGGTACCGCCGCTCCACCGCCACCGCCAGTTGCAGCGCATCAATCGAATCCAGGCCCAGTCCTTCCGGGCCGAAAAGCGGTTGCTCAGCGGTGATGCTCGCCGGTTCCACCCGCAGCAGGCAGTTTTCCAGCAGCAGGGCGCGTAACTCGTCGAGGCTGGCAATCGTTTCAGGCATCCCCGGAAGGGAATCGTTCGCCCGCCGGGCGGCAACTCTATTTGCCTTCGGGCTCCCACGCCAGGGCGCCGACTTGATGGCTCGCCCCGAGCAAGGGCAGGATGACCGGTCCCCTCCGCGTTTCCGAATCCGTCAATATCCGGCCTAAACTCCAGCCGGCCGACGCCGCATGGGCTTCCCCGAGGTAGGCACGTTCCTTGGATAAATACCGGCGACGCTGCGGCTTTGCCCGCCATGCCCGTCTGGCCGGTCCGGGCGATGGACGAAATCCATCCCAGACACTCCATGCGGATGAAAACTCCTCCAGCACCCGCGCCAATGCCTCCGGCGCCTCCTTTCCTCGGCCCCAGGGAACACCGGCGTGCAAATGCATGGTACCGCTTCCTCTCTGTCCATCCGTTGCTTTCAGCGCAAACGCCACCGCCCCTTCCGCCGGCATCACCGGCTGGCTTCCCTGCGCCCAACCCATCCGCAACGCCACCTCCACCACCGCGGGATCGAGTTCTTCACTTGCGGCCACCACCGCGACATCCACCGCCCCCGTCTCCAGCCACAACCCGGCTGTCATCCACGCCTGGGCCAGTGCGCTCGCATCACCGACCCATGCCCGGTTCGTTCCCTCGCGCCCCAACGCCGCCATCACATGGCTCAGGGGCGCGTTAAATACGGTCTCGGGAAACCATCCCGGATTCGCACCCGTCTTTTTCAACTCCTCGTAAAATCGCCGCGTGTGCGAAAGCACGCCGTTGCTGAAGGCCACCGACAAACCCACCGTTGCGCCGTCCGGCACCTGGGCTTCCGCCAACGCCTGCTCCACGGCTTCCGCTAAAAAATAAGTCAGCGGCCCGGCCCGCCTTAATCGCGGATGCGTCCGCCACTTTTCCCAAAATGCCAGTTCCGCCGGTACGGTCATTACGCCGATTTTCCGTTGGTCCGAACTCAGCCCCGCCCTGAGCTCCATCGTGGGCGCGCTGCCATCCGTCAGGCACTTCAGCCCCAAGCCCGCCGGGCTTACGGCTCCCATTCCCGCAATGTTGCAGTGAAAATTCATGCTCAGGAATCGACAAAAACCAACACGGCATTTGCGCCTCCAAATCCCGCATTCGTGGAAACATATGCTCTTCCCTGCACCGCACGTTGCCGGGAAAGCTCCAGGCTGTTTGCCATTTCCGGCAAGGGATCGGCCACGGCGATCGCCGGAATTGGCCGATGTTGCCGCATGGATTCAACCGTCAACACCGCTTCAATCACTCCGGCCGCCCCCAGCGTGTGCCCCAGGTTCGATTTTACCGAACTGATGGCCACGCTTCCCAGTTTCGTCCCAAAAACCTTTTGATACGCCGCCGCCTCCGCCCCGTCATTGGCCGGTGTCGCCGTGCCGTGCGCATTAAGATAGGCGACTTCCTCCGGCCCCACCCCGGCCTGCCGCAGCGCTCCAGTCAACGCCGCGGCTAGCACTTTTCCTTCCGGGTGGGGATGCGTTACATGATGCAAATCCGTGCCGTGTCCATACCCCGCGATTTTTCCCAACGGCTCAGCCCCACGCTCCCGCACGCTTTGGTCGCTTTCGAGCACCATAAACGCCGCCCCCTCCCCGAGCCATAAACCGTCGCGCGACACCGCAAAAGGCCGGCACGTGCTTCCGCTCAGCGCGCGCAGGCAGGAAAACCCTTGAAATATCAGCTCGTTCAATGTCTCCGCTCCACCCACGGCGATTCGCTCCGTCCGCCCGCTCGCAATCAGATCCGCCGCCGTTCCCACCACATCCGCCCCGCTCGCACAGGCGTTGCTGAGTGTCACCGCCGGCCCATGCAACCCAAAGGCTTCCTGCAACGCATGCGGCAAATACTGCGCCTGGTAACGCACCGCCGCGGCCACTGCGCCGCCCTTGGCGCCTGCTCGCGACAACGCGATGAACTTTTCCCCAAACTCCATGCCCGCGCCCGTCGTGCTGCACCAGAACGCCAGCGAACGATCGAGCGACTGCCGTCCACTTCGCAGCAATCCGGCCTGTTGCAGCGCCTGTTCCAGCGCCACCGCCGCCAAATCCGCCACTCTGGGCTGTCGACTGCGCCTGCCGAACCCCGCCAAGTTCGTTTCGCTGACTTGCGCGG
>Ga0182024_10019086_pt1 | contig 12679 bp, 9 predicted proteins | sample P32metaG_FD_120480 | JGI IMG/M metagenome (GOLD analysis project Ga0182024, IMG submission 120480) | Permafrost microbial communities from Stordalen Mire, Sweden - P3-2 metaG (Illumina Assembly) | ecosystem: Environmental > Terrestrial > Soil > Wetlands > Permafrost | place: Sweden: Stordalen... | reverse complement strand
CTCGGGCGACGTCCGATTGAGGGCAAACCGGTAGCGAGCATTAGCACAGCACCGAGCCCGAAGCAGGCAGTTGATGTGGCTGAATTAGCCATCGCCAGAACTGCTATCCCGAAGGCGAGCAAGGCACCCTGAGCTAGCAAGTGCCGACGACGGTTCGGACTCTTTTTGGCGCGCAGGACTGCGCGGATGCTCCAGAGCGTCCCCAGCAAAAGAACAAACGTGATAAGGCCGAGGGTGTTTTTATTGGTCGTCACACCAGTAACCATTGCGTTTCCGTCGGGGTCGTATCCACGACCCAGATCTGAATACCGAATTAATAGTATCGAAGCGGGCAACAGGATGAAACCTGCCCGTGAGAAGAGCCGCCGCAGCGCCGCTGTTGGTTCGGCCTCAGTGGCAATGAGAAGCACCATCACCAAATCGCCTGCGTCCTTTGTCCAACGCTTAAAAGCTACATCAGGATAAGGCGACCAAACAACACTTAAAAGGCAATAGGCGAAGTAGATAAGGACAGGCCAGCTGGCTTTGAGGCAAGCAACCGTACGATTTCGGCGGCCGACTAGAACGACAATTCCGGCGATCAGCAGAACGGCGAAAACACTGGCATCAACCGGACTACCTTCCATGGCTTGGCTGGCCGACTGTGCCGTTGCCGAACTGATGCCCAGCCACAAGGAAACGGGCCTTGATCCAATGATCCAGACCCAGGTGACCGGTAACCAAAGCGCTCTGGACGTTTTTAGGGACCTGTCGCGATCAAGATAGAAAAGCCCAGCAATTCCAAGAGCACAGACAATGAGGGCGAGCAAGAAACTCATGTGCGCTCTTCCCGCGGTGTCTTCGCTCTAGCCAGAAGTGTCATTAGGCGTCCAAGAAAAGCCGATGAAGCAGCTCCAGCGACAGGAGTCGATGAATTTCGGTAGTGTAGTTGCGGTTGCCCTTCAGATGGCCGCGGACGATGGCTTCGACGCCATTGCGTTCCAGATATGGACGCGACAACGTGCGGGAATCGAGTAGCATCTCTCGGACGTAACCGGCCAGAAAATCGCGGTACCATGTCCGGTAATGGTACAACTTGTGTCTCCCGAGGAATAGACGTTCCAGACGTAAGGGCGAGAACAAGTGATCGAGCCGGGCTAGCCATTGCGGCATTCCATAGTCATATGCATACTCGGCCTTGAAGGTGAACTGCTGGAAATTCTGCGAGGCCCACGCCCGCAGGGGTCCTGAGTCTCCCCCGAAACCGCGATCGGTCCGAATGCGTTGGAGAGCTGTGCTCCCGTCACCAATCAAGCGTACGCGAAGATCATTGTTCGCGGTTACCGATTGTGGCGCGCGAAAAACAGTCCGGACAAAATCATTGTCCAGAAATGGTGTTCGCACCGCCAGCTGCGTCTGTTCCAGCGACAAAATCCCATAATGATGCCAAGGGGCCTGTCGAAACGCAGAAAAAGACGTCGGATGCCCCTTAATTATTCCTGCATAAGTCTCGCGTGCTGCAGCGACATGACTGAGAAAGGTTGAATTAAATGGCCCCGGGATCGGATCCACCGGTTTGAATGACCGAATCTGCGGCCGGAGAATCTCATCGCCGTAAAGTCCCGTCATTCTTACTGGAGCGACCTCGCGCGCTTTCTCGCTGAGGTATAAATCGGGGGCACGGGTCACGTCAACGCAAGCATCAGTCAGATACATGCTGCGTTCAGCGTAGTAGGGAAACCGCGCAAAGAACTCGTCTCCCAAGGGAATAACTTGATGGGGTTGCTGGCATTGCTCGGCAACTTGGCGCGCCACCACCACATCGCGACACTCTCGATGCGCTTCCCCATACGTATAACAAGGCAGCGATCCAGGAGGAAACCTTTGCCAAGCCATTACCATGCGGGTATCGAGACCGCCAGTCAGCGACATCCCGATGCGTTCTGGCCCGTTCAGGTACCGGGGAAGGTTTCGGGAGAAAGCTTCTCGGATTTTCTGATGATAGGATTCGGGATCTAAAGCATCTTGCTGCTCCCACTCGGCCGGCTCAAAGTATTTTCCTTTTGTCGCGAGCGATCCTCCGCGAAAAGTCCAAGCTGACCCGGGAGGAAGAACGTGAATCCCATCGAAAAGGCTTCGATTCTCTAACACACATCCGCAAGCAACAAATTCCCCTAAACTACGCGGATTGAGCCTGCGAAGTTCGGAACGAACCCCTAAGATTGCCTTAGCTTCCACCGCAAAGTAGAACGCCTCTTTCGACTCGTGATAATAGAGTCGGTGCATCCCATAGCGATCATTAAAGAGCATCGCTGTGCCGCGGATGCTGTCCGAGAGAAGCCCTTGAAATCGTCCATTCAAGGACTTGGGGAAGGAGGAATCATCCTCATAAAGATGGGCTAGATACGAAGACCCCTCGACAAAATCATGGCCTCGCTCTTTGAGAAGTTGAACGGTACCCGGTTCCGGATAGTCCTCGCCAGAAAAGACGAGGACTACATCTCCCCTTTCGTTTTGGACAGGCATTTCGTCACTGAACGAATTTTCTCTGGCGGTCCATCCGACGTAAAGCCCAGACTTCTCATTAATCCAAGTTCCCTTTGCGTAGAAGGACTCGTGCCGAAGCGTCCCAAGCATCTGCAGCAGCTGCGGTTCGGCCCAATCGCGGGGCTTATTGGTTATGAGACCAAAAATTCCAGGCATTCGACCGGCGTTTCCTAAGAAGCGTGGGTTACGGCGCGGAACTTGCGTTCGTACCACGCCTTCCTGAATTCACGCAACTTGGCAGTCATGAACTCGGGAAGATGGTCAACAAATCGCTGGTGCAGGCCGAAGCGGAAGGCTATCGAACCGATGCGAGTCAAAGGGATGTAGTAGCGAGGTAGATCAACACGCTGGAAGCCGTTGCGTTCTTTAAAGTCGCTGAGGCTACTTTGCTGCTTTTTTCCATAAGCAAAGTTCGAGTATACGAGGTAACGTATCCCGCGATCGGCACAGCAGCGGACGGCTTGTGCGAGCAACGCATTTGTGGGAGCCCTGTCTTTGTGCTGGATCATCGAGGCTATGTGCATCAGGCCCGCCTGGGTCCGCGTTTCGTCGAAAGTTAACTTAATGAAACCTATGAGCTCCCCCTCGAGAAAGGCACCGATGAAAATGCTGCAGTCTAGGAAAGTCGCCGCATGTTCGCGCACGGCTTCAAGATCCTTCCCATAGTGTTGGAACGGAACTCCCTGACGCATCGGACTCTCGTTGTAGACCTTCCAGATTCCCTGAACAAGGGCGTCGTCGAAAGTTACCTCTCGGACCTCTACCGCTTTCTTTTCCGCCTTTCTGACCATATTCCGTGTCTTGGAATCAATCTGCTTAGTCCACCAATTTTCGAAAGTGGATACGTGCAGCACAGCAAAATTGTCCATCTCCATGGGATAGGAGTATTTCGGCGACGTTTCCGGCAGTCGCTGAAGAAAGGTGAAGAGGTCGACTCGAACTCCGCATTTACGCAAACCGTCGAGTATGGGCTCAGGATCGTCCAGAAATCGCCATTTCTCGCCATCAATACGGGCAATCCGGAGGAGGCGACCCTGAATATACATATCCCTACCGCAAAGTTTAATTAATGAACGCATAGAGGAACAGACAATCCCTTTCACGCAGCACGCGAACGCGACTGCGGCTCTGGCTGCATCCCGAACCCTTCCGTCAAAAGACGAAGATCGGATGGCTTCAGGTTATTTTCGGGAAGTGGTTCCAGGAGCTTTGAAATCGGCCCACAGCGTCCTGGAAGTTGCATGATTACCGCCGAGTCGATCCTTAGGAGCGTCTCGGCCGAAAGACAATTACTGTCGGCCCTGACTCCCCATATTGACACTTCTCAACAATGTCGAACTCGGTCTCCATAACGGCTATTGTTGCAATTAGCCTGCGTTTATGATCACCCTTGCCATCCGAAGTATTCATTCTCACGACGAAGACCCCACCTTCGCTCAAATACTTCGCGTAGTGGTCTAACGTTTCCTTCACTTTGCCCAATGGAACGTGATACATGGATTCACGGAAGAGAATGATGTCGAATTGTTGCGTCGGCACATAGCTGACAAAATCCCCGCAGACAAAACGATTTTTGTCGCTTCGGCCGTTTTCCGCAGTCCTTGTTGTCGCCTTGCGAAGCGCAGCCTCCGAGATATCGACTCCGACATATTGCTTGTATGCGGTCGCAGTCAATTCGTTCGCTGTATTGCCCGGGCCGCATCCGAGATCTAAGATGCTTCCGTTCCTGAGGTGCTTTTCCAAGTGAGGATACACACAATCGCCGGCTGTGTTATCGATAAAGTCCCAATGGCTTCCAGAGAATTCCTGATCCCAAAGCCGCATTTTGATCTTTGAAGGGCCGTACCGCTTGAGAAGCCCCCGCACGACAGTTACAGTTCGTTGCATGTCTTCATCTCCGTTTTTTGTTTACCTTACGAGAGTTTGATCTGCCGGTTCTCCTTCGCAGTGCTGATTGTCTTACTTTTGGAAGGTTTCAGTGTCTCGCGACAAATTTCCATAATCTGCGCATCTGTTCTTTTCTTCTAAATTTGACGAAGTCTTCGGGCACCTGTTTCTCTCTTTGACTTAACATCGCCCAGACGAAACCTGCCATGCGAAGGCTGCCACCGAGCAAAAGTGGTGGTCGTGTCGTCTGATAGATGGACCGAGCAAACTCCCACACCGGATGGCTGCCGAGCAGATAATCAGATCGCCCCACTTTGAATGGGGTCATCCACGCGGTTGCGGTGGCTGTGCCCATCTGGCGATGATGAACGTATGGCTTCTCAGGAAACGTCCTGGTTTGCCAACCTTTCATCCGAGCAGTGGTCACAGCGACCAGGTCGATACCCCCGATCTTTCTCGGAACGTATCCCCCTATCTCTTCGAAGCACTGGCGCCTGAATAGCTGGCACTGACCAGAAACGTGTTCAATGCTGGTGAAGCGGTAATCGTACTGAAACGAACCTTCCCTAAACGGAGTTCCCGCGACACCAAGCTGCGGGTTCTCCGCGAACTTTTTTAATAGAAAATCGAAATACTCTTTACCGAACGACACATCACCGTCTAGGTTCCCAATCACTTCGTACGGCAAATCGGCCACTCTTGCGTAGCCTGCGTTGAACGCCTGAACTTTGCCGGCGAAATTTCGCTCGTGGCGCTCGGGCATTCGCACCAACTGTATCCACTGGTGGCTCGATGAGTACTTCTTAACGAGGTCGTCTGTGCCATCGGTTGAGCCGTCGCTAACTATAACCCACCTGAGAGGCTGGACCGTTTGCGACACTACGGACTCAAGAGTGAGTTCAATGAACTTGGCCTCGTTTCGCGCTGGCGTAATCAGAACGTAAGGAGGAAGTGTCATACTGTGACAAAACCTTTTAAATCTCGAGTTCGCGGCTGTTCCGCTTGAACGTCCGATTTCTGGATGAGGTCGGACAGCGCCAGAAGCATCCAGGCTTGAGACCATCTCATATATGAGGTCTGGACGGTTCCAAAGCGCAGAACCCGATAGTAAAAGAATCCCCGATCGTCCCACATATGGCTCATCGCCCACTGGAATACCGAATTCGCCAAACGGATGTTATCTGGATTGAGATCTTTGAACGCAAGCAGTGTAATGATGCTTTGTGCCACACAATGAATGTCTAGAGGATAAGTACGGTTGTGAAAGTATCGGGGAGCACCGTCGTCGCGGAAAAACCGGTCTCGATAGAACTCGAAACCCCGAAGAATGGACAGATCGAACTCAGTCGTGCCGGTATCGCGGGAAATCGACTGTAACCCACACAAGTTGTATCCAGTGTGAAAATTGTCAATCCATTGTTGGGACGGCGCCTCGCCATATGCCCATGAACCATCGGATTGCTGCTTCGAGGCCGAGTAACGCGCGGCTCGAAGCGCAGGCCCAAGAAATCTCTCATCTCCCGTGTGCTTGTACACTCGGCAGAAAAGTGCGGCGCCCAGGAAATTAGCGTTGTGAACCTGATTCCGAACTGACGGCAGAGGATAGCTGAAGCCTGCAACTGCGCTGCCATCGGTCCAGAAGAGTTCCTTCAGGATGTACTCAGCCGCACTAACCGCCATCTCCAAGTGTTCCGATCCCCCACGCTCCTCATAAAGGTCAAGAAGCGCCCCGGCGACGAACGTTGTACACACCAGATTTGGCGTCCCGCGGGGGACGACGACGGTGCGTGTCTGCCAGGGAAAACTGTAGCCCCAACACCAGTAAGCAGTGCCCGTCGACCGAAGAGTCACAAGTACTTGCGTCAGCGAACCGACAAGATCTCTTTTTTCGCCCGCACACAGTTCGGGAGCCTTCAACAAGGCCGACAAAAACAGCGCGATTCCTTTGGGGTTTTGGGTTTTCGGAATCTGCAACACACGACGAATGTTAAGCGGACTTCTCTTCAGAATCTGTGTTAGGAGGAGTCGCGGGACCCTCGACTGAAGAACCGGCAGAGACATGAAGAGCTTACTATTCAGAGCATCGTAAGGGTCGTAGCCAGCCCAGTCGTTCGCACGACAATACGCGAACAATTTTCGTGCGGCGGTCTTGACATCCTTCGAAGTATCCCGATCGTGTATTGATTGCGGCATGCGTCTGAGTCTCGCCTTAAAACTTTATACGGACTAAGCGGTTGTTGCGGCGGAGCGTGATCGTTTTGCAGTGCGGCGTACCGGGTCCGTCATCTTCTCCATCAGAGCCAAATAGCGCTGTTTCATTACTTCCCAGCGTATCGGCGTGTACTCTTCCCGGGCCCTAGATGCAAGCCCGACACGCAGATCACGGTCGCGATAAAGGCGTACGATCTGCTGTGCGAATTCTGCTGGGTTATTGGGCTCGAAATAAGCTACCGCATTCTCGCTGAAGTAATGTTCTATCGCCTTAAGACGAGAGATCACGATCGGCTTACCCATGATGATGAATTCCGACAGCTTGTTGGGACAAGCGAATTCGAGCAGTATGTCGCGGCGCATCGGAAGAACGCCAACGTCACAGCGGTTTAGCCACGTTGGAATGTCCGCTGGCGGAACGTATCCGCAGAAACGCACTTTCGAGGATAATCCGCGCTGTTCTACCAGTTTTTCCAAGTCTGGATCTGGGTCGCGTGAAATTATCCAGAATTCCGCTCCCGGCATCTGTTCTTGCGCCAAATGGAAGCCTTCGATGGCAGTGGCGAGGCCGTAAATACCTGTAATGGTTCCGTGGTACATCATCACGAAACTTGCGGAAGACGCCGTCGCATTCAAGGCAGCAGACGATTCTGAATTCGAAGAGAAAAATTGCTCGTCGACCGAATTCATAATTACGGTGGACTTCGACAGTGGCAGTCCGCGATCCATCAAGAGATTCTGAATCGGTTCATTCACTGTGATGACATGATCGGCGAAGTTGAAGCTGATCTTTTCGAGCAATTCCATGAGTCGGATCGTCCATGAGGCCTCGGTAGTTCCATACTTTGACATGTAAAACTCAGGTGTGATTTCGTGCATGTCCAAAACTACCGTGGCTCCCATCCACTTCGCAAAGATCGCGGCGAATACCAGGAAATCGGGCAGGGTGTTGACGTCGACGACTGCGTATCTTCGCCGAATCATTTGCACAGTCACGCGCACCATCGCCCACAAGAAGAACGCCACATATTCGTAAGCGTACCGAACCAATGAACCGCGTCTTTTCCCCAGGCTAATCGTGCGAACTTTGACTCCTTCCAGAGTGTACGCGGTTTCGGAATTGCGACCCCGGAGAGCCAAAACGTCGACGGAATATCCCGCTCCGACGAGGGCCTCCCCCTTTCGCCTGACCCGCATATCGTTGTCGTAGGAACTTTGCGTCACTATGCAAACAGATTTCATCTTGGGGACCCACTCGTCGTTTTCTGGTTACTGCTCACCATCATCAGTTCGCCACCCCAACGCTACTTCGAATTTCCGACGCCACAAAATCCCCGAGGCGCAACTTACTTATTCGCAGATCATTCCTTCCGTCCCAGCATGTATCAATAAACTCAGGCAACGTGAGAGATGAACTAGCCGACTCTTGCTCAACCTGACGCGGACGATGAACTCTAATATTCAACGGAGGCGAAATCTTTTCTCCAACATAACGGAGGCGAATTTCGGTTGTGCCATCCGTGGCTCCGATCGATTCAAAACGTACTTTGCGGCGTTTCTCGAACCAACCGACCACTTGTGCGCCTGAACCGAACCAGGGGCGCAGCAATCTCAGCTTTACGATTAGCTTGGCGTAAAAGTCACCCCAGAATCGCTCCGGCGCATGGCTTCTGTCATGCCAGAGGAGTGTGAGCACTCCTCCGAGCCTTCGCACGTTTCCAATTAGAGCGTCACAACGCCTTTCGGCTTCCGCTTCGGAGAGATTTAATTTCTGGGGATAAAACAGCGCACCATCTTGGATATGCATGGGAAGCTCGAGCAGCGTCCGCGCACTCAATGGGCGAAACACCTGACTCGTTCCTGAGCGATAACCAATGGTTTCATTATAACCGAAGGTGGAGTCGTAGGTATATCCCGCTTGTTCCAGTACGGAGGGCGTGTTCTCATCGCGTAGCAGCCAGTGGATCCGAGTGCCAGTCTGGGATTCTCCCGTAACTTCACTGATTCTCCTTAGCTCCTCTCGCCCTTTCTCGATGCTGTGCCACGCGTCGATTCCGTGGACACCGAGTTCATAACCTCGATTCAGCAAAATCGTCGTCCATTGGGATAAGTCGCTAACATCGTACGCGGTTGCGCGAAGAGACCCACGAGGCCCCGGCACCTTCTCTCCTGAACACTGCTTGAACGGAATCAGGAAGTAGGTCGCAGGCAGATTTTTTTCGACCTTCAGGTACCAATCAAAGGGCTCCCAGAAATCCTTCGCCCAGCCGGCATAGACGAATGGAAGCGATGCCACTGCGCGCCAGCTTGTTAGGAGTTGCGAGGCAGAAATCCTTCTGCGGAAGAACCTTAGGATAGCTCCGAACGTAGCCCGGTAGACAAATCCCCACATGGAGTGGTCGAATTTGTGGTTTCTTATCCCGACAAAATCGATGTCGTGCGTGAGGCAAACGGAGAAATCATATCCAGCCGGGGTTGCAGGAATCTCGAGGAAGGAAATCCCCGCTTCCAAGATCCAATCCCGAAGCATAGCGACGTGAACGTCGAGTGTGGGAACGTTAGCGTGCTCGCAAGGCTGACCAGCTGAAAGGAGACAGCGAACTTCTTCAAACAAGTCATATCCGAGCCGAATAATCCTCGATCCGGGCGCCTCAACCATAATGCCAGCGGCGCCGGATTTCGTGGTTACACACGGAGTTCCTCTACTACTGTCGGCAAATATTAGGAGATCCCCGTAAACGGGAAAACAAGTGTCCAGATGGCTTAAGGTTGCATTCTGCTCCCCTTTTCGAGCTGCCAGGTCCATCCCTGCATCCAGATTTGTTGAGGCGGCACTGGAGAGGATGAACAGCTTCGGCTTTATTTCCGGGACCTCGTTGGCGGAAGCTATAACTACGTCGTACGCTTGTCCAGAACGATAAAACTCCCAGGGCGTCTTGAAAAGTTCGAAGAACTCTTCCACCACGGCGGCTTGTTCGGCTTTGGCTAGGACTCCGATCAAAGAGGCTGCTCCGTTACTCGCGCGATCGAGCACCGGCAAGGATGGGAGCTTCCTTGCCGAGAAACTCGCAAACGCAATCGACGACGAAACGCGCCTGTGCGTCCGTCAGTTCCGGGTGAACCGGCAGCGCGAGGGTTTCGTTCGCAGCTCGCTCGCTGTGGCGAAAGTTGCTCTTGGTGTACCCAAGATAAGCAAAACACTCTTGCAGGTGCAGCGGTACCGGGTAGTATACTTCCGTTCCAATACCTTTCTGCTTCAAATAGGTCTGCAGTTCGTCGCGGCCGGAAACTTGAATGACATACTGGTTGAAGATGTGTCGGTCGGTCACCACGGCCGGAAGCCGAATCGGCAAACTAGCTTCTTCAAAGAGCCGATCGTACCGTTCGGCGTTGCGCTGGCGAGCGGCTGTCCAATCATCGAGGTGAGGCAGCTTCGCGCAGACAATTGCAGCCTGAATCGCATCAAGGCGGAAATTGCCTCCCACTAATTTGTGGTAGTACTTCGGCTTGGCCCCATGGCCGCGCAAGCAGCGCAGTTTTTCCGCTCGCTGAGCATCGTTGGTGACGACCATTCCTCCGTCTCCCGCGCCCCCGAGATTTTTCGATGGGAAGAATGAGAAGCACCCGTAGTGTCCGATGGAACCGGCCCGACGTCCTTTGTACTCCGCGCCGATTGCTTGAGCCGCGTCTTCGATCACCACGAGGCCATGTTCCTCCGCCAGCCGCATAATAGGGTCCATATCGGCCATCTGCCCGTAGAGGTGGACCGGAATGATTGCGCGAGTCCGAGGTGTAACCTTCGACGCAATCTCCGAGGGATCAATGTTGTAGGTCGTCGGATCGATATCGACAAAGACCGGAACGGCACCCAGACGAGCGATTGCGCCGGCGGTGGCAAAGAAGGAGTACGGGGTCGTAATGACTTCATCGCCGGTGCCGATGTTCTCGGCCATAAGGCATGCCAGCAGAGCATCGCTGCCGGATGAAACTCCGATTGCATGCGAGCAGGCTGAGTATGCAGCAATGGCTTGTTCACACTGCTCCACCTTTGGGCCTAAGATGAAGTGCTGGGACTCGAGCACTTCAGCAATTGCTCTGTCCACTTCCGCTTTGATGGTCGCGTATTGTGCTTTAAGATCGAGCAACGGAACATTCATACTTGGTCTCCTCTTTCAGCTGTCTGTAAGATTTAGTACCGACGCTCAATTCGGCTGGTAATTGAGCCTCTTCGTCAAGGTCGAGGCATCGAAGGACGCCAGGTTCGACTTCCTTATATCGATACCCGGTTTCCGGACACTCCATCAGCCCGTTCTCATCGGGCGCTCGGAGACGGTGCCCGTGCCGGCTCATCCATCCGGCTTGACGGGCCGGGTTTCCGACCACCAAGGCGAAGTCTGGAATGCTCTTAGTAACCACTGAGCCTGCTCCAACAAACGCATAGCGTCCAATGGTCACTCCACAAACAATCGTCGCATTCGCGCCGATGGTGCATCCGCGCTTCAAATGAGTAGTTTCGTACAGAGCGTGCCGGTTCACTTGCGAGCGTGGGTTGCTAACATTAGTCAGCACGCAGGACGGCCCCAGAAACACGTCATCTTCAACGATCGTCCCTGTGTAGATTGAGACGTTATTCTGAATCTTTACGTTGTTGCCTATCACAGTTCCACCGTCGATGTTCACATTCTGGCCGATGATGGATCGTTGGCCGATCCGTGCACCTTTCATCACGTGCGAAAAATGCCAGATCTTCGTGCGGGCACCTATCTCGGCACCCTCGTCAACGTATGCAGATTCGTGCACGAAATAGGGTAGTTCCCTTTTCGCAATCGTCAACTGGGAGGGTTCCAGAACAATCGGTCCATTCGACAAAGCCCGCTGGCAGGCGTCCAATACTCGCAGGACCTGAAGCCCTTCCACGCCATCACTGACCGGGGTAGTACGCGACTCGACACAATCGAGGAAATGCTGGCATTCTGCCCGCAGTGGCTCGCTGTCCTCGAGATCGACGACTTCGCCATTTGCCTTGACGGCCGTAGGCATGCGATTCCGCCACTCGACTTTGTGGGGATACAGCACAAGCTTATCCTCGGCGGTATCATCGAAGACTGCCATCTTTTCCGATCCGACCACTACCAGCTTTTGCTCTTTGACTGGATGCAGCCAGCTCACGAAAATATGAGCTTGAACGCCGCTGGGAAAATTGAAGTGACTCAACGTAACGTCAGATACGTTGTGATTGAGATATGCGCTGCCCTGGCACGACACGTGAGTTGGCATCTCATGGAGCAGTGACAGCATCACCGATATATCGTGGGGCGCGAAGCTCCACAGGATGTTTTCCTCTGTTCTGATCTTGCCAATGTTGAGTCGATTGGAGTACAGATAGTTGATCTTGCCAAGAGCCCCATCGTGAATGAGTTGCTGCAACTTGAGAATGGCGGGGTGATATCGGAGGATATGGCCAACCATCAGAATTCTGTTTTTCGCATCGGCCAAGCGCACCAGTTCTTCACCGTGTTTCACGTCGACGGCGAGGGGCTTCTCGACTAGAACGTCCTTTCCAGCTTCCAGCACTGCCTTAGCCATCTCGTAATGGGTCACCGCCGGCGTCGCCAGTGCGACCGCAGTAATCGAGGGATCAGAAAGTACCCCGTTGAACTGCCGATGAAATCTGACTTCCGGATATTGTTTCTTATATTTTTCTTCGACAGATTCCTCTGCATCGCAAAGGACATCCAAGGCCCCAAGGTCGTAGAAATTTCGCACCAGGTTCTTGCCCCAGTAACCAACCCCAACCACCGCAACTCTAGCTTTCGAATTCTTCCGAGGTATGCTTTCCATGATTGTTCTCCCCTAGACGCTTTCCGTTAGGATGCTCTGCGCGTTGAGCCCATCTTGTTGACGCGAAGGTTCGCCCAGCAAATCAACACATTTAGCGGCGGCAAATCCGTCTCCATAGAGCAACGGGCGCGAATCGCTGGGCACAAATGAATCTACAGTTTTGACAATTTTGTTGGTATCGGATCCGACCAGGATGTTCCAGCCGGCTTCCACG
>Ga0182024_10019085_pt1 | contig 12679 bp, 10 predicted proteins | sample P32metaG_FD_120480 | JGI IMG/M metagenome (GOLD analysis project Ga0182024, IMG submission 120480) | Permafrost microbial communities from Stordalen Mire, Sweden - P3-2 metaG (Illumina Assembly) | ecosystem: Environmental > Terrestrial > Soil > Wetlands > Permafrost | place: Sweden: Stordalen... | reverse complement strand
GCCGCCAACAAGAAATTTGTCGGCACATTCCGCGCCAAGTACAACCGTGACCCTGCGACTTTCGCTGCGCTCGGCTATGACGCGGTCAAGGCCATCGAAGGGGCGGTCCGCGGCGTCAACGGCGACATCGAGAACAAGGATGCGCTGCGCGCGTCCATGCGCAAGGCCAATTTCGATTCCGTGCGCGGCAAGTTCAAATTCAACAATAACCAATTCCCGATCCAAGACTTGTTCATGATGGAGGTGGCAAAGGACGCCAACGGCGGCCTGACCTCAAAGCTGAAGGAGGTCGTGATCAAGGACTGGCAAGACCCGCTGCATACGCAATGCCCGATGAAGTGGTGACAGCGAATACTTGGCGCGAGTCGCATTCCCGCAATGATTTCGAGTGGGGCCTAGTCAAAACCGCCAAAAAATTCATTTGGCACTGACAAGTCCGGAAATAGAGCCTTCTCGCTTCGGCACGGCATCGAGTAGAACGACAGCCAGCCGACACGGCTTGTCGCTGCGGTTCGCCCAGGCGTGATTGGTTCCGCGCTGGATGACCACGTCACCAGCTCGAAGCGTTACGGACTTTGATTCATCGACAGTCATTTCTATTTCGCCGGCAATGCAGATGACGTAATCGACCGTGTCCGTTCGATGCAGAGTCGCCTCATTGCCGGGATGGAACTCCATCATCGTGAAGCGGCTACCGCCTGGAGGTGGGGCCGAGCCAAGAATTCGGGCACCTTCATCTTCGTCTCCTAGAATTTTGGTGGGATTTGCGGCAGTCGACCACATCAGCGTCGAGGAGATTTTCTCGTTTGGGAATTTGTGATTGGTCGCGTAACCGTCGATCCATATAACCGCCTTCCCACTCGCATCGTGGCCGGTGACAACGCGCCGAAATTTTGGCGTAATCCGTTCTTTTTGATCCGCCATTAGACGCCTCCCCAGAGAACGAGACAGTCAATTCCGCGATTACGCATTTGTAGGCGCGTCGACCAACGATGATCTCGCTCAGCCATGGAAAGGCGGGGTGGTTCGAAACGATCACGCATGTTTCCACTCCGCTAAATTTCCGAAGTCCGTTCAGGTAATCGGTTCCGACCGTTCGCGCTGCATAGGTTCAGCCTTTCCCGTAGGAGGCTTTTTTGATTGCGATGTCGACTGCTGGGAGGGGAGCAAGCCCTCCACAGCGGCTTTGATCAAAAAGGCCGTGTACTGCGAATACGCGCGCGCTCCCGGAATGCCGCCGCCCGCAATATAGAGGCCTTCCTGGGCCGTTCGCGCATACATATTGCACAGTTCGCCGTCGTCCCCGATTCCCCAAATGGGGCCTACGCGTTCGGCAACTTCGTCGCCGAACATCATCCGGACTCCTTCTTGGAGAGGTTTGTATCCAGTCGCTAAAACAATGATATCTGCAGCCAGCGATGTGCCGTCCGAGAAGATGATCTTATTCTTTTCAAGCCGATCGATGTCGATGCCTGCTTTCAGTCCAATTTTCCCGGCGATGATGAGATCGGATGCGCCAACGTTCAAATAGTAGCCCGCTTGATGACGCAGCAATTTTAGAAAATAACCGGTATCATCTTCTCCATTATCGAGCAGAAATCCAACTCGCCTCAGGCCATCCAGTAGGTCCTTGTCCTCTTCCGCCATCTGCCGGCTAAGAGGTTTATGCAGACGTGCGAGAAGATCGTATGGTACTGACGCAGCCATAAGATCGGTGTCAGCGATCGGCCGGATCCCGTCATTCTGGCGATACAACTCATAGGGACGGACCGAACTCGGCTCCAAGCTGACTACGGTGATCGATGAGCGCTGCAACATCGTTACGTCGGCGCCCCGCGTGTGGAGATCTTGAGCGATGTCATGACCGCTTGTCCCAGCGCCGACGACGAGCACCGATTTGCCTTTCACGTTGAGGTCATCGATGCGTCCGCTCGAATGAACGATTGGGCCCCCGAAGGCATCCTGTCCCTCAAGTGTAGGCACGTTCGGCAGGCCACTGACGCCGATCGCCAGTGCGATGTGGCTTGATCGCATGTTCCTAATGCTGCCATCAGCCATGCGCAGCTGCGCGCTCCAGCGTTTTGCGGAATTTTCGTATTTGGCTCCCATAAAAGTTGTCTTCGTCCAAACGTTGACTTCCATACTTTCAGCATAAAACTCTAGCCAGTTTGCGAGCTTATCCTTGGGAATATAGACCGGCCAGGTGTCCGGAAATGCCATGTAGGCGAAATGGTTCATGCAAATTTCATTATGCAACGTCAGCGAGCGATAGCGGTTGCGCCATATGTCGCCGACTCGGTCGGTCTTTTCGACGACAAGCGTGCTGACGTTGAGCTGTCCCAGTCGCGCGGCTAGCATCAAACCCGACTGACCACCGCCGATGATGATGACGTCCGGATCTTTCCGGGTGAACTCGCGTGCTGAGTTTCTACGGTCAAGCCAATTTTCTAATTCGTTTGAGGTGGAGCGTAAATCTGCCCGTGGGCGTTTTCGTCCGGTGGCCTCGGGAAACGCCTTGAGAGCGCTCATGGCCGTGAGGACCGTGAAAGCCTTCAAGTTATTCGGAGCGTTGGGGCTTTCTACCAGCCTCACAAAGCCGCGACCTAGGGCCGTCTCGGTCTGGAATTTGAAGAAGAACTGCAACGTTACGCTGTAGTCTCCGAATGCCCCGATCTGGGGTTCGCCTTCGAGGCAGAAGTCATGCGCCCGATTGGCATCGAAGGTTTTGGTCAGCCACGCTTCGACGTCCTCGATGCCGTGAAGTGTCTTGAAAATCCAGCCGAAGGTCAGCAAATCGCGCCAATATCCGTCCGGGTGGATCATCAGCGCCGTGCGTGCGTAATCTCGATGCCGGAGCGTCTCGCTGAATTCGGCTAACCAAGCCCTAGCGATGCAGGACTGCTCCGCAGCCGGCGCATCCCTCCAATTTTTCAATTCATTCCTCCTCTTTCTGCGGTGACCAGGAAAGTCGCACCCTAACCCCGTTGCTTCAAGCCCTCGATGTGATGCAGCCGATCGATCGCGCGGTATTGCCGGCGGGCGAGATTCTCTACGAGGCTCATGACCAAGCTCTACCTACATCACCGACAGTCCAAAGTTTGTCGGTCATTCGCGCCCACCTACTGCCGCTTCGCGCCAGCGGTGTGATTTGCGTCCGACGCAAATTAGACCTGCCGATACCGGTCATGGGTTCTGCTTTCGCGCCCATTCGCGCATCGATATAGTGCCGCGTGCCCACATAAGAAGAAGCTGAAGGGGAGGGTTTTGATGATTCTGCCTGGACCCACACTGGTGCGCCGCGCCATCTTTGCGGCGCTCGTCGCGCCGGCCTCGATCGCGGCGTGCTTGTTGGCGGCGCGAGCCGAGGATTACCCAATCCGCTCGGTCAAGATTATCGTCCAAACCGCCGCGGGCAGTTCGCTCGACGCGATGGGTCGGCTGGTCGCTGAGCAATTATCGCAGCTCTGGGGCAAGGAGGTTCTCGTCGTCAATCAAGCCGGCGCCGGAGGTCTCAACGCCGCGCGAGCGACCGCGGACGCCGCAGCGGGCGGCTACACACTGTTCCTGGCCGGCGGCTCGGTTTTCGTAGCATTGCCTGTGCTGCATCGCGACTTGCCGTTCGACGTGAACGCTTTTGTGCCAATCGGCTTTGTTGCCGAGCAGCCCTATTCGATCCTGGTGTCGAGCAAGCTAGATGTTCATTCGCTTGCTGAGCTGATCGCGCTTTCCAAATCGCAGCCGAGCGGGCTGGATGCGGTTGCCGGCACGATCGGCGGCTTGCAGCATTTGACCGCCGAGCGTTTTCGCAAAGTGAGCGGTGCCAAGATCAACATGATCCACTATCCGGGCACGCAGGCGGCACTGGGCGATGTCATTAGCGGGCGTGTACCGGTCATGTTTCAGACGATCTTGCCGGTTGCCGGTGTTGTCGCGTCCGGCGACGTAAGAATGCTGGCCATCGCGGCGAATGCCCGGTTGCCGAATTATCCGGATATTCCGACGGTGTCGGAAACCGTGCCCGGATTTACTTCGTCCGGCTGGTCCATCCTAGTTGCGCCGCGCGGTACCCCTAGTACAGTCGTCGACAAGATCAATAAAGATCTGCAAACGGCGCTGGCTCGTCCGGAGGTGATCGCAAAATTCCAGGCTTTGGGGAACTATACGCGGCCGATGACGCCGCAGGACCTCGCCGCATTCGTCCACAACGAGCGCGAATTGTGGTTGCCCATTGTCCAGGAAGTAGGCCCGGCAGCCGAGTAGGGCGAACATTGATGATGAGCGGAGTCGATGGCGCATTGCCGCGCAGCACCCGAATGCGGAACCGTAACCGTTTCAAGCTCGGCTTGTTCGGTATGAATTGTTCCGGTTCGGTGCCGACAACCGCGCCAGAGCGCTGGCAGGCGAGATGGCCGGAGAACCGAGAGGCGGCACGGCTGGCCGATGCTGCTGGCATCGAATTCCTGCTGCCGGTTGCGCGCTGGCTTGGTTATGGTGGCTTGACTGATCGGCAAGGCACGAGCTTCGAAACCTTAGGCTGGGCTTCTGCGCTGCTCGCAGCAACCCAAGACATCGTCGTTTTTGCCACCATTCATGTGCCGCTGGTCAACCCGGTCTTTGCGGCCAAATCAGCGGTGACCGCCGACCACGTTGGTCGCGGACGTTTCGGGCTCAACGTGGTGTCAGGCTGGAACGTCGACGAATTTCAGATGTTCGGCGCGCAGCTTCTCGATCATGACGAACGGTACGCCTACACCGAGGAATGGATATCGATCGTCAAGCGCATATGGTCTGAAACGGAGCCCTTTGATTTCAGCGGCAAACACTTCCAGGTGAAACAAGTCGGAGGCAAGCCCAAGCCCTGGGGCGAGACGCGCCCATTGCTGATGAGTGCCGGCTCTTCGCCCGCCGGGCGGGCATTCGCGTCACGCCAGGTCGACTGCCTGTTCATGGTAATCAATGACGATACTAAGCTTGCCGCTGAGATTGCCGCCTTACGGTCGGGGACCCCTGGCCTCGGCGTTTTTGCCAGCGGCCATCTGATGTGTCGGGCGACCGTGAAGGAGACTAAGGACTATTATCAGTATCTCGTTCACGACAAGGGTGATTGGGAAGGGGCCGAGGCCATCATCCGAAAACGGCTCGCCGGCGACAGTCGTTCGCTGCCGCGAGAACAGCTCAAAGCCATGATGGAGCGCTTCATAAGCGGTGGCGGCACATTCCCGGTGATAGGCAGTTATGATGAGGTTGCGGCGACCTTCAAACGGCTTGCTGATGCTGGGCTCGATGGCATGGCGCTTGCGTCCGTGAACTACGTCCAGGAAATGCCAATCATTCGCGACGAGTTGCTGCCACGATTGGAGCGGCTGGGCTTGCGCGCAGCACTGCGTTGAAAGACGGGAAGGGCGCCAAGGTATAAGGGAAGTGATGACTCGCGCTACACGGATGGAGAGCGGAAACCGTTTCAAGCTCGGCTTGTTCGGCATGAACTGCTCGGGCTCGTTTGCCACAACGGCGCCCGAGCGCTGGCTAGCGGGCTGGTCAGAAAATCTCGAAGCTGCGCGACTCGCTGACGAAGCAGGCCTGGAATTCATCCTCCCCATTGCGCGCTGGATCGGCTACGGCGGCCAGACCGACCGCCAGGGCACCAGCTTTGAGACCCTGTCGTGGGCGTCGGCATTGCTCGCCTCAACCAACAACATCGTCGCATTCTCCACCATCCACATTCCGCTGGTTCACCCGGTGTTCGCCGCCAAGGCAATTGTGACCGCCGATCACGTCGGGGAAGGCCGTTTTGGCATCAACGTCGTCTCCGGATGGAATGTCGAAGAGTTTGCCATGTTCGGCATTGCGCTGCGGGAGCACGACGAGCGCTATGAATACTCGGCCGAGTGGGTTTCAATCCTCAAGAAGATTTATGCTGAGAACGAGCCATTTGACCATCTCGGCAAGTATTTTAACCTGCGGAACGTTGGGGGCAAACCGCGGCCGTGGGGGAATGGACGGCCGATACTGATGAGTGCGGGTTCATCGCCAGCCGGGCGTAGGTTCGCAGTCAATCACTGCGACTGTCTGTTCATGGTGATCACCGAGGACGCCAATATGGCCTCCGACGTGGCAAAGGTGCGCGCGGTTCCCGGCGCGGAAAAGATCGGAGTCTATGCGAGCGGACATCTGCTGTGCCGGCGGACACAGAAGGAGACCGAGGAGTATTATCACTATCTGGTACGCGAAAAAGGCGATTGGGAAGCTGCGGAACAGATCATCGCCAAGCGAGCTGCCGGTGGCACGCAATCGCTATCGCCGGATTTGATGCGTCGGATGAAGGAGCGCGTGATCAGCGGCGGGGCGACTTTCCCGGTAATTGGTAGTTATGATCAGGTTGCAGAAAAATTTCTGCAACTGGCCGAGGCCGGACTGAGCGGCATGGCATTGATCCTGGTGAATTACGTACAAGAAATGCCTGTGCTTCGTGATGAAGTGCTGCCGCGACTGGAGCGGTTGCAATTGCGTCAGGCGCTGAGCTGAGTGGAGATAGCAAGATGAATGCGCTGAGGGACAAGTACGCGATCGTCGGAACTGGCAAGAGTCGGCTCGGCCAGGTCGGAGCCAATTCGCTGAGCCTCCTTGAAGAGGCGATAAAGAATGCTCTGGACGAGGCCGGGCTGACCAGTAAAGAGGTCGACGGCCTCGTGGTGCGCGGTCCTGATGATGTCTACTCTCATCATCAGCTGATCGCCGCCCGGCTCGGCATCGACGTAGACTTCAGCACAAGTCTCGACAACGGCGGGGCGAGCCAAATCCTTTCTCTGATACTCGCGGTTATGGCCATAGAAGCGGGTCTCGCCAGCGTGGTGGTTTGCGGCTACGGGCGCGACAGTTGGACACGCACGCATCAAAAGGGAAAAGGAATTGCCGAAAACAGCCTGATTCCTGCCGCGCAGCGGCCGCGCGAGCACGGGCCGGAATTCGGTCATTTCGGTGCAGTGTCCCAGCACGCCTTCGGCGCACGACGCCATATGTTTGAATACGGCACGACGCGCGACGACTTCGCGGCGATCGCTATGGCTTTCCGCGAGCATGCGCTGCGCAATCCTGACGCCATGATGAAAAAGTCACTTTCACTCGAGGATTATCAGCGTGCACGCCTGATCGTCGATCCATTCGGACTATTCGACTGCAGCCTGAACAGTGACGGTGCGGGTGCGGTTGTGGTCACATCGACGGAGCGCGCTAAGTCGCTGCGGCAGCGCCCGGTCCTAATCAAAGGCTTTGCGACTCACAACAACACCAAGGGCTGGATTTTGGGGGACCACATGCTTTCGACCGGCGCGGTCGAAAGCGGTGCACGGGCTTTCCGCATGGCCGGGCTCGGGCCCAAGGATGTTGATACAGCACAGATCTATGACTGCTTCACCTATATGGTCCTCACCCAGCTCGAGGACTACGGATTCTGCAAGAAGGGGGAGGGTGGCGCCTTTGCCCGTTCCGGCGCGCTGCGACTTGACGGAGTGCTGCCCTGTAACACTTCAGGAGGTCAACTTTCTGAAGCTCACGTCGAAGGCATGCTGCAGATTGTTGAAGGAGCTCGACAGTTGCAGGGCGTCTACGAACCAGACCGGCAAGTGCCCAATGCGGAAATTGCATTGATTAGCGGTCACGGCGGCAATCAGGTCTGCCATTCGACGCTGATCCTAGGGAAGGCCTGACATCATGCCTGAGTACAACAAACCGATACCCGTCCCGTCCGCAGAATCGCAGGCGTATTGGGATGGCTTGCGTGACCGGAAGCTGCTGATGCCGCGCTGCGAAGCCTGCGGGAAGTACTGGTTTCCTCCGTCGCTCTTGTGTCCCCATTGCAATGCGACGAAGTGGACCTGGACTTCTACCAGCGGCCGCGGTCGAATTTTCAGCTACGTCGTATACCATCGGGTATATCATCCGGGATTCGCCGACGAGGTGCCCTACGCAGTCGCTGTGATCGAGCTCGATGAAGGGCCGCGAATGGTCAGCAACGTGATAGGCATCGCCCCCGATAAGCTTGCCTGCGACTTGCGGGTGGAAGTTGTCTACCAACCGATCACCGACACGATAACACTTCCAAAATTCAAGCGGGCCGCAGTCTGATCGCGCATTGCGTGAGCAGCGTCGAAATATTGCTGTCGCGAAGCCAAGGAAGGACTATCCGCTATGAACGTTGGCGCTCTTGACGGCATTAAGATCTTTGAATTCGCAAGTTATGTCAGTGGACCTTTTGCTGGCATGCTGCTCGCGGATTTGGGTGCGGAGGTAGTCAAGATCGAGTCACCAAATGGCGGCGATGCGTTCCGTAACTGGGGCAAGCAGGACTACAACGGTACGTTTGGTTCCATGAACCGCAACAAGATGAGCGTTACGCTCGATCTGAAGACCGAGGTTGGACGGACCGCCGCCCGAAGGTTAGCATTGAGTGCCGACGTCATTATCGAGAATTTCCGTCCCGGAACGATGGAACGACTGGGACTCGGCTACGAAGCACTGGCCGCAGTCAATCCCCGATTGATCTATTGCTCGATCACCGGGTTCGGATCACAAGGTCCCTACAGCAACCGTCCTGGTTACGACACGGTCGGTCAGGCGGTGTCTGGATTGTTGTCGGTATTGACCGACCGCGCCGCGCCGCAGACCATGGGTGTGTCGCTATCCGATCATCTGGCCGGTACGTTTGCCGCCTATGGCGTGCTGGCCGCGCTCATGGCCCGCACCACGACGGGGCTCGGGCAAAAAGTCGAAACGTCGCTGCTGCAAGCCTCGTTGGCCTTCCTGGGCGAGAATGCTGCGCATTTTTTCGAGGATGGAAAGGTGCCCTCACGGGCCACGCGGTGCCAGCGGGCGCAAGTCTTCGCCTTCATTGCCGGCGATGGTCTGCCGTTCATCGTGCATTTGTCGTCGCCGGAAAAATTCTGGCTTGGCCTGCTTGCGGCAACCGACCGTCAGATCCTCGCAGACGATGCGCGCTTCCACAACCGGGATGTCAGGGTCAAGAATTACGACGCGCTACGCGACGAACTTGCTTCAGTGTTCCAATCGCGCCCCCGCGCGCACTGGCTCCAGCTTTTGGGAGAGCAGGACGTGCCGTCGGGCCCTCTCAACACGCTGGAAGAAGTGATTGCAGACCCACAGTTCATCGCCCTCGATATGCGTAAGCACCTGCCGCATCGCACGCGAGGCACTGTCTCGGTCATTGGCAACCCAGTACGCTTTAGTGCCACGCCGCCGCGGATGGACAGCGCGGCGCCGGACTTGGGTGCCCACAACGAAATCTTTCTACGGGAGACGAAGTGACCCAGCACGCAGTTCGGCGCGCTGCCACGCCATCGCGGCGCGACCCAGCCATCCACCAAAAGCGGCTTTAAAGGCGAGAGGAGCGCCCATGGCGATCATCGCGACGATCCGACCCCTCTTGCTGGCTTTGATTGTGTCGGCCGGCGCGACCGTTGCCTTAGCTCAGGATGCATCCCCCAGCGATAATCCTGTGACTTATCGGGGCACCGACCGCGAGCAGCGCTTGGTTGATGGCGCCCGTAAGGAGGGGCAGGTCACGGTGTATTCCTCGATGATCGTCGATCAGGCGCTGCGTCCCCTGATCGACGCCTTCCAAACAAAATATCCTTTCATCAAGGCTCAATACGTGCGGGATGATCCGCCGCAACAGCTCCAGAAGATAATGGCCGAGTCGCGGGCGGGCCGCATGGTCGCCGATGTCTTGGAGAGCACCGGGTTGGAAGTGCCGATCCGGGCCGCCGATATCGATCAGCCGTTTTGGTCGCCGCAAATAGATGCCTACGATCCCGGATTGCTCGACCCTGACAATTTCTGGGCGCCGACGCGGACCAGCTATCTGGGAGCTTGCTACAACACCAATCTGGTCAAGCCTGGCGAGGCGCCGAAGAGTTTTGCCGACTATCTCGATCCAAAGTGGAAGGGTAAAATCGCCTGGTCCTCGACCGTCGCTGGGGCAATGCTGTTCATCACCGGCGTGCGCAATTTTATGGGAGAAGACAAGGCGTTCACCTATCTACAAAAACTCGCCCAGCAGGCCATCGTGTCAATTCCTTCAGCCAATCGCGTCGTCGTCGACCGCGTCATGGCCGGCGAATACTCGCTTTGTCTTGATGCATTTCTTCATCATCCGATCATCAGCGCCCGCAAAGGCGCACCGATAGCGCCCCTGCCGCTCGATCCGGTTCTTACCGTTGTGAGTTCGGTAATGCTGCCGAAGACGCCTCCGCATCCCTACGCGGCGATGCTGTTCATCGACTTTCTGCTGTCGCGTGAAGGCCAGCAAACCCTGCAGCGGGCGGACTATTTCCCGGCGCGGCTCGATGTCCCGGCATCGGCAGACCTTGACCAGATCGTGCCGCGCAAGATTGGATTGCACGAAAATTTCATCTCGCCGATCAAGATGGACGCAGACTTGCCGCGCTCGCGCGAGCTATACCTGCAACTGTTTGCCAGATGAAATGCGGTTTGCGTTTCACAAAACCCCGTCGCAAGTAACCTGACGTGCGGTCATGATTATTGCGCCAGGGCACCGGGTAACTCTCCCAATCGGGCGCTATTCGCCCACTGTTATTGCGTTGATCTTCGTCCTGGCTGCCGCGATCATTCCGCCGTTTTTGTTTCTCGGCTATTCTAGCCTGCATCTGATCGATGCGCGCGGCGGCTTTGGTGCGTTCACGCTCAGTAATTTCTCCTCTATCTTCACCGGACGTGCTTTGGGGGCGATGCTTGTCAATAGCGTCATCTATCCGCTGGGGTCGGCCGTTCTGGCACTCGTCCTCGGTGCCGCGCAGGCTTGGTTGGCGGAACGGACCGATGCGAGCTTGCGGCAGCTCCTGTACGGGACGGCAATCATTTCGCTCGGCATCCCCTATGTTCTCTACATTGTGGCGTGGCTGCTTTTCCTAGGTCGGGCCGGCCCGTTCAACGCGTTTTTGCAATGGGTATTGGGCGGCACCGGGCCCTATATCGATGTTTATTCGCTAGGCGGGATGATCTTTGTGGAAGGCACGCTTTGGTCGCCGTTCGCTTTCCTGTTATTGGCGCCGGTGTTGCGCAATTTCGATGCCGCCTTCGAGGAAGCGGCCAGCATGTGCGGCGCCGGCTTGTCCGCCACAATCAGGCGCGTCACCTTTGGAATGGTGCGGCCGGCGCTGCTGGCGCTTGGATTGTTGGTCTTTATAAAAGCATCGGAGGCGTTCGAGGTGCCCGCTCTGGTTGGTCTACCAGGCTCAACCCGGGTGATGACCAGCACGATCTATCAGCAATTGGCGTTGGCACAGCCGCCTGATGTCGGGCGGGCCTCGGCCTTCGGTGTGCTGCTGCTGGTTGTGATGTTTACACTTCTGAAATTCTATAACCGAGTGACGGTACAAACACATCGTTATCAGTCTGTCACGGGCAAAGGATTTCGCCCTAGGGTTTTTCGCCTTGGTCGTTGGCGGCACGCTGCCGGAGCGGTGGTGGTTGCCATCCCCTTTATTGTCGTCATCATTCCTCTGGCGACGATCGTCTGGGCAGCGTTTTTGCCGTACTATCAGCCTTTCAGCATTGCCGCCTTGCCTAAGCTTGGCGTCGGAAATTTCGTTGAAGTCTTGAACTCGCCGTCCTTTCGAGAGTCGATCCCCAACACGCTCGTGCTCGGGGCGTGTGCCGCAACCTTGGTAACGGTGCTTTCCGTCATCGCCGGCTGGTGCGTGGCGCGTCACGTCGAAGGCAGCCGTTTGCTGGATTCGCTGGCGACACTGCCACTTGTGTTTCCCGCGATTGTGCTCGGCCTCGCCTTCCTCGAAATTTTCGTCAATATTGGCGGTCCAGTCTACGGCAGCCTATCGTCCCTAATTGCGGTCTCCACTATAGCCTACCTGCCATACGGCCTGCGTTACGCGCAGCTGGGTGTCATTCAGATTCATCCCGAGCTCGAAGAGGCCGCCACGCTTGCTGGTGCGCGGCATGGTAAGGTCTTGGCGAGGGTGGTGCTACCGCTTTTGGTTCCAGCCATCATCTCGTGCTGGCTATTTGTATTCCTGATCGCGGTCCGTGCCGTATCGCTGCTGTTGCTGCTGGTTGGCCCACAGTCGCAGGTCGTCGCGGTCGCGCTGTTCGACTTCTGGAATAATGGGCAGATCGGCGAACTGGCTGCATTGGGATGCGTTTGGACAGCAATTATGACGGTTTTCAGCGTCAGCTTTTTGCTGCTGGCGCGCCGTTATCAACTTCCGCTTGGATGAGTTCGAATCCCACTAGAGAATTCGAACATGTATTGACTAAACGAACGAATTTGTAAGTTTTCTATGGACTTAGGACGAGAGAGAGTTGGTTTGCATTTACTCTCCCTCCGCCAGCGTCTTTCCCAAAACGCTCTCCGGCTCGGGGTTGGGCCCGACAGGAAGCGTATCATCCATCCCTGAGCACTGGCCGGCCAGGGTGTCACGCGGACTGTCCCTGTTCCACATCAGACCGGATATCAAGGCCGGACGACTTGTTCCGATGCAGGAAGCCTACAATCCCGGCGATGTCGAGGAGGTCAATGTCGTCTATGTGGGCCACGGCGGCCGTTTGCCAGCGCGAGTGCGGGCCTTGATCGATTTCTTAGCTAAGGAAGTCGATCTCGATGACACGCTGGAGCTGCTCGACGCCG
>Ga0182024_10019084_pt1 | contig 12679 bp, 14 predicted proteins | sample P32metaG_FD_120480 | JGI IMG/M metagenome (GOLD analysis project Ga0182024, IMG submission 120480) | Permafrost microbial communities from Stordalen Mire, Sweden - P3-2 metaG (Illumina Assembly) | ecosystem: Environmental > Terrestrial > Soil > Wetlands > Permafrost | place: Sweden: Stordalen... | reverse complement strand
TTTGGTCTGAATAATGAAATCAGTAAGAGCGGGGCTGTAAGCTGCCCCTCCGGCGCAAGGGCCACAGATGAGAGAAATCTGGGGAACGCTGCCGGAGAGCAATACATTGTTGTAAAACACGCTCGCATAACCGGCCAGGCTGTCAATTCCCTCCTGCACTCGTGCCCCGCCCGAATCGTTAATGAAGACGAAGGGGCTGCCGGTCTTTAGGGATAGTTGCATCATCTCGGTGATCTTGGCGCAGTGCGTCTCGCCCGCGGTGCCTCCGCAGACGGTGAAGTCCTGACTGGCCAGGTGAACTAACCGGCCGTCCACCATGGCGCAGCCGGTGACGACTCCATCCGCGGGCGTTTCTTTTTCCGCCATACCAAAGTAGGTAGCGCGGTGTTTGGCAAAGATGCCGATCTCCTGGAAGCTTCCCCGGTCGACCAGCTTTTCTACGCGCTCTCGCGCCGTGAGTTTGCCTGCCGCGTGCTGCTTTTCAATTCGTTGTTGGCCGCCGCCTTGCGCAATATCCGCGCGGCGCTGGCGCAGTTCGCCGATTTTGTGGTCCATCGCCGATTTCTTTCCCGCAAGGAGCTTCGGCTTGGGGAACGGCACGGCGTTCGCATTCAGAAGAGGCGCAAAGGTGATCGATCCGGAGGGAGGAAACGGATTCACTGCCATGGTACCTCCTAATTGGCAATTTGGGCCTTCCTGCCCTTGGAGCAAGTTGCAGGAGCCCCGTCCGGGCAAGTGACAACCGTTCCGCGCCAACCTTGCAAAGAGGAGACCGCCCGAGTGTGCGTGCATTGCGGGTGCAGAGTCAGTGACTCAAGTCACCGCGACATGTGACTGAGAGAACCAGGCAACTCCGGCGACGGTGACAGCAGTCACAGCGGGCCTGGCTGGGCGGGAGTAAACAATAACAGAGGAGTCTGAACCATGAACCTGGCTAAGCGCGTAAGGTCGAATGTCGATTACGGCAAGAAGCTTGTACGATCTGGTTTCGCAGGTGCGATTCACGGGCAAGAAGCATTCCTGGATGGAGATCCTCTCTCGCCATTTCTGCACGAAGCAGCCTGCCGGGCCTGGAAACAGGCCACTCTGGGCGCATGCATCGGTTTATTAAGCCGTTACTTGAACAGACGGCCCAAGCCCGCAACCCGGGTGCTCGCCTATGGGGCTCTTGGGGGTGCGATTGGATTTGGCGCAGGCCTCACCTTCAGAACGCACCGTTTAGCGGCGAGTATGGGGCACGGCGCCATCAATCGAGTTAACGCTGCCCGCGACGAGCACTGGTTGGAAAGACATCCGATAAACTACGCCTGAGCGACTCCGGCATGCACCGTTGGTGGAACTCCGCATACGGGGCAAGGTCGATGTCCGCGAACCTGCCGCTGAACTACGACGCCCAGGCGGATTACTACTACCTATAAGTAAGGCATTTCACTCACGGTTTCCTCCGTCTTGTTCTCCTCCTCCCAAATGTGGTGTAATGCAGTGCAGCAACACATTTGCTGCATTGCGGCAACAGAATAAATCTTGTGGCTGTGCACACGAGGTGTCGAAAATGGCGTTCACTCTTGAAGGTAAAACCGCATTGGTTACCGGTGCGGGCCGTGGCATCGGCCGCGCGATCGCGACAAAGTTGGCCAGCGCGGGCGCTGCCGTAATGGTCAACGATCTGGATGAAGCGGCCCTGAGTGAAACTGAGAGCATGCTGCGCTCCGCCGGGCATCTGGTGAAGCACATGGCGGGTGATCTTGTGGACCCGGCGTTTCCCGACACATTAATTAAGCGCACTCTCGAATCCTTTGGCGCCCTCGATATCATCGTTAACAATGCTGGGTACAGTTGGGACAACGTCATCCAGAAAACTACCGACGAACAATTCCACGCGATGCTGGAAATCCACGTCATGGTGCCGTTTCGCGTCTTGCGTGCGGCTTCCTGCTATATCCGCGAAACCGCCAAGAATGAGCTCGCTGCGGGAAGACGCGTGATGCGCAAGATCGTAAACATTACATCCATCGCAGGCACAGATGGTAATCCCGGACAGGCGGGGTATTCCTCGGGGAAGGCTGGAATCATTGGACTCACGAAAACTCTAGCAAAGGAATGGGGGCGCTATAACGTGAATGTAAATGCGGTCGGCTTTGGTCTTATTGAAACGCGACTAGCCCAGCCGCTAACGGGGGAGGATGCCCACGTGAAGATGCGCGGACATCGCATTCGCATTGGGGTGCAGCCTAGTATGTTGGAGGCCGTGAAAAGCGCTTGCCCACTCGGCCGGCTCGGCACGCCAGACGAAGCCGCGGGCGCGGTGCTGTTTTTCTGCTCTCCCCTTTCAGATTACGTGACTGGCGAAGTGCTGATCTGCGGCGGAGGTTTCCACTTTTAAGAAGCGGAGACGACCTCCGTGCAGCCCGACCGATTGGTGCGCTTTGGGACGCTACTGCGTGGGCACACTTCCAGCCCTAGGCTTGTGCAGCGCCGATCAGGCGAAGGTCAAGATGCCGTGGCTATGGGCTGGTTCGGAAGTGCCCATTGGTTCGTTCTCCGCCTCTTCGACTAAATAACGGACTTCCATCCAGTGCGCCATACTGTGCTCAAAGGAGGTATCGTAAGAGGTGACGTGCGGACTGGCGCCGGCATTGGATGCGTGAGCGAGAGCCATAACTTTTCTCCTTGCAGAGAATAGGTCGAATGTGCGCATCCTAACGCCAAAGACGTTCAATTGATGTGTATGTGGTCACACAAAACTGTGAGTTGAGTCACGCCACCCAGGTCGCGGCAGCACGTTTATGACCTTTTGCGTCCAGACTTGCGAGTTGGTGGAGACTTCTTGGCGTCTAGTCTGGAGACCAAAGATTCCAACTGTTCGATCCGCTCTCGCAACTTGCCAACTTCCGCCGGTTCGACTTTATGCGGCCGCACTGGGGGAGTTGGGTCAGCGTGAAAAGTTCCCGAAGACGCTTCGTCCGCAGTTCGCTGCGGCGGTGTCGGTGTCGATGCGCGCATGAAGTCGAAGGGAGTTAACGAAGGGGTCATCGCACGATAGGTGTTCTGGTACATATCGAAAACCGCCTTCATGTAGTTCAAAGCGCCTTCCTGGGTCACCTTGCCAGAAGCCGCAACCATTTGCCGCAAAACATCAATGGGAAACGCCGAGTCAGATCCTTTCGCATGCTCCGCAATGATCTGGGTCAGGACCAGACGAGTCAGATCCTCTCCGGTGGCGGCGTCCACAACTTCCACGTCGCAGCCTTCCCGCACCAGTTGAGCAACTTCGTCGAGGTTAATGTAACGGCTGTTAGTCGTGTCATAAAGGCGGCGGTTTTCGTATTTTTTGATGACGATTTTCTTGCGACCAGCATCCATTTTCACTTTTCCTCTTGACATCGTGCACCATGAGCGGATAATCTGTTTATGCTGTAATGCAGCATAACCCGCAGCATCATTCTCTTATCTAAAAGGAGCAGAATATGACTACCCCCCATAAGTTAACTCGAGAACCACATGAGAAAACCGATCCCATCGACACGCTCATCCCGGTATATGAAAAGAACGTAGAACGCCTGGCAGACCTGGAAAAGAAATCGCTGGAGGTTGCCGCCGAACAGAGCGCGGAGTGGATCAACGCTTGCAAGAAGGCCTTCCACGTTGAGCCGGATGCACCCGGGCTTTTCGTGTTCGATCTGTTCGGCCGGACGTTTGAACGCTTTGTGGAAGCCCAAGCGGGTTTCATCGACCTGGCGGTTGAGCAAAGCCATACCATGGCGGGCCTAGCCAAAGAACGGAGCGCCTATGCCACAAAGATGGCGGAGGGAGTGACCACCCTAGTACAGCAGACGGTTGAGCACTCTGTTGCGGCGCAAAAGAAAATGCTCGATCATGTTGCAGAACAGCAAAAGGCGGCCTACGGGGCCGCTAAGAAGCAGTTCCGGATATCTAACAGCCCTGCGACCGACGCATTCCAAACCGGCATGGATACGATGTTTGAAACGCAGAAAGCAGTGTTGGACATCGCTTCGAAGCCGTTGAAGCGTTCGGCCGCGGCGTAGCGGAGTTATACTGCGACGTGGGACAGGGACCGGCTTTCCAGCCGGTTTCCTGACAGGAGCTCTTGAGAGGAGTTCCGCTGCGGGCTATTTTCCCGCGCATGCTATGCAGGGAAGGAGACTACAAATGGCCGAATCCAAGCAAGCGACCGATGGCGACGGATTTGATCCGGTGGCGGCTTTTCGTGATGTACGCGACAGTTACCTCGACGCCTGGGCTAAGACCATGGTCGAAGCGGTAAACTCGGAGGCCTACGCTAAGGCCAGTGGAACGGCACTTGACACCTATCTCTCAGCCTCCGCTCCGTTTCGTGAAGCGGCCGAGAAGGCGATGCTACAGGCGCTGCAGCAACTCAGTATGCCGTCGCGGGCCGATTTCATCGGCCTTGCGGATCGGCTCACCAACGTGGAAATGCGGCTCGACGATATGGATGCCAAGCTGGACCGCATCGAGAAACTGTTGACTCCGCCTACCGCAGCAAGTCAATCGCCGCCGAAGAGGAGACGCCGGCAGAAAGGGGCTAGGTAGAAATGGCAGACAGCACGGTCGTCCTCGACCAGTTCACGGCCCTGGGAAACAAATTTGCAACGTTCACCAAGGCGGTAACGACGCGAGCGCCTATCGCACAAACTCCCAAGGAGTTGGTGTGGGCGCTTAACAAAGCAAAGCTATATCGCTACGTTCCCGTTGTGCCCGAAGGCCAGCGACATCGAGTCCCGATATTGCTGGTCTTCGCCTTAATGAACCGGCCCTACATTCTTGATCTTCGGCCCGGGCATAGCTTCGTCGAGTTCATGATCAATAACGGCTATGATTTGTATCTGTTGGACTGGGGCGCTCCGGGTCCCGAAGACAAGAATTTGAAATTCGACGATTACACCCTGGATTATCTGCCGCGAGCGATCCGCAAGCTCAAAGCAGTCGCGGGGGTGGAAGAATTCAGCATGCTGGGGTGGTGTATCGGCGCCATTTTGGCTACTACTTACGCCGCCTTGCGCCCGGACGACGGATTGCGGAATCTGGTTTTGCTAACCGCTCCCTTGGATTTTTCCGATAAACAAAATCTGACCTTTGCGCGCTGGGTGGACGAGCGTTATTTTGACGTGGACAAAGTGCTCACGGCGTTTGGCAATGTGCCGGGCGAAATGATTGACTACGGAGCGAAAGCGCTAAAGCCGGTCGAGAACTACATCGGAAGCTATCTGAAGCTTTGGGACAACGTGGAGAATCCCCAGGTGGTCGGGGCCTGGCAAGCCATGAATACCTGGGTCACGGACAACATTCCGCTGGCGGGCGCAACCTTCCGGCAGCTTATCGTCGACCTCTACCGCAACGACCGATTGATGCGTGGGGAGTGGATGATTCGCGGCCAACGAGTGGACCTGAGCCGAATTCGCGCCAATTTGCTGACCGTGATTGCGGAAGGCGATCACATCACGCCGCCGTGCCAGTCGGCAGCGATCATGTCAAAGGTGAGTAGCAAGGATAAGGAACTCTTCCGCACTCTCGGCGGGCACATCGGGATTATGGCCGGCAGCGGGGCTCACAAACGCACTTGGCCGCATATCGATGGCTGGCTGGCGCCACGCTCCGACTAAGTGCTCGGCGGTGCTTGCTCGCCTATGGCCGTGGCACCACACACTGGATCGTGCCACTCCTTATTCGGCTCCGGGACGCGCCCATCCCTCACCTTTCGAACCGCAGGGGGCCGAAGACTCGCTTCTTAGGAATCGGGTGCGCGTGAAGCCTCGGGACGGGCCAGCAACGCCATCATCTCGTGCAGATTCGTAATCTCAAATTCGCACATTGCGGCAGCTAGCTCAATCCTGTGCCGCACAAACCGAGAGGGATTGAATAGCTTGATCTGAATATCGTGTTCGGCCGCCCAGCGGCGCAGGAATACGAGAATCTCCAAACCGGCACCTCCCAAGGCATACACTTCGGAGAGATCGAGTACAATGACGCGCGCCTCTCCTTGCGACGTGACCGCATCGCGCAATCGGAAGGCTGCCTCACGGCGTACAATTTTGCCCTGGCATTCAACAACCGCCATCTCGCCCTGCTGTATCTCAAAAAGAGGAACTTCCAAGCAGATTGATTGCCGCGGGCCGGTCATGCTTGGCCAAGACCATAAATTCAGCCCGCTACCCATGCAGTTGTCTTGACTGTCGCCTCCGGATGGCCTTAAGCTGCGGGTTGGCGGCCCCGGCTGCAGCGGCCTGCACTGCGGGTTTTCCGGTAAGCGCCGTCATTAACCGGGTTCCATCGGGACTGCCAAGTCCGGTGCATGGATCCCATCCTACAGCCGCGCTGAAGAAACCGTTCTTGCCTTCGGTCACGTCGTGAAAGCCTGACGCTTCAACGGCCTGCGCGTAGATTAATGGGTTCAGGAAACCGATCGGCTTTCCGATGTGTTGATTGATTCGCGCCACCAGCGCGGCCCATAAAGGTGCAACCGCACTGGTGCCACCGAAGACAGCATTCTCGCCATCGACGCGAATGTTATAGCCAGTATTTGGGTCTGCATCGCCGGCGACGTCCGGGACGCCGCGCCCTCCATTTTTACCTGATGGTGCCGGAACGGCGAAACCGTTTTGCCAGGACGGAAGCTTGAAGACGTTGCTCACCCCGCCACCAGTGGCTCCTCCCGTTGGTTGATCATTCCAGACCGTTTCGTTCACAATTTTTCCGCTCGAAGTTTGCAGGGTGGTGCCGCCGCAGCCAAGTGCGAACGAACTGGAAGCCGGGAAATCAACGTGATTCTTGCCATCGTTGACTCCGTCCGATGAACCACTGTCACCCGAGGCGACACAAACAGTTACACCCATAGCCGCTGCCGCCTGAAAGGCCTCGTCGAAGTTGGTGAGGGCCTGAGTTGTCCATCCCGACTCGGCCGAGCCCCAGCTTATGGAAATGACCGAGGGCCGATTGGTGTTGTCGTGTACCGCAGTGGTGATTGCGTCAAGAAAACCCTGATCAGTGTTCGGGGCAAAATAGACGACGATCTTCGCAGCCGGAGCAATCGCGCCCGCCACTTCAATGTCGAGCATCACTTCGCCGTCAGCACTGTCTGGAGTGCTTGGGCTATTGGTGCCTCCATCGACGGACACGGAGATCACTTGGGGCACGTTGATATTGAGCGAGCTGAAATAGTTGCTGAGGTCATCGAGCTGAAAACCGCCTCCTAACTCTATGATCCCGATGCACTGCCCGGTCCCATCTTCTGCCGGGTAGTCATAGATTTGCGCCACTTCATTGGGATCGTGAGAGGCGGCGGTAGCGTGAGCTTTAATTCCGGGGGTCGGCGGCAAGCGTCTGAAGTGCGGTTCAGCCTGAGGGCGGTTGTCGAGTCCAAACACTCCCTTGACAATTTCCGCATACTCGGCCGGCACGCTGATGGCGCCAGTGCGGCCCCGAAAATTTCCCTTCGGGTGGCTGTACTCTTTCAGTTCCACATTGAAGGCTTTTTGGAAATTAGTTACGGTCCCTGACAGCATTACGGTCCGACGCGCCAGCTCGGTGCCGGTTTCCCTCACCTTTAGACCGAATTCCTGGGCGAACTTCTTGATTTTATCAACATCGGCAGGGTCGGCACCGTGAGCACTCTCGTAGTCGGCACGCGACATGTGGCTAAAACTGCGCTGTTCGAGGGCATTACTTAACTCTTTAAACTCGGTCTCTGCTTTTGGGCGAAGTCGTACGGAGACCTCAATGGTTTGGTCCGGAGGCGAGTCTTGGATCAGGCGGGCGCCACGAACGGGCTGACGTTCACTGCCTGAAATGACCTTAAATTCTTTAGCGGAAGTCACAGTCTGCTCCTTCGTTTCGGGGGCACAGCGGCGGGGAGCTGATCGCGACAGGTGGCTGCACAGGTGCAGGGACCTACCCAGGTCGTCCCGCCGTTCAGATGGCCACCAAACGGATTGAGGATATCAGAAAAATAACAACATCAATACAAAATTGGACCAATGGTGCGACGCTTTGTAGGACTTTCTCCGATTATTTATGCGATGGTCTGGGGCCTGAAGAATTGTGCTAAATATTCTTCCGGCTAAATCTTCGTTTGCACACTAATCTTTGGAAGCGGCTTTCTTCGCCAGCCACAGCCGAGCGGTTGGTAACATTCTTAAATGCCTTTCTAGGTATAGCCGCATATACCCTGCGGACGGTATATGCAGCACGGCCAACCTGAGCGACACTCGGCTATGAAAAAGATATTGATTTGCCTGATGTATCGCTACGACAGCGATAAGAACTTTGAAGAAGTGGTCGTAGATTTCCACGCTAAATTGGGATACCCGCCAAGGAAAGCGTAATTGAACGAAATGAAGGAATTTCCGGGGCGACAGGCAACATGCAACGAGGCATGACTATTCTCGTGTGCGCGATGCGGTAACGCGGTTTGGGTTTCTTATAGTCGGGCGAGTCACGAAACCCATGTCCGAGGCAATCGTGGTATGCAGCACAAAGCTCCTTCCTATGGAGCTTCAAATTGGCGTTATCGCGCGTAGAGGAACGGCCGATCTCCGCTGCTTCTCCAGAAGTAGGCGAGGATGATCAGACTTGCGACCGCCGCATACGCGTACCACAGCGAGGTGAACGCGTAACGCTTGAACTCCATTACAACCAGAAGAATCGTCAGGTTCGCCGCGCCGAAAATTACCATCGCCCTCACCTTCGAGAAAAACAGCGAACCGCAGGTTGCAATCACATACAACAACGCAACCGCCGTATGGTTTGTCGCTTGATTGATGTACACAATACTATTTCCCCTGACGTAAACCTGAAACGGGTACGCCGTCAACGCCCACAATGTATACAGCGTCGTCGCTCCGCCGAGCGCGAGGAACGGAAGCATGCGCCTGCGGCTCTTCACGTTGGGCTCGAAGAGCAGCACGCTTAGCGGCAGCAGGAAAGGCAAGAGCCCCTGCGCATACAGCATAAACGCGGCGCCCATGTCGTGCGCCACCGCGGGCGAGAGAATCCCATCCAATCCGAGCCAGACGAATCCCTCGATGAACTGATGAACGGCAAATAGGGCGGGCAACGCCGCGAAAAGCAGTTCGCGCCTGTGCTTGACCTTGGTCAGCGTAACGACGCCGATGGCGCCCAGAACTCCGCTGCCGACAAAGTTCGCTGTCGCTGAAAAACACAAGGCTCCTCTCCTCCGTTGCGAGGATTACACCTTTCATCGCTGAACTCAAAACATTTCTTGCAATGCGGCGATCGGACTCCACTTAGAAAAAGCGAAGCCTCCGCATCCGAGGCCTGCGAGCGCAATGTTGGGATCGAGGCCATCGACTATCAACCCTGCCAGATCCGCTGGAGCCATGAGGTTGGGACCCGGCCGGTAAGCGGGGCGCCTCGTTCGCCCTGCGGCACTCCGGTTCTGTCGTTGTGATTTCCACAAGTAGAAACTGTCGTCCACAGCAGCTATCTGCGCTAGTATACGTAGCCAATGAATGGCTGGCTGCCAACAATCCAGCGCATTTGCCTGGCGCTTGTTCGCCTTTACGCTGCGGGAAAGGGTTAGCCGTGGGAATATACTTCCGCCGTCGCCCCTTACTTTCTAATCTACCGCACTCCAACGTCGCCGGGAGAGGCGTCAGCCTTAGCTTATTCGTTCGAGGGTTTCATGTGGGAATCTCTGCGAGCGAATGGCTTGCTTTGCCTCCGCCCCATGGGACTGCTTGCGTTTTGGGCTATAGCTTCGGACGGCTGATACAGTGCGCGCCAGTTCTCTTTTTCGCTTGGTGGTACTTCAACTGACTTGTCGCATATTGGTGCTACAAGCGACTTCCCTGGATTGACAAAGCCGCATACGTTCACTCCCAGAAAGGTAGTGTTGATTGCGATCATATCGCCGAACTGGATCAACAGCCGGTGATTCTATTTCATGCTCGCTGGCGGATCGATCCCTACCGTGCCAGTGAACCACTCTGACCGTCCCTTGATGGAAGGTCGCGAGCCTATTCTCTTGATTTCCATTTTCTGAACTCCTTTCAGTTGCAGGTCTTCCTATCTCCCGAACCGCTCGAACCGATAGGCCAACTCCGGCCCTCCTTCGCCCTCGTAGGCGAGTTGGCCGTTCCTCAGCGGCCCACCAGTTTCTGCAGTTCTTCGGGGTGCCGAGCGCCTTGCACCGCGATCTTTGAGGCCGCGGTTTCCAGCTGCCGGAGATCTTCGGGCGTAAGGTCGACGGCAGCGGCTCCGATGTTCTCCTCGAGTCGATGCAGCTTGGTTGTACCAGGGATCGGAACGATCCACGGCTTCTGCGCTAGCAGCCATGCCAGCGCGATCTGAGCAGGCGTCGCCTTTTTCTGGTCGGCGAACTTGCCAATCAGATCAACCACCGCCTGATTCGTTTTCCGGTTCTCCGGCGTAAAGCGAGGAGCGATGTTGCGGAAGTCGGTCTTGTCGAACTGCGTGTCTTCGCTGATCTTTCCGGTGAGGAAGCCCTTTCCCAACGGGCTAAATGGAACGAACCCGATCCCGAGTTCCTCGAGTGTCGGTATCACTTCCGCTTCAGGCTCTCTCCACCAAAGCGAATATTCGCTCTGAAGCGCCGCGACCGGCTGAACGGCGTGTGCGCGACGGATGGTCTGAACGCTGGCTTCCGAGAGTCCGAAGTGCTTCACCTTGCCTTGCTGGATGAGATCTTTCACGGCTCCGGCGACGTCTTCGATCGGCACGTTTGGATCTACGCGGTGCTGATAGAACAAGTCCATGACATTGGTCTTGAGGCGCTTGAGCGAGGCCTCGGCGACTTCCTTGATGTGTTCTGGACGACTGTCCAGGCCACTCCAACGCGGTCCACCATTGGGATCAGGCTTGAACCCGAACTTGGTGGCGATCACCACCTGGTCAAGAAGTGGAGCCAGCGCTTCGCCCACGAGTTCTTCGTTGGTGAAAGGACCGTAAACTTCGGCGGTGTCGAAGAACGTCACGCCACATTCGACGGCCGACCGAATCAGAGAGATCATCTCTTTTTTGTCCGCAGCCGGACCGTAACCGAAGCTCATTCCCATGCAGCCGAGGCCGATGGCCGACACTTCAAGATTGCTTTTTCCAAGTTTGCGGTTTTGCATTGTTACTCCCTCCGACCCGTTTCTCTCATCCCGAGATTAGAATCAAACGCCACGAAAGCGGTAGCCCGATCCTCCCGATTCATTGCCTATTCCTCTCGTTATGTGAAAAACTATTGGTGTATCCGGAGCCACGCGGCTATCTTAGGCAAGGGACAGAGGAAGCCCGTAGAGTGAAACGCACGAGTAGAAACGCCTCTCCGCTACCGAACCGAGCGCGCGAATTGCGCACCGAACTGGCGCGCAAGATTGCATCGTTTATGGGCAGCGAAGAGAATCGGGCAACGGATATTCCCGGTGTAACGCTCCACCGACGGGTCGCCCCGACAGCCCCCTGCTCAATGACCTACCAGCCGTGTGTGACTGTGATGGCCCAAGGGCGAAAAAGGGTGGACCTCGGAGGAACCACCTTCATCTACGGTGAGTCGCGCTACCTTCTGACGTCGGTCGATTTACCGATCGTCAGCCAAATCATCCAGGCCAGTGAAGAAGCACCCTGTCTCGCGATGTCTCTGAAACTCGAAATGCCCGTGATTCGGGAACTGCTCAGCCGGGAAGAGATTCAGGTGGTTGAGACGCCCTCTGACAGTCCTGCCATGGCGACCGGTGAAGCCACGGTGGAATTCCTCAGTGCATGCTGCCGACTCATGGACCTGCTCGATGCCCCGCAAGACATTCCCTTTCTGAGCGGCTTGATTCAACGCGAGATCATTTACCGAATCCTTCGGGGACCGGAGGGGGCACGCCTTCGAGCGATTGCAACGCTGGGAGACCAGTGCCACAGGACGGCAAAAGCAATTGCGTGGATCAGGGCAAACTATGCGAAGCCGCTGCGGGTGGAAGATCTCGCACAAATCGCGGGTATGGGCCTATCCACACTGCACCATCATTTCCGGGCGCTGACCGCCATGAGTCCTCTTCAGTATCAGAAACAGCTTCGGTTGCAGGCAGCGCGGGGACGCATGCTCATAGATGGTCTGGACGCCGCTAGTGCGGCTTTTGAGGTCGGATACGAAAGCGCCAGCCAATTCAATCGCGAATACAGCCGCTTCTTCGGCCAACCACCCATGCGGGATATTCGGACTCTCTTCTTGCCAGGCGCTCGCCCGCTAGAGTCGGTCAACAATCGGCAAAGCGTTATCTGATCGTGTGCTTGTCGATCTGGAGGGTGGAGAAGCGTTCGATGAGTTGAACTGGGTTGGCCGGATTCCTCGCGTTGGAAGCGCAGCGCGGATTGCCATCACGGAAGTCGATCAGCGTTGCATGATGATCACGCTCGATCCGGCGAGTGCAAAGCCGAGCCCCGCAGTTCTGCGCTGCGTTGTCCAGCAGCACAAACGGTGCGCGGGCGTCTATACGACGGTTATTACTCCCGGTGAAGTGCACATAGGTGACACGGTGTTGCTGGAGACTTGAAGGTGGGGTTGGTCTGGAAGAAGCGGTGGAGATTTTCGCACCGCATTATCTCGCGCCTCGTTTGTTGCGTACCGTTCCACACGTAGTAGTTGTAATCCCGCTTACGACCGGACGAATCAGTACCGAGAAGTCTT
>Ga0182024_10019083_pt1 | contig 12680 bp, 7 predicted proteins | sample P32metaG_FD_120480 | JGI IMG/M metagenome (GOLD analysis project Ga0182024, IMG submission 120480) | Permafrost microbial communities from Stordalen Mire, Sweden - P3-2 metaG (Illumina Assembly) | ecosystem: Environmental > Terrestrial > Soil > Wetlands > Permafrost | place: Sweden: Stordalen... | reverse complement strand
GCCTTGGCGGCCACAATGTGCTCGGCGCCAGTCAGCTCCGTCGTCTCTCCAAAAGAAGCCATGCCGCCGTTTTCGCAATGCTTGTCAATCACGTTGCCCACCGCCGGGCAGCTTGCAAGCCCCGTCGTGGTGTCGCTCTCGCCGCACTTCACGCTGATGTAGAGCTCGCTGAACTTGCACTCTGTGCGCTGCAGCTCCGTCGCCCACTGCACAAACTCCTTCGCCTTCCTTGAAGCTTGCGCGATGCACGCGATATCGCCTTGACCCTCGATGGAAAATCCGGCCACCGGTTTCCCGGTCTTCGCGATACCGTCCACGATCTTCTGCGTCCAGCCCGGCTCAATGCCGATCACCACCGCCGCGGCCACGTTGGGATTTGCGCCGGTGCCGATCATCGTGCGAAAGAAGATGTCGAGGTCCTCGCCGAACTGCAGGCGTCCATACGCGTGTGGCAGGCCCAGCGTGCCCTTGATGTTGTTGGCCACAGCCTCGGTCGCGGCATTCGAAATGTCGTCCACGGCCAGGATAATCACGTGATTGCGAACGCCCACGCGTCCATTTTCACGCCGGTATGCGTAAATTGTCTGGTCCTTCATTATGCCCACCTCTTCGTCTTCAGGTTTTGCACGTGCACGTGTTGCCCGGCCTTCACCGGCTGCACGATTTTTCCAATTTCGCAGCCGTACTTGATCACCGTATCGCCCACGGCCAAATCCTTGAGCGCCAGTTTGTGGCCCAGCGGAATATCCTGCGCCGACTTTGCAGTCAGCGATTTATTGTTTGAGAGATCCCGGCCGGTCAAATCTGTTCCGGCCGCAATATCCACGACGGCCACGCCCACCGTGTCCGCTGAATCGTGAACGAGAAACTGAATCATCGCATTTGCTCCTTCATACTTCCTTCCGTGAAAATGTCACATTCCGCCAAAGGAGACGTGCTTCGTCTCCAGAAACGCTTCCAATCCTTCGCTGCCCAGTTCGCGGCCCCATCCGCTTTGCTTCACGCCGCCGAAGGGCGCGTTGCTTGTGGTCGGCGCGCCGTCATTGATGCCGAGGGTTCCCGCCTCAATCCGCTCCGCCAGCCGGAAGGCGCGCGCAATGTCGCGCGTCATCGCATAAGCGCTCAGCCCGTACTCACTGCTGTTCGCCAGTGCGATGGCTTCATCTTCCGTTTCAAACGTCGTGATCGGTGCCACCGGCGCAAACGTCTCTTCGCGCATGCAAAGTGACGTCCCGCCAACTCCGTCAATCACCGTCGGCTCCAGAAAATATCCCGTCGTCCCCATGCGTTTGCCGCCGCAATGCACCTTGCCGCCGCCGCCGCCCGCAGCTTCTTCAATCTGCGCCAACGCGGCGTCCAGTGCCTGTTGGTTGATGAGCGGACCAATGTCAACGCCCGGCTCCAGCCCGGGACCGGTCTTCAGCTTCTGCACTCCGGCAACAAAACGCTTCACGAATTCGTCGTGAATGGAACGCTGCACATAAATACGATTCGCCGCGATGCACGATTGCCCCGTGTTGCGGAACTTCGCGATCAGCGTCTCCTGCACCGCCTGGTCCAGGTTGCAATCGTCAAAGACCAGCAGCGGCGCCAGTCCGCCCAGCTCGAGCGAAAGCGGCTTGATCGCTTGCGCCGCACCTCGAATCAGTTCCCTGCCCACCTCGGTTGAACCTGTGAACGTGATCTTGCGGCAGATGGGATTGGTCAGAAACTCCTCGGCAATCATGCGTGCGCTGCCGATCACAATCTGGAAAACACCGCCGGGAATGCCTGCCGCCTCAACGCATTCCGCGAAAGCAATCGTGGAGAGCGGCGTCTGCGAAGACGGCTTCAGCACCACGGGGCATCCCGCTGCCAAGGCCGGGGCGGCCTTGCGAATGCCCAGCACCAGCGGAAAATTCCACGGAGCAATCGCGCCCACCACGCCGATCGGCGTCTTCACCACCATGTTGCGCTTGCCCGCCGCCTGCGGCGGAATCAGTCGACCGTAAGTCCGCCGGCCTTCCTCGGCAAACCAGCGCAGATGGTCCTCGGTCATCGCCATCTCGCCCTTGCTCTGCGCCAGCGGTTTGCCGTTTTCGAGCGTAATCAGGCGCGCAATCTCATCCGCGCGCTTGTGCACCTCGTCGGCCACGCGAAACAGAAATGCGCCGCGCTCCTTGGCCGTAAGTCCGCGCCACGCGGGGAATGCCGCCTGCGCCGCATCAAAGGCCGAATGCACCTGCTCCCGATTGAGCGCCGACACGCTGGCAAACTTTTCGCCCGTCGCCGGATTCGTGACCTGAATCTTGTCGCCGGTCTCTATCCACTTCCCGCCGAGATACACCTTGTACGATTTTTGCTGCTCGCCGCTCATCCGCTCCGCCTCGCTGCCATTAGCTCTTCACATCCCTCAGGGGCTAAAGCCCTTCGTCTGTTTGGTCCTTTTTGGCACGACTGAAGTCGTGCCCTTTCACGAAACCATCGCCCTAACCGTGCCACTCCAGACGTAGCGCTCTCGCCAGCCTGCGGAACGTCTCCTGCTGCTTGCCAAACGACAGCAGCACATGATGCGGCATGCCCGCATGCACCAGGCGATCGAAACGCGCCGGCACATCGCCGCTGCCTGCCGTCTCCGCAATTTCCACCAGCACCATGTTGCCGGTCACCTTGCGCCGCGGCGCAATCGAGCGCCCTTCAAACGCCGTCATGTGGTAACGATTGTCGCAGCGCCACAGCCGCGTGATGGTCACGTCTTCGTTGCTGCGAAGCGTTCCGTCCACCACCATTGGCTTCACAATATTGAAGTGCTTGGCCAGCATCGGGCCGCCTTCCGTGCCCACCGGATTGCACATATCCATTGGCGCCATGCCCGGATGCCAGAAGAAAATCGAGTTGCGATCGTGCTCCAGCCAGTCGCTCAGGTACCCGGTTCCCGCTCCTAACTCGCGGCTCATCAGGCTGCCAATCGATCCGTCCACATCGCCTTCAATTGCAACCGCAACGCTCTCGGTGCCCAGCCGCGAAACCGCCAGGTAAGGCCACTGCCCGATCATGTTCGGCAGCTCGGGCCAGCACTGAATCGTGATCGCGTCGAGACTCTCCTCTTCCATCAGCTCGCGCATCGCCAGGTAGCAGCGCGAGCTCATGAGCAAATCGTCCTTCGTCACGTCGCGCATGGGTAGCTTCAGATTGAGCACGCGTTCTACGTCTTTGCGCGCGGCGTCGTCGGGAATCGCATGCACGCGTTCGATAAACTGCGGCAGACTCAACGGGTGCAACTGCGTGCCCATGGTCCGCTGCAGAAGGAACGGATCGGCGGCGAGATCGATAAATCCCGGAGCATGCGTTCCGATTACGCCTGCCTTGGCGCTGCGCAGCACGGCCACGGTGCGCGCAATGGCAATCGCCCGCACCATTTCCGCGCGCAGTGTTTTGTCATCCGGATCGCCATACACAAGCTCAAAGGCATGACCCGCCTGCCGCAACGTCGATCCCCACAGATGCTGCCCCACCAGCGAGCACGAGCTCACTTTGCCATCGCCCGGCCGCTCCGGCGTGGCCCACAGAACCACCGGATCGGGCCACTGCTGTGCCACCGTCAACGCCAGTTGTCCGTTCCCCATCGAGGGGTGCAGCATCACCAGCGCCTGGCAGTCGGCCGCGCGAATCTTGTCGAGCGCCACTGCGATGGTGGCATCGTCAATCACCGGCGTCTCGGCGCCCACCGTCGCGTAGCCCATGTCCTTCAGCGCAGCCAGGGCGCGCCCGCAAATGATCTGGTTCCATTCCTGGTCGAATCCCGGGCGCTTGCGTCCCAATATCAGCACGCCAATCGGCTTTTGCGCGGCTGCTGTCTCAGACTTCTGCATGTTCATCCTTTCCCCACAGTGGTTCAGTTGCCAAAAGGGACACAGTAAGGCACAAGCTCGCCTATCAGCGGCTCCAGATATTGAAAGAACTCGTCGCCAACGGGAATTGCGCCGTCGCGTGTCCATGCAGCGGGAATGGGTCTTTCGACCTCGGCGACTTCGTCAAGAGGAACAAACGACGTACCGGTCTCGCCGGGATCGCGGAGCGGCAGCAGGGCCACCATTTTCCCGGTTTCGCCCGCCAGCAGGCCACGCACAGCGCAGCGGCCAACCAGATCGGCATCCTTCAAATCCTGCGGCGAGACGTGCAGCATTGACGCGCGACCCAAGAGTCCCGGCTTTTCGCTGCGGCAGCGCATCCGCAGATGCCGCGCTACGGCTTCCGACAAAAACTGCGCAACGCCGCCCGTGATGGGGCGATGCAATGGATCGCTTTGTGCCGGGTCTTCCACCTGATACACATACCTGCCGTTGCGGTCGCGAATCCCCTCCGACACCACGACAATCGCCCACCCATGTTTGGCAACAATCCCATCGAGGCTCGAGAGAAAATCGTCCATATCGAAAGGCCGCTCCGGCAGATATACCAGGTGCGGCGCATCCTGCTCATCGCGTTTCCCTGCGGCGGCCGCGGCAGCCAGCCATCCCACGGTTCTGCCCATCGTTTCCAGAATCGAAACCGGCTGAGGCAGCGAACGCACATCCATGCCAAGATCGCGCGTCGATTGCGCAATGTAGCGCGCCGCGCTGGCAAAGCCGGGGCAGCGATCCGTCACCGCAATGTCGTTGTCGACCGTCTTAGGTACGCCGAGCACCTGCGCGTCATACCCGGCATCGCGGCAATACCCGCCGATCACCTCGGCCCCGCGCATGCTCCCGTTTCCGCCCATGACCAGCAGGTCGTGCACCTCGTAACGGCGCAGCAACTCCGGCAGCCGCGTCAGATCCTCCTCGCTGGGCTTGGCGCGCGACGAGCCGAGCGCCGCGCCCGGAGTAGCGCGCAGCAGCGCCAGATCGGCGGCCTGCAGTCTGCCCAGATCCACAATTTCGTCTTTCAGGAAGCCGGAAATTCCCCGCCTGGCTCCGTAGATCCGGTCGAAATGATCGTGCGCTTCCGCTACGATCGCTGCCAGAGTGGTATTCAGAACCTGGGTAGGCCCGCCCCCTTGCACCACAAGCAGATTGCGCGCTGTCATCTGCGCCTCATTTCGAACTCCGTCGAGCGGCCACACAACGGTCTACGGCCATCCTATGCACGACACTCCTCAAAGCAGCAACTCTATAATCGATTGACATCGATTGTCAAGGGTACTGCCTGCTGTAAACCTTTGCGTTTCTTTGCTCAAAGCCGCTCTCAGACCAGCCGCTTTCCCGCCTGCTGGAGCCTCCGTCCCGAACCGTAAGCAGCGGCAGTCATTAGCTTAATTCAGAGCTTAATTCAGCCAGTGGTCAGCGCGATTCTTGACAGTACTAATCAATGATAATAGATTTTCCCTGCCCCTATGTTGGCCTTTTCCGGGCCGTCTATCGACTCGGTCACCCCGACAGCGGCCCACGCATCGATCGTGTACGCTTGCCTTGTTGTTTCATCGGTTTTTAGGAGAAATCACCATGCCTACCAGACGAGAATTTGTCACAGGCGCAGCAGCCGGCGTGGCCGCGTTCACATTGGCGCCGCGCGCTTTCGGCAAAAACATGGATCGCCCCGTGGGCGTGCAGCTTTACACAGTGCGCAGTCTCGTCGATAAGGATTTTCCCGGCACTCTCGCCGCCATTCGCAAAATCGGTTATCGCACCGTGGAAACTTACGTAGCCGAGTACAAAATGGCCGCGAAGGACCTGCGCCAGGCCATTCTCGATGCGGGCCTCGTCGCGCCCAGCGGGCATTTTGCTTATAACGATTTCGGATCGCGCCTCGATTACGCCAAGGAGCTCGGCATCGAATGCGTGGTCTGCTCCTCGGTTCCCGGCACGGTGGGCGATTCGGCCGACGGCTTCAAGCGCGCCGCCGATCAATACAACGCCTGGGGAGACCAGTCGAAAAAGATGGGCCTCCGGTTCGGCTTCCACAACCACAACACGGAGTTCAAGGCCTTCGACGGCGTAACCGGCATCGACATCCTCCTTCAGAACACCGATCCCGCGCTGGTCCAATGGCAGATGGACTGCTACTGGGTGGCGCAGGCCGGGCAGGATCCGGTCGAGATGCTTAAGAAACACGGCAAGCGCATGCAGTCGCTCCACCTCAAGGACCGCAAGCCCAACTTCCCCGCGTCCACCGACACCGGCCCGGGGGCCGCGCACTTTACTGAGGTGGGCACAGGCACGCTCGACTGGACCACGATCCTCCGCCTCGCCGGCGAGGACGGCATTCCCAACATGTATGTCGAGCAGGACCAAACCGATCTTCCGCCCCTCGAAAGCCTGCAGATCAGCTACACGAATATCGAGAAGTTCCTGAACGCGTAACTGCAGAGAGCAAGATTGTAGCGCCGGTCTTCCGATCGGCTGTAGCGGGGTCTCCAGACCGGGGTCCCCAAGAAGCGGTCTTTGTTTCTTGGGGTGGGAGACCCCCGCTGAATTGGCTTGCCGCCGTCCGTCAAATACAATTGAACAAATCCGCGGAAACCTCGCTATTCTTGTGACACTCCAGAAATTGGTTGGAAGGGCCTGTCTCGGGTAAGCGGAGTGGTTCATCTCAGGCCATCTCCGTTCCCCCGTAAAAGGTCGACGCCGATGAGCACTGTTTCGAGCGATCCCGTTGTGACGAACCCGACCGGCTCTCCATCGAGCATCGCCCCGCCCAGCCGCCGCGGTTTCTGGGCCCGCCGCGGCTTCTGGTCATTGATCGCCACGCAATTTCAGGGCGCTTTCAGCGACAACATCCTGCGCAATCTCCTGCTCTCGATCGTCATCGGGATGAACATGGCGCAGACCCAGCGCGAGACGTTTGTCTCGGTGGTCACCTTCCTGTTCTCGGTGCCGTTTCTCATCTTCAGCATGCCCGGCGGCTGGCTGGCGGACCACTTCAGCAAGCGCCAGGTCACGATCTGGACCAAGGTGATGGAATTCGGGTCCATGTTGATCGCAGCAGCCGGCCTCGCCACGCACACGCTCACACTTTCGCTCGTCGCGCTCACCCTGGTGGCCAGTCAAGCCGCACTCTTCGGGCCGTCGAAATATGGTTTGCTTCCGGAGTTGTTGCCTGAGAAGCGTCTGTCGTGGGGCAACGGCGTTATCGAGCTGTGGACGTTTCTGGCCATCATCATTGGCACCGTGGTCGGCGCGTGGATGGGTCAGCAATTCGCCGGACACGAAGTGAATGCAGGCTACGTGCTCCTGGGCCTCTCGGCTGTCGGCTTCGTAACCAGCCTCGGCGTCGACAACGTGCCGCCAGCGGCGCCGGAAAAACCTTTCCGCCTGAACATTGTCGGCGATCTCTGGGCGCAGATCGCGAAAATGCGCAAGGACGAGGCGCTGTTTCTTGCCGTGCTGGGCAACACCTACTTCTGGTTTCTCGGCTCCCTGCTCTTTTCCACCATCGTCATCTACGGGCCCGCTGTGCTGCACGTCAACCAGACCAAAACCGGCTACCTGAATGCCATGCTCGCCGTGGGCATCGGCATCGGCAGCATGGCCGCTGGTTGGGTGAGCGACAACAAGATCGAGTACGGACTTATTCCGCTGGGCTCGATCGGCATGACCGTCACCGGTTTCATCCTCGGCATCACACCCCACGGCATGACAGCATCGGCGGTGCTGCTGGGCCTGCTGGGCTTCTGGGGGGGATTCTTTTCGGTGCCAGTGAACGCGCTCATCCAGCACAAGCCGCCGGAAGAAGACAAGGGCAGTATCATCGCCGCCGCCAACCTGCTCTCCTTCGTCGGCATCGCGCTTTCGTCCGTCGTCTATTTCGTCTTTACCCAATACGTTCACCTCAATCCCCAGGGCGTCATCGTCGCCGGCTCCGTCATTACAGCGGCCGCCACGGCCTACGTTCTCTATCTGCTGCCGGAATGGTTCGGCCGCCTGGTTCTCTTCTTCATCACGCGCACCGTGTATCGCGTGCACGTGATCGGCCGCGATAACTTCCCTGAAAAAACCGGCGCATTGCTGGTCTGCAATCACATGTCGTTTGTCGATGTCGCGCTTCTCATCGCGGCCACCGACCGGCCAATTCGCTTCCTGATGTACCAGGCCATCTACGACCACCCTCTCGTCAAACCCCTCGCCAAAATGGTGAAGGCCATTCCCATTTCGAGCGAACTCCGTCCGCGCGACATGCTGCATTCGCTGCATGTCGCCAGCGACGCGCTGCGCAACAACGAGATCGTCTGCATCTTCGCCGAGGGGCAGATCACGCGCACCGGGCAGATGCTTCCCTTCCGCCGCGGCCTGGAGCGCATCATGAAAGACGTCGAAGTTCCCATCATCCCGGTGAACCTCGACGGCGTGTGGGGAAGCATCTTCAGCTTTGAGCGCGGTCGTTTCCTCTGGAAGATGCCGCATCACATTCCCTACCACGTCACGGTGAGCTTTGGAAGTCCGCTGCCGCACACCTCCACCGCCATCGAAGTGCGCAATGCGGTGCAGGAACTGCACGCCACAGCTTTTGAAATGCGCAAGCCGCGCATGAAAACCCTCGACCGCGCCTTCGTGCACACCGCCCGCCTGCATCCGTGGCAGTTTTTCATGGCCGATGGCAAAACCCCGCGCGTCTCCTTCGCATCGGCGCTCAGCAAGACCATTTACATCGCCCGCCGGCTGCGCGGCCAACTCGCCCAGGGATCCACCAGCGATCAACACATGGTCGGCATGCTTCTGCCTCCATCCGTCGGCGGCGCGCTCGCTAACTACGCCCTCATGCTCATGGGCCGCATCCCGGTCAACCTCAACTACACCGCGTCCAACGAAATCCTTGCGAGCAGCGTTCAGCAATGCGGCATCGACGTCGTCATCACGTCTCGCGCTTTTCTTGAGCGCTTCCCTAACATGATCATTCCGGGCCGCACGCTCTTGCTCGAAGAAGCCCTCGCCGCGCCGCGATTCACTGAGAAGCTGACGGCGCTGGCAATGGCGTGGCTCATGCCCACAGGCCTGCTCAAGCGCGTGCTCGGTGCCCATCGCGTCAAAGTTACGCCGCTGGGACCTGCGCCGCCGAGAATCGACCCGCTGACCATTGCGACGCCCGCGGTCCCGACCAATTGCCGCGCCGCACAAATTGATCAGCTGGCCACCGTCATCTTTTCCAGTGGCAGCACCGGCGATCCCAAGGGCGTCATGCTTACGCACTTCAACATCATGTCGAATATCAGCCAGGTCGCCCAGGTGTTCATGCTCGATGGCCGCGACAAGATTCTCGGCATTCTCCCCTTCTTTCACTCCTTCGGATTCATGGCCGGGCTCTGGCTGCCCGCAGTGCAAGGCGTCGGAGTGGTCTTCCACGTCAATCCCCTCGACGCGCAGACTGTCGGCGCGCTGATCGAGAAATACAAAGTCACACTCCTCGTTGCCACGCCCACGTTTCTGCAGGCCTATATGCGCCGTTGCACTCCGGAGAGTTTTGGCTCGCTGCAGTATGTGCTGGTAGGCGCGGAGAAGTTGCAGGAGCGCGTCGCACTCGCCTTCGAGGACCAGTTCGGTATTCGACCCCTCGAGGGCTACGGCTGCACGGAGTGCTCGCCGATCGTCGCCGTGAATGGCAAGGATTTTCGCGCTCCGGGATTCCGCCAGGTCGCTTCCCGCCGCGGCAAAATCGGCCACCCGCTGCCCGGCGTGTGTGTCAGGATCGTCGACATCGACACCGGCCAGCCCGTCGCGCCGGGAACCTCCGGCATGCTGCTCGTGAAGGGTCCCAACGTGATGCGCGGCTACCTGGGAAGACCAGAAAAGACGGCCGAAGTTTTGCACGATGGCTGGTACACCACGGGTGACATCGCCATGATGGAGCAGGATGGGTTCCTGACCATCACCGACCGGCTTTCGCGCTTCAGCAAAATTGGCGGTGAGATGGTGCCGCACATTCGCATTGAAGAAAAACTGCAGGAGCTGGCCGACGCGACCGAGCAGGTCTTCGCAGTCACGGCCATACCCGACGAAAAGAAGGGCGAGCGCATCGTTGTCATCCACACGCTTCCCGAATCGAAACTTGCTCCCGTGCTCGAAAAGTTCGCGCAGTGCGACCTGCCCGCCCTATGGAAACCAAAGCCGGGCCAGTTCGTTCACGTCGATGCTATCCCGGTGCTGGGCACGGGCAAAATGGATCTGCGGGGAATCAAAACCCTCGCCGCGGCAGCGCAGCTGAGAGCTGAAAGCGAACCGCAAACGGCTGACAGCTGACATCCGTTGGCCTCATCCGCGGTACGCCGGGGCTTCCCGCTCGACAAAAACGCCGCCCGGTCTGTTATTTCTTGTTTATGGCCACCAAGATCAAGCGCATTGGGATTCTGACTGCCGGCGGCGACAGCCCCGGCCTGAACGCAGCCATCCGCGGCGTGGGCAAGGCCGCGCTCGGCTCCTACGGCATTGAGACCGTGGGTTTTCGCGACGGTTTTCGCGGTTTGGTTGAGAACCGGCGGCTCAATCTGGGTCGCACAGCTCTCTCCGGCATTCTCACCGTCGGCGGCACCATTCTCGGCACCAGCCGCGACAAGCCGCACCGCATGGAAATCGACGGCCGCACCAAGGACATGACCGGCGTCATCAAAGACAATCTCAAAAAGTGGGGAATCGATTGCGTGGTTTGCCTCGGCGGGGGCGGCACGCAGAAGAGTGCCCTGCGCCTGCACCGGGCCGGCATCAACGTGATCACGCTGCCCAAGACCATTGACAACGACGTGGCCATTACCGACGCGAGCTTTGGCTACGCCACCGCTCTCGACATTGCCACCGAGGCCATCGATCGCCTGCACAGCACCGCGCACAGCCACCACCGCATCATCGTGGCCGAAATCATGGGGCATCGTGCCGGCTGGCTTACACTGGGCGCCGGACTCGCCGGCGGCGCCGACGTGGTCCTCATCCCCGAGATCCCCTACGACGTGGAGAAGATTGCCGAAGCTATCGGCCAACGCAGCAAGCGGGGCAGCAACTTCAGCATTGTGGCCGTGGCCGAGGGCGCGATGAGCCGCGACGACGCGCGCGTCTTCGATGCCGCCGAGAAAAAACTCGAGCGCGCCAAGAGTCTGAACGACAAGATCGAGGCCAAGCATGCGCTCGCCGCTCTTGGAGTGCGGCACCAGGACAACACGCTGCGCCTGGCCCACCATCTCGAGGAGCTCACGCACCTCGAATCGCGCGTGACCATTCTTGGCCACGTGCAGCGCGGCGGCACACCGTCCGCGGCCGATCGCATCCTGGCTACGCGTCTGGGCACGGCCTGCGCCGACCTGATCGCCAGGGAACAGTTTGGCGTAATGGTCGCGGCCCGCGGCGAAAACGCGGAGCCGGTGCCGCTCGATGAGGTCGCCGGCAAGCGCAAGTCGGTTCCACGCAACCATCCATGGGTCGAAGCCGCCCGCCGGTTGGGGACCTGCCTGGGGGATTAAGGCCAGTGCGCGAGCGCGGAGCGAGCGACCGCTCCATGCCGCCGAACTTCGACTTCCAGCCATAGAACGTCGCCGCGCAGGGTATGGGGTTTCTGTAAAGCTCCGGCGCGACAGCCTTCGCCGCTCGAATGGCTTGCCGAGCCGAAGCCTGCGCAGCGGGCGAAGGCTGGTGGGCGGTGCAGGACTCGAACCTGCGACCTCCTGCGTGTGAAGCAGGCGCTCTAACCAACTGAGCTAACCGCCCGGAATGGGCTTTTGGAGGGGGCTACGGTCACCGTCCCGGGCAGGAAAAACTCCCCGTCCCCGAGAGGCGTGGTCTGCCGGTGCTTCCTTCTCTGAGAGCCAGCCCAAAAACCAGTCCCAAAAACCAGTTTCGGACCGCTGCTACAGGAAGGTCGCCCGAGAAGCCGTTCCGTAGGGTAGAGTAACACCAGCAGGGCTTTACGTCCAAATCCGGCGCCTATTTGGGGGCGTGTTTTGCGCTTTATGGCGACGGGGCCGGACGGGAAACCGGGGTATGTTCAGGAGAGCGCGTTCAATCCGCCATAAAAGTGAGCTGCCTTTCAACGGGGGAGCCGTGCTTGGCCCTGTTCCCGGCCGCCAAGGCTCCGAGTTACCCCCCTCGGTTTCGGAGCGAAAAAGCCCCGTTGCCGCCTTCTCCAGGAGCGGCGACCCAAGCCCCGCCCCGGAGGACCAGGAAAAGGGAAGTTCCGGCGAAGAAACTGGTTACGGGGCGCAACCTTCTGGCGAAGATGGGGTTCCAGAAGATATGGCAACCATGGTCCTCAACGGTCCTGCCTTGGACGCCGGTTCGGCCCATCGGCCGGGCACGGCGCCTGACCCGAACATGGGCTTTCGGGAGGGATTGGACCCCGCCAGCGACGCGGCCATTATGCTCCGCGTGGCCGAGGGGGACGAGGCCAGCTTTACATACCTGGCGCAAAGATACCATCGGCCGATGATTCATTTCCTCTTCCGCATGGTAGGCAACCAGGCTATTGCCGAGGAGTTGGCCCAGGAAGTGTTTTTGCGCGTCTATCGTGCCCGGGAAAGTTACCGGGCCGAGGCCAGGTTTACCACCTGGCTCTACAGGATCGCAACCAACCTGGCGGTGAACTACGCGCGCGACACCAAAAACGAGCGCACGGCGCAAACCGTCTACCTGGACCAGCCTGACCCGGAGACCGGTACATCTCCGGATCTGGCCGACGACGAACCTTCGGCGGAAGAGCGGCTGCTGCGCGATGAACGCATGGCCGCGATTCGCCTGCATGTGATGGCG
>Ga0182024_10019082_pt1 | contig 12680 bp, 10 predicted proteins | sample P32metaG_FD_120480 | JGI IMG/M metagenome (GOLD analysis project Ga0182024, IMG submission 120480) | Permafrost microbial communities from Stordalen Mire, Sweden - P3-2 metaG (Illumina Assembly) | ecosystem: Environmental > Terrestrial > Soil > Wetlands > Permafrost | place: Sweden: Stordalen... | reverse complement strand
GCGGTCTGAATGAATTCCCGGCGGCTGAGCGTCATTGCCTATCCCCTCTTCAGTGTCTCCGCGTGCCAGTGCAGATGGTGGGCCACCCTATCGGAAGGTGGCCGTTCGCGGAACCGCTGAAACAGGCCTTAGCCGGGCGCGAGGGCGGCATGGACGATGTACCGCTGATCGCCGCCGGTCGATCGGGATCCATAGGCTTGCAGCAGGGAGCGCAGATCGTCCCTCAAGGCCGCCGCGTCGGTCCGGCTCAAACTCAGCTCCAGCCAGAGTTCAGCGGTTACCGTGTTTGCCTCCGGCGCCTTCACCACGCGCATCCGGGGGCGGCCGTTTTCGCATGAATAGCTCATGCCCTTGATGGCCCCTGACAGGCCGCGGTCCAATGTCGCGCGCAGGCGGGCATTCAGGCCGTGCCCTGGGGTGGTGGCCATCAGCTCGGCGGGAACGAGGAAACTTTGGGCGGTCGACCGGTAGAACTTGATCGGCGCTCCGGCTCGCCGCTCCGCCCGCGCGATCACGACCAGACCCAGCCGCAGGAACTTGCCGATGTGGTGATGCAGGAGGTTGAGCGGCGTCTCCGTGAGGCGCACCAACTCGCTTAGGGAACGATCTTCCGCGACCAGAGCCAGCAGGATTTTGCGACCCCGTCCATGGCTGAACACTGCCGCGGCCTCGGGATCGTCGATGGTGGCAGTCTCCCGCACTCGGCCCTCCGTCCCCGTCCAAAAGAACCTGAATAGCTCGTTCAATGGCGAGGCTATGAATTGAACCCACGGGCGGTGTCCTATCGCCCCAGCATCATCAGGAGAAGAAGAATGAGCCGGAAAAAGATGGCCACGCTGGCGCCGCTGCTGGCGCTCGCCACCCTTGCGGCCTCGCCGCTGCCCGCCGAGACGAGAGACGCGGGCGGGATCGCCAGGTGCGTCGCCGCCGAGGCCGCCAGGGTGGACTTTTCCGGCGTCGTTTCCGTCGTCCTGCCGGGCGGGCCGATTACCTACGCCCGAGGTCGGTTGGCCGGGCCGGGCTCTCGCAACATCGATGCCGATACCCGCTTCAACCTCGCCTCGGCGGGGAAGATGTTCACGGCGGTGGCCGTGGCGCAGCTCGTGGACTCAGGGAAAATCGGCCTGGACGATCCGGTCGGCCGCCATGTGACGGGGCTGTCGCCAGCCACCGCCGCCGTCACCGTGCGCCAGCTCCTGACCCACAGCGCGGGCCTGGGCAACTACTTCACGCCGGACAACCTTGCGGCGATCCAGAGAGCGCGTTCAGCCTCGGACCTCTTGCCCTTCGTGGCTTCGGATATGCCCGCCTTTCCCCCCGGCTCGCGCTTCGAATATTCCAACACCGGTTTCCTTCTCCTGGGAATCCTCATCGAGCGCGTGTCGGGCGAGACCTATGGCCAATATCTGCGGCGCCACATCTTCGGGCCCGCCGGGATGACGGCGAGCGGTGTGGACGCCGAGCCGGCGGCAACGCGCGCCATCGGGATGACGGCCATGCCCGCTTTTGCCTCCGAGCCGCCCGCTCGTCCGCTCCGGCCGGCGCCCGAGGCGGCTCTGCGCGGCGGTCCCGCCGGCGGGACCTACAGCACCGCGGCGGACCTTAAGCGGTTCTTCGCGGCGCTCGAGGCAGGTGAACTCACCAGCCCGGCCATGTTCCAGGCCCTAACCTCGCGCCAGATCGAGGCGGCGCCCGCCACCGGTACGGCGCCGGAGCGTGACTATGGGTTGGGATTCGGCGCCGGTGTTTTCGACGGCCACCGCTGGTTCGGCCACAACGGCGGCGCGCCAGGCGTCAACACCGAACTGGCCGCCTGGCCCGAGGACCACGCGGCCCTGATCGTCCTCGCCGACCGCGACCCTCCGGCGGCGACGACCCTGTTCCGGCAAGTCCGGGCGATGATTTTCAGCCCCTCGCCATGCAAGGCGCCATGAGACAGGCCGCACCGCATGCACGCATCTCGCCGTTTCGGCCCCGGAACTACCCGGCCTTGATGGAGAGCAGCTCCACGTCGAATATCAGCACGGCGCCGGGGCCGACCTTGTCGCCGGCGCCCTTGTCGCCATAGGCCAGGTCGGCTGGGATGAACAGCCGCCACTTCGACCCCACCGGCATCAGCTGAAGCGCCTCGGTCCAGCCCTTGATCACCCCGCCGACAGGGAAGGTGAGGGGCGCGCGTCCGTAGGAGCTGTCGAACTCGGTTCCGTCGATGAGCGTGCCGCGATAGTTGCACACCACCGTGTCGCCGGCCTTGGGCCTTGGACCGGTCCCCGCGGTCAGAACCTGGTATTGCAGTCCACTGGGGGTGGTCACCACGCCGGGCTTGGCGCCGTTGGCCTTCAGGAACGCCGCGCCTTGCGCCGCCTGCGCCTGACGCCTGGCGATGATCTCGCCCTGGACGCGGTCCATGACGGCGCGGACCTGCTCGGGGCTCAGCAGCGGCGCGGTCCCCGCCAGAGCGTCGCGCACGCCTCTGGCGACGGCCTCGGCGTCGACCGTGACCCCTTGGCTCCTCAGCTGGGCGCCGACTCTTAGGCCGAGCACATAGCCGGCCTGAGCCTGCGGATCCTTCAGCGAGTCGGGGAAGGCGGCGGCGACCGGCGGCGACGCCTTCTGGGCGAGCACCGGCGGCGGGACGGACGCCAGGGCCAAAGGTGCAGCGAAGGAAAGGGCCAAAAGTCGGGCTCTCATGACGGGCGGCTCCGGACGGCTGAGGAAACGGACGCCGATCGGGCGCCCACGCAACAACGCCTCTACACGCACGCCCCGTCTCGCGAAAGACAGGCCCCCTCGTATCGCGGGGTTTGTCCGCCCGCTCTTTCCTAAACGCGCTTCTAAAGGCGCCGCAGAGCGAACCGGGCGAGCGAAGCACCAAGCGGGGTGGTCGACGAGATCGCGGCGCTGGCGCCTGGCCGATCTCTTGACTGGTGAGCAGCTTGCACGGTTCCGCGGCGCTCACGGCCCCGGCCGCCAGGGAGGCCAGCCCGAACGCCGCGAGCGCTCCCCACAGAGGCGCTGATGGTTTCATCGCGATCATCCTTCGCCGCCTTTCGAGCGATAGATGCTCATGGCGCACGCATGGGCCCAACCCGGCCGGACGCCAAGCGTTCGATTTCGCCTCTACTACCGTAGACTAAGGCATTTTTGCTTCTCACCGATCAACCACGGAACACCTCTACCGTAGGGAGAGGGAGGGGCCCGACCGCGAAGCGGTTGCGGGGGTGAGGGGTTTCACGGCTGGCAGAAGCCGAGGACCGCGACTGCGCAGCTTAGCTCGACAGCGCCGCCAACGCCGCCTTCTGTTTGCGGGTGAGCTTCGCGGCCACCAAATCATATGAGTGAGCGGCCAGGCGTTCGATCTCGCCGGCCGGCACATCCGCATCGAGGCTCACGCTGATCCAGGTGCGCCGGTCCAGGTGGGAGCGATGCCCGACGCCTGCGTATTGCCCGCGCAGGATCTCCGCCAGGTGAGGATCGCATTTCAAGATCACATTCTCGCCCCCCCGGATGGTGAGGATGGCGAACATCTTGCCCATGACCTTGTAGATCAGGATGTTGGGCGTGGCCGCCCTGGGGGGAGACATCGCCGTCGCCACCGCGCCCGGCTTGGCGTCCAGAGCGGTTTTCAAATCGGCTGTTCGTTGACCGAGGTTCAAGTTGGGAGGGTCCGTCGGCGTTATTCGGGGCCGACCCTACCGCCGCCGTTGATGGGGCGGCAAGGCTATGATCGGGCGAGAACTAGGGTGACGCGCCCCAGAAGATCGGCGGGCGTTACAGGGTTGAAGGCGTCGAGGTTTTGGTGTCAGAGTCTGGGATTAACCTCTTTGGAGACAAACCTAACCCAAGAAGAGCCAAACGGGAAACCGCCCTGTCTAAGGGAGGCCTTCCCTTGATACCAGTTATCCCTTGCATTCTCCCGAATCCAGCAAAACCGGCCTTTTTGCGTAGGTGTTCATTGAACTCATTGCAATATTCAAAACAACACAGCACAGCCCCCCACATTTCCTTTACAGTTGGCCGTTTTCCATGAATCATTCTGTCTCGGATCTTCTCAGCCGCGGCTAATTTTTCCGGGATCGCCGTCGGGATAGCATGCCCAAATACCGATTTGTATATTGCTTGGAAATCCTTCCTCGTGATGTCATGTTCAAGGACAAATTTCCACGTCAACTCTGAATTTAGGCGGTATTTTCTGAGTATCCCTGCGTACAACAAACGTCTTTGGCCATTTTCGATCTGGGAAAAGCAATACGCCAGCGCAATGCTTGGCATTTTACCGAGTTTTTCTACTATTTCTGGGACATGCTCGAATGTGAGCTTAAGATCGTCATCAAATTTACCAATGGCTTTGCGGACCGACGGAATTGTCGCGCCGAGCATCACACCACGTTTTTCTTGCGCCACCGTCGTTCCCTCTTTTTGCATCAAACCCCTGCACCGGGCTCGCCGGCGGGTGCTCTGAACCGGGAATTGATGTATTCCTTGGCGCTCGCGGGCAGCAGTTTCACGGTTCCGATCGTCGGTAAGCCGACGATCTCGCCGTGGTTCATGCCCTTGTCCCTTGCCTCGGTGGCGAAAGCATCGCGATTGCCACAGGCCTCGACCCCGATAGCGCTCATGTGAACACCATCGCGCAATGCGAGCCCCAGCTCCCAATGGCAGGGCCACGCGTCACTGCCAAGCGCGACTAGATTTCCGGTCGGCGCAAAACGGGTTCGTGCGGTGTCGCCGCAACGGGAGCAACGTTGCCGTGTGGGTGGGCCTGGAAGCGCGAAAGGACGTTCGTCTGCGGAACCTCCAATTCGGGCGCTGTGCTCTGCGCGGGAGGAAAAGTTGACTTGTTGACTGCTCAGGAGCACCCCGGAAGAGATCGAAGTATGATCACAGGAAGAACTTCGCGACCTTAACTTCGTCGAGGCAATCAAAGGGAATCTGAAGGAGGGAGGTACTATGAAGCATCTGACATCGTTGCTCTTTTTCATGGGTACCATTTTCGCGCTGGCGCCGTCCGCCACTCTATCGCAAACACCAAAGTGTGATTGGCTCGAAATCAACTCTGATCTGATGACCTCGCGCTTCGCGGATGCGCTACCGCGGGTCGATGCGTGCATCGTCTTGCTCGAGCAGGAGACATCTGCGGACCATCCGGGGATGTCCCTAAGCGCGGTGGGCCTGGGTGGTATCTATCTCACGCGGGCGCAGATCCTTGCTCAGCAGGGTTCGTTCTCGAGCGCTGAATCTGCTATGAATTCAGCCAACCGCGTTGCGCACCAGCACGGATTCGACAACACGTTCTTGATGAATTGGGATCGCCAGCTCGGGTCGACCCAGGGACTAATTCTAGAACGCGAGGGTCGGGCCCGTGACGCTATTGCGACTTACGCGCGAACAGAAAACTATGGGCGCGCCGCTCTCTTGTCGCTTGACCTTGGCGATGTTGCAGAAGCCGGCCGTCTCGCTCGTAAAGAGGCGCCTGAGGACACGGATGCGCTCGTCGCTCTTGGTGGTCTCGCGGAGGCGTCAGGCGATACTGCGGTGGCGGTCCAAGAGTACAAAGCGGCCTGGTCCAATATCGTGCAAGGCCGGGACCGCGACGGAGCGGTCTTGCCCACGCACTTCCTCGACGTGTCTCGCGTGCGCAGTTCGCTCGGGCGTCTCGGCGCTCCTGTTCGCTAGAGCGCCAGCCGTGTCGGAGCGCAGTCTTCCCGGACCGCTATTGGGGCACGCTATGGCAGGGGCGCCTTTGGGAAGTGACAGGATATCGGCCGGCAAAGGCCAGCTACAACTCAAAACCTGCTGGGTGACCGCAAATCAACCTTTCCATCGACACGAGGTCGTTCTCAAGAGGGGACCCGGACGCGGCCCGCGACCTCCCTAAATCGCGGTGCCTTTGTGAGCCCGTAGCCTGCCGCAATTGGAAGGATTTCGCTTCGCCGCGGTCGGGAGGCCTGTCTCTTTACTAGCATTCTCTCGCTATGCCGGTCCGATTGCGGATATCAATCTCGGAAGGAGGACGCTGTGCAGGCGCTAAGATGGATCATTAATCTCTTGGCGGCCGCGCTCGTCGGCATCGTCCTTGATGCCCTTTCTTCCAGTAGATCGGTCGCTCCGGCCGTCACAATCGCGACCTTGGTGGTGGTCGTCATCGCTCTCGGCCTCCAACTTTGGCCATATCTACCACGCAGGGTCCAACCCTCATGGCGGCAAGTCCCGATAGAGCTGGATCAATTCTCGCCCGCGCCATCAGAGAATTTCCCGCCCAACTGGATCAATCAAGTCTCCTGGCGAGACATATTCTGGCTTAGCAAGTCGCGCGGATGGCTTGCAGGCGCGGTGAGTGAAGGAGGCGGGCACGATGACGTAGGCCTCGGGGCTCTATTGTTCTCTTATGGCGGTCCAACCTGGAATCTGGTGCCAAACGAAAAGTTCAATAGTGGCGAAGGCGCTTTTACCTGGGGTCCCGAATATATGGGCGGGGGCCGCCCGTATCGTTGGACCGACGTTGGACCGATCCAGAATATTCGCTTCTATCAACCTGTTTCGGCAAGACGCACTTCGCGCGTCGATGGATGGGCGGCGACTGCCACCGGAATTTATCGCACCACCGATGCCGGGCAAACTTGGCAGCGCTCGACCCCGGCGCCCGACTCCAAAGATACACCCGAGCGCTTCGCGTTTTATTTTGGAATAGGCGGCGTCGAGGGATTTCAAGAGCTCTACGCTACAGGATGGCAAGGGATAACTCATTCAATCGGGGGCTTCAATTGGGATTTACAGAAACCGACGTATTTTTACTATATCTCAGCCGTCGCGGTCACGGGCGGTTCAGAGAATCGCAATGTATGGGCTGTTGGTCTTTCCGGCCATGATGAGCTCGGGCGGGGCGATAGGAGCCGCGGCGCAATCTATCACTTGGCGTGGCCGCGCAACCAGTGGGAGATGGTCAGTCTGCCAGGCGTTCACTTTGAACCAGGGCAGGGATTCAAAGATCTGCTTGTGAACGACAAGCGACTCATAGTCTGTGGTGATCGCGGTTTGGTTGTACGCGGGATACTCGAAAGGGATGGGACATGGAATTTTCGCCAAATAGGCGGGACCGTGAAATTGCTATATGCTGATGAAGTTCTTTCGTCTATCGCTGAGCATGAGGGCGTAATCTATATTGTTGGCCAAAAGGGTTCTATATTATATAGCCGTGACGATGGGTTGAGTTGGACTGGATCGGATAAAGTAGAAGATGCAGCCGGGAATAAACTTAGCTTAAGTGACAAAACGCTGAATAGAATTCGCTTCTTTAATAATCAGGGGTGGATATTGGGTACGGGTATAGTCTTGAAGAGCGTTGAGCTTCCTGTCGAAAAGAAAGAACGTTCTCGCCCCATACCATCGAATTCATCGGATGAGTAACAACGCCGCCGGTTCCTCCGCAGGGCCTGATGGCACCTGCGGGCAAGATTACCCAAAGCACTCCATGCCCCCTCAAGCCTTAAGCCTTAACCCGCTCTCGCTGCCGCTCGCGCGGGGCGGCGCGGTCGCGGTGGTGCCCGAGCTGACCGGTGCAAACACCCCGCCCATTTTTTCTGCTTGACAAACTGCAACGGGCGTGTTCTCATTACGTTCATGTTGTACCGCCGCTGCCCTGACATCTCCCCACTCAGCGAGGAGCCGATCGACACCCCCGAGATGGTGGAGGCGGCGGCCGCCGTGGCGCGGGACGAGGCGGATGTGCGGATGCTCCAGCGTATGGCCGAGCTCGGCATGGAATTGCTCGAGGAGATTGCGCAGAGTGCAAAGTCCAGCCTCAGGGCCGCCCCCGCCGGCGCCGAGGGCGCCGCGCCGAACGCGGGCCCCGAGCCGACGGCGCTGTTCAACAAGATGGCCCAGACCGTGCGGCGCACTATCGCCCTGAAGAGGAGCCTCGGCGAGGCGGTCAAGACCGGACGTTCCGAGCTGGCCACCAAGCGAGAGAAGCGCGGCGACTGGATCATGGACGCCCAAGTCCAGACCATGGATGAATGCATCGAGACGACGTTCTGCGAGTCCCTGGGCGAGGACTATGCCGAGCCCGAGGGTCCGGAGACCGAGAGCCTGAGGCGTGACATGCGCGAAGTCCTCTCCGACGGCGACGAGTTCCAAGACTACCTCGAGCGCCCGGTCGGCGAGACGGTGGCCAAGCTGCGCGCCGCCATGGGGCTCGATGCGGCCCCGTGCGTCCTGGACGGCAAGATCTGGCGGGTCCGCCGCGGGCCCTACGCCTTCGAAGCGGCGAAAATGGCCACGGCGGGCGAACCCGTCTGGCCTTGCGCCGCCGCGAACCCTTCGGCCGCCAGCCCCGCCGCCGCGGCGACCGGACCGCCGGGGTGACTCGTAGCGCGGGGTTTGTCAGCCCGCTCTTTTCTTGACGCCGCCAAGGGCGGGCAGGACGCCCATAGGCGCTAAGTTAAAGAGACTTCGGCCCATCTCATTGGTTCCAGATGCTTTCTTCCTCCCTCCCCTTCATGGGGAGGGACAGACGGCCAAGCCGTCAGGGTGGGGCTCGCGCCGCGCCGCGAGGGTCGGTGATTGCCAAGGAAGAGCCCCACCCGTGTCGCGCTTCGCGCGATCCACCCTCCCCATTGAAGGGGAGGGAGGAAATAAACTGTTGAAAAATCAATGTCTAAGCCTGCTTCGCCGTCTCAACTTAGCGCCTATGGGCAGGACGCCCGCGCTACAAGATTTAAGCCTTCACCCGCGTCCGCTCCCGCCGCGCCGGCGCCGTCCGTTCCCTATGCCGCTTCAGCACCCCCTTCAGATACCGCCCCGTCCAGCTGGCTTCGTCGTCCGCCACCTGCTCGGGCGAGCCCACCGCCACGATCTCGCCGCCGCCGTCGCCGCCTTCGGGGCCGAAATCGACGATCCAGTCGGCGGTCTTCACCACGTCGAGGTTGTGTTCGATGACCACCACGGTGTTGCCCTGTTCGACCAGTTCGTGCAGCACCTCCAGCAGCTTGCGCACGTCCTCGAAATGCAGGCCCGTGGTGGGCTCGTCGAGGATGTAGAGGGTGCGGCCCGTCGCCCGCCGCGACAGCTCCTTGGAGAGCTTCACCCGCTGCGCCTCGCCGCCGGAAAGGGTGGTGGCGGGCTGGCCGACCTTGATGTAGCCCAGGCCCACGCGTTTGAGGGTCTCCATCTTGTCGCGGATGGGCGGCACGGCCTTGAACATGTCGGCCGCCTCCTCGACGGTCATGTCGAGGATGTCGGCGATGCTCTTGCCTCGGAAATGGATTTCCAGGGTCTCGCGGTTGTAGCGGTGGCCTCGGCAGACATCGCAGGTGACGTAGACGTCCGGCAGGAAGTGCATCTCGATCTTTATCAGCCCGTCGCCCTGGCAGGCTTCGCAGCGGCCGCCCTTGACGTTGAAGCTGAACCGGCCGGGGCCATAGCCGCGCGCCTTGGCTTCGGGCAGGCCTGCAAACCAGTCGCGGATGGAGGTGAAGGCGCCGGTGTAGGTGGCGGGGTTGGAGCGCGGGGTGCGGCCGATGGGGCTTTGATCGATGTCGATGACTTTGTCGAAGTTTTCCAGCCCCTCGATCCGCTCGTACGGGGCGGGACCGTCCGAGGCGTTGTTGAGCCGCCGGGCCGCCGCCTTGTAGAGGGTCTCGACAGTGAAGGTGGACTTGCCGCCGCCGGAGACGCCGGTGATGCAGGTGAAGGTTCCCACCGGTATCTCGACGGTGACGCCCTTGAGATTGTTGCCGGTGGCGCCCACAACCCGCACGGTGCGGTTGGCGCGGAATGGCCGGCGCAGCGCCGGAACGGCGATCTGGCGCATGCCGGTGAGGTACTGGCCGGTCAGGCTTTGCGGGGAGGCCATGATGTCGGCGGGCTTGCCCTCGGCCACCACCTCGCCGCCATGGATGCCCGCGGCCGGTCCCATGTCGATCACATAGTCGGCCGAGCGGATCGCCTCCTCGTCGTGCTCCACCACCAGCACGGAGTTCCCTAAGTCGCGCAGCCCTTTGAGCGAGACCAGCAAGCGGGCGTTGTCTCTCTGGTGCAAGCCGATGGAGGGCTCGTCCAGCACATAGAGCACTCCGGTGAGGCCCGAGCCGATCTGGCTGGCCAGGCGGATGCGCTGGCTCTCGCCGCCCGAGAGGGTCCCCGAGCCGCGCGACAGGTTGAGGTATTCCAGGCCCACGTCGACCAGAAAGCGCAGGCGATCGTTGATCTCTTTCAGGATGCGCCGGGCGATCTCCATCTGCTTGTCGGAGAGCTTGTCCTCCAGCGAGGCGAACCAGTCGCGGGCCGGACGAATGGCCAGGGTGGAGACCTCGGCGATGGTCTTCTCGGCGATCTTCACCGCCAGGGCCTCGGGTTTCAGGCGCGCGCCGCCGCACGCTTCGCACGGGGTCTCGGACTGGTAGCGGCCCAGCTCCTCGCGCACCCAGCTGGAATCGGTCTCGCGCCAACGCCGTTCGAGGTTGGGAAGGACGCCCTCGAAGGTCTTTCTTACTTCATACTTTCGGGCGTTGTCGTCGTAGACGAAATTGATCTTCTCGGCGCCTGATCCGTACAGCACGACGCTCTTCGCCGCGTCCGAGAGCTTCCACCACGGCTCGTCCATGGAAAACCCGAAGTGACGCGCCAAGGCCTGGAGGGTCTGGGTGTAGAGGGGGGAGGGGCCTTTCGACCATGGCGAGATCGCACCTTTGTGCAGGGCCTTGTCCTTGTCGGGAACCACCAGGTCGGCGTCGAAGGCGAGCTTCATGCCCAGGCCATCGCACACCGGGCAGGCGCCGGCCGGATTGTTGAACGAGAAGAGGCGCGGCTCGATCTCGGCGATGGAAAAGCCGGAGACCGGGCAGGCGAATTTTTCCGAGAAGATCAGGCGGCGGGCTTCGCTTTCCTCGCCGTCCTTAGGCTTGGGCGCATCGGCCCATTCAGCCACGGCGATGCCGTCGGCCAGGCGCAGGGCCGCCTCCAGGCTCTCGGCGTAGCGGCTCTCCAGGCCGGCGCGGGTGACCAGACGGTCGACCACCACGTCGATGTCGTGCTTGAAGGTCTTCTCCAGGGCCGGCGCGTCCTCGATGGCGTAAAAGGCGCCGTCGATCTTCAGCCGCTGGTAGCCGGCCTTCTGCCACTCGGCGATCTCCCTGCGGTACTCGCCCTTGCGGCCGCGGATCACCGGGGCAAGCAGGAAGATCCGCTCGCCGTCCGGTAGGGCGGTCAGCTTGTCGACCATCTGGCTCACCGTCTGGCTGACGATGGGCAGGCCAGTGGCCGGCGAATAGGGGATGCCGACCCGCGCCCACAGCAAACGCATGTAATCGTGTATCTCGGTCACGGTTCCCACCGTGGAGCGCGGGTTGCGGCTGGTGGTCTTCTGCTCGATGGAGATGGCCGGCGAGAGGCCCTCGATCAGATCGACGTCCGGCTTGGTCATCAGCTCCAGGAACTGGCGCGCGTAGGCCGACAGGCTCTCCACATAGCGGCGCTGGCCCTCGGCGTAGATGGTGTCGAAGGCCAGGCTGCTCTTGCCCGAGCCGGAGAGCCCGGTCAGCACCACCAGCTCGCCGCGCGGGATATCGACGCTGACGTCCTTGAGATTATGCTCGCGCGCGCCGCGCACGCGAATGAAGCGGGTCTGTTCGTACATGGGTTTCGCTAAAATCCACCCGCGCCGCCCGCGGGCCAAGCCCCTTGATTTAGTACTCGGAGTCGACGATACAGCAAGAACAAATCACGAACCAGTCGAAGGAATCGCGCGTGGTCGAGGTCGTCGCGTTCTTTCGGCCCGGATGGGCCGGGTGGGCGCCCGCCGCGACGTGATGGCGCGCCCGTCGCAAGCCGCATTGCCCCGGTGTCCTGTTTTGCTATAAGCGCGGCGCCCGACGATCGAAGCGGGGCGTGTTGGATAACGGGTGAGGCGTTGATGGCGGGGGCTGCGGCACGGTTGAAAGACCCGGACTACCGTCCCTTGGAGGACGAGCCGTTCATGAACGAGCGGCAGCTCGGTTATTTCAGACAAAAATTGCTCGACTGGAAGGACGAAATCCTGCGCGAAACGCGCGAGACGGTGACCCACCTTCAGTCCGAGACCGAGAATCACCCCGATTTCGCCGACCGCGCCTCCTCGGAAACCGACCGGGCCCTGGAGCTGCGCACCCGTGATCGCCAGCGCAAGCTGATCGCCAAGATCGACGATGCGCTGCGGCGCATCGAAGAGCGGGCCTATGGCTTCTGCGAGGAGACCGGCGAGCCGATCAGCCTCGCCCGCCTGGAAGCCCGCCCCATCGCCACCCTCGGCCTGGAAGCCCAGGAACGCCACGAACGCCGCGAACGCGTCCACCGCGACGACTGAGGCACAATGGCTCTCCCTCCGTGAAAAGGGGGGGGAGTACCGGCGAAGCTAAGGGAGGGGGGCGGCGGTTGCAACGCGCGTTGCTCACTCGCCCCCTCCACCGCTTTGCGGTCCCCCTCCCCCCGCTGCGCGGGTGAGGAACTAGACCCGCTATTCCCTTGGCCTTGGGGGAGGCCCGGCGCTAGAAGCGCGGCATGTCCGCACGTCTCGTCGTCGCTTGCGTCCAGGCCAATCCCACCGTCGGCGACGTGGCCGGCAACGAGGCCCAGGCGCGGGACCTAATAGGCCGCGCGGGCGAGGCCGGCGCGGATATCGCGCTCTTTTCCGAACTCTTCCTGAT
>Ga0182024_10019081_pt1 | contig 12680 bp, 8 predicted proteins | sample P32metaG_FD_120480 | JGI IMG/M metagenome (GOLD analysis project Ga0182024, IMG submission 120480) | Permafrost microbial communities from Stordalen Mire, Sweden - P3-2 metaG (Illumina Assembly) | ecosystem: Environmental > Terrestrial > Soil > Wetlands > Permafrost | place: Sweden: Stordalen... | reverse complement strand
TGACAAAAGGCGGCAACGGCACGAAGACGTGCGTGCCGGTCTTCGCGGTCCGCAGAAAGAGGCGGTTGCCGTTCAGCTTATCCGGTCCCAGTTTCATCGCGTCGCCGATGCGCAGACCTGACCAGCGGAGGACGAGGATCAGCGCATGCCAGCGCGGTTCCTTCGCGCGGGCGAGCGCAGCGGTCACTTCCTTCACATCGAACGGGAGCGTGGGAACGCCATCGACGACCGGCGTATCGACCGAGGTTGCGGGGTTGGATTTCATCCATCCGGAACGACCGCACCAGCCGAAGAATGCCCTGACCCGTTCCAGCTTCTTCACGCCGGAAATCGGACTGTCCTTCCAGGACGCCCGGAAGTCACGGACGAAGGAGACGGAGATCTGTTTAAGGAACACGACGGATTTGTCCGCCGCGAACGTCGTGAGCTGCGACAGCACGACCTTGTACTTTTTGACCGTGGCCGGCTTGAGGTTCCGGGCAGGCGCATCCTCATAGAACTTTGCAACCGCCTCGGCCAGCGTCACCGCGGACGGCGTGTGGAGCGTTCCGCTCGCCTCCTTGTCACGCGCCCATTGTTGCGCCGCTTCCCAGGAGGTCATATCGAGCGCCTTGCGGATCTTCTCCCCCGCGACCGATCCTTCCACGCTTATGGGACAGCGGCAGCGCCGCCATTTGCGCCCATCCTGATAGTGTTCGCAGTTTTTCAGATGTCGACGGAACAGAACCAACATAGAGGCTCCTAAAGGGAATGTACCACACGCAATACACACGCGGCACGAAATGATGCTCTAGAACGCCTTATTTATTGCGTTTTTTTATGGTGAGCCGGGCGGGGCTCGAACCCGCGACCACCGCATTAAAAGTGCGATGCTCTACCAACTGAGCTACCGGCTCTGACGTGGGAATCTTTATTGTACCGCGCCTACTTGATCTCCATCACCTCAACGATGCTTTTTTTCTCGATCGCCGGCACCGTGGCACCGGCTGCGGGATAACCTACCGGAATCAGCACAAACGGACGCTCATTTTTCGGACGGCCCAGAATGCTCGATAAAAATCCCATGGGACTCGGAGTATGGGTCAGCGTTGCCAACCCGCTCAAATGCAGAGCCGCGAGCAGAAATCCTGTGGCGATCCCCACCGACTCCTGCACATAGTAGTGCTTCGTCTTCGCCTCTCCGGTAAAGCCGTAGTCGATTCGAAAGACCACAATCAGGTACGGAGCCTGCTCGATGAATTCCTTATGCCAGTCCGTGCCCAAAGGAGCCAACGCTTCCAGCCAATCCGCGGGCATCCGATGCTCATAACTCTCGCGCTCCTCGGCCTCCGCCGCCTGGCGGATCTGGCGTTTCATTTCCCGATCCTGCACCACCACGAATTTCCAGGGCTGCTGATTGGCGCCGCTCGGCGCAAGCGAGGCGCAACGAATCGCGTTTTCGATCAGTTCAAATGGGAAAGGCTCAGGGGAGATCATTCGCACCGAGCGCCGCGCCGCCATGCGATCCAGAAATTCGCGGGAAGCCTGCAACTGCTCGTCAGGCGGCATCCGCCGGAAATCGAGAGGGACATGCTGATACATTATCGAGCGATTTTCGCACATCGGGGCGATTTCAAAAAGCAGAGCGAACCCGGTAAACGACATAGTAGGAGTTACTAAACTCCGCCTGTTTCCCGGGAATCGCATGCCGTTTCCGCAGCACGACAAAATCGATGTTCCGTTCCGCCAATTCCTGAAAATCCGCCGGCCCCACCACCCAGATACCTTCATGGACATCTCTCCAGCGTTGGGACCACTCGGCCGAAAACTGCGGAAAGTAATTTACCAGAGCCCGGCCCTCGTAATCGACATAAATCGAGCGCAATGCCCGGCCGCGAAATGCCCCGGAGCCGCCAAACAGCCCGTCGTCCGCGAATAGAAACACCGCGGTTTCATCGGTCGCATCCCGGGCCCACTGCGCAAGTTCCCTCAGTTCCGGCGTATCCGCCGGCTTCGGCGAAGGAATCAGCCCCGAAGCGGGAAAAGCGATGAAAGGCAAAATACCGGCAGCCACCAGCGTAAGGCCCCGTGTGCGTCCGGCGAACCATGCAGCGGCCGCGCTTACAGCCACCAGTGCCAGAACCAATACAATCAGCCAGGGATTCACATACCAGGTGACGAGAAGCTCCTTTACCGGCAGTGCCAGAGCGATTGTGAACCACACGGCAGCTTCCCACCAGATTCGCTTTTGCGCGGCGATGACTCCGCACGCACCCGACAGCAGAGCAGCGAGCAAAGTGACAAAGACCAGCGTGCGAACCGGCTCCCAGGGCCCCGCCATGGCCCATTGCAGTTGATCCAGAACAATCCATGAAAAAGGAACGCTGAGTATGCCGAGCACGGCAAGTCCCCACAGCCACTCGCGAAGAGGAGGCCGCAAGCGGTCGCGAAGCCGCCAAAAACCCGCACCCACCACCGCACATTCCGACAGGCAATCCAGAACTCTTTTGATCTCCCATTCCGAGACAAAGCCACGTCCCATATAGAGTCGCTGCAGACCCAGTTGAAAAGAATCGAGCCTCCGGAAAAAATCGATCGGCTCGGTTCCACCCGCCTGAAAGTGCATCAACAGCAAAAGCACTCCGGCCGCCGGCAACAAGGGAGCTAACAGGATCGGCCGGGCGGCGCGCCTCAGCACCACAAAAATAGCTACGCCCCAAAACGGAGCCATGGTCGTAGGGTGGATGAGAAACCCCAGCGCACCCGCAATGCCCGCCGCCAGGAATCGCCCGTGCGAAGCGAGCCCAACGGCCAAAAGCAGTAACCCCATCGCGAAAGCGCGAGGCACCGGCTCCAGTTCGGTGATTCCCATTCCCAAAGTGTCCACGTTGAGAATCACCACAGCTGCCACGAAGAAGGCTCCCGGTGGAGCAAGGCCAAGCCCTAACGCGATGAGCACCAGACCGGCCGCCTCGCACGCCCGAAACACCACTTGTTGAAGCTTCAACCCATATTCGAAGTTCAGCCCAGCATAGTTTCGCAGCGCGACCGAAATCTCATCGTACGCCGTCAGAGCCAGGTACGGACGCACGATCATAGGATCGTTGGAAAACAGGACAGGATTGTAGACCCGCTCCATCATGGGCACGTAAATCTGCGTGTCGGCCTGAAGGTACATATGGCCCGGGTACACGAAGTATCCGAGGCCAGTGAGCAGAATTACGGATCCCCAAAAAGTAGAGGCCTTCAGCAATGAGTTATTTCAATGCTCGGCCGATCGCCGCCGTAAGCTTCGCCAGACCAGCGCGAACATCGGAGCCCAGGTGAATTCGCAACGCCCGGCGTCCGCGCTCCACCAATACCTGCAAATCGCCTCGCGCCTGCGCGGCTTTCACCACGCCGAAAGTGTATTTCTGCCCCGGCACCTGCAAGTCCTCGGCATCGTCGGCGGTAATTTGCAGGAACACTCCGGTATTCGGCCCGCCCTTATAAGCCTGCCCCGTGGAGTGCAGGAATCGCGGCCCGAATCCGAGGCAGGTAGCGACACGCTTCTTATCGCGAACCGACATGCGGATATCTTGGAGCGCCGCTTCGTGCTCCTCGTTCATTTGAATATATGCGAGCAGCGCGAAATAATCCCCGCTTTTTATCGAACTGAAGTGTTCTAAGAGCGCGCTATCGAGGGATTTGGGCGCCTTACCCGCAAATAAAGACAGGCCGTCCTCCACCAAAGCCGGTTTTTCGGCGGGCAACGACCCCTTTTCCTCGAATTCCGTCGTCAGTTTTTTAGTGGCGATTTTGCTCGCCTCGACGTCCGGCTGGTTGAACGCGTTGATGCCGATAATCGACCCGGCAACGGCCGTGGCCATCTCCCAGCGGAAGAACTCCTGCCCCAGATCGTAGGCGCTCTTGAGAGTGATTCGAATCACCGGCTGCCCGGCCGCCGCGATCGCTTCGATGGCGCGATCCTGCTCCGGATCGGCGCCCGATTCGAGCCGCGCGTACACGAAAATTCTGTCCTTCCCGTATACCTCGGGTCGGCCAGGTTTCTCCCGGTCGACCGGCACCAATCCCTTCCCGTCCTTGCCCGTCGATTCCGCCAGCAGCTGTTCGAGCCAAGCGCCCAGATCGTGAATTCCTGGTGAAGCGACGATAGTGACTTTATCGCGACCTCCCTTCGCCAGAGTCCCTAGCAGGATGCCCAACAGGACACCCGGATTCTTCTCGACCGGCGAACAAGGCGAGCAGGCCAGCTCCATCGCGGCCGCGCCTTCGAGGAACTTGGTGGTATCGATTCCCATTACCGCGCCTGGAACCATGCCGAAATCCGATAGCGCCGAGTAGCGTCCGCCGATCGACGGCAAACCAAAGAAAATACCGTGGAAATGGTCGCCCTCAGCAACCTGCTGCATTTTCGACCCTGGATCCGTGATCGCGAAAAAGTGGCTTCCATCGCGGCCGTTGCGCTCGAAGAAATATTGCTTGAAGATGTTCGGTTCAAGCGTCGACCCGGATTTACTGGAAACAATAAAAAGGGTCTTCTTTACGTCGATTTGCGATTCGATAGCCCGAATCTGAGCCGGGTCGGTGGAATCGAGCACATGCATCTTCGGAAATCCCGGCTGATCGCCGAAGGAGAGCCCTAGCACCTCGACGCACAGGCTCGATCCACCCATTCCGAGCAGCAACGCGTCCGTGAATCCGCCGGCTTTGATGTCCTTCGCAATTTGCTCGAACTTTTGACGCTGCTCGATCTGAATATCGGCAATAGTCAACCAGCCGAGCCATTTATCTTCATCCGTCCCGGTCCATAACGAGGCATCCTTAGCCCAGACCCGGCGCGTTTTCCCGCCGACGCTCCAACTCTCGATCGCCTCCTGAACCGCCGTGGCTTCGGCAGCTCCCAGTGAGTAAGTCATGGGATTCACGGAGCTTTGCGCAAGCTTGCATTTCGGATCGACGGTGTTCAGCAGCTTATCGAACGGCTCCGCAAAAAGCTTGATGCCTTGGGTCACCAGGTCGGAAGTAACTTTATCGATCGAAACTCCGCCGGCGGCGAGCCGGGCCATAACGTCCTTGGCCTCCTCAATCCCCGATTCGAGCGATGCGCGCGCTTCGCCGTGGTCGCGGAACGCATCGAGTGTCGCCGGAGGAATGGTGTTCACGGTATCGGGTCCAATTAATTCTTCGACGTAATAGACATCGCGCAGTTTCGCGCTCTTGGTGGAGGTGCTGGCCCAAAGAACTCTCTGCGTCATGGCACCCTTCGCTTCGAGCGCCTCCCATTTCGGCCCGGAGAAAATCGCCAGGTACCGCTGATACGCAAGCTTGGCGTTCGCAACCGCCACTTTACCGCTGAGCGGTTCCAGCGCCGGATTGCCCTTGATATATCCCTCGATCGCGGTGTCGATGCGGCTGACAAAGAAGCTGGCAACACTCGCGACGCGCGATGGGTCCGCGCATTTTTCGAGGCCACGGATATACGCATTGGCCACATCCTCATAGACTTTCTGCGAAAACAGCAGCGTGACGTTGACGTTGATTCCTTCCGAGATGGCCGTTTCGATGGCAGGAAGTCCGGCATCCGTGCCCGGGATCTTGATCATCAGATTCGGCCGGTTGACGGCCTTCCACAGACGGCGCGCTTCCTCAATGGTCGCCTTTGTTTCCAGCGCAAGGAACGGCGAGACTTCCAGGCTCACATAACCGTCGCGGCGATTGGTCCGATCGTAGACCACGCGCAGCACGTCGGCGGCGTCCTGAATGTCGCGGATCGCGATGTGCTCGTAGATTGCCTTGGCGTCAAGATCTTTGTTCTTCTGAAGCTCAGTAAGCAGATCCGTATAATCTTTCGAGCCGACGATGGCTTTCTCGAAAATCGCGGGATTGGAGGTGACGCCGCCAAGGCCGTCTTCCCTAACCATTCGCGCAAGCTCTCCTGAAGTGAGCAGATCGCGGCGAATATTATCAAGCCAGATGGATTGTCCGAACTGCGCCAGTTCGATCAGACGGTTTTGGACGTTGGTGGAAGGAGTCATGTTTTCCTCTCTTCCAGTGTAGAAGGATTTTTTGCCTTAGCGTTTCGCGCGGCGCGACTTGCTGTGCGACGTCGATTTCCGCACCGACTTCGATTTCGATTTCCGGCTGCCGGCAACGGAGTGCTTGGAGCGATGCGACTTCGTGGCCGCCGAGGCGGGCAGGATCAGTGCCGCCAAAACGAAAAAGATCAAGAAAAGGCGCTTGGTCATATCGGTTGGATACAATTATCGCATAATTGAGGTTTTTACTCTATTCCGAGGCCGCCTGAAAGCGGCCAAAATCAAGATGTGAAACTCCGTACCTTTGCGCTTGGTCTCGCATGCATCGCCAGTCTTTTTGGCCAGAAAAAATTCAGCTGGCAGAATGCATGTTTCAACAACCCCGGACTTCCCTACTGCCAGGGGCGCGACTTCGCGGTCAAAAACGCGAAAGGGAAAAACGGCGGGTCGGGCTACAACGGCAGCGGAGCTGAGCTGACGGCGGAGGACGCGGCACCGTCCGTGATCGGCATGAGCGGCATCAACTGGCGATTCGCCGATCCGCAGGCGGACTCGCTCGCGAGCGCCAGCTTTAATAACCTGTCGCCATCGCCTCTGGCCCGTTTCGTGATGTCCGCACTGGCGGCGAATCAGGGACTCAAGGAAGCGAACATGGGACCAATCTTCGACGCGTTCACGAGCGTCGATCAGGTGGCAGTGTCGATTCGCGGGGAGCAGACCTTGATTATGGTGAGCGGCTCCTCAAAAGAGTCGACTCTTCCCGCGCTCGAAGCCGGATGGAAGGCCGTGCCGGCAGGAAACGCGCTGCTCATCGGTCCGGCCGAGGCGGTAGATCAGGCCGCGCAGCGCATCGTCGCCGATGGTCCTCTGCCGGAGCTGGCGCGTTTGGCCGTGAAGCGTCAATCGAACGGCGACATTTGGATCGCCTCATCCACCGACGCGGACGCGGTGAAAGCGGGGGCCAAACGAATGGTCGTAACAGCCTCCATGCGGGACCGCCTGACCGGCGATGCAATCTTCGAGTTCAGCCAGCCGCCGGACGCGAAAGCAATCGATCTTTTACCGGTAGGCCCCGGCGTCACTTCAGTCGACGGCAACAAGGTCCACGTCAAGATGTCGGTCGAGATCGATAAAGTGCAGCCCAGCCTGGCGGATATTGCTGCTACCCCTCTCGGCGAGTATCTGTGGGTCCTGGTGAAGGCAGGAAAATATGTGCCTGCGCGGGACCCGGCAAAAGCCCTACCGAAGCCGAAGATCGCGGGGTTGGATTCGAATTAAGCATTCAACACGTTATACGAGTGCGCGAGTCGCTCATAGCATGAGTCTCTCACGGGAGGCTATCGACGACGAGGTCGGCGACGCTCTTGTCTGTCGCTCCCGTGATCATCGCGCTCGTTCCCTGAGGCGCGACCACTGTTTTCGCCAACAATAGAACCGTCAGCCCTACGCATGACAGGGTGATAGTTTCGAGTTCGGGGGTTGTCCGGACTGCTCCAACGATCTGTCCGCTGTCATTGATTCCGTAGGCGGCAGAAAGGCCTTCCGTGATCCCCAAGCCATTCAGGCTGAGCGGCTGCACCCCGTTAGCGCTGGTCCAAATTGCCGCGCCGTACCCCCCGCTGGAGCCGACCACCTGACCATCGTCGTCGAGCGCGGTCGGGGAAAAGTTGGTGGCCAAAATAAGGACCGTTGAAGGGCTTGTCCAAAGAACGCCATTTGAAACACCGGTCGCTAGATTGTAGTCGGTCCCGGCTATCCAACCGAGATTGTTGATCGCGACTGCCCTTGTAATGTCTCCAGGGCTTAAGCGAGCAAGGGCCACAATTCCGCCCGACTGAGTCCAACTCATGGCTCCGTCTGGTCCCGAGGAGTTTCCGACAACCTCGCCAGCATCATTAATTCCAGTCGCTGTGAAGGTGCCGATGTCGACAACGCCGGTAGAGGATGTCCACAGAAAAGACTCAACGCCGCCGGGTGTGACCCCGACGACTTCCCCCGAATCATTGATCCCAACGCCCTGTGACGTCCCGGGGAGCAGTAAAAGACCGGTGGAGGCGGACCAAAAGAACGCTGCAAAGCCCGCACCATTTCTCACCACACCTGTCGCATCGCCGCTATTGTTCACGGCGTCGGCTACAGAATCGCCGATTGCACCGTCCGTTGCGATGAGGACCGGAGCGTTTGGCAAACTCGCTGACCACTCCAACGCCAGAGCATCAACAGCACCGACAATAGCGCCCCCATTACTGATCGCTTGCGCACCCGAGTAATAGAATGAACTAGTCGTGTACGGCGCGAGTATGACAGGGTTCGCCCCAGGTGAGTTCCACAGGATGGCGCTAGCCTCTGCATAGGGACATGTGCAGCCAGCCGCGATGAGCCAGACGGTTAGATTTCGCATTAACCAAACGTTTCACAGTTTCTCACCGCCTGGTAACCGGCGGGTGAGCGGCGGAGACGAGGCTAGGCGGATTAGTGGTCTGTCGCGGAGAAAGCGTTAGCGTCTTCATAAGCGTTTGGGGGAGCAGTTTTAGCACCACGGGCCGCCCGAAAAGTTTTTTCGCTAACTCGCGTGGAATCAGTTTTTGTGTTTCACACTCCCCAAAACCGGCGCGCCGGACGAGCCTCCGACGACCCGATATAGCCGAAATTTTAGAAAATGCGTTTAAGCGCGTCCCAGGTGCCAGGAAACAGAAATCGCGCGCGTTCGCAAGAAGGCTTCCAGGCTCACGCGGGCTGCGGCCCCGCACGTGAAGCGGGCTGTCAACCTGCTCCAAACCCCATCAGTCATGGAAGGTACAGCACGGTAACGTAATCTCCGCGACAAGCCACTAGGCGGGACGGATAAGACAATCCTCATCCGACCGCGCGTCGGCACGAATGCCGACGCGGCTCGCCTGGAGACGCGCGCCACGTTGCTTTTAATGCTTCGCCAATCCACGAAATAGAGGTTAAACTGCGGCGTCCTCTCGTCCCTCACCCTGGATACTGATAAACGAGAAGAGCGCCGGCCGACGGAAGAAAAGCGATTTTGGTGAACAACAAAAATTACGAAACGAACCAAAGGGAACGGCGCTGGAAACGGAAAGATGTCCTTTTTGGCGTTCACCTTACCGTATGCAACGGAAGCAAAAACTCACAAAAACGAACCCAAGGGACAGACTGCGCCTGAGCTAGCGATACTTCGGCTATTGCTTCTAGTGCTTGCTGAACATCGCCTGCACGTCCTTGCGCAATGCCGCCTGGCTCGCTGGACGGCTGTAGAACATGTGGCCGCCCATATATTCGTGCACGGCAACGCGCGAGGAGTCGCCCATTACCGGCATCTGGTCCACGGTCAGCACCGAACCCATGAACGGACACGAGAGGTCGTTCCATCCATGGGCGATCAGGATGCGCAGTTTGGGGTCGGCGGCCACTGCTTGCCGCAAGTCGGGCACGGCGCCGGAACGGAGGGCACGGCTGTCGCGATCCCATTGGTTGTTCACGTCGTAACTCAGTGTGTTGTAGCGCGCATCGGTCTTCCAGCCGACCACGCGCGTCACGAAATCGACCATCGCCGTCGTGGTCGGCGCGATGATGCTTTCGAGCATCGGATCATTCGTGCGCTGCTCCGGAGCGAAAGGAAAAGGGTCATAACCGGTCACATTGGAGTCGTAGACGCTGCCGATTTTGCCGCTCTCGCGGAAGACCTCGCGCAGGTAGGCGCCGATTTCCAGGCGGCCTCCGGAGCGGCGCACGAACTCTTCTTCGAGGCCGGTCATCTCGGTCACGCGTTTCACGATGCGCGGCGTCGCCTCCGGATCGGAGCGGCCTTTCAACAGATCGGCGACATACTCGCCGCGCGTATACGCAATCACCCGCGCCATCGCTTCCGGCGTCAGCTTGCGCTCCCGTTCCAGATGCGCCGCTGTAATCGACGGCAGCGTCAGCATCCACGGAACCGGATCGATGTCGCCATTCTCATTGATCTCAGGATTCAGATACGGCGAAACCAGCACCACTCCGCTCATCGCCACGCCGAGCTGGGTTTGCAGGTAATGCGTGATGCGCGGGCCGCGATAGCCTCCGTAGCTTTCGCCGACCAGATATTTTCGGGAGCTCACGCGGCCAGCCTTCACCAGCCAGTCGTAAATGATGCGCGAGAGGTAATGAATGTCGTTCTCAGTACTATAAAATTGCTTCTTGCTCTCAGCCGTATCGACCAGGGACCGGCTGTACCCGGTCCCGATCGGGTCGATGAACACCATGTCGGTGAAATCGAGCCAAGTGCCGGGATTGTCGACTAACTTTGCCGGGTCCGACGGGCTGTCGCCCTGCTCGCCGAACTGGAGATGCTTGGGTCCGATGGCGCCGAGATTGAGAAACACGGAGGCGGCGCCCGGTCCGCCGTTGAGCGCGAAAGTGACCGGCCGCTCCTGGCCGTCGACGATGTAGGACGTGACCACTACCTCGCCGATTTTCTTGCTGTTGTCATATACCGGCAGCGTGCCCACCGTGACGGTGTATCGTAATTGCTTGCCATCGAGCTGAATGGTCTGCTCCACGTGAGCGTCGGCCGCGGGCAAAGAAGGTTCCTTGTCCGCCGGTTTATCCTTATCCTTCGCGTCGGCAGGAGCGGGCGGAGGCACGGGCTTAGTTTCCTGGGCGAAGGCGGGCGAAAAGGACAAAAGGACGACGGCTAGCGCGGAAATCGGGCTCATGTGGCTACGATAGCGTAAAGTGTACTCTGAGTTTGATGGGAATTCTTTTCAACCGACGACAGGCGCTGGCGGCGTTGGCGGGCAGCCTGACTTACGCGCAGACCCGGGACCTGGAGATTGCGAAGGGTCCGTTTCAAGGAACTCGCGAATCCTTGAAGGCATACCGGACGCCGGAGTGGTTTCGCGATGCGAAATTCGGGATCTGGGCGCGCTGGGGTCCGCAATCGGCGCCGGGGGATGGCGACTGGTACGCGCGCAACATGTACAGGGAAGGCAGCGCACAGTACAAGTTTCATGTCGAGCATTACGGTCATCCCTCGAAGGTCGGATTCAAGGACGTGATCCCCACGTTCAAGGCCGAGAAGTGGGATCCCGAGCACCTCATGGATCTGTACGCGAAGGCGGGTGCGAAATATTTCGTCAGCATGGGCGTGCATCACGACAACTTCGATATGTGGAATTCGCGGTACCAGACGCGATGGAATGCGGCGCAGGCTGGGCCGAAGAAGGACATTGTCGGCATGTGGAAGCAGGCTGCGCGCAAGCGGGGATTGCGCTTCGGCGTGACGGAACATCTTTCGAACAGTTTCGACTGGCTGGCGCCGTCGCATCTGAGCGATAAGACGGGCCAGTTTGCGGGCGTTCCTTATGACGGCACCGATCCCCAATATTCCGATCTCTATCACAGTTACCAGGACATGCCACCCAGTTTCGCCGAGACGGCCAAGGACATGGGCCGGGTGGCTCCGGATCGCTGGAAGCAGCAATACTTCTACCGGATTCGCGACCTTCTCGACCAGCATCAGCCGGACCTTCTTTATACCGACGGCGCGATTCCTTTCAATGATTTTGGTGTGAGCCTGATCGCGCATGAGTTCAACCTGAGCGCGAAGTCGCATGGCGGCAAAGTGGAAGCTGTTTACAACAGCAAAGCAGCGCCGGATTGCGCGGAAGGCACTTGCGTCCTCGATGTGGAACGCGGCCTGGTGAACAAAATCTGGCCCGATCCGTGGCAAACGGACACCTGCATCGGAAACTGGCACTACAAAAAAGGGATCGCTTATAAGACGCCGAAAACGATTGTAGACATGTTGGTCGACGTCGTGAGCCGCAACGGAAATCTGCTGCTCAATTTCCCGCTGCCAGGGAGTGGAGAGCTGGACTCGGAGGAGCTACAGATCTTAGAGTCGATCACTGCGTGGATGAAGGTGAACAGCGAAGGGATTCACGGCACTCGTCCATGGAAAGTTTATGGCGAAGGTCCCAGTCTCGCGACGCCCCAGACCAGCACCGGTTTTAACGAAAGAAATCGCAAGGATCTGACGGCGGAAGAGGTTCGATTCACGACGAAGGGTCAGAACATTTTCGCCTTCGTCATGGGCTGGCCCAGCGGGGAGAGCGTGGTGAAATCGGTCGACAAAAAAGTTCACAACGTAGAATTGCTGGGACACAAAGGAAAGCTGAAGTGGTCGCAGGATGAGGGAGGGCTCAAGGTCCAGATGCCGGGCGAAAAACCCAGCGAGTACGCGATTGCGCTGAAGATGTCAGTCTAACGTTGCCGGAAAAGATCCCCAGGCTTACGCCAGGGGTTATAACCCCGTCCGTGAGGACGGGGATTCGAGCTAGTGGTAGAGCCTTCCACGAAGCTGCGCCGCGGTGAACCCGCTGCCGCGCACGAAATCCAGGAGCTTCCGCTCTTTTGAAAGAATTTGATCGACCAACTCCTGCAACCGCTCACGGCCGGATTCGGGGACGGTAATCAGACCATTCTCATCGGCATGCAGCATGTCACCGGGTCGGATAGTGACGCCGGTGATCTCGACCGGCATGCCGCTGCGGACGATGCGGTAGCTGGCGTGGCTCGAAACCGCGCCACGCGCGAAGTAATGAAACCCGATTTTCCGGACGGCGGTAAGATCGCGCACGCCGCAATCGCTGACCAGGCCGATCGCGCCCAGAC
>Ga0182024_10019080_pt1 | contig 12681 bp, 6 predicted proteins | sample P32metaG_FD_120480 | JGI IMG/M metagenome (GOLD analysis project Ga0182024, IMG submission 120480) | Permafrost microbial communities from Stordalen Mire, Sweden - P3-2 metaG (Illumina Assembly) | ecosystem: Environmental > Terrestrial > Soil > Wetlands > Permafrost | place: Sweden: Stordalen... | reverse complement strand
GCGGGCACGGCCGTTTATCTGGCGGTCTGCAGCACCGCCACCAACGGAACGACCTTCGACTTCAGCGCGACCCTGACCGAGCCTCCAGCCAACGATTACACCACCAACGCGCTGATCCTGTCCGGTGACGAACCCAACACAACGCTTTTCTCCGTTTATGATTCCTACTCCAAAGCGGATGAAAGTTTGGACGAGCAAATTCCGGGCGCGCTCAACTCCATCTGGTGGACTGTGACCCCGAACAACCCGGGCACGCTGACGGTGCAGAACCCCGATGGAAATTATCCAAACACTTATTGGATGCTTTTTGAGAACGGGCAGCAATTGCCGGTGTTTGACTCCCGCGCGGACCGCCGCACTTACCAGCTGAACGATGTGGCCGCATATCTGTTCAAGCTCACGGAACCCGATGCCAATGTGGGGGACGGCCAGTTGAATTTCATGCTGGAGGCGAGTCCAACCAATTACGAGAATAATCCCACGCCCATCACCTCTTACACGATGGTGCCTTATGCGAACGGGCCGGTCTACAGTTACTCTCTGGCCGGCATCGACAACGCAACCAACCAGGCGGGCGCGCCCTTCAACCATGCTGTCTGGTACTCATGGGAGCCTCCGCTTCCGAACAGCGGACTGGCGCAGGTCAGCCTCACTTCTTCACTTGTCAGCTATCAAGTGACCCTGGACGGAAACGGACTCGCCACCAATCCAATTCCATGCGCGCCGGCGGACAACCTGCTGATTGCGGTGGGCGGAAGCATCGACACCTACATCCTTGGCATTGACTTTCGTTCTCTCCCCAGCAACGACGAACTGGCCAACGCCATACCCGTCCCGCTTGGCCAGGACTTCTTGTTCTACACCAAATACGGCACCATGAGCACCAACGTGTTCGGCACCAATACCGTGCAAGGGGCGGCCGATCTCTGGTGCATTTACGACCCGCACAATGAGAGCAATGCGTCCTTCTACATCTCACCCATCACCAACGGGCCGTCCATTACTCTGCAGGTCATCCAAGACAATCAAGTCCTCGGGCAGGAGACAGTCGATCTCATGAATGATCCCCCCTTGAACATTACATTCACCAATTTGGACACGGCGGTCCTGCGCATCATTGTGGCCCAGCCCAACACGGACGTCAGCCTGACCATCCAGAGCCAGGCCCGCAACGACAACTTTGCCAACGCCGAGGTCATCAACCTGGTTCCTTCGTCCCAGACTGTGGCCGTGGCGGGAGGGACGATGACGCTCACGGAATACACCTCTCATATTGTGTCGGACAACGCCAATGCCACGCTGGAGCCCGGCGAGCCCTTTTCCGGCTTTTTCACGCGCGATCCCGGAGACTTGGCCGGGCAGTCACTGTGGTGGCAGGTCACCACGCCCGTCCAGGGTATTTTCAGCATTAAAACCCGCGCCACCTCGGTACCTCTCGACATCGAGGTAACCCAGAGCAACACCCTTCCACACAGCATCTATGACTTCATTGCCTGGAACTCAACCACGATGACGCAGAACTCACTGGCTGCGGACGGCACCGTCGTTTTCACTTCCAGCCCCGGCCAATCCTACTGGATCCGCATAGACACGCTGGTGGGCAGCACTGGGAGGGTTGATTTCGATGTCTCCCAGATTCAAATGCCGGCGGGCGATGATGTTTACAATCCCCTAGTGCTCTCACAGACGGGCGGCCCGCAAACCTCCTACTACCTGGGCCAATATCCCAGCACGACCGGGGGATATAGTTATGGCGCGGTGGCCACAATATATGGAGCCACCAGGGAGTACATCCAGGGGTTCCTCGAAGACGCCTCCAAGGTTTACTTGAGCACGGGCACTGGTCCGCTCAGCCAGCAATATGCCCTGGGCGAACTGCCGCTTTATCCGGCATGGCAAACCCTGTGGTATACATTTACCCCGAGCGCAACCACTCGTTATGTGATCCAAAACTCGGCCAACTTCACACCCATCATCCTGCTCACTCAGAGCGACCCCACCATGCTGGGCGGGTCATTCGCCAACATTGACAACAACTCAGAAGTGACGCTCCTCCAAAAGCAGACTTATTACTTCACGGTCGACGCGCTGGTCCCACCTGCAGCCACTTTCTCCGGCAACCCCATCTTCTTCCAAATGAGCGCCCTGCAGCTGTGCGATGATCCCATTGACGTTGGACTCCAGGGCTTGAACTCGGACATCAACCGGGACTGCGAGGATTCCATTCCGGGGGTTATTTCGTTGAGCCTTGTGCCCAGCGCGGTTCCGGCAAATGATTCCATCCTGACCCCGATCGCGCTGAATCTGCGCGAGGGTTATGTGCAGGACAGCTGCGTCAATCCCTTCGGAAATTACTTTGTCCGCTATGCCGAGGAAAACACAAACGCGACCGCGGAAACCGATCCCAATTACGTCGATGCGGATTACATGGGCGGCGCCGGAAAAACACTGTGGTGGACAATCACCCCCACCCTGTCCGGCCCGCTGTACATTGACACTTCGGCCAGTCAAATGCCCGTCATCATCAAAATCTTTTCCGGAAACGATTTCTCCCTCGGGTCCCTCTTTAGCAGCGGACAGGCGGATTACCTGGTGCAAGCGGGGGTGCCCTACCTCATCGGCATGGATTCGGCGGCCGGCACCAGCGGCATGATGGCGTTCACGATCTATCAGACTCCCACCAGCCCGGTCAACGACATGTTTTCCAGCGCCGAGGAAATTACCACTCCCCAGGTTTGCGGAACCCTCAACTATTCAACGATCGAGCAATTCGAAAGCATCGGGGCCACCGGCAGCATCTGGTACAGAGTGGAAAACTACACCCAGACAAATGAGGCCTATGCCTTTCAACTCACCGCGACCAACGCGCTGATGGACCTGTATCAAAACAACGGGGGACCCATCCAGAATAGCATCCCGGAAACATTGGGGGCGTCCAACTTCAACTGGGTGGCACAGCCGGGAGAGCAAGACTACATTCGTGTCTGGACGACAAACTCGCCGGCCATGGGCAGTATTACGATCAACAGCACCTTCGACCCAACCTGGTATGCCGGGCAGGAATATATCACTCCCTCGGGTTATTTTGTGGGATATTTGACCATCCAGGCCAACAGTCAATCCAGCGCGCTGCCCTTCGTTTACTACTCCCCGGCGAACACCACCACCAACAGCACCGTGTATACAGGACCGTTCACGATTACCAATTCCCAGACCATTGACTTCATGGTGGTGATCCAGAACATCATGAGTTACCATGTGACCAACACCTACATCCAGCTGCCGGATGAGTACATCACGCCATCCTGCGCCTTCACCAATCAGATGCTGGTTTCCGTTCTCGGAGTTCCGAGTGATAAAACCGTCGCCTACATGCAAGGCCCTCCCGATGGGAGTCCCCCGCAACAGCAGCCCTGGCTGCTGTTCCCCTCGGCAGGAATTGAAATTACAAACTCGGCCGAAGTGGATTTCATTGTTTCCGGCGTTGGCGCCTACACCAGCGCCCAGCAACATTACACCAACACGGTGGCCGCGCCTCAAATCGTGGCCAGCGGACCATTCCTGGCCATCAGCTCGGCCACACCGCTGGCCAGCCTGCAGATTCAACAGGGGAATCTGTTGATAAACTGCGCCACCAATTACACCAACATATTGGCGCTGGCGCCGCAGGTGGAAGTCACCGCTTCACGGGCGGGCTGGCTGCCCAGCACGGTTGATTACACGTTTTCACCGGTCGTCACCAACCTGGCTGCAATCCAGGTCGCGACCAACAGTCAAACGCTCAGCGACCTGAAGGTGACGCTGACAAACCCCAATGGCGGCACCGTAATTTGGTACAACATCAAGCAAGGGGGGAACACCGTGGTCAGCACATCGTCCAGCATGGCCAGCGTCACGCTGGACTTGAATTTCGGCACCTGCGACGTGCAGGCCTATGCCGGGACGGCCGCACTGAGCAGCGTCGGCCCCAGCACAGCCCTTCATTTCACCGCCACCCTGTTGACGCCGCAGATGTCGGAAATCAACAACCAGCTGGTCATCGTGAATCCCAATACGATACCGAGTGATCTCAACATCAACTCCATTGACATCGGAACCAATTCCCAATACACGCTCCCGGTTCAAGTTGGGGTCATGGACAAGGCCTACGCCACTTCCGCCCTGGCCAACCCCAGCAGTACCAACAGTTTTACTCCGGAGTCGAATTTGGGCCTGGCCGTATCGCCATCCGGGGAGACCTTCAATTCTGATTTGTCCGTCTCCATATCGACCGGGGAGGGATCCTTGAATGTCGTCGTCAGCGAAACAGGCTTGGCGCCCGTCACCTACCCGAACGCCAACAATCCCAATGTTGGAAACACGCTCCCGGTCACGCTGGACCGCTCCGCCACCATCGTGGCGTCGGTTCTTCTCTACGGCGCACTCAACGCGCCCGTGACCAACGTCTATCAGGCGCAGGTAGGCCCGGTGCAAAGCACCATGCCCGGCTTCATTGACAGCAACGGCACTTATGATTCGCAGACTCCGGTGGTGCTGGGATGCGTCACCCCCAACGTCACTTACGACTATCAAATTGGGCTGGGCGGCGGATGGACCGCGCTGCCCGGCAACCAGCTCAAATTGCAGAACGGCACCTATACTTACCAAGTCATGGCCATCCGGGACGGATGGGCCTCCAGCTCCGTGCTGCAATTTACCTGCACCGCGGGCACAGGCGCCAATTCCCTGGTCAATTACGTGGCTAATTTCTACACCATCTTCCCGGGAAACCCATCCATCCCGGCCACCATCATTGCCACCAACAGCGCGTTGGTTAACTATCCCCCTTACAGCTATGAAAACCTTGTATGGACGACAGGAACATCACCCGCCGATACGCTGGTGATATCCACTCCTGGCAATTACCCGGTGTACCACCAGGTTATACAGAGGTTTGAGCAGTCGGAGTCTGTTTTTATCGAGACGGACGGGCCCACCAACCTGACCTACGTCACGGTCAGCCTGTTTGATTGGACGGTCGTCCCCATTCCCGGAAGCACCAACGACCTGGGTCTTGTCGTCTCCAGCGACACAAATATTTCCGACAACATTTTTTTCTACAAACCCACCTGGATACAATCCAGAACCAATTTGCCACTGCAGGCCATCGTCACCAACAGCCAGGGAAATGTCGTGGGCTACATCGATCTCACTCCATTGCGCAACCCGGCCGACCCGACCATGGTGCTGATTCCAGGAAACCTCTACACCAACAGCGACCGCATCAACCTCCGGTACTGGGTGCCGAGCGGAAATGGGTTCACCACCAATTACTTCTCGATGCGATTCCAGACTCTGACCCCGTCCCAGTACCAGAGCACCAACAACCCCAACGACGTAATTGTCCTCATCAGCCCGGACTACATGTCGCAAGATGTGGGCGTCTTTTACACCACCAATAATTCGCCTCCGCTAAACCTCCCATTCAACAACCCGGTGGCGATGCTCAGCCAGGGTCAGACCATTTTTGGGACGGTCGGACTGAGCAATTTGATGTATAATTCATCCAACGTATGGATGTTCAACAGCCAGTATCATGTTAACACGAACAGTCTGAGCCTTTATCTGACAAACGGCATTCCACCCCTGCCCATATATGGACAATAAAAAGATAGCTTGTGCGGTCATGTTCGCGGCCATGATGATCGCCCGGTGCGGGGCCCAGGACAATGACATCAATGTCGCCTGTTCCAGCGCCCCGCATCTCATCGTGGACTGGTCCAATGGACGGTGCCCGCCGACTCCTGGAAATATAAATTACCGGCTCATCCAGGGCCCGAACGTTCAACAGGCCAGCAATTGTCTCTACATCACGGTTTGGTTTCCTTACACCTCTGGAAAAATTGTCACTTCTAGCCACGCTTCATTGACCGATCCGGTGGAATGCATCCCCTATTTTTGGGGGCAATGGTGGAATACCTGGTTTGGGAACCTTCCCCAAGACCCCAACAATCCCATCGTGCTGGGGCCGGGAGACAACGGAGGCATGGATGGCACCATCATTCACGCCACGATTGATTATCCGGGCCAGCCGCTGGAGAACAATTTAGCCACGGCCCAACTGCTTTGCACTCTTTACGGTTTGGGGGAAATATTGCCATCCGACACGACCACCGCAACGGTCATCGGGGACGTTCCGATATGGTCCTGTCCGTGCATAGTTACCGAAGGGCAAAATTGTCCGGATGGTCTTTGGGCCGGCTTGTATGGTCCGGGACCGGGTGCCAATCCAAACCTCTGGGGCACAATTTATGCCACCGGCCCGATTTTCCCCGACTCGTTTCAAAGCGTCACTTTTTGGGAGTCGGTCACTCTTATCGTGCCTCCTTGCACCACCAATTATGTTCACCTTAACGTAGAGGGAGTAGCTTTAGCCTTTGATCCAGATTTGCAGTTATCCGGCGAACCCCCTGGCACATGGCAATCAGCCAACACGAATATGTATATCGGCGCTCCCATCAACCAGTTCAACCAGGCTTACGGGACAACCACGCTGTCGGTGGATAAGTTTGGAGACACCTGGGTGAACCTGCTTTTTAATGTGATTGCGAACGCAGACACCAATTACGATTTTCCCACACTGCCACCAGCCCCCAGCCTGGCCGATCAGATTGCCAGTGCCGTAGCGTCGCAAGGTCCCGGCGTCCTCACTCAACCCATGGGCATGATTCCAACCTATCCACCCCCGTTCTCCACGCCATCTTATGGTCCTGGCCGGAGGTCCTTCGTTTTGCCGCCGTCATTCGGATGCACACGATACATCTATGATTGGCCGGGTCCTGCTGCCAACATGGACATAAGGGGTACTGTCTGCACCATATGCGCTCCTTCCGCCAATCAAGAGGTTGTGAATATCACGTGGTGCACCCAAAACCTGACGGACGTACAGGTGATTGCCAGCGATCCCATTTTGACGCCGTTTATTCCAACCCCTTGCCCGCCTAACGGATCTGCCAGCGCGACGGTCGACCTGCAGCAGGCCGCATTAAACCAGCCAAAAATCTTGGTCACCCTTAGTGGCATTGACCCGCAAGGAGCGCCGCACACGATGAGCCGGTATCTTATGGAGGGAACAGGAGTGCCAACCGTAACTCCCACTTCAACCAACCTGACAATTGTGGGGCAGCTGGCCACGGCGAGCTGGGGGCAGACTATCACCACCACCGGGGATCCCACCCAAGTCTCAGCCACCGTTTACCAAAATACTAACTGGGATTACTCTCAAACACCCCCGGTGCAAATCCCAACACCCCTGACGAACCAGACTTTGCTCTCCGTCAACAACGTCATCAACACGCCGGCCAGCAATTGCGTCATTACAGCCCAAACAACCGTGGCGGGTGAAATGACCCTGTTCATCACGGCGCCCTGCGGAGTTTACAGCAACGTCGTGCAAATGCCGCTGCTTCCGCCACCGCTGATTTTCGCAACTTACGGAGCACCCAACATTGTTGGCGCCCCGTTCACTGAGTTTGGGCCGTCGCTGCAGGCATTTGGCCCGATCAATTACACCATCAGCAACATGAATTATTCCGCCACCAATCCCAACAGCCCGCCTTGCGGTTACATTTTGTATGGGGAACCTTACTATAACAGCGTGGGCTGCGATGCCCGACTGGCCAACTTCCCGGATTTCACCATCGCCCCATACGAGACCGGACCGGCCGGCAAGCAGGCGTATGGCGACGCCCAGTACCCCGGCCCTACGCCGGACCGATATATCGTGCAGCAAGGGACGTTTATGGGTCCCTCCTTCACCTTCACCACCTTGAACAGCGCCACGGAACTAACCGCCTGGACCGTTCAACCCGACCCCGGCACCTATTGTCCGACTACTACCAACGATATGATTCGCATAGGAGTGGAAACGCCCTTTATAACGTCAATGCCGTTTCGCCTCTTTTTGATGGCGCCCACCATTCAATCCGTCTCCACCATTCTGCATAATGACATCACCATCAATGTAACCAACTTCGTGACCCACGACGATGGAACTTACGGGGAGCTTATTTTCCTGGCGGCGCTATATCCGATGAATCCCACCGCCTCCTCTTCCTTGTTTGCCTACCCCGGAGATGGATCCAGCATTCCTCTTAACCCGGATGCTTTAGACACAGCCGGCGTGGTTTCAATTTATTTGTCGGGGAACAACATGTCTGCCGCCGACTTGACCACGACCAACACCACGCCCCCGGAATGGCCTACCCCTCTCCAATGGTTTGATTCCTTCACAACCAACAAGCTGGGCGATCCCATCGGCTTTTGGCAGGATGAACTGCAAAATTTCACGCTGGGCGACAATTGGTACGCCTGTTTTGACGAACTGGTCCCGCCTCCATTCGGCCCTCAGAATATGGATTGTGGAGTCAGTCAAGCGACAGCCATGTTCACTGTGGGCGACATTGCCATTCAAATCAACGGCACGACTGTGACCGCCAGCACCATCACTACCAACGCCATATTGAGCATCATGCAGCAAATCAACGGCCTTTGGGTGACCAACGCAGCGCCGATTACGTTAAATCCAATACCCGTTGGCCAGGCGCCCGGAATACCCACCACGGAACAAACCTACACTTCCCATCCGCCCCCGCCGCCCTTTCCGCAACAATTTGATGACGCGACGCTGTATTACGCCCAAACGGAGACCAATTCGCAGGTAACGGAGCTGGCTGCCGCAGCCGTGTCTTTTCAAAACGTGGATCTCGGATACCCGACCAGGATCGTGGCGACGCGGATGTACTACAACCCCGCCGTGACCAATCTCAGCCCGGTCGTGATATTCACCATTGACACGAATGCCTGCCAGCCGGTCATCACGATCAACCATACCGTCACGAACCTCTTTGTGGAAAGCCAGAATCCCGACGGCACGTTCACGTATGTGACCAACGTGCTGGCGCCCTACAGCGGTGCGACCACCAACATAACCATGACGGAAAGCAACGGCACTTACCTCGTTTTTGCCCAGACTTCCATCGGGCCACTGTTGAACCAGGGGGTCACTATCGTCAACTCCTCCGCCTATTCACTAAGCATTCAAGGCGGGTCGCTGCTTCCAGAGGCCTCCCCCAACCAATACTTGCTGACCGTGACCAATTCGCCGGTCACGCTGTCCCTCAACGGCGCCAGCCCCAACGAAACCCTGTCCGGGATTGCGCCCTGGGCCAACCTGACGGCGACCAGCCTGCGGCTGGATGCGAGCCTGACCAACAGCATGAGTTTTACAACCACCAGCCAGATCGCGACACCCTGCTCGACCAACCTGCTGTTGCTGGATATCGTCATCACGGCTTACAACAAGCCGCCGTTCGACATTCCGGTTTCCACGCCGTCCACCAATACCTGCACTAACTTAATTGGGGGAGGAACAATATCACAATGAATAAAATAAAACTTCTGATTTTGACCGTCCTTGTATTTACAGGTTACGGCGTTTATGCTCAGTCCGGCACCCAGCCTGGAACCGCAAGCCCGGTGCCTCTGTCGTTCCCCAGCGAGGTGGAAGTCCTGCTCGTTCCCACCAACCAAGTGCAGGTGCTTACCTTTACAGGAACCAATGCGACGGACCGCGCAGTGAACATCCTGGGTTACGGGGCTTCCTGCGGATGCACTACAGTGGAGGCCAAGGGAATGCTCATCCCCGCACATGGAAAGATGGAGTACAGGGTTAAAATCGCCAGATCAAAAGCCACCACGGAATATGCCAACATCGTCGATGCAAACACCAATATTTACGTCGTAACATTCCGGGTGGTGCCCGCCCTGGCCAACGCTCCCATTCCAAACACTCGGAAACCTTAGAACCGAAAATATATGACAAAACCGACTCAACTTCTTGCGCTTGCGCTGCTCATCATGTTTGCACGGCCTTCAGCTGGTCAAACCACCAACGGAAACCCAGGGGACGGGTTCCAGCCGCTTCCGCGGCTGGTCGTCCAGCCAGACAAGGATAAGAACCCCGTCTATGTCGTGAACGCCAAGGGCAAGACCCTGCTTGGTCTCGATATACAGCCAAACTACGTTGTGGCGAACGGGAGAATTACATCGTACACCAATACGATCAAGCCTCGCGAAATGGCCGCCGACTCCACGAACCATCCGGCCGCAAATCGTGTTTCCAAACCCCCTCGCCCAATGCTGCCTCAAGCCGCGCAAAAGGAGTTTCAAACTGCCATCAAGTCATTCCTGGAACTCAAGCAAAAGGAGCCCGGCCGCATTGTCCGGTTGGAAACCCTGATCGCGGAAGCAAACCTGCAGCCTGAAGTGCAGAAAAAACTGCTGGAAATTCAAAAGTCGGTTCATGACTACATCAACAAGAAGTCTCCCCAGGATATGGAGGCTTTGGAGCGGATGTCCAAGCCCAAGGAGATCATGGAGCACAACGGCCTGCCTGGAAACCTGGTTTATTAAGGGTTTTGTGGAACATCTCCTCGCACTTCTGGCGTCGTTACTGGCATTGAATGGCAACCAGGTCATGGACCTTGATTACCAGACTCTTCAACTGGGAAGGCCATCCTATCCGGAAATCGCGGAGGCGCGCGCCGTCCAAAGTTTCAAAAACACAAACCAAATTCAAAACTACGCGGTCTGCTGTGCGATCCTCAATTGGGACGCGGTAAAGTTCCTGTCCAAGAACCCAAAGAATGCGGACATCAGCCGCATCTTTGCCGCCGAGTACAGCAGCGCTCCCTCCTCGGAAGTTCAGCTGAAATTCCTGCGCGAATATGCACGGCAGTGGCAAACCAACTGGGAGGCGAGTCCGGTTGAGGAAGGGGTTCTAAAACGGCTCAGCATTCAAGACATGGACGAGGCCCGAGTCTTTGCGGACAAGCTGCTGGCCAATCCCAAGAACCTGGCTTACACCCAATGGTATCACTGGTTTCTGCTGGTGTCCGAGAGGCGCAAAGAGGAAGCCCAGCAGTTTGCGACTGAGAATCATATTGACAAGTCCTTGGCAGCATCCTCCCGTTATCCGCTGCCGGCCTTTGAAACCATGAAGGTGCAAATCGTTTGGCCGCGGCTGGCCCGGACGGATACTTACTCTTACGCACTTGGCCAAAAAATATGGACGCCGTCGGTCACCCCGGCGCCCAACAAGCCAATCTACATCCCCGACGACTGGAAATCCCCGCAAGGGGTTCGTTACAACAGGAGCTGGCAGAAGGGTCCTGCCTGGCAGGTCGTTTACTCCCGGGAAGGCAATTATGTGGTTCGCACGGCAAAGTACGTTGAGCAGAACAGCCACATCGAGGGCAAGATCAAAGGGAACAACATTTCAGAGGAAGTGGTCCAGGAACTGCAGGAACCTGCAGGATACTACCACGTAAACCCCACCTTTGTCGTGGTAAAGCGTTGATCCCAGAAAACCAGCAAACCCAAAGTGATGAAGGTTTCAGACGCTAACCTAGTGTGCTGGGATTTCGAAGGGTGAGGCAAATGGCCTCTGTAGGTGGGAGTGGCCACCATGAAGGCGATGCAAACCGAGCCCTCTTTCTTCTCCGGCTTTTATGCGTCGAAGGAACTTAGCATTCCCCCTGAGCCCGCATCGCGGCCCGACCTCAGCCGGCTAATCTTATCCCTGAGATTGCCAGACCTCTGGTCTCATCTCCGTCAGTTCTGGCGCTGCCATAGCTTCGTCAGCCGCAACCTCGGAATGGAGCGCAAGTATCTTGGCGCCTTTGCCTTCCACCAAGCACCAGGACGGATCGATACCCTGAAGGTAACCCGCTTTGCGCACCCGGACCTTCCAAACTACGAGCTTGGGTTTCTTCTGCAGAGACTTCAGCTTTATGAGGAAGCCCAGCGGCTCACCTGGCGGCTTCGGGCCGGAGTAGCCGAGGAGCACCATCCGGTGTTCGATGCTTGCGGAGCGCTCCTGCTCCCAAGCCACACGACCAAGCAGCCCGGTTTACAAGAAGCGGGCTGACGCCCAACTCAAAATCTCCACCGCTTAATCATTTTGAAAGGAAAATCTGGATTGCGGCACTGCTCACGACAGCACACTGCTCAAAAACGAAGAAGAAGCCTAAGAATGGAAGAAATTTGCGACAAGTGCGAAGAGGAGGTGGATCCCAGCGCTTCCAGGCCTGACCCCGAAACTGGAACTGGCTCTTTGTGCTCTGCGTGCCACGAAGAGGCCCAATACCTGTTTGATCTTAAAACGGGGACCGAGTGGGTACAGCAGGAATTGCCGTCCATGGAGGAATTCCTCAAGATATTCTGTCGCCATTGCAAGCTGCCGCTGGGCAAAGCGCGTTTGCAAGGAAACTGCCATGCCGCAGCTGCCGCCCTTGTGAACCACCTCCAGAAGAAAAATTTGGAAGTCAAAATAAAGAGAGGCCATTGGCTCGGAGGCGATGTCCGGCCGGAACGCATGGATCATGTCGCGCAGCAGCACTCATGGGTGGAAATATACACAGCGTCATAAATCTTTGCGCATATAAATGCGCAAATCTGGCGCTATTCGGGCGGGCTCCAGGCGCGACACAAGTGACTGTGGCGCCTTGAACGGGCTCGAACTTGGACACGCTTCCGGGAACTTCTGCCTCAAGGCAAGCAGCGTGCATCTGGGTGTATCACCAGATTTGGGGTGAAGTTGATTCCAGACCCGTTTCCACTCCATGCGAGCCTCGGCATCTG
>Ga0182024_10019079_pt1 | contig 12681 bp, 24 predicted proteins | sample P32metaG_FD_120480 | JGI IMG/M metagenome (GOLD analysis project Ga0182024, IMG submission 120480) | Permafrost microbial communities from Stordalen Mire, Sweden - P3-2 metaG (Illumina Assembly) | ecosystem: Environmental > Terrestrial > Soil > Wetlands > Permafrost | place: Sweden: Stordalen... | reverse complement strand
TACAGAGTCATCCGTGTTATGCCGGAACACGGCGTCAAGGTGGTGCCCTACAGTTGCAGCACGGGCGCGCCGCACTTCGACGTTTGCAGCATACGATGCGCCGTAAACGGCGTAGAACTCTTCCTTGTTACTAAAGAGGTGAAACCAACATGACCATTTGCCCAGTCTGTTCGAACCCACGTTCGAGCGATCCGGATAGGGAATGCGAAGGATGCGAAGCGGTACGCATCGTGCACGGCATCCAGAATGCGTTACTGTTCATAGGCATCGCCGTCCTTGTCGTGATTCTCGTGGTGATACTGAAGTGACGGATTGCTCAAAGTGCGGAGAGCCCGTTTACGGAACGGCGGTACGCACGAAGCAGAACCGCGCAACGGGCAAGCTGGAAGTACGCCACATGATTTGCCACACGCGCAAGGGCCACAAGAAGAAAGCGCGCGCGCCGAAAGAAGGACGGCTGACTGCCGCAGCGTGGAAGATTCGCAGGACCGAATGCTTCGCACGCGACGGATTCAAATGCCGGGCATGCGGAAGCGATTCGTGGCTGGACGCGCACCACGTAATTTTTCGCTCACATGGCGGCGGCGACGAACTCGTTAATCTCGTAACTTTATGCCGGACTTGCCATGAGGCATTCCATCCCGAGAAGCGAACCAGATTCGGGGAGGGTCGCGCTAAAGCCACTGAGGAATTCAACGCACTGTACCAACAGGAGAATAAGCGATGAGCACGACAACGGAGAATGCTTTGTCGGTTCGAATCCAGCAGGAACTCTCGACACTCAACGTGCAGGCCGCCAGTATCGTGGTGAAGGACAGGGCTGGCTATCAGGATGCTTGCCAATTTGTTTTGCAGGTCCGGGCGCGCATCAAGGCCGTTGGGCGGGAGCTCGATCCGGGCATCAGCAAGGCAAAAGAAGTGGTCGACGTAGCCAAGGACGCGCTGAACCTCCTCAAGCTCCAGAAAGATAAGTGGGTGAGCCTGTACGCGACCCCCGCATCTCTTGTTGAAAATCGTGCGGCGGCATGGATGGCCGAGGACAACCGGCAGCGGCAGATTGAGCAGGACCGCATCAACGAGCAGGCACGCCTAGATGCGCAAGCCATCGCAGCCGAAGAGAAGCGTGTCGCGGACGCCAAAGCCGAAGCCGACCGGAAGGAGCGCCAGAAGGAAATCGACAAGCAGCGCGCGGCAGGCGAAATCAAGGCTCGCGAAGCAGCCCAACTCAAGAAGGAAGCGGACGAACGCGCGGCGGCAGAGCGGAAGCTCAACGAGGAGCAAGCCGCAAAGACAGCGGCCGATGTCAAGACGGTGCGCGTTGAATCCGGCGTGCCAGTCGTGGCAGGCATCCGGCGATCACGGAACTGGAAATTCCGGGTAATCAATCCCGCTCTCGTGCCGCTCACGTACCGCATGATCGACGAAGTAGCAATCGGCCAGATGGTGCGGGCAACGAAGGACAAGGCCAGCGCTGAGAAGCAATGTCCAGGTATCGAAGTTTGGGCGGAAGAAGGGATTTAAGAGTTCCCGTAAGGGGAAAGGAGAAACATGGACACAGAAACACTGAAGAACTGGTTTACTTACCACTCGCCAACTGCGGACCAACTTCCGAAGTACTTAGCTATTCGAGAAGCTGGCCTCGCCTTAGCAACCGTCATCACTGAAAACACTCCCATGTCCGCGGATCAGACCGCTTCCATTCGAAAGATCCGCGAAGCGGTAATGACGGCGAATGCTGCCATTGCCTGCGGTGGAAAGTAAGTTTCCGATCGGAAGGGGCTGTCGAGCTTACGTATGGCCTAGCGGCCAGAGTCGATTCAGGCAGCCCTTAAAATTTTCAACTTCGTGATGACGAGTTTCCCGTCTTCGGTCTGATCGAGGACTGGAAAGGTGGGCGGGATACCCCAGATGACGCGCAAGTAAGACCCCGATCTGGGACCAGTTCCCGCCCATACCAAGTTTCAACAGGAGAAGCCGCAATGAAGATGCCGGAAATCAAGCAAGGGCAATGGCTCGTTATCCGCGTCGATGGCACCGAAGAACCGATGGAAGGTAAGCCAACTATTAGAAAAATCCATTACGCTCTAGGAGTCACGTGTTGCGACTCAGTGACGTTGCGCTTCGATCATCCGGCCATCGTGATGATGGTTGACGACACGGGAATGGTGGACGGGAAGCCAGTCAATCCCAAGGCTACGGAGCTTGATCACATGAGATGCAAACCCGGGACCATATTCGCCATCCATGGCGATGTCGCCATTGTGAACGATGAGGACTTCGCATGAGGGCCGCTAAGCACAAAGCAGCACCTCGCAAGCCAGTTCGCCCCATCCATCGCCCCAAAGCGCGGCATTCCAAGCCTAATAGGCGGCATTCGCCATCTACGGCCATTATCGTGCGCCCCCCGACAGAGAAGCCGTGGATTATCCAGTCCGAAGAGGCGGTAATCCTCAAGAACGCGATCGCTAAGGGCGCTACGGACGCGGAGTTTAAGTACTGCCTGACTGTGGCGCGGCGGCACAAGCTCGACCCCTTCCAGCAGCAAATATGGTTCGTTCCTCGATGGGACTCAGAGGCCATGATGAGCGACGGGAAAAAGGGGGGCAAGGTTTACGTTCCGCAAGTGGCGCTCAACGGCCTACTACACGTAGCGGCACGGGACCACAAAGATTTTGGTTCGTTCTCGGAGCCGGAATACGGACCGATGATCGAAGTAAAGTGGCAATACAAAGGCCAAGGATCGTTCAAGACGTTCATGGCTCCCGAATGGGCGCGCGTCAAGGCTTACAAAAAGGGACTCGCTGAGCCTACGGTTGGCATCGTGTTTTGGTCTGAGATTTACCCAAACGTGGATTTCTCGCCGATGGTGCGTCAAATGGCACGCAGGATGTTAGCAAAGTGCGCCCAAGCTCAAGCGACGCGCCTGTCCTACCCGAGCACGGGCGGGTTGCTCATCGCCGAAGAAACTCATGGGCCAGACTTCCAGAACATCACACCGGGAGGCAGGCTCATCACGCGCCAAGAAGAACCCGTCTCACTGGAAGTGCCACCCGAATCGGAGGACCCAAAAGTGAAAGAGTACGAAGCACGTGTCGCGGAGGAAGTGAAGCGATCGACGGCGCAAGAGGAGCGGAAGACAAATGCGGTTCCGTGCTTGTTCTATGTCGCGCAGCCATCAGGGCTCTACTCGCTAGAGGGCTCCGAAGTTCTTTTGCAGAAGCACAAAGGATCGCTCCTAGAGTTCTTAGACAAGCCAGCCAGCCGTTCAGCGAAGGCGCGGTTGATGCAACCGGAACAGGTTGGCAAGTTGATCGCATGGGGTGAACGCCAGACACCGCCAGTTCCGATAAGGGCTCTCGAAGCATCGCGGCAACCGGGAGAGTGATGTGCCAAGCGTCAAAGACGAATTTGAGCGCCTGAAGTGGCTAATGAACCAAGGCAAGCAGAACGAGCGCGTCACGCCAGCGGTGCTCGTGAAAGAAGCGGCAGCCAACAGAGTTAAAAACGATGGCCCGAAGCCGAAGACGAGATTCATTTTCGATACGGGATCTCCGCACGCCTATTCGTTGCTCAACAAGTACAAGGATTTAGTGCTTGAAATCTGCGTTAACAAATCCATCGGCGTAGATATGCTGATTCGGGCGTGGGATGAGCTTCTGTTTGACGATGCGGCCAAGCTGAAGGCGTGGTTATCGGAAGCGGAGTAAATAAAACAGGAGGAAACAATGGCGAAGGGCAAAAGAGCAGACGGCAATCCACCGGGATTCATCCAACTTGAAGGAGAAGACGAGGAGCCGAAGGGCAAACAGAAACGGCTACCCGAGATGGAGGATGCAGAGATCGAGGAAATCGAGGAAGCTGCGCGCGCTTACGTCAGTGTCAGAGACAAACGCATAGCAGCCAGCCGCAAGGAAATCGACGCAAAGGACACCTTGCTCGACGTGCTCAAGAAGCACAAGAAGAAGCACTATCACCACGGCGCACTGGATTGCGAAATCGTGCCGGAGGGTGAGCGGCTACGTGTGAAGATCACCGAAGAAGAGGACTAAAAGTGTCGAGTGTGATGCAAGGACGTTGGCAAGCCGCGCGGCGATTTGTAGAGGCCATCGGCTCGCGTATATGGAGGGCATGAAAATGAATCGATCACCCGTCAAGGAAAGCAAGGTAATCGCAGCTCTGGCCTATGACCAAGAGAACCGCATCCTAGAGGTGGAGTTTCTCAACGGCTCCGTGTGGGCCTATGAGGACTTCGCGCTCGCGGACTGGAACCGGCTAGAAGAGGCTGAGTCGAAAGGCTCGCACTTCTCGAAATGCATCCGGAACCAGTTCCCGGGCCGCAAGGTCGAACCGAAGCCGGAACCGGAGAGTGCGGACTATTCGCCGCAACTTAAAGAAAGCTTGAAAAACACCACAGATCGGGTATGATGCCGATGAACTTGATGGGGGATTGCCGGAAGGTGTGGAGGTCAAACTCCCGCATCGGCCTTCCTCAATCCCCCTGCGGTTCCGATGCGGGAAATGCGCTGCACATTCCAAATACGATCAGGCGACAACAACGGCGGGCCTTTTGCCTTAGCGACAGTTCTTCGCCTTTCCTACAAGCGTGTTTAGAACGCTTCAGAAATGAAGCGCACGTTCGCGAGCGTATCGTAAAAAAACTGACCAACGCGCAAGCGCCAAACAGACTCGCGGGAAGAGTGCCCGAAAGCGAAGCAACCTCGACGGGGGGTTTAATTCGCGGAGGAGACTACGGTTTATGTTTCCTTTGCTCGCTCCTCTCCGAAGGGTTTAAGGTTCTAAAGAATTAGAAGTAAGAGCAGCACAGGGGGTCAAATGAGGCGACAGAGGAAGAAAGCGCCAATCCATAGGAAGCTGAATGTCGAAGAGACGATTTCGCCAGTTCGTTTCTCGCGCACGGTGAAGAAATGCGAGTACCGACTCAATCGGAAACCTCAATGCGTTATTATTACGGAATACCTAGGAAACCTTGGTCGCAGGCTTGGCTTACCCTGTATCATCGTCCCCAAAATATGAGCAGACCAGAGTACCTTACGGGCAGGATACCAACACCGCAACTGAAAGAAACGAAGCGCCGATGCCGCAATTGCGGAGCGCGGTTCACGCCGAAGCGCTCGACGCAGCACTATTGCAAGGTCCAGTGCGGTAATGAGGCACGGAATCCAGGGTACAGCCGCCGATGAAGCCCTATTACGAAGAAGACGGAATCACGATCTACCACGGAGATTGCAGAGAAGTGATGTTAGGTTGGGGACCGGCTCATGCAATAGTGGCCGATCCTCCGTATGGAGACACTGACCTGCAGTGGGACCGCCGTGTTGCAGGGTGGACTGAAGTCCTTCCAGGAGATTCGCTCTGGTGCTTCGGATCGTTCCGGTTTTTCTTTGAGAATCGCGGAGAATTTTCGGCGTGGAAGTTAGCGCAAGAGTTGGTATGGGAGAAGCAAAACGGAAGCGGTTTCGCGGTCGGCAGATTCAACCGGGTCCATGAGTTGGTATCCCATTTCTACCGTGGCCGTTGGGACCTCCTTTGGCACGAAGCACCGCGAGAATTAACTGGCATCAAGAGGAAATCTGACAAGCCAGTTGCGCGGGGAGTAAGAACCCCACATCGCGGCAAGATTGACAAAGGCCAGTGGCTTGACGACGGAACGCGCATGATCCGTTCGGTAATTCGTTGTCGGAATGAGCACTTTTCAGCGGATCATCCGACGCAAAAGCCGCTCGAGCTTCTACGGATAATCGTTGAGTATTCATGTCCTAAAGGTGGTCTCGTGATTGACCCGTTCATGGGAGCCGGAAGCACGCTAGTGGCGTGCAAAGCGATCAGTAGAAATGCCATCGGCATCGAGATAGAAGAAAAGTACTGCGAAATAGCGGCGAAGCGTCTTTCGCAGAAGATACTCAACTTCGGATGAAGCGCGGGCGTAAATCCGGAACGCCGCTCGACCTCGGGGCGCAGATGACGTTCGGCGATATCGGGCGCGAGCTCGGCATCACGGCGCAGCACGCGCACATGCTCTACAAATCAGGACTTCGAAAACTGGCTAAAAAGAAGGCTGTTCACGAGATTCGAGGGCTCGCGCTGATGAAGGAGTGGGAAGGGTGATAGTCACATTCAAGGTTTACGGCCATCCGGAGCCGCAAGGATCAACGCGCGCATTCGTGCCGAAAGGTTGGACGCGCCCGATTATCACGAGCGCCAACAAAAAGCAAAAGCCGTGGCGGCAGGAAGTGACGCGAACGGCGATTGAAGCTATGGAGAAGTTTGCCATCATCAAGCGGCCGGCGCCCGTTTATATCGAGATGCGTTTTTACGTTACCAAGCCGAAGAGTAAGCCGAAGAAGGTAATTTTTCACACCACGAAGCCTGATTTGGACAAGTTAGCCAGAGCCGTCAGCGACAGCTTAACCGGCATTGTGTACGAAGACGATTCACAGATCACCGCAGCGCTCATTGAAAAGAACTATGGCGTACCGGAGAGAGTAGAGATAGTAATTACAAACTATGAGCCCTAGCCGCCGATTGTCGGAAGAAACCAAGATTCAAATTCTACTAGACACTTTGACCACTACCTCGCAACTAAGCAGCCAAGTGTGCCCGATATGCAAAGCCCACTTTTTACACCGCGACGAAGACAGCAGTTCGCAGCTAGTGAGATTCTGTCCGAAATGCGGACGGCGCAACGGATAACCGTTGACGTGCTTTCAGACTTGCGTTAGATTCCCCTTGCGATGCCCGCTTACATCTCGTCACCATTTGCCCAGCGCGTGAGCCTGTTACCGGGCCAAGTCGGATATTCCCTCGGTAAGCTTGACACGCATAATCCAGGCGCCCGGATGAGCATCCAAAACGTCGCAATCACTTCAAACGTAGCGACCCTCTACGTAACGCTCCTCGAGGGCTACATTCCCATCGTCGGCGCGCTCATCAGCGTGATGGGAACGCAGACGGTCACGAGCGGCGGCGCGCCAAACTTCAACGTGACGAATATCGCGCTGTCTGCGGTGACGATAGACAGCACCACAGGTATCGGCACGGTCACCTTTGCGCTTACATCGAACAACATCACTAAAATTGCCGATTCGGGCATGGCCCTCGTACCAACACCGGAGATCGGCGATACACTGACGGCCGCATCGGCTATACAGACTGGCCAACAATTCGCGTTACCGAAGACCACTAGCGCGGACGCACAAGCTAAGAACATCCAGTGGTCCTATAGCTTCCCCTCTGCCCCAGCGAGCGCGTCGATTCAGCTTATGGGCTCGATGCTCGACATCCTCACGGAGTACAGCGTTATTGACGCAGTTTCGACGGGCATTGTCGCGGCCGGCGGAGAATCCCGCACCATCAACAGCCCCGAGAATTGGAATTTCCTTCTTATCCAAGTCACCGTCGCGTCAGGCGGGACACTCCCCACGGTACTCGCGAAAATAGGGATATAGGCCAATGGGCGGCCTAGGCCAATTCAATAACCGATACGACCAATACGGGAATCTTCTTGTCAACGCAGTCGGTTCAGTCGGTAATGCTTCGGTCAGCCTGGTAACTTCCCCTGTCCCAACGTACGCAACGGCAATCGGCATCGAAGACGGCAGCGGCAATCTGCAGTTCGTAAGCGCGGCGAATCCCCTGCCTACCAGCGCAACCGTTCTATCGGTTGGCACACTCGGCGCCGCAATTCCGACCAGCGGTAATTTTATAGCCGCATCGGACGGCACCGACCTCCGCGGTCTTCTTGTCGAGTCAAGCACCGTTTTCAATCTGCGTACGGGAATCTGGCAGGGCGCACTCCAAGCGACGGTGACGGCGGCCCATGCGCTGAAGGTGGACGGATCGGCGGTCACGCAGCCGACAGAGGATGCAGCGGACGGCACACCAGGTTCCGCCATCCCTTTGCTTGCGATCATGGTTGCTGGTTCGGATGGCACGGACCTGCGGGCACTGGCGACAAACGCAACCGGAAACCTGCAAGTAACAGCACTCCTTTCGGGCGGCGCGGTGACGGACGGCTCAGGCACGGTAGCGACGGGCGGCACGAGCCAGCAGATTTTTGCGTCGAACACTTCGCGCCAATTCCTGATGGTCATCAATCCGCCGACAGCAACGGAATTGCTTTATGTAAATACGGGCGCGGCGGCGAGCACGACCGCAGGCTCATCATATCCGATACCGATCGGCGGCAATCTCACGTTTGATTCCGGTTTCGTTCCAACGGGAACAGTGAACGTGACGGCGGTCACGACCGGTCACGCATTTATAGCGAAGTACAGTTAAATGGGACTGACACCGGCAACAGTTCGATTCAAAACGGTTGAATTCACCTCGACGGGCGCAAACTCGTTCACCGTCCCGGCAGATGTGACTCTGATCTATGCCACGTTGGTAGGCAGCGGGGCCGGCGGCGGCGGCGGTAACGCGACGGGCGGAGGCGGCGGGGGCGGCGGAGGCGGGAACACAGTATATCAGCAGCCTGTTCCGGTAACTCCCGGCAACACGTTGACAATCACGGTTGTTGTGGCAGGCGGCGGCGGAAGTGTTGGGGTGAACGGTGGCACGGGGGGGGCTACGACCCTCTCCGGTGGAGACTTTGGCGTTGCCGTACGTGCCTCCGGTGGGTCTGTCGGGATTGCAGGAGCAGTGGCGAATGGCGGTGCCGGCGGCGGCGGCGGGCAAGCAGATGGTAGCCCGATGGTGTTTTCCACAGGCGGCGCTGGCGGATCGGCGGCTAGCGGTACGACGGGTGCCACTGCCACGGCTATCGGTTCAACACTTTTAGGGGGAACTAGCGGCGGCGGCGGTTCGGCTCTCACGGTCGGGACGGCAGGCGGCGGCGGTAGGAATTGGGTCGGGATAGCTATCGCGGGCGGCACCGGAGCGGCCGGCACCGCGCCAGGTGGTGCAGGCGGTTCGAGCGCATACGGTCCAGGTGGAGTCGGCGGCAGCGCAGCGGCGGCGGGAAACTCTCCAGCGTCCGGTTATGGAGGAGGAGGCGGTGGTGGCAGTCAGAACCAAGCGGGCGCGGCTGGTACACAAGGCGTAGCCTTCATCAGCTATTGGAGTGCACTGTAATGAAAACCGTAAAGGTAGCCAGTGTCGAAATAGACGGAGACAACCTAATCGTATCGGGAACCGTCGACGGTCACCCGGTACAGGGCCACGGCTGGGCTAGCCGCATGAACACAGCGAAGAGCGAAGACGCCAAGAAGCGCTACCTACATGAACTGTTGCTGCACGCCGCACCCGTTCACGCGCATGAAATACCCATCCCGCCGCCGCCCCCGGAGCCGGAACTCGCGCCCGTACCAGGGGATTTTCCAATCCACCACGGGAGGATAGAGACAGAGCCAGAAACACGCACACCTCCGCCATGGTGGAAGGCCCTCGACAAGTTGGACTTGATTCCGATCGGAGGCGCGTTTATAATCGGCGGCATTCTCGAACACTTCTTGAAGTGGTAAATGGGAAAGCACACCAAGTATCAACGCGTCGGAAATTCAAACAGGAGAGTAAAGCAAATGTCGAGTCCCGCACAGGCACCTCAGCTATCACCGATGGAACAGATGCAGCAGCAGCTTCAGACCATGAGCGGAAAGCTCCGCCGCGCCTTTACCGAACTGGGACACCGCACGGTGCAAATATCGGAGACAGAAGAAAACCTCGGCCAATCGCGGTCCGAAGCTCAATTCTTCCGCAACCAACTCGCCGCAGCGCAAGCAAAGATCATCGAACTGGAGCAGAAACTAAAAAACATAGAGACGGCAGAACCGCCGGAAGAACCAAAGCCAGAAACAGCCGTCAGCGCTTAACTATGGCCGAGCACTACACGCGCGGCACCGAATCGTGCTTGAAGTTCTGCGGGACGTGCGGATGCTTGACTAAGCACTCAGTCAGCGGCGTACGCGCCGGGCGCTGCATGGAACACGAAGTACCGGGCGAATCTAAGAAGCAAGTAAAAGCGCGAGAGAAACGTGGAAAGGAAGAGAAGCAGGGAACTATGTTTTAGTGAGGGCCACTCCCTTGCACACTTTCGCCACTAAGATGTACGAAGTGGTAAAGTGTTGCGCATCGAGCCACTGAAGCTAAAGCACTTAGGACTGGTACGCCGCTTGCAATAGTAACCATGCCGACGCCAATCGGCACCCACGAGGAGAATGATCCATGAACAACATCAGCGATTTTGAAGCGCATCGGCGTGATGAGCAGTTTGACGCAGCGGAGGACCGTCGCATGGCTGCCAAGCAGATCATCGCCGATCTGACCTACGCCAATTACCGGCACAACAGGACAATATCCCCCGAGGTGACACCCGAACGCTGGGTGAAGGTTTACGGGCCGAAGACGATGGAGATGGAGAAGCGATACCAAGAAGAGCAAGGGAGGAACCAGAAAGGCCAAGCGCTTTTGGAATTCGCATTCGTGCTCCCGCTGTTCTTTATCTTGCTGCTGGCCGGTGGGAACATGCTCTGGCTCATAAGCGCAAAGCAGGATGTCGACTATGTAGCGACCGAAACGGCGCGCTGCATGACCATCAGCACAAGCTGCGACATGCGGAACTATGCCATCTCGGTCGGAACGCAACTGAAGATGTCAAACATCCAGGACGTTTCCGTTTTCGCCGACGCTTCATGCGGGAACACGTGCGAACTGGTAACGGTAACCTATCCCGTCAAGCCGATATTTGCAGGGTTCTTCCCGACGGTGACGCTAACCTCGGTCGCCACTCGGATGATTGGAAACTGAACTATGAATCTCATAACTAAACTGATTAAGAGATTCGTGGCTTGGTGTATGAAAGATGAGGGCACACAGTGGTCGGATGGGATACTCCAAGGAGCGGGCTAGGCGTTCCGATCATTGGAGGAGATGATATTGGACTAAGGGAAAGGGGAAGGGGAAGCAACGATGGAGCAACAACGGCAGAAAATTAGGCAGCAGCAACACGACTATCAAGAGAGATTGCGGAAAGCGGCACTGCAAACGCTCGGCGGCAAGTGTGCTGAATGCGAAGAAAACGATTTTGATGTACTCGAGATCGACGAGCACGACAAAACGCTTTCATGGAGCCGCAGGTACAAGGCCATTATCTACGGCGGCGCTTTCTTTCGGTTGCTTTGTTCCACACATAACCGTAAGAAATGCAAAACCATGAAAGAGGCGACGGGCCCTCGGGGGAAACAATGACAAATCCGTTGAAGTGGATCGTAATGGCCGTGGCTGTGTTGGGGTTCTATGCTTACAGCGTAGTTGGGCAGTCTCACCCTGTGGTTAGTTCAACATCCTCTGGCAGGTATCAAGTAGTCAATGGCACGCCGGAATTGAGTAAGAATATAATGTTGCTCGATACGGCAACTGGACGATCCTGGATTCTGTGCAGAGATGAATCAAAGTCAGATTTATGGTGCACCTTAGAAGTGTCCGAAGCCTCTGACAAGAGTCAGTAGCGTACGGGCCGGATGCAGGCTGCAACGAACTCGGAATCGTCCCCGCTTTCGATCTTTGACGCGCTGCCCCCGCATTCTCCGACAGCGCCAGAGCGTGAGGGATGGCACCCTAACCGGGCGGTACGTTAATCCGCCCACACTTTAGGAAAGACACCATGACCACCGACGACCTAGGGCATCAGAAGATGTCTGAGCCGACTGACAACGTGTTTCAAGAAGTCGCGGCGGAACGCGAGAAGCAAGATACCAAGTGGGGTGGTACAACGCATGACGATACTCACTCAGCGAATGATTGGCGGAATTATTTACGCGAGCACATCAAGAAATCGCGGAGCGAAGACTATCGGTATCAGATGATTCGAGTAGCTGCATTGGCTATCGCTGCGATTGAGTCGTTTGACCGCAAAGAAGCAGCCAAGATGAACGCGGGCACGCCACCGCAGGAGCACGAATCGGATTGTAAGTGTGATTGCGTCAATTGCGTCACAGGAAATCATCATCAGTGCTATTACAATGCTGCCGCGCCGGCCGCGAAGGAACCGGTTACGCCGCCGCAGGTAAAGAATACAGCGCAGCTTTTCCACACTGTTCTCGATGAGTGCCTACTTGAAGAATTGATCGTCCACGACGGCCTCACCGGCTCATCGCCCGTTTCGCTCTTTGGAATCCTCTATCACCAGACGAACGCAACCACCGGCACGTGGCTCAACCTCAACCGCGCGAGCTGGAGTCCGCAAGGGAGCAGCCTACTAATGGCTAACCGATTTTTCTGTGATCGCTGCGACCGTGAATTGCCGTACTCGTGCCACAGTGCGCACGGCGGCGTCTTCCATGAGAAGAAAGACCTCTCGTTCTCAGTCCAGTTTGTTGTGCATATCATTGGACACACGAGGGGAACTTGGGAAATCTGCGAGGATTGTGTAATTGAATTAGCGAGTAAAGCACTCACAGACAAGTCGTGCTAGAATCCCCGCATTGTGCCTAGAGGCAGACCGCGAAACAAACGCAGTCGCAAGCTCACCGTCCGCGAAAAGAAACTCTTCCTCGGTCTAAAGGAAGGCAAGACCAAGAAGCAAGCCGCTCTTGATGCTGGCTACTCCTCCCAATCCCCTTCCACCAGTGCAACCAGAGCGATGAAGCAAATAGAACAAAAAGTCCCTAGCTTGTTCGAACGCCATGGCTTAGACGACGATAGCTTCGTAAAGAAATGCATTCT
>Ga0182024_10019078_pt1 | contig 12682 bp, 10 predicted proteins | sample P32metaG_FD_120480 | JGI IMG/M metagenome (GOLD analysis project Ga0182024, IMG submission 120480) | Permafrost microbial communities from Stordalen Mire, Sweden - P3-2 metaG (Illumina Assembly) | ecosystem: Environmental > Terrestrial > Soil > Wetlands > Permafrost | place: Sweden: Stordalen... | reverse complement strand
GAGGTTCCCCACTAAGATACGAAAGTCACGCCGTTATAGGCGTGAAGCGATCTTCATGCAGAGTGGCTGAGGGATTACGGGCCCGACGACGCCACGACAACCGGACCAGAGTTCTTCGCTGGTCGCTAGGTGCCAATTCCCGCCCGGTTCGCGGGGGACATGAAGCTCGGAGAAGGGACTTTTTGCCTCGTTCCCCCAACCCGGAATGAGGCATTTTTGTTTCTAGGGCGCGTAGAGCCGAGCGCAGCCCGCCGAAAGAGATCAGGAAATGAGTCCACATTTTACCCTCCGTTGCCGCGAGTGCCATCGAGATTGGGGCCATCGTGCCAGTTCCATTTGCGAGGATTGCCTGGCTCCGCTAGAAGTTCAATATGATATGGAGTTCGCCGGAGCGACCTTTACACACGAGAACATCGCTAAGCGGCCAGCGAACCTGTGGCGCTATGCCGAACTCCTTCCTTTGCCGGAAGGTTATCTCCCCGACCTGCCCGTGGGCATGACGCCGCTGGTGACTGCCAAGCGTTTGGGAGCGCGAATTGGTGCCCGGCTCTACCTGAAAAATGACGCTGTCTGCTTTCCATCGCTTTCGTTTAAGGATCGTGTGGTGGCGGTAGCCTTGGCGCAAGCCAAGGCCTTCGGATTTCAGACCGTGAGTTGCTCCTCGACCGGCAATTTGGCAAACGCGGTTGCGGCGCAAGCGGCCCGCCTAGGTCTCGACGCCTGGATTTTTATTCCCGCTGACCTGGAACCGGCGAAAGTCCTGGGCACGCAAGTGTTCGGAGCGCGATTGATCCCCATCGCTGGGAATTACGACCAGGTGAACCGGCTTTGTTCCCAGATTGCGGAGAATTACAAATGGGGCTTCGTAAACATCAACCTTCGTCCGTATTACGCTGAGGGTTCAAAGACCGTGGGTTACGAGATCGCCGAGCAGCTTGGCTGGCGGTTGCCCGATAACATCGTCGTGCCCATGGCCGGCGGTTCGCTGATCACGAAAATTTCCAAGGCCTTCCGTGAGTTGATCGCACTGGGCCTGGTGCCGGAAAAAAATGTGAAATTTTTTGGCGCGCAGGCCACGGGCTGCTCGCCCATTTCGAGCGCGGTAAAAGAGGGTAAAGAAGAGGTGGATCCGCAAAAACCGAAGACCATCGCGAGATCGCTGGCGATTGGCAATCCGGCTGACGGCCTCTATGCGGTGCGCACGATTCGCGCCAGCGGCGGATGGGCGGAAGATGCCGCGGACGAAGATATTGTCACGGCCATGGAACTGCTCGCCTCCACGGAGGGAATTTTCGGTGAAACTGCCGCCGGTGTTACCGTGGCTACCGCAAAAGCGTTGATTGCGCAGGGCCGCATTCTTCCGGATGAAGAAACCGTGCTCTGTATTACCGGCAACGGTCTCAAGACCACTGACGCGCTGGTGAACCGGCACAAGCTCGATGCACCTATCGAGCCCCGCCTGGCCGCCTTTGAAAAATTCATGGGCCACGCCATGGCCGTTTCGGCGTAGTCTTAGCTCCCCATGACAGACGAGCGTTCGGTTTCGGTTGTTGTACCGGCTACAACGGCGAACCTGGGGTGCGCCTTCGACTGCGCCGGTATCGCCCTCGGCCTGTACTTGCGCGCGTCGGCGACGATATCGGGTTCCGCCAATTTTGAGATTACCTATAGCGGTGAGAACGCCGACCGGATACCGCGTGATTCCAGCAATCTGATCGTGCGTGCCATGCAGCGCGCCGCTGCACGTTCGCGAATGCCTCTTCTGGGTGCACACATAACCGTGCAAAACGAGATTCCGCTCGGTGTGGGGTTAGGTTCAAGCGGCGCGGCGATTGTTGCGGGCACCGTGCTGGGGGCTGAGTTGTGCGGCCTCGAACTCGATGCCGGCGAGGCGCTTCGGCTGGCTCTAGAGCTCGAAGGCCACCCTGACAATATCGCGGCCGCCGTTCATGGCGGCATGGTTGTGGCAGCGACCACTTCGCCCACTACAAGCTCGCCCGCTCCGATAACTGGAGCTTCGTCGCCCAGCGCTTCCGCGTCGGGCCCTGGGAAGTCCGCCTCTGCGACACCCGGATCGGCCACAAGCCCATCTTCGACACCGGTCCCTGAGCCCGTCGAGGTGCTGGTCGCTCGTGTCGACGTGTCGCCCAAGCTCGATTTCATCGCCGTGATACCCGATATCCCGCTACCCACCGAGAAGGCTCGCTCCGTGCTCCCGGCGAATTATGCGCGCGCCGACGTCGTCGCCAATCTCCAACGCACCGCTCTGCTGACCGCATGTTTTTTCTCTGGGCGCAGGATTTCTCCAGAACTGTTCCGCGACCGGCTGCATCAGCCGTATCGCGGTCCCCTCGTGCCTGGATTGACGCAGTGTCTGGATTTTCGGCATCCGGGACTGGCGGGTATTTTCTTAAGTGGCGCCGGCTCTGCTGTGATGGCCATTGCCGAGCACAGCGCAGCGCGCATTGCGGATGCTCTGGTAGCCGAATTTCGCCGGCATGGCGTCGCCGCGAAAGCGCTTTTGCTGAAGGCGGATAATCAAGGCACTCAGGTCACCACGGGCACCGGAGCACGCGCGTTGGGTCCGGCCGTGGCCATGCCCACGCCCCGCGCCTGACCATCGCCAGCCATCATCTGAATATTGCCGGCCATCGGCTCACCGTTTGCCCAGCCATCAGCGCAACAATTCTTCGAGCTGCGTGCGCAAGTCCGTCTTGGCATCCCGATATTTCACGATCACCGGCGTATATAGCGACAGCCCCCATTCCTTTCCACGCCCTTGCGAGATGGGACGCGAGCCCGCCACCACCACCGCTTTCTCCGGAATGATGAGCGGCTGATCTTCGCTCGCAGTGTAAACCGCTCCCCGCACCAGGTCGTATACCGGTGTGGAGCGATTCAGGATCGTGCCGGTACCCAGCACGGCTTCGCGCTTTACGACCGTGCCCTCGAAAACTCCGCAGTTACCGCCCACGATGACGTCGTCCTCGATGATGACGGGCAGCGCGCCCACCGGCTCGAGCACGCCCCCGATCTGCGCGGCGGCCGAGATGTGGCAGTTTTTCCCAATCTGTGCGCAACTGCCTATCAGAGCGTGCGAATCCACCATGCTCTGCTCGCCCACATAAGCGCCTGCATTGATGAACATCGGCGGCATACACGTGACGCCCTGGCCTACAAAGCAGCCGTCGCGAATGCTCGATCCGCCCGGCACAATGCGCACGCCATCCGCAAGCGAAAATGTTTTAACCGGGTAAGTGGCCTTATCGAAGAATCGTTGCCGATCGGCTTGCTCTCGACGGCTCGCCTGTGCGCCGGCGGCTGAGTTGCCATTCGTGCCGCCGGTCATTTCCACTACGGTGCCCAGCCGAAATCCCAGCAGGATGCCCTTCTTCACCCACCCGTTTACACGCCAGCCGGAAACTGCGGTCGCATCGGGCTCTGCCGCCCGTACTTCGCCCGCATTCAGCGCGTCCTTGAACTCCTGGAACACGCGCGCATGTTCCTGCGTGTAAACCTGCGGCGGGTGATCGAAGAGCGTTTCAATCTGCTCTCGCAGCATGCTTGCCTCCCAGTAGCTCCAAGCACTGCAGCACGCTCTTCACTTTTTCCACGGTTTCCGGCTTTGGCGGGCACAGAGGCAGCCGCCACACTGGTTCGAGCAATCCCATGGCGGCCATCGCCGCCTTTACGGGCAGGGGATTTGTTTCCATGAAATTTACTTCCATCAGCGGAAGATATTTTTGCTGCAGGCTGCGCGCCTCGGCAAAATCATTTTGCAAAGCGCATCGAACCAGGCGCGTCATTTCCGCGGGAATCTCATTCGATGTCACGGAAATTAAGCCGCGCCCTCCCAGCGCGATCAGTGGGAGCGCAATCGAATCATCGCCCGACAGCACCAGGAACGGTTCGGGAACCTTGCCGATCAGGCTGGCCATCTGGCTGATGTCCCCCGAGGCCTCCTTGATGCCGACAATGTTTTCGATCGCGGCCAGCCTTTTTACCGTTTCCGGCTCGATGTTGACGCCGGTTCTACGCGGCACGTTATAGAGGATAACCGGAACCGAAACCGCATTCGCAATCGCTTCGTAGTGCCGGTACACGCCCTCCTGTGTTGGCTTGCTATAGTACGGCGCTACTGAAAGAATGCCGTCCACCTGCAACGATTCAAGTGCACGGGCCAGCGCAACGATTTCTGAGGTGTTGTACCCGCCCGCACCCGCTAGCACGGGTACCCGCCCGCGCGCCTCCGCTACCGAGATCTCCACGACGCGCAAGTGCTCTTCATGCGTTAAGGTCGGGTTCTCGCCCGTCGTGCCGCACGGCGACAGAAAATCGATTCCCGCATCGATCTGGCGCACGACCAGCCTGCGTAGCGCCGCCTCATCGAGCGAAAAGTCTCGGCGAAACGGAGTCACCAGGGCCGTTCCGCACCCCGTAAACATCGCGGTCGTTTCTCTGCGCATCAGACTGCCTCCCGCGCTATTCCCGCTCACGATCCGAACAAAATGTCGCGAAACTCGAACCACCCTTTTTTGCCGATCACCCAGCGCGCCGCTTGCAGTGCGCCGCGCGCGAATCCTTCCCTGCTTCGCGCGGTGTGCCGCAGCGTGATCGTATCGGCGGGCGAGTCGAATCCGATTTCGTGCGTGCCGGGATGCGCCCCCGCTCGACTCGCGCTCACGTCCACGCTGCGATGGGGATCGGCCTTCTTCATTTCCTCCAGCAGCTTCAGCAGCGTGCCGCTGGGTGCATCTTTCTTTGCCGCGTGATGGATTTCCCACGCCCAGGCCCCGAACTCGGGATAGTCTGCCAGCCTGCGCGAAGCCTCTGAAACCAGGTGTACAAAGACATTAACGCCGACTGAAAAATTGGGACTCCACACCAGGCCGATGCCCCCTTTCTCGACTGCGGCCTTCGCACGGTCCATGTCCGCCGTCCAGCCCGTCGTGCCCACGACGGTGTTTACTCCGATGGAGGCTAGCCGCTCCACGTTTTCTGCAACGGCAGTCGGCGCCGAAAATTCCACGGCCGCATCGATGCCGCGAAAACGTTCGTGGCTGATGCCGGTAGCGTGGGCATTGTCGGCAATATCCAGGCGCAGCGGAACCGTAAACCCATACTCCGGCGCGAGTTCCTCAACGAGGTGCCCCATTCTCCCGTATCCGATAATGGCCAGATTCATTTTGTCGCCGCGTCACCGCTCGATGAACTGCAATCAACTAGCCATGAACGTGAATCAGCACATCGCCAAAAGCTGCTGCACCATGCGCTGATAAATTTCGCTCGCGGCCACCAGCTCCCGCTTCAATACTCGTTCCTCGCTCGTGTGCGCGACATGGATGTTCCCCGGACCCAGCACAAACGGTTGCCCCCAAGTGTTCGCAAAAGCAGGAACATCGGTGGTGTAGGCGACAACGGACGTCTCCAATCCCGCGAACGGCTCGAAGCGCACCGCCGGGATGCAAAGAATTTCCCGCGCCTCCGCGCGGCTCCCCACGGTCTCCAGCATGGCTCGCCGCACCGGTGCCGGATCGCCGACCAGCCGTATCGCAATCTCGGCCACGGCCGCATCGGGTACGATGTTCGGCGCGCGCCCTCCCGAAATGACGCCAATGTTCAGTGTGGTCGCGCCCAGAAGCGCGTCTTCGGGAAACCGGATCTTGCGCACGTCCTGCAGCACATCGAGAAGCTTGTCGATTGCCGACACCCCAAGTTCAGGATACGCCGAATGCGCCAGCTTGCCCGAGGCCGCAATTTCGTATCGCAACATGCCTTTGCTCGCCAGCGCCAGCTGGTTTTCGGTTGGCTCGCCGTTGATCAGATAACGCGAGCCTCGCGGATCCCGCGCGGCCGCATAGGCGCCGGCGCTGTTGCGCTCTTCCCCGACCACAAAAAGCAGCCCGAAGTTGCGTGTTCCTGAGGCCAATAACCCCTCTGCCGCTCCCATCATCGCCGCGATGATGCCCTTGGCATCGGCCGACCCGCGGCCCCAAATAAAGTTCGCGTCCTCACGCGCGGGAAAGAACGGAGGAACCGTGTCCATGTGCGTCGATAATGTGACCCCGGGATTCCCCCAGTGCGCGAAGACGTTGAAGCGATCCGCTTCCACCGCGCATCGTTCTACTCGGCCGTCCCAGTGCGCAGCCAGCTCCGAGAGCGCGGCAAATAGATACGCGCCCACCGCCGCTTCATTATTTGTGATCGACTCGATGTTGACGAGCGTGCTCGTCAACTCGAAAATATTGGCCATTCCACGCACCTGGCCTGCAAGGGGCGCTGCGTGCGCCCCTTCAGCAGATCTCTTGGAATCGATGGAGGTACAGAAGGGAAAATCCGCGAGGGCCACAGTCTCGAGTTTCTTCGCTTCCAGATAGCGCTCCATCCGTCTTCCACGGATGACAGTGGGCAGGTGTTTCCAACCATGCCCTCCAATCGTTCCGGAGCCGCTCCCGGCAACGATTTCGGCGGATCACTCCTCAAGCCCCTTTCGCTCAAGCCCCCGAAGCGTCTCGGGAACGCCGGCCCGGCTACTAATGGCTTCCGCACCTCTATCAAGAAATTTCACGCCCGCAGGCAGCCCAAAGCCACGTCAAGAAACGAGGTTCTTGGCGCGTTCCTGCTCGTGTTACTGAGCAGATTCTTTTGCGGGCTCCGCAGCCGGTTTCGCTGCTTGGGCCGGGCCCAGTTTCACAATCCAGGCATGCCAGGCTTGCTTGTCCTTGTCGAACGTCGGCTGGGCGAGCGAAATGCCCATGGGGATCCACCCTTTTCCGGTTTCGCGGTACGCGGTCTTCAGCAGAGTTCCGTCCGGCGACATCAGAAAAAAATACATGTCGCCGTAGGTTTGATGTTCAAGGATCATGGGCTGCTTGGCGTTCGCCGGATTCCAGAATAAGCCTCTCCCTACCTTCCCGCCTGCCTCGGTTGCCGGCGGCAGGGCCACAAGCTTCGTCGCTCCGTTGCAACCTTGGAACATGGTGCAAACGTCGGGAGGGATAGCAGTGTCAGGCGCATTTCTCCACTGAACCGCTTCCTTTTTGTCGGCAATTTCCTTGTATACATTGGGCTGGGCCTGCGCCTTTGCCATGTTCGGAAGCGAAAATAGCACCGCCGACAAACTGGCCGTCAGCAGAAGTCCGCGCATTTGTGAAGCCTTCATACTCAATTCCTCCGTACTCGACTGGGATCGGTTTTCAGGTCGACTAAACCACGATCGCTCATGGATGCGCGATTGTTTGGCATCTCTTTGATAGTTCTTTTATCATCTCAAACTCAATTTCTCCAAACAATCTCTTTGTGTTCCTCTTTGCGTTCGCACGGTCGTGCGGTTCACGCGTCGTGCCACCAGCATGTTGCCGTGCAGCACCAAACCCGCACATCGTCGCCGATCTGCCGCTTCCGCTCCGTTGCTTATGCGCTCTTATCGGGAGTGCTGTCGAATTGCTGAATCGCTATTCGGGCGTGATTGCGTCCGGCTGCCGGATCAAATCGACGAATGCGGTCGCGGAGCGCGGCAAATGCCGATCGTGGCGATAGATCAGCCCCAGTTCGCGCCACAGCTCCACATCCTTGATTGGAATCAATTTCACCCGGCCGGCGCGAACGTCATCGCTGGCAAAACCAGCGCTAATCAGCGAGACCCCCAAATTGGCGGCCACGAAACGCTTGATCATCGTCACGCTTGGCAATTCCATAGCAATGCGCAGATCGGAAACATACGGGCGAAAGAACTTGTCGAGCACCTGGCGCGTAAATCCCGTTTTCGGAAAAATCAGTGGCTGTCCGGCAATGTCTTTCGCGGTCACGCTCTTCAGCTTCGCCAGCGCATTCTTTGGACTGGTCATCAGCATCACGCGGTCGCGGTAAATAGAATACACTTTCAAACTGGGAGATTTTACCGGCAGCGTCACGATGCCCAGGTCGATCGTGCCGTCTTCCACCCGCTGCAGTACCTTGTGGCTGAAGTTGCGATAGATGCTGATCTGCACGTCTGGGTAAAGCTTCTGAAACTTTGCGAACACATCCGGCAGCACATACAGGAAAGTGGCTTCGTTGGCACCTATCGCGAGAATGCCCCGAGGCACGCTCGATTGGTCGGCCACCGCGCGTAGCGACTCTTGCCGCAGTTCCAGAAAGCGTCCCGCGTACTCGAACAGGACCTCGCCCGGAGGCGTTAGCCGTACGGTTTTTCCCACACGCGAAAAAAGTTTTTCGCCATATTCCTGCTCCAACTGGCGAATCTGCGCGCTCACGGCTGACTGTGACCGGAAAACTTTCCGGCCCGCCAGCGAGAAGCTACTATGTTTGGCAACTTCTACAAAGGTGTTAAGCTGGTCGAAATCCATCGGCGCCAGCATTTTAGCGGAAAGAATGCCGAATTTCATCTTTCTCGCCCATTCTCGATTACGTATTACTAAAGTGTTGCGTTGGCTGGAACGGGCCGCAAGCCACGTGTGCGCTCGCGCTGTGCCACTGAGGACCAGAACCCATGCAAGAAGCTTGTTGACGACGTTTCAATCGCCGCGTCATGATGCGTGAGCGATGCACACCTACATCACGAGCTCGCCATGCGAGGGCTGCTTTGCGAAGCCGACTGCGACGGCGAACCGGTGACTCCGCCCTGGGACGACCCGCGCATATTTCGCGGCCTGGCCATTCAACTCGCCCGCCGCCGCGAGCGTTTGGCAGCCGGTGAAAAAGCGCTGGGATGGAAGGTTGCATTCGGCGCGCCAGCGGCCTTGGAGCGGCTCAGAATTGCTGCGCCGCTCGTCGGCTTCCTCACGCAAAAATCGCTTCTCGCCTCCGGAACAACGCTCCCCGTGGCCGGGTGGACAAATCCGGTGGTCGAACCTGAGATCGCCGTTCATCTTTCGAAGGATGTGCCTGCGGGGGCCGATCGCGAATTGGCTGCGGCGGCGATTGGCGGTTTGGGGCCAGCCATTGAAGTTGTCGATTCAGATTCCCCGCCAACGGCCGAGACGCTGCAAGACACGCTCGCGAGCGACATTTTTCACCGAAATGTTATTTTAGGTAAAAATGACGTCTCACGCGCAGGTTGTGTATTGCAGGGACTGGTCGCACATGTCCTAAAAAATGGGATCGAACTCGCCCCACCTGCCGCCCCTGCGGCGACCGCAATCGATCTAATCGATATCGTGCGTCACGTCGCAGGCACGCTCGGAGCTTTTGGCGAGCTCCTGTGCGCCGGCCATATCATCATCACCGGTTCCCTGGTAACGCCGCTGCCCATTCAGGCGGGTGATCAGTTCTTCTTCGACCTTCGGCCTATCGACGGTATTTCCGTGAAGCTCTCCGCTGACGTAAGCCCGATCCGAACCTGATACGAGGCCAAGTTAGAACTCATGCGGTCCTGACGCCAACCCAACGAGAACTCGACCGGTAGCAGACCGCACCCTCATTGCCAACCCGGCTGCACCCGCATTGCTCGATCGCGAATCGCCGCAAATCGCCAATCCTACTGCGCTGCCGGACCTCTGACGATCTGCGCGAACCCGTCCGGGCGAATCCATTTCGCGAACGCGGAGCGTACCTGGTCAGCAGTCATCGAGTAGTATTTCTTGGCAGCCTGCGCCTGCTCGTCCAGCGGCAGACCAACCACCGCGCGCGCCAGCAATCCGCCCGCCACGCTTTCTTCACTCGATTCTTCGAGTGGCATCTGCCGCAACAATAACGCTTTGGCCTGCTGCAGTTCCGCCGCTGTCACGTTTTCCTTTTGCATGGCGATCAGGTCGCGAGTAATCAACTGTCTGGCCTTCCCTACGTTATCCGGATCGCACCCGTAAGTGACGGTATAGAGCGTTCTCGTCTTCATGGCATTCAGCCGCACGTCCACGTTATAGACGTAACCATTGACTTGCCGCAGATCGTGGTACAACCGCGTCGCGTAGAAGCCACCTCCCAATACGTGATTGCCCAATTGCAACGGATAGTAGTCGGGATCGAAACGCGTAATGCCCACCATTTCCGTCAAATTGACGGTGTCCTGAATCTGGCTGGGGTCGGGAACGTTCGCCGCGGCCGCCTGATTCACGGGAACATGCGGCAAGTCCACGTCCGGTTTCGTACCCGCCGCTTTCCAGCCTCCAAACGATTTTTCAATCGTTGCGCGCGCCTGCTCGGGTGTCACATCGCCGATGACCACAATCGTCGTTAAGTCGGGGCGCAGCGTCTTGGCGTAGTACTGTTTCACGTCGTCAAGCTTGAGCGCCGAAATTGTCTGCGGGGTGGTCTCGCGTAGCACCGGATCGTCCGCTGGAAGCAGCGCGGCATTAAGTGCGCGTCCCGCGCGATATCCAGGACTCTTGATGCGGCCAGCGACGAACTGCGCGCTTTGCTGCTTCACAACATTGAACGCTTCCTCGGGAAGCGCGGGGTTCAGTTCGTTGTCGGCCAGCAGTTGCACGCCGCGCGAGAAATCCTGATCCAACACCTGAAGCTGAAACCGGTACCCAGCCGATTCCTGAGCGGCAATGTCGTCGAGCGCTTTCTGAAACGCCAGCCGGTCGAGGTTTTTCGTGCCATAGGAAAACAGATCGTCGAGCACCTCTTGGGCGCCTTCTTTGCCGGGAGGCGTTTCCAGTTGCGCCTCGTTCCGGACCTCACCCAGCACGGTGATCGTGGGCGTAGTCTTTTCTGGCTTCACGATCAGACGCAGGCCGTTTGGCAACATCATGTCAGTCGATACCGCGGGCACGGGAGGTATCTCGAGCGCAAGCAGCCGCGAGGCCGCCCATTCAGGGAGCTCCACCGGCTTGGTAGGTGCCGCGGTAAGCTGCTCGTCGCCGCCAAAACCTTTCCCGGCTACGGCAGCGCCCGACGGCACAGGTTTTAGCTCCGCGGTGATCGAGTCCTGCTCCACCAGATATTTTTTGGCCACGCGGTTTACATCCGCAACCGTCACCCGTTTCATCGCCTCCACGTCTTCGTCGGGCGAGTTTCGTCCCTCGGCCGCCAGCGCTTCCGACCAGGCCGCGGCCAGACCTGGAATCGAGTTGCGGCGGAATTCCACCTGGGCAATTTCCCTGCGCTTCGCGGCATCCACAAGTTCTGCGGGCAGGCCTTGCGCCGAATAGTCCGCCAGAATCTTCCGCACTTCTGCCATTACCGGAGCCGCGTCGCTTCCGGCCGGCAACACCGCAGCGGCGTACGCCACGCTGGCCTGGTCATAGGCTTCGGCCACGCCAAAGCCGGTGTCGAGCGCTTTTCCTTGCGGCACCAGCGCGTACAAATTTGCGCGCTCGCTTGCCAGCACATCGCCCAAAATCTGCACCGCCGCGAAATCGGGGCTGCTCGTGCCCGGCATGCGATAGGCGATGAACGTCAGCGAATAGGGAAGATTGCTGTCCAGCACGAATGACTCCGGCTTTACCGGTTGCAAATTAATTTGCGGGCGAGCGGGGATGTTTCTCTTCGGTATCTTCCCGTAAAATTCTTTCACCTTTTCCAGCACGGCCGCCGGCTGGACGTCGCCGGCAATTACCAGGATCGCGTTATTCGGCGCATACCAGGTTTTGTAGAAGGTCTTGAGCATATCGCCGGTGGTTGCGTCGAACGATTCTTTCGTTCCCAAAGCGTCATGGCTGTACGCGGTGCCTGAAAATAAATCCTCGTTAAGGCGAGTCACGAACTTGTATGTCGGATTCGAAAGATCGCGCGCCACTTCCTGCTCGATCGCACCTTTTTCGTGCGACCACTCGTCTTGCGAATCCTGCATGTCTTCCATGCAGGCCGCATCTACCCGCAAAGCCATGTCTACGTCCGCAGCCGGCACCGTCGAGAAGTACTGCGTGATGTTCTGCTGCGTGTCCGCGTTTCCGTCGCCGCCCAGTTGCGCGAAGATAGCCGCAATCTGGTCCGCCGTTAGTCCCGAGCATCCGCGGAACGCCATGTGCTCCTGCGCGTGCGCCATCCCCGGAAAACCGACCGGCGTCTCATCGCCACCAACCAGAAAGTTCTCCTCCACCGTCACTACCGGAGCCAGCGGATCCCGGATGATCACCACCCGCATCCCGTTGTCGAGCGTCGCCCGCGTAACCTCGGCGTCTGCTGCCGGGGCGACTCCCGCCGGCTTCTGTTGCGCCAATAGCACCGACATCGAAATCAGTATGGCCGCCGCGATCATGACGACAGAAGCTCTGAAACTGAAGGATTTGGCATTGAAATACACGATGGTTTCTCCTGTGCAACAAGAAATTCTAGCACTCATACGGCGGCGGGCTTGAGATTTTGCCCTTTAACATCTTGGCCGTGTTGAGCGCGCAGTGTGTGGTCGCGCTCCGTGGCAGGCTGCGCCGCTCTTTTCGGGATGCCCGTCAAATAGGTGATCGGGACACGGAAAATTCCGCCACTCTCTATCCCGATGTCCCATTCGTATTCACCGCTGTCCCTCAAGCTTCCGGACATCTGTGCCAGGTCGGTCGGAGAATACACACGCAGACAAGAAAGGATGCCATCCACAAGCAGCACCACCGGTATGACGGGAATCACGTAGGTCCAAAGCAGGCGTTTCCACCGGAACGGCCGAACCGATGGCGCAAGCAGCAGGTCCGCGATCGGAATCATAAGAACCAGGAACAGCGTCAGAACATGTCTCCCCGGCGCCTCGAAAATGCCGATGCCTTGCTTGTGATCGATAGCGTCCTGCAAAATCTCGCGCCCT
>Ga0182024_10019077_pt1 | contig 12684 bp, 13 predicted proteins | sample P32metaG_FD_120480 | JGI IMG/M metagenome (GOLD analysis project Ga0182024, IMG submission 120480) | Permafrost microbial communities from Stordalen Mire, Sweden - P3-2 metaG (Illumina Assembly) | ecosystem: Environmental > Terrestrial > Soil > Wetlands > Permafrost | place: Sweden: Stordalen... | reverse complement strand
GCAAATGCTGCTCGCCCCCAAGCCCGGCACGCCGTACGACGCGCAATCTTTAGCGCGCGCGGAACTCGTCGCGGTGCGTGACAACACGCGGGGAGCGCTGGGTCGTCGCGGGCTCGATCTGCTCACGAAAGCGCATCTCGGAGCGCTCCAAGCCGTCGCCGATCAAGCGCTCTCGGCCCGCATGGCGATTCCACCGCCGCTGCCGCAATAAACCTTAGAACAGGTTCCAGAGATATTGGTTGTAGACTTCGTGGTGATATTGTACTTCTTGGGCTTTGACGAAGCTACCGAGTAGGCGCGGACAGCGGTCGGCGCTGGCCTGTTTGAGATCGGCATAGCGCTGCTTCACGTCGTCGCCCAGGAGCTTGCCGGTCCATTCTGAGGCGCGAAACGCGGCCATCGCGTCGTAGATATTGTCGGGCAGGTAACGGTCGGCTTGGCGCAAGTTTTTGAGCGTGCTGGTCGTACCCTCGAGGCCCGTCTTAAAGACGGCGAGCATCACCATATAGGGATTTGCGTCGGGGGCGACGGAGCGAACTTCGGTGCGCATGCTGCGCTCGTTGCCGATCGGAATGCGTACCATCGAGCCGCGATCGATCGCCGAAGCTTTGATCTGATTGGGCGCTTCGAAGTGCGGGTCGAGCCGGCGATACGAGTTCACGCTGGAGTTGAGCATCAGGCAGAGGTCGTTGCCGTGCGTAAGGATGCGATCGACGAACTTCCAGCCGAAGGCGCTGAGCTGCTCCTGCCCTTTAGGATCCCAGAAAAGGTTCTTGCCGTTCTTGCTTACCGAGACGTTGGTGTGCATCCCGCTTCCGTTGACGCCGACGACCGGCTTGGGCATGAAGCTGGCGGTCATTCCGAGCCTCGTCGCGACTTGCCGGCAGATCAGCTTGTACAGCTGGATCTGGTCCGCGGCGGCAACGACCTCACCGTAGCTATAGTTGATCTCGAACTGCGACGGCGCGACCTCGGGGTGGTCCTTCTCGTTTTGAAAGCCCATCGCGCGCTGCACTTCGGCAACCGTATCGATGAAATCGCGCAGCGGATCGCCGGGCAAGGAGTGGTAGTAGCCGCCGGTATTGACGTACTCGAACTTCCCGGTCTCGTGATAGCACCGCTCGGCGTCGAGCCCTTTGAAGAGGAAGCCCTCGATTTCGTTGGCCGCGTTGAGCGCGTAGCCTTCCTTTGCGTAGCAGTCATTGGCAAACTGCTTGAGCGAGCCGCGAATGTCGCCGGTAAACGGCCTTCCGTCGCGATCGAAGACGTCGCCGAAGACGAGCACTTTACCGGCCCCAAAGATGTCCGCCGGACCCCAGTAAAACGCGCTCCAGTCGAGCGATAGACGCAAGTCGCTTTCGCGCTGCGGCGTGAAGCCTCGTATCGAGGAGCCGTCGAAGGTGAGGTTGTCGTGCGACTTGAGCAAGAACTTCTTGTCGTAGTCGAGCATGTGCAGGCGGCCCTCTAGATCGCTGAAGAGCACCGTTAGTGCTTTGATCCTCGGCTCGTCGGCAAGATATTTCAGCCGCTGTTCTTGCAAAGCGTGAAGCGGGACGCGCTCTTGGCGCTGCTGCTTCGCGCGCAGGTTGAGCTCTTCCAGCTCGGAGTAGGGGAGCATCAGGAAGTCGCGCAGGTCGGCGTTGGTCGGCATGGCCGTCGAAGTCATGTGGTTCGTTCTCCTTGACGTTCGGCGAGTTACATGCCCTGGACCCTTACACAATCCGCGGCCCGCGCCTTTGGACAATTGGTAAACGTTTCAGGTTCGAGCCCGGCCGGACGCAGCTCGGTGCGGCCGCGCATGACTTGACGCCGTTCCGATAGAACGCCATTAGAGATGAATCCTTTGGGGTCGAGATATGCTGGATAAGTACGAGCACTGGACGTCGAGCCACTGGGGTTGGGTGCTCGGAGCGGTGATTCTGTGCCTGGTCGTGCTTGCAGGTTTCTTCTTATCCCTCAGCGCGACGGGAGAGACCGAGGATATTGATTAGCAAGCCCCGGTTCTCGACGGAGTCGGGGCGCCTCGAAGCCTTCAGCGACGGCGTCATTGCTGTGATCATCACGATCATGGTGCTCGAGCTAAGGCCGCCCGACGGCACGGGTTTGGGGTCGCTGCACGCGCTGATTCCCACGTTGTCCGCCTACGTGCTCAGCTTTGTTTTTATCGGAATTTACTGGAACAACCACCATCATATGCTGCGGGCAAGCGACGGAATCGATGGGCGGGTGATGTGGGCGAACCTCCATCTGCTCTTTTGGCTGTCGCTCGTGCCGTTTACGACGGCATGGCTCGGGCGCAACGCGTTCGCTCCGGTCCCAACGGCACTCTACGGCTTCGTTCTCCTGATGGATGCTATCGCATTCACTATTTTGCAAGCCGCGCTTGTCCAAGTGAATGGACCCGGCGGCGCCTTTGCCAAAGCGGTCGACGTGGACGTGAAAGGCAAAGTCTCGATCGCAATTTATATAGGTGCGATTGCGATTTCGTTTCTTTCGACGATTGCAGCCGACGCGCTCTTCGTCGCCGTCGCCATTCTTTGGATTGTGCCGGACCGCCGCTTCGAGCCGGTCATCGCCGAGCGCTCGGACGGTGAGAAGAGCGCAGACGCCGAAGGCGGAAGAACCGCCAGATGAAGACGCTGACCCTCATGCTCTCGCTCTGCGTGGTTCTCGGCGCCCAGCCGGCGCTTGGCGCGCAGCCGGAAACCTGGACCGTCGACCCGGTGCATTCGACCGCGCAGTTTACCGCACGCCACTTTGGCATCGTTCCCGTGATCGGCACCATTCCAATCGAAAAGGCATCGGTCGCGCTCAACGCCGGCTCGCAGATACCCGTTGCCGTTTCGGCCGAACTCGACGCCTCTAAGGTCGACACGCACAACGACAACCGCGACGGCGACCTTCGCTCCGCGCACTATTTCAACGTAGCGTCGACGCCCGATATACGCTTCGTCAGTACAAAAGTCGAAGGCACGGACCCCAAGCATTTCACGATCACGGGCGATCTGACGATGCACGGCGAGACGCATCCCGTCGCGTTGGACGCGCAGGTCATCGCTTCGGGAAAATCACCGCGCGGGCGATCCATTATCGCCTACGGCGCAAGCGTGACGGTCGATCGCACGCAGTGGGGCATGACCTACGGCCCGCTCATCGTCGGGAACAGCGTGGACATCTCGCTCAATATTGAAGCCGATGGACCGCCTTAGAGTCTTTCTCGCCGCACTCTTCGCTTCGGCGCTGCTTCTTGGCTGCGGCAGCGCTTCGCTCAAGGCCGAGCCGAGCGTTACCGCGGCGACGGCGCCCGGCAACATCTATTGGAATAAGACTGGCCTGCGGTTAAAGGCCGATGGAGCGCGCGGCGTGGCGATCCTCAGCTACTGGGGGCCGGACGGCTACTATACCGAGCCCGTCTACTGCAAGAACGGCGGACGGATCTCGGCGACGACCCACGGACACAGTGGCAAACGGACCGGGTACGTGCACGTCGTCTATTGGTTCAAGGCGCTCACCCACAGCCCCGACGAATGCGGCTTCAGCGCAGTTCTCTACAACACCGGCAGCCCGCCCATCGCGGTAATCAACCTGCGTATTCTGTGAGCGGCACGGCGGCTCGCCTTACCGGCATGGTCGGCGAGGGAGCTACAGGACGTGCCGGGGAGTGACCTTGGGGCGCTGCGGGCACCGCGATGGAGTTAAGCGCGCGATCCCGATACAATCCCGCCGTGGAGCAAAAGCTCTTCGTTAGCCGAGCGGGCGCGGATGCGCCGTTTGCTGCGGAGATTGGTCGTATCCTAGAGGACGCCGGCTACGACGTCACACTGCAGCAGTGGGATTTCGCCAATCACAGCTTCATGGAACGGATGCACGCTGCACTCGCCGAAGGCGCGCGCGTCGTCGCCCTCCTCTCGCCAGATTATCTGCGCAGTGACCATTGCGCGGCGGAGTGGCAGAACGCGATTGCCAGCGATCCTTTGAATACGAAATCGCGGCTGGTGCTGCTGCGCATCGCCGAGTGCGAACCCATAGGGCTTCTCAGTAGTCTCGCCTATTGGAATCTCGTTCCGATACGCGATAATCGCGCGCTGCTTGAGCAGGTCGTGCGTGACGCGGTAAGTCAGGAGCGCGGTCGCGAAGCGGCGATCGGACCGTATTGGCGTGAGCCGCGCACGATTATCGATCCCGAAGCAATCCGCTCCGTACCGAGCTTCAGCGGAAGGGAAGAGGAACTCGCAGCGATCGCTACCGCACTGACCGACGATGGGAGCATCACCGCGCTGCAGGGCATGGGTGGCGTCGGCAAATCTTCGGTCGCGCGCGAGTACGCCTGGCGCAACCGTGACAGGTACGCTGTCGTCTGGTGGCTGAATGCGCAAAACGAGGACGGCATCATCGAAGGGCTGGTTAAGCTCGGGGCGCTATTCATGCGGGGTCTCGATCGGCTCGCCGACCGTCGGATGGCGGCAGAGCAGGTGACCCGCTCCATCGTAAGTGGCTTCGCCAAGCCGGCCTTGCTGATCTTTGACAACCTTGAAGACGAGCGATTAGTGCGGAGATGGCAGCCGCGTACGGGAGCGCGGGCGTTGGTGACGTCGCGCAACGCTGCGTGGAGTGCCGGCGTTCGCAGTGTCACACTCGATGTCTGGTCGCTCGAGACCGCAGCAGGCTATCTTCTGCGTGAGAGCGGCCGCCCAGATTTGAGCGAATCTGAAGCGCTCGAGATCGCACAGGCGCTCGGTGCACTTCCGTTGGCGCTCTCGCACGCGGCGGCCGCCACGAAGGCAAGGGCGCTACGCGGAAGCGGAGTCGCTACTGACCCGCGTCGTGGCGATTCAGGAACAGGAGCTCGAGCCGGATCATCCCGACGTTGCATTGAGTCTGATGAACCTCGCCGACCTGTACGCGGACTGCGGGCGTAGCGCGGAAGCGGAGCAGCGTTACGTGCGCGCACTGGCGATTTGGGAGAGAGCGCACGAACTGTTCGGGCCGAATCATCCCGACGTAGCAGAGTGCCTAAACGGCCTCGCTCGCGTGTATCGCGATCAAGGGAGCCATGCGGAGGCGGAAACGGTACTCACGCGCGCCTTGGCGATCCGCGAGAAGACGCTTGGCCCCGATCATCCATTGACGAGAGACTCCTGCGAGCACTCGACGCTCTTCACTCGAAGCCGCCGTGATCCGGAGTCGGTTGCCACATGGCGGCTCTGCGCTTCGATGGCATTACTAAGCGAGGGCGATCGGACTCATCGTAACAATCTCCATCCCGCTCGTCGTCGTTCGCCGATGTTGGAGACGGCGCTAAAGGAAAGACGGGACGTTCGACTGTCAGAATGTTTGGCCGTTACTTAACGCTATGCCCTGAGGTTGGCCCGGTGCATTATCCTCTAGAGTCCAGGTTGAACTCGCGCTAAGCGGATAGCCAGTTACGAAGACATGGCCCTCGTTGAAGCAAGAGACAAAGAGGCGGCTCTCGTCCGACGTAATCGCGAGCTGAACCGGATAGTTAAGAAAGGGGAGCTTAAACTTCAGCGCCGGGTAGCGTTTTCCGACACGGTAAAAATCCAGGCGCGGCGCCCCGCTGCCGGAATCTGCGACGAGAATATTGCCGTCGTCGTCGACGATCAACCCCTGGGGCTGGTACACTTTGATATCGAGCCGCTGGCCCTCGGTCGAGCCCGGCGCGAACTTCACGATGCCGCCACGGCGTCCGCACCTGCGGTACGCAGCGTAGAGGTTTCCCTGTTGATCGAAGTCCATGCCGTCCACTTCGCGCCCCGGCACGGATAGCGTTTGATATGGATTCTGGCTTCCCGTTTTATACTCAACAATCGTTCCAGTGCCGCATTGGTAGCCGCTGCTATTCCCTACGAAGAGGTCGCCATACTGGTCGACAATTGAATAGAGCGGGCGCTCGAGACCCTCGGAATAGGTTACCGACGGGTCGGTAGAACCCGGCGCATAAACAGTAACCGTGGGTGGATTTTGATTTGAGACGTAAAGGCTACCGGACTGGTCCACAAATAAGCCGTACGGCTTGGAGACGCCCGAGGTAATCATTCCAACTGGGGATTGATTATAGCCGTTTTCGGGATAGATGAGGATCTCGTTGTCTTGTTCTGCGGCTACATAAAGTAGGGGGCCACTCTTGCGGGCGGGTGAGAGCCATCCGGCCGGCTCGAGTCCTTCTCGCGGCGCCGGCAGCGGCGTACCCTGATTAGGAAGAGCAGCGCTGCGCGACGTTGGGTTATAGGTCGAACATCCCGCTAAGGATGCCGCCGCGACGGTCATCAATAGCGCCGATGCCGCGGACTGGCCGATACTAGAACGGAATTTCGTCGTCTAGTTCGTCGCCCGCGGTGCTGTCGGCCGCTCGCGCGGGCGCGCCGACGGCGGCCGCGCTGCGACCTCCGTTGAAACCGCCGTGATCGCCGGAGTCGCCCTCGTCGCGGCGCGAGGAGAGCATCTGCATTCCCGAGATGACGACCTCGGTGGCTTGACGGCGAATCGGCTGGCCGGCGTCGTCCTTCAGCTTGGTGTCGTCGTAGGAGCGAATTGAGAGCCGGCCCTCAACGAGAACCGGGCTGCCCTTCTTGAGATAAGTGTTGCAGGTCTCGGCGAGCCGTTCCCAGGCGACGATGTCGACGTACATCGTGTCTTCGGGCTTCGCGTCGCGCTTGTTCGGATTCACCGCGATGCGAAACTTCGTGACCGGCGAGCCCGAGTTGATATAACGAATCTCCGGATCGCGCGTCAGATTCCCTACCAAAATTACCTTGTTGAACGAAGCTGCCATGCATTAAACCTCTTTCACTAACGCGTACATCCTTAGAGATTAGCCCACCAAAGTGTCACCAGTGTGGCATAGATGTTATGAAAAGGATACGGTCTGTGGCTGCGGCGGTGCGGCGGCAGCCAGCGCCGCCATATGGGTGAGCATCTTGGCATCGAGCCGAACGATGAGCGCCCGCAACACGTCCTCATGCAGTTTAAGTAGGCGGTCGAGCTCCTTTGAGACGGTCGGTCCGGCCTTGAACTGCATCACCACGTAGGTGCCTTCACGCGCATCGGCAATTTCGTAGGCCAGGCGCTTCTTGCCCAGGCGCTCGATGCCCGTGACTTCGCCGCCCTGCCCCTTGACGATCTCGGCGATAGCGTTGGCTCGCTCTTCGACTTCGTTCTCTTCAAGCGCAGGGCGCAAAATGTAGGTTACCTCGTAATCGTTCATGAAGCTAGCTTCGAGCCTGTCATCGACGCACTCCTACCGGCTAGCGTAAGACTGGCGCTCGACGCCCGGGGAGAGACGCAAAATGGTCACAAAACTGCTCCTGAGACCGGCGCTTCTCGGTCTCATCGTCGTCGCGACTGGTTGCTCTTCTGCGGCCGCTCCGCCGGTTGCCCCGCAGGGCAGCCTACCCGAGGCTCGGCCCGCAATCGGAAATCCCGTCAGTAAATACATCAAGCACGTCGTCGTCATCATCCAAGAGAACCGCAGCTTCGAGAACTTTTTTGCCGGGTATCGCGGCGCGAACGCACGCAAATACGGATGCGCGGCGGGAAGCGGAGCGCGGCGGCACCCCAGACCGTTCCGGCGCATATCCGGTTTCAACACTGCCTCGGGCTGTCCGAGCGGCGACACCGAGGTTCCGCTGCACTCAATCGGGTTCGACGGCCCCGACCTGGCGCATGACTGGAACGCATCGATGACCGATTGGGACAACGGCAAGATGGACGGTTTCTATAAATACGGAGAGAACCACGGTCCCGACGAAGCCTACGCTTACGTCAGGCGGGCGCTCATCAAGCCCTACTGGGACATGGCCGAAGAGTACGTCCTCGCCGACGAAATGTTTCCCACGGAGTTTGGCGGCAGCTTCACCGGCCATCTGACGCTGGTCGCCGGCACGGACGACCTGACCGTGAACCAGGCCGAAGTCGATTTTCCCAGCGAGCCTCCCGACGATTGCGACTCGCCGCCAGGCACGAAGAGTTCGTATCTGGACCCCAGCCGCCACGTACACCGGTTTGTGGGACCGTTCCCATGTTTCGATCAGTGGAGGACGATGGCGCAAGATCTCGATAGCGCCCGCGTCTCATGGAAGTATTACGCCACCAGCGTCCTCGACGGCGGGATGTGGGAGCCGTACGAAGCGAGCAAATACGTCCGTTACGGTCCCGACTGGAGAAAAGACATCATTGCTCCGCAAAAAAAAGTCTTGACCGACGCGTCGAACGGAAGCCTGGCTTCGGTGACTTGGGTGAGCCCGACGAAGGCCGACTCCGATCACCCCGCGGCGCACAGCGACCTCGGCCCTTCGTGGGTGGCGTCGGTCGTTAATGCAGTCGGCGAGAGCTCCTATTGGCCGTCGACGGCGATTATCGTGCTCTGGGACGATTGGGGCGGCTGGTACGATAACGCTTCGCCCAAGCAACTCGATTACCGCGGGCTAGGAATTCGCGTCCCTTGCTTGATCATCTCACCGTATGCGAAAGAGACGAGCGCAGGCCAGCCGGGCTACGTCTCACACACGCAGTACGAGTTCGGCAGCATCTTGAAGTTCATCGAAGAGGCCTACAACCTCAAGCCGCTCGGCCAGACCAAGACCGGCTACAGCGATCAGCGCGCGACCAGCATCGAGGATAGCTTCGACTTCACCCAAACACCGCGCAAGTTCACCGCGATACCGAGCAAGTACCCGATATCGCACTTCCTGCACGAGCCACCCTCGAACGAACCGGTAGATACCGAATAAAAACGCCTCGCTATTGTTCGAGTTCGTGCAGCGTGTTGCTGTTCGTGTCGGTGTAGAACAGCGCCGTATTGCCGTCGTTCGTCCCGATCGCAGCGAGCCCAAAGATCGCCGGCGCTTGGCCCGTATCGATGACCTCCGTATCGAGCACCTTGCCCTTGGGCGTCATCTCGACCAGGGTGTTGTTTCCGGCGTTGGCGACGATGAGGTTGCCGTTAGGCAACAGCGTTTGGGCTACCGGCTCGTTGAGCGGCGAGCCCGCCTTCACCACCTTCGCGCACGTGGTCTTGGGATATTCGCAGGTGAACTTCTTGCAGCCGGGCTGGACGGTGATCTCGTCTTTCAGCAGTAGAGTGCTGGCATTGGTGATTTCGACGACGGCATTGCACGCGCCGTCGGCGACGTAGAGAACGTCGGACTTGTTTTTACACTGATACGAGCCCTCAGGGACGTCGCACCAATACGATAGAGCCGACGGTCCAAGCGCGCCGAAACCCGAGCCTTTGTTGACGTCGAAGCCGTCGATGACCTCAATAAGCTTTTTGTTGCCGTATCCCCCGAGGCCGATATTATCGACTGCCCCGGTGTCCGCATTGCCGACGAACATAATCTCCGGTGAATAGCCGTAAAGCGGCGGAGCGGCGCCGTCACCGAGCGGCTGCGTGATTGGCGAGCCATAAGTCTTTTTCAACTTCCCCTTTGAGGTGATCTCGACCATCGCTTTGCTGGTGAATCCCGTGGCGTAGACTGCGTCGTCGTCGGCCCCGGTGATCGCGTCGCCGTCGCATCCCTTAATCGCGGCGTTTAGAAAGAACGTCGACGGACTCGTGCTGGTTGTTGGGGTGAACTGTTCGATCGTCATTCCGTTGCCGGCGGTGCCCGACGAGTCTGCGAAGTTGCAGACGAGCACCTGACCCGCCTTCAACTTTCCGGAGCTGTTTTGAACGACCGAAATGGCACGCGGGCCCGTGTCGCCGTTGGTCGGATCGACGGTCGAGCCGATCGTAACGTTCTTGGTCAACAGCTTCAAAATGGAGGTCGTATCGGCGGGCGCCGCGCCGCCGGTGGCTGCACCGCCGACGGCCGCGTTTGACGGCACCGCGCCGTTTCCGCCGCAAGCGGTCGTTGCCAGGGCGATCGCCGTGGCAAGCAGGATCGAGCGATTAATTCTTAGCGTCATGCTCTAAATCTCCGTGTCGGATGCAGTAAGGTGGAAAACAATTTTTGGAGAGCCGAGAGTTACGGTTCGAGCTCGTGTAGCGTGTTGGTATTCGTGTCGGTATAGAAGAGTACGGTGTTGGTGTCGCTTTTGCCGCTTGCGGCGACCCCAAAGATCCCGGGAGTCTTGCTCTTATCCACTACCTTCGTGTCGAGGACCTGTCCCTTTTGCGTCATCTCGACCAGCGTATTGTTTCCGGTGTTGGCCACGATTAGGTTGCCGTTGGGTAGGATTGCCATGGCGACCGGCTTGTCGAGGGGCGAGCCCGCTTTGACCAGCGTGGCACACGAGGTCGTGGGATATTCGCACTTGAACTTCTTGCAGCCGGGCTCGACGGTGATTTCATCCGTCTCCAGCAGGCTGCTGGCATTGGTGATTTCGACGACGGCATTGCACGCGCCGTCGGCGACGAAGAGCGAGTCGGCCTTGTTCTTGCACGAAACCTCACCAGGCAGGGCGCCGCACCAATACGCGATGCCCGACGGCCCCAGCGCACTCCATCCCGAACCTTTATTGACGTCGAAACCGTTGACCACCTCGGTGACCAGACCCGTCCCGTACCCGCCGAAACTGTAGCTGTCGAGCGCACCGGTGTCGGCGTTGCCTATGTAGATAAGGTCGGGCGAATAGAGATAGAGCGGCGGCGCGTCGCTATCGCCGAGCGGCTGCGTGATCGGCTTGCCGTACTTCTTTTTCAGCTGCCCTTTTTCATTGACCCAGGCCATCACTTTACTCGTGAATCCGCTAGCGAACATTTGCCCGTCACCACTGAGCGCGCTGCCGTCGCATCCTTCAATCGTACTATCTTGAATGAAGGTCGTGGGCTTCGAGTTGGCCGATGGACTCAACTCTTCAATCGTCGTTCCCTTGCCGGCAGTACCGGACGAGTCCTCAAAGTTGCAGACGAGCAGGTGGCCCTTCTTCAGTTTTTGGTCGTTTCTTTGAACCACGGTAACGGCGCGCGGGCCCATGTCGCCGTTGGCCGGATCGACGGTCGACCCGATCGTGACGTCTTTGGTCAGCAGCTTCAGAATGGAGGTCGTATCGGCCGGGGCTGCGCCGGCAAGGGCTGTGCCCGCGACGCCCGCGTTGGAGGGCACCGCGCCGTTTCCGCCGCAAGCGGAGGTTGCAAGGGCCATTACCGTGGCAAGCAGGAGCCAGCGATCAACTCTTAACGGCATGCTGCAATCTCCGTGTCGCATGAAGCAGGGTTTGCTACTGTTCGAGTTCGTGTAGCGTGTTGGTATTCGTGTCGGTATAGAAGAGTACGGTGTCGGCGTCGTCTTTGCCATTCGCCGCGACCCCAAAGATCCCGGGCGTCTTGCTCTTATCCACTACCTTCGTATCGAGCACCTGACCCGTCTGCGTCATCTCGACCAGCGTGTTGTTTGCGGTGTTGGCGACGATCAGGTTGCCGTTGGGCAGGACCGCCATAGCGACCGGCTTGTCGAGCGGCGAGCCCGCTTTGACCAACTTCGCGCACGACGTCTTGGGATATTCGCACTTGAACTTTTTGCAGCCTGGCTCGATGGTGATTTCATCCGTCTCCAGCAGGCTGCTGGCGTGGGTGATTTCGACGACGGCATTGCATGCGCCGTCGGCGACGAAGAGCGAGTCGGCCGCGTGCTTGTACGGACACGAAGCCGCACCGGGCAGGGCGCCGCACCAATACGCGATGCCCGACGGCCCCAGCGCACTCCATCCCGAACCTTTGTTGACGTCGAAACCATTAACGATCTCGGTTACGTGACCCGACCCGTAACTGCCGAAACTGTAGCTGTCGAGCGCTCCGGTGTCGGCGTTCCCTATGAAGATAAAGTCCGCCGAATAGAGACTGAGCTGCGGTGCGGAGCCGTCGCCGAGCGGTTGCGTGATCGGCGTGCCGTAGATCTTCTTCAACTGCCCCGCGTCGGTGAACGAGGCCATCACCTTGCTCGTGAATCCGCTAGCGTAGGTGTAGCCGTCGGCACCACTCTCCGCGCTGCCGTCGCATCCTTCAATCTTACTGTTTTGAATAAAGGTCGTCGGCTTCGAGCTGGCCGTTGGACTGAACTGCTCGATCGTCGTTCCGTTGCCCGCAGTACCGGACTTGTCCTCAAAGTTGCAGACGAGCAGTTGCCCCTTCTTCAGTTTTCCCGAGCTGTCTTGAAGCACGGTCACGGCACGCGGGCCCGTGTCGCCATTAGTCGGATCGACCGTCGACCCAATCGTGACGTCTTTGGTCAGCAGTTTTAAAATAGACGTTGTGTCGGCCGGCGACGCCACCGCTGCTGCGGAGCCGGTGCCATCCGAGTTAGCGGCCGGTACACTCGAGGGCACGCCACCGGTTCCGCTGCATGCCGACGCCGTTAGCGTTAGGCCGGCTGCAAGCAGTACCGCGCGAATCTTGGAAAAGGGCATTCTAAAACCTCACTGGTCAGTGGAGCTGCAGGGAAAATTGCCTTTCGAATTAGGCTGATTAGCCCCTGCAAAGGCCGAGCGACCGCCGTCATCTTTCATCAGAAAGATCGAACAAAGAAAACCATAGTCATCCCCACCCCGATGGTAATGACGATAGCACGCGAGACCGGCTGGGAGATCTGGCGAAAAAGGCGCGCGCCACAGTACCCGCCCGCCAGTGCAAGCACTGCCATGGGCACGGCAAAGCGCCAGTCGACGATACGAGCAAGTACGAACGGCACCAATGCAACGCCGTTGATCGCCTCGGCAAGCACGTTC
>Ga0182024_10019076_pt1 | contig 12685 bp, 12 predicted proteins | sample P32metaG_FD_120480 | JGI IMG/M metagenome (GOLD analysis project Ga0182024, IMG submission 120480) | Permafrost microbial communities from Stordalen Mire, Sweden - P3-2 metaG (Illumina Assembly) | ecosystem: Environmental > Terrestrial > Soil > Wetlands > Permafrost | place: Sweden: Stordalen... | reverse complement strand
TGTTGAAATACCGCGTGACGGATGTGGGACCGTATCCGAAATCGGGGCCATATCCAGAATCACCGATGGCGTTGGAAGATGCGCAGAGGGCAATGGGGCTAGTGCGTTTTCACGCGGCGGAGTGGCACATTGATCCGCACAAGATTGGCGTGCTCGGGTTTTCGGCAGGTGGGCATCTGGTGGCAGCGATCAGCACGCACTACGCGAAGCGTTTGTATCCGACTGTCGATGCCGCCGACAAAGAAAGCTGCCGCCCGGACTTTGCGGTGCCTATCTATCCGGGACATCTGTCGCTTTCCGCGGCGGAGTGGGATGCAAAGCAAGGCACCAAAAAGTTTGTGGTCCCTCACGCGGCCAATGCCGATAAACATCTTGCGTTGAATCCCGAAATTCCTGTGACCAGCCAGACGCCACCTACGTTTTTGCTGCAGGCTGAGGATGACCACGTGGACAACGTAGACGACTCGCTGGCTTACTACATTGCGCTGAAGAAGGCTGGGGTTCCAGCGGAGATGCATTTGTACGCCCAGGGCGGGCATGCGTTTGGGCTGCGGCGCACGAAGTTTCCGATCACGGGATGGCCTCAGTTGGTGGAGACGTGGCTGGGGACGATCGGAATGATTCCGAAGTGATTCGTATTTGAATTGTGCCAGCACTGAGTGCCTGTATTTACCTGAGTAGTAATGTCAAAGTACAAGTACCATACTAGTGCGGTATACAGTTTAAAGAGTAAAGTAACCTTCTGGGCGACAGTCGAGCTACTTACCTCGGGCACCATGTCTGCTGCAGCGCCCTCGGTTGTTATAGATTTTGGAATCTTCGGCGATGAGAATTTGGATATGCGGGTTTGTGTTGCTATGATTCGCGCCGATGCCCGCCGATCCGCTGCGTTCATTGCCAAAGACCAAGGCTGCTTTTGTTGAGCCAATGGACTGCTTGCCCGTGCCAAAGTTGCCAGATGGCTCGCAATGGCTATCGAGCGGTCGCTGTGAAGGCCGACGGTGCGCTGACGCTTTATTCGCGCAACAGAAAAATCCTGAACAGGAGATTCCCATACATCGTTGAACCATTGCGCGACTTGCCGGACCTGAGTACAGTCTGACGCGGAGGCGGGAGTATGTTCCGGAGATTTCTCCCTTCAAGCAGCGGACAACCCAAGAACAAGAAGACAACCCGCCTCCAATGGGTCTTAATCATCTTCATTACAGGCATTCTCGCGGCGGCCCTTGGCTTTAACGGCTTGGCAATCGCAAACGCCGCGTTTGCCACGTCACTCCTTTATGTAGCTGCGACGAAGTATATTTTCGACTGGATCGTACGGTGGATCACACGGCATAAAACCAAACGCTCAATAGCTGCTGCCTCACCAGCGGGGAACCCACTGCCGAATGCTTTCCCCGACGGAAGTGCGGTTGTTACCCTCGTTCACGGGACTTGGGGTCAAAACTCGGTGTGGACGAAAGAAGGTTCCGTATTGCGCTGTTATCTTGGCAAGGAGCTCGTGAACCAGCTCGTTATTCGGCGGTTCTTGTGGTCTGGCGGAAACAGTGTTTCAGCAAGGTCGAACGCTGCCATCGCACTTCAAAACCATCTACGTGATGTCATAGCCGAGTACCCTCGATCTCGACACTATATAATTTCGCACAGCCACGGCGGGAACGTCGCTTTATACGCTCTTCGGGACGAGAATCTTCTTGCTAGAGTCAGTGGCCTAATCTGCTTGTCAACCCCATTTCTGTACGCGCATAAGCGCAGCCTCGGACCTTTTAAGGACGCGACCTTGGGTGTTCTCTCTTTGGTAATAGTCTTTGTCATTTGTGCCGTGCTCTCGCTTTGGCTAGCTTTTCAATTCGGCATAAGCTTGCCCGAGATTTCTTGGACGGTAATCTTTGTTTTCGGCACTGGTTTTATTTCTCTCGCCATCGCGTCGTGGCATACGTTAAGTAACCGTATCATCGCCAAGTTCACGCCGCCGCCCGTACCTCAAAGCAAACTTCTGATAATCCGAATGTCTGCTGATGAGGCGTCAGGCATTCTAACTACATCTCAATTTGGTGGGTGGGTGCTCGCACGCATGTGGTCAATGGTGAGCAATATCTGTGGGAAGGTTTCGTCCTGGCAGAACAAGTGGGCTGAAATAAGAGACCGAAATATCTGGATTTCATCGTCGGTGTGGCTGGTGGCGATGATCTTTGTAGTTGCAACTGTATGGCTCCAAACATCCGGCCCCGACGATGGGCCCGTTCTCCCCTCATTATCAAGAACCTTAGTGATAATCCTTTGCAGCCTCGTAGCAATACCAGTACTCCTTGGCTGGTTTTCATTGTTTGCGAGTGGTGTAACCGCCCTCATTTGTCTGGCGCTTGTTGTTCCACTTTCGATTGTTGCCCTGCCATTTGGTCCTGAGCTTGTTCTGGTGAGCCTCCTTACTGAGGTTTCGGCTGAAGCAACGCCGCCGGGCTTCGCACAGAGTTTACGCTTTGACTCACAATCGACCGACGGTCTGGCGCACTGTCAAGCCTATGACGATGAGCGAGTGCTGAGATGTCTGACGGATTGGATAAATGCATGGCACGATGAGTCACTGAGGCCAGGTGGGCCCGAGGCGGTGAGGCTTTGAACGCCGAGAAGATGAAGAAATGCGTCTGGGTTCGGCCCGAGACTGTGGCGCAGATCGAGTTTCTGGAATGGACAGATGCGGATCATCTGAGGCATTCGAAGTTCGTGGGCTTGCGTGAAGATATAGGGGTACCGTTCTGAATATCGGGTCGTAACAAACACGCATGACGTTAGCCCCGTTTCCACCGAACTCAAAGCGATTTTGGTTTAGGATTCGTTCTGAAATTCTACGGTACTTGCGGTGCCGCAGGTGACTGGTATAGATATTTTTGAAACCCCACGAATACCTTGCTTATGTCTTCGGGCCTACCGAGGTCGCTTATCGCGTCCGCAATCGAGTTGCGATACTTCAGGCGGAGCAACGGCGTTAACTTTTCCTGGTCGAGTTCGTCCACTCCAACCCCCACGTAGTGGGCCAAGACGAAGTCCAGAAATGCCTGCTGCTTGCTATTGAAATGCTTACTGATAGCGACTTTTGCCCGAGCAGCGCGTTCCTCGCGTGAGAGCGGCGGCATGGCGTATGCCACATACGCAAGCACGTCGAATAGGTCGCTCTTCTCGGCGTTGATGATTTTTTGCATCTCAATCAGTTGTTCGTGGCCAAAGCCCTTCTCCGCGAGTCCCTTCAAGAGCATCTTCCTAGTATCGGGGACGCTCCATAATGTGCGCAGCTCGGCCTCGTTCTTGAAGAACTCCGGTAGTTTGCCAAACAATAATTCTATGAACCGCTGTGCGGACATGGGTGTGCCGTCCTGGTGCCAGAACGTGGTGCTCATCATGTGCTGGATGGCACGTTCCTTCCCGTCGGCGAGCTTGATCTTCGCCTTCTTCTTGCAGACACACGGGCGCTGGCCACAGACCTGGCAAGACTCTTTCGGGCACTGACACGAGCTCTTCCCACACACAGGGCACGGTTGCCGCTCTGTTTCTATGCACTGGCATGGATGATAGCCACACTTCTTGCACGGTTCCGGTTCCAGCGGTTCGCCGTCCCATTCCGGGTCACTGAAATGAAGATATGCCTTCACGAAGTCGTAGATCGTGAAGTAGTCCTTGCCATCGTAAAGCCGTGTGCCGCGACCGATGATTTGCTTGAACTCAATCATGGTGTTGATCGGGCGCATTAGAACGATGTTGCGAATGTTACGCGCATCCACGCCGGTGGAGAGCTTTTGCGAGGTTGTCAAAATCGTCGGGATAGTCTTCTCGTTGTCCTGAAAATCTCGTAGGTGTTGGTTGCCGAGTTCGCCATCGTTAGCGGTGACCCGCTGGCAATAGTTTGGGTCTGTGCTCGTCTTCGTCTGGTTTATGAGATCGCGCACAGCTAGGGCATGGTCCTGCGTGGCGCAAAAGACCAGCGTTTTTTCGCTCTGGTTGATCTGCTCCATGAACAACTTCACGCGGTGCGCTTCGCGCTCCTTGATCTCTATGATCTTGTTGAAGTCGGTTTCCGTATAGCGCTTCCCGCTTTCAACTTCCCCCTCCACAACCTTGTCATCCGGCGTATAGACATACTCATCGAGCGTTGTGGAAATTTGCTTTACACGGAACGGCGTGAGGAAGCCGTCATTGATGCCTTCCTTGAGCGAGTAGATGTATACCGGATCGCCGAAGTAGACGTAGGTGTCCGCGTTCTCTTGGCGCTTTGGCGTCGCGGTTAGCCCGAGCTGAACGGCGGGAGCGAAGTAATCCATGATGCCGCGCCAATTGCTTTCATCATTTGCCCCACCGCGGTGGCACTCGTCGATCACGATGAAATCGAAGAAATCGGGCGGATACTCGCCGAAATACGGCGACGGCTTGCCGTCCTTCGGTGGACCGCTCATGAAGGTCTGGAAGATGGTGAAGAACAGGCTGGCATTCTTCGGGACCTTGCCTTTCTTGCGTATGTCCTCCGGGCTGATGCGGACCATGGCATCCTCAGGGAACGCAGAAAAGTTGTTATAGGCCTGGTCGGCGAGGTTATTGCGGTCTGCCAGGAAGAGAATGCGCGGGCGACGCGAAGGTTCGTGGCTTAAATTCCAACGACTGTAGAACAATTTCCAAGCGATCTGAAACGCGATGAACGTCTTACCCGTGCCGGTGGCGAGCGTGAGAAGGATACGCTGTCGGTTATCCGCGATGGCTTCCACTACCCGTTCGACGGCGATGTCCTGGTAGTAGCGGCTGGGATGCGAACCACCTTTGTCTTCGAATGGCACGGCGGCAAAGCGGTCGCGCCAGGCGTTTGCTTTGGCGAACGTCATGCTCCAAAGTTCATTCGGCGTGGGATAGCCCGGCGCCTCGCCTTCCTTGCCGGTCTTCATGTCGATGCCGTAGATGCCCTGCCCATTGGTAGAATAGGTGTAGCGAATCGCCATCTTTCCTGCGTAATTCTTGGCCTGCGCCACGCCCTCGGTCAGTGCTTCGTCCCACGCCTTGGCCTCGACGACTGCGAGCTTGGTGTTGCGATACTCCAGCACGTAGTCGGCAAAAAGGGGCATACCGCGTCGACCTTGGCCTTCAATGCGGCCCGGCGTTATGGGATGTGCGCGCCGGATGCGGCTGCCATCAACGACGCCCCAGCCCGCAACTTTCAACGCGGGATCAATATACTCGGCTCTTGTTTCGGCTTCGTTCATAGAATTTTTATAGTTTGCCTGCGAAAGCTTGGTGCAGCAGCGACCTCTTCAACGCCTCAAGCGCAGCGAGCTTCTGCTGGTTCAGGCTAGCGAGGCCCTGGGTCTCTTCGGAAAGGCTTTCCAGTCTTTCCACGATAAGTTTCTGTGCAGAAACACTTGGAAACGGAATAGTGACGGCTGAAAGCATTCCTTGATTCAGGCTTTTGATGTTCGTTCCCGTTCCTCCGTCGGTCAGCTGTTTTCTCGTACTTGCAGATTTCAGGAAATAGCAAAGATAACTCGGAAGCACTTCGCCTGGCTCGAGCCTAATGCGAATCGTGAACCCGGAGTGCGAAATTTTGTCGGCCACTTCACCCACTAAAAGGCATCTGCCAATCAGTCCTATGTTTCCGTTTGACCGGACGGCAAGAATGTCATCCCGTTTAAGCAAATCTATTTCGCTGAGTTTGCCATCAATCGTGACCGTGTCGAGGTCATCTAGCGGAGCAGAAAAGTTCTTTTGAAAATTCCTAACGCCCACTATTTTGATGCTCTCGCCTTTGCTGTCCTTCGTGTAGTTGATCCCGTTTCTAAAGGTCGCGATAGTTCCCAAGACCCTCTCGATCCACCCAGGGCCGCGTTGAGTGAAAATGGATTGCAGGTAACTTTCGAACAGGGCGCCGGCGTTTTGAAGATTCCTCTCGGCGTTGGCTTTGGCGGTTGCGATGTCGTCAAACGTTTCGTCGAGGATGCCCACGATCCGCCGCTGTTCGGGAATTGGTGGAAATGAAATTTTGATGGCTTTGTATGCGTAGCCATCCAAATTGCGAATGCCCGTGGAATGACTCTGCATTCCCTCGGTGACGCCGGACAGATAGGTCCAATGCAAAAACTTATGGAGAAAACGAAAATCTAGCCTGTCAGCATCAATTACGCGGAGCGCAGCAGTGAAGTTGCTGAATGAAAAGTCACCGTCCTCTTTGTCGAACAGGGCGACTCGTCCCACCGGCTGCTTCGGTCCGCCACCTGATTTTTCGAGAATGATGTCTCCAAACTGGAGACGACGCTTTTCTAGCTTCTTCGCCTCCACGTCGAGATAGGCGATGTCGGAATCATCCAGCGTTCCTTCTTTGGTAAAGTTTGTATTTCGGATGACTCCAACATTCACGAATGGTGGGTTTTCACCCTTCCACAGTCCGTTGGAGAATTGGCAGACTTCTTCAAGAGTTTTGCCTTCCCATCCCTTGTTCATAGCAACGCCTTGATGTTCTCCAGCACCTTCGCGCTCTCGGCGTCGAGCGCGGCAATTTCATCCAATATTTTCTCTGGTGTGCGGTGTTTAATTTCCTCGCCGCCGTTCGGGTTCTTCACGGAGAGATCAAAGGTATCTTTATCTATGGTCTTGGCGTCCACGCTCCAAGACTTGGGTGAGTCGGCAAAGGTCTCTTGCAACTTAACGAACTCAGTGAGGTCGTCATCGTTAAGCGGGTTTGTTTTTCCGAGATTGCGGCCTGGATTGAGTTCGTAATACCAGATTTTCCGCGTGGGCGCACCCTTCTCGAAGAAGAGCACTACGGTCTTCACGCCAGCGCCGTGGAAGGTGCCGCTGGGACAGTCGAGCACGGTGTGGAGGGTGCAGCTTTCCAAGAGCAATTTGCGCAGAATGACGGATGCGTTGTCGGTGTTCGACAGGAAGGTGTTCTTGATAACCACGCCACCGCGCCCCCTGGCCTTGAGCTTCTTGATGAAGTGCTGGAGAAACAGGAATGCCGTCTCGCCGGTGCGGATAGGAAAGTTTTGCTGCACTTCCTTGCGTTCCTTGCCGCCAAAGGGTGGATTGGCCATTACCACCTCAATGCGGTCTTTGTCCTGAATGTCGGCGAGGTTTTCGGTGAGCGTGTTGGTGTGGATGATGTTCGGCGCCTCGATGCCATGCAGGATCATGTTCATGATCGCGATGACATAGGCGAGGGACTTTTTCTCCTTGCCATAGAAAGTGCGCTCCTGAAGAACGCGGTCCTGCCCGGTGGTGCGCTTGGGGTTGGTGTGCTTCAGGTATTCGAAAGATTCGCAGAGGAATCCCGCCGAGCCAACCGCGCCATCGTAGATGCGTTCGCCGATGTGCGGCTTCACTACTTGGACGATGGCGCGGATAAGCGGGCGCGGGGTGTAATACTCGCCGCCATTGCGCCCGGCGTTGCCCATGTTCTTGATCTTGGCTTCGTAGAGATGCGAAAGCTCGTGCTTCTCAGCCTGTGAGCGGAAGCGTAGTTCGTCAATATGATCGATAATCTCGCGCAGGTTGTAGCCGCTCTGAATCTTGTTCTTGATTTCCCCAAATATTTCCCCAATCTTATATTCGATAGTGTTCGGGCCGCTCGCCTTTTGCTTGAAGCCGTGCAGGTATGGAAAAAGTTTCCCGTTCACAAAATCGCGGAGGTCGTCACCGGTTAGGGCTTTGTTGTGGTCGAGTTTGCCGTCCTTGTCCTTGGGCGCAGCCCAGCTTTCCCAGCGATAGGGCTTGTCGAGGATGTAGGTGTATTTCTTGCCCTCCAGCGCGGCCTCGGTGCTCTTGTCCTGCTCAAGATCGTCGAGGTATTTCAGAAACAGAAGCCAGGATGATTGCTCGGTGTAGTCGAGCTCGGTGGTACATCCTGCTTCTTTCCAAAGTACGTCATCAATATTTTTGAAGGCTTGTTCGAACATAGCTATTTCTAGAATCCTTTAAATATGTACTCTGTAAGTCCTTGCAGGAGGCGGCTCACGTTGCCAGCGACGATGATCGAGCCGCGCCGCAAACGCCTGTTCGCTGATTTGGTCGTCCGTCCAACTTCGGTAAGTTGGGGCATGGTTCATGGGGGCTCCCGACGACCCTCGCTTGCGAGGCCCCAGCATAACAACAATGAGGAATTTGGTAGGATAATGTTAGGGATAAGTGCCTTGATTCTAGCTGGGAAACAGTGGCCGAGGCTTTGTTCAGCTAACAACCATTGAAGGATTGCACCTCGAACCCGGCATGTTTCACGGCCAAGTGCTGCCGGGCGGATTTGTAGACGTCTCAGCGGAAGGGCCTTCAATCGAGGTGGAGGACCAGCGCGGATTCAAGAGCACCATAGGAAACGTAAGACTGACCGTCGAGCGATCCGGTCAGGAAAGATCAACCTCGGATTTATCCATAGTGCTGTTCGCAAAGGATGGAAAGGTGATCTGGTCCGCGCCGTAGACTTTCGGACGCTCGCGGTAGAGTCACGCCGCCGCTTCACACAGCAAGTTGCCCTCGATATATGAACACCTTCACGCTTGGAACAGCGTGATACCAGTGTCGGATTACGCGCAGTTGACCATCGAGGACGTAGTACTTCTCGGGTTCGCGCTCTTGAACCAGCGGCTCTGGCATTTGTCCTGACCACGGAGCACGAATCTCTGAAGAATAAGGGAACGAACCGGACTCAATCTCCTGGCGCTTGTTGAGCATGAAGGCGACAATGGCCTGGTCCTTGGGAACTGGGTAGAGGCGAAAGTCCGTGTGCGCGAAATAGCACTTATCTGTGGGAACTTCCCTGACGTACCAGGCGTCATCTCGAAAGCCGCTCTGAGGATAGTGAGCCTCGATCCAATCCGCTAGGAGCTTGCCAAGCGGTTCACCAGACTGAGCCGCTCGTTGTTCGAGTTTGTCGAGCACTGCCTTAGTGCCCTTCTTCTGCGTGAGTACAAAATGACGATGAAAGAATTCGAAAGGAATTCGAGTCTCCAAGTCTGAACTCATCACTCGCTAAGCATATCAAACTGCACGGCGCTTGATGCTCAGCGAACAGTCAAGTTACTTACCTCGGACAGTACCTCTGGTGAACCACCTCCAGTTTGAGATAGATTCCCTACCGGAGGATTCATGAGCGTACTAGCGGCAATAAGAAAAGAAAAAGGTAGAGAAGCAGTTGGCGGAGTTGCAGAATCAGTTGAGTGGTCTGGAGGCAGCCGCAAAAGCTTTGGGCGATGCGACTAACAGAGAACTGAAGGGCGTGAAGAAGCGCATCTTGTCGGCTGCTGGCAGAGCGGCGATTGTGAAGGCGGCGAAGAAGCGGTGGGCGAAGGTTAGGAAACAGGCAAAGAAGGTGCCGGGGTAATGAATCGGCTGGCGAATCGAGATAAGGGCAGTCCTCCCGCGATGGATTGGGCTACGGTTCTACTCAGCGCCCCGATGTCACCGGTGCTCCATAATTTTCCCATCATCGTCTCCACTAATTCTTAACCTCGGATATCCAACGAAATACAACTTTCGCATTGACGACCTCGATGAGCAACCCGATGTCCTGCGCCATTGCGCCTTGGACGTCTTCTGACATATTCAACACCAAGTCAACAAACAAAGCGTGCGCCTCGCCGCCTTCGATTTGGGCTCGCTCAATTGCTTTGCGTTTTTGATCGTCGGTCATTGCTACTACAATGCGGCATCCCTAATACGTTTGGGCGTACGGCAACTTTTGCGTCTCCAAAGAGATACCCTCGGAGTGCGAGCGGCGGCGAAAGCCTTAGGACACTCTGCGGAGCGCGAGGTTGTCGGCGTGAAGAAGCGCGTTCTGTCACCCGCTGGTAGAGCGGCGATTGTAGAGGCGGCAAAAAAGAGGTGGGCGAAGGTTAGGAAGAAGGCGAAGAAAGCCGTTAGCTAAAGCTAGTCTGTCGGGTGTAATATCCTATAATTAGGTGTTGCGGATAGTTGTTGCGAGCAATGCTGGGAAACTGCAAACCCACCGGAGTCATTGTGGGAACCGCAGCCCGTAATTTCTCAGCCAATTTGTCATCAGCCGTCACGAACATATAGTTCCGGTGCTGAATGAAATGGAAGGGACGGCTAGCGTCCCACACTGGAACGAGCGCATGGGGCTTTCCGTTGAATGTATAGAGAAACCGACCATTCTGTTTATTCTCAACCACCCGAACCGAAAAGTCAGTCGACTCCGGCATGAACATCACATCGATATTTCCTGCCGCAGTGCGGTAGAAAGCTGCCCCAAGTTGGCCGTCAAAAATGCCGATGCTTTTCGACGGAAGGACGCACGTCACCTCGAAACCCTGTCGGTCCAACTTCTCTCTCAATTTCATCGCTTCTTGATACGCAGGGTCCATGCGCTTCAATTCGAATGGAGCATCTTCCTGACCGCAACTAGCGTGAACACTGAGTGGGAAAAGGAAGAACACAACGGTGAGCAGTTTCATTCCAGCACCCTATCGAACCTTACCAGTCTAACCTGTACGGCCTCTACTCGCTGAGAATGACGCCACGCAAAACGTGCGAGATTTCAGTGAAGCGGTTCCGCTTCCCAGATGACACCGCTTTCGTCTGACACAGCAGCGTACTGTGGGCCTCTCGCAAGGTCCCGTACTCGGACATCGTAGCCCTTTCCGTCAGGATGGACGCTCAACCTTACTTGCCAACCAGGCAAAACCTCAGGAAGAGCAGCAAAATGCAGGCTGCCATCGTGTGAATAATAGGTTGCGAGCCATTCGTCTAGATATTTCGAATGCTTTTCTCGGAGGGTATCCCACGATACATACGACCCGCCTTCCGCGAAGTCCGCTGCTTCGGCTCCATTAATTGTTCTCAACAGTCCGAGTGCGAGGGTGTGGTCTTGCTGATCTGGCCGTTCCTGGGCAAATTGTGAAGTCGACGTACCTAGAATCAACACGAGCAATACCGCGCTCAATCCGCTCTTGTAAATGTTCATAGCCGTTCTCCCTCCTCTGAACAGATCGATCTTACTCCGTTTTTAAAAGGATGAGAGAAGACTCCGTGCCAGTCAGCATCTATGTGATCCGATTTTTGTCGGAGGACAACAATTGATGGACGTTATTGCGGTACTACAAGACGAAGCAAATAAGCTCAGGAAGCAGTTAGATACCGTGCTTCACGCGATTCATTTGCTGGGTAAGGGTAAGAACAAGAAATCTCCTATCAAACGCCGACGCATGAGCGCCGCTGGTAAAGCGAGAATTGTTGCTGCACAGAAGAAGCGTTGGGCGAAGGTTCGGGCGGCTAGGAAGAAAGCGGCCTAGATGTGGGTAGAACTCTACCCCGGCCTGCTCGTCACGTTGACCTGTCTTTTTCTGTTTGCGGGGATATTCGCGTTTCTAAGATTTAAGATTTACTCAAAAACTCCGATCTACTACTTCAATCCATCGGATTACGCGCTCTACACGACGCCGAATAACGTCCCTGAATCTTCCAAGACAGCTACGTTTGAGCCCGTGATGAAGCAGTATTTTGACCTATCCAAGGTTCTAGTCACTTTGGGCGCTGCATCAATCGCTTTTGGGGGTTTGGATTCTTTGAATGTAGGCGTCTACGAAGCAAAAATGTTCTTGGCCTACAGCATCGGATTCAATCTGGCGTTTTGTTTTTATTGTCTTTATTCCTACGAGACCTATACGCAGAACCGAGCGTTCTACGTCAGATGGAGAGTATCTCTTGTGGAAGCTCTAGGGCTTTGTGCACTGCTTTTCTTCTTTATCGGCTACGCAGTATGGGCTTTCAACTTACATCCCATCAAAACAGTTTCCCCCATCCGATAGTAAGGGTTTCCAAACCCGAATATCCGTACCTTTTCATGAATATTCTGGCGGCGTTCAAGCGCGAAGAGAAAAAACTCGAAAAGTAGATGGGTAAGTTACAGCACCAGTTGAATAGTTGTCCGATCCGCCGCGAAAGCATTAGGACATTCAGCCGCCGTCGAAGTGAAAGGCGCAAAAAAGCACGTCCTGTAGGCTGCGGGGAGAGCCGCGATTGTGAAGGCGGCGAAGAAGCGGTGGGCGAGGGTTAGGAAGCGGGCGAAGAAGGTGGAAGAGTAGTCTCAGTGCGGCATGATATTATGGAACCTAAGCGAGTATTAGATTATTTCACATCGATCCTATCGGTTATTCATCTACACTTCACACAATAGTTGCTAACTTACTGTTGACATAAATCCATCACCACTATACAAGCTTCACACCGCAAGCAATCTGTGCGGGCTCCTCTGACCGCTCTTAGCGGCCACGGGGAGGTTTGTCGCCACACGAGGCCGATTGCGATTTAGTGAAGCCGCTTGAGCCTTGGAGAAACTGCAATTGGCACAATGTAGGCCACGGGAGGAATCGTGCTGAAGAAATTCTTGCTAATGGGGTTCTTACTAGCTTCAATGTCGCTAGCCTTTAGTCCAACTTCGTCTGCCCAAACGACTAACCCGTGCTTGGCGAAAACCACGTGGTGGTTTCCAGATGCTATGCCGCCCGGATTCTTTTATTTCAGTGCGTATCCGGGAACATACGTTTATGTAATCGCGGCCTACAGATCTGTCTGTCCGCCTCCAGCCGCTCCAATAGAAATTTGCGCGCCCTGTAATACACCGGTGGCTGGGTCGGGTGGCTCTGGCGGGTCGGGTGGCTCTGGCGGGTCGGGTGGCTCTGGCGGGGCGGGTGGCTCTGGCGGGTCG
>Ga0182024_10019075_pt1 | contig 12685 bp, 14 predicted proteins | sample P32metaG_FD_120480 | JGI IMG/M metagenome (GOLD analysis project Ga0182024, IMG submission 120480) | Permafrost microbial communities from Stordalen Mire, Sweden - P3-2 metaG (Illumina Assembly) | ecosystem: Environmental > Terrestrial > Soil > Wetlands > Permafrost | place: Sweden: Stordalen... | reverse complement strand
GCTTGCCTGGATGCATGCGAACTTCACCGACCACGCGCTGGTGGCGGAGTTGGGCGACGCTCGGAGCTATGCCAGCCGGCTGTACGACTACGCCGCAACCGGTCGAGACCAAGTGCAGTGGGTGATCGATCGGCTTCGCGCCGATGCCAGTTCCCGGTCGGCGACGATCACGACCTTCGAGCCACTGCGGGACACCACCTATATCCCGTGCGTGAGCCTGCTCGACTTCTGGATCCGTGACCGACAGCTCCAAGCGATCGTCTACGCCCACTCGATCGACTTCGGGGCAAAGGGTTACGGCAATCTGGTGGAGCTCGCTTACCTGATGGAGCGCGTCGCCGAGGGCGTCAACCTCGAGGTCGGTCGGCTCGACTTCGTCGTGAAGTCGGCGCACATCTACGAACCTGACATCTCTCTGATGCGAAACGCGGTCAGCGCCCTGACGGCCTGACCTCCGGGATCGTCTGGCGCAGGCAGAGCGGGCTCAGCTCGCCCAGCTGCCCGCTTTCAGGTGTGGGTCTGATCGAGCGTCGCCAGGTGTCGCTCGATGCGTCGGTCGGGCACGAGCCAAATCAGTGCCACAACGACGTAGATGACGAGGCCAAGCCAGCGGTCGACGAAGGCCAGACCGATTCCCAGGCAATACAGCAGCGGCGAGATCTTGCCCTTGATGTCTGAGCCGATGGCAATGCGCAGCTTGGAGTCCTTGCCTTCGCCCTTGCGCAGCGCAGTCTGCAGGATGTAGTACGCGATCGCAGCAGCGAGTAGAACGATGCCGTAGAACGCGACGGGCGTCGTCGGGAAGTGGTCGTTACTCATCCACAGGGTGCTGAAGGGGACCAGCGAGAGCCAGAAGAGAAGGTTCAGGTTCGCCCACAGCGCCCCGCCCGTGACGCGCGACACTGCGGCGAGCATGTGATGATGGTTGTTCCAGTAGATGCCGAGGTAGATGAAGCTGAGCGCGTAGGCCAAGAGCGCGTGCAGCTCCCGCCCTAGCGCGTGCCACGAAGTGCCGTCCGGCGTGCGCAGCTCGAGCACCATGATCGTGATCAGAATCGCGATCACGCCGTCACTGAAAGCCTCGACACGCCCCTTTGTCACAGCGAGAGGCTATCCGGCACTGGCCGACGATCGCGACCCCTGTGCTCGATCTAAGCGTTGGGCTCTCGACCAAGGTCTGCGAGTTGATCGACGATGGCCGCCAGAGGCGCGGCGGCGTCAAGCTCATGCGTGCAGGTGCGGCGTAGAAGCGGTTCGACTTCGGCCAGGTAGCGCAGGATCAGTTCCTGCTCGTCTGAGAGCTTGCCGTATCGGTTGGTTGTCCGGTTCGCGATGCGGATGAGGAGGACTTCGGCTGGAGCGCTCAGCAGGACGATCGCGTCGAAGTGATCGTAGAAACGGCCTTGATTGGAGACCGTTCCCGAGACGTACAAAGACGGCCCCTCATCGTCCGCCAGCAGTTCCGTCATCCGGTCCTCCCGCCAGACGTATCCGCCCTCCGCATCAGACCACTCGCTCCAGCCACCGACGTCGGTGTCAACCGCGCGAAAGCCGAGCTTCGCCAGCTCGACGAGCGCGCTGGACTTCCCAGTTCCCGACATTCCGGTGAGGAGGATCCGTCGCACGTGCCGGCTTGACGTTCGTGAGCCCGCCGGTCAGCGGGCTTTCAAAATGCGGTACGCGAGATAGAAATGCCCCACGGCCACCGGCAATATGACCAGGCCCCACCAGTAGCCGGCGTCGCACGCGAACCCGGCTGCGATGAGCAGCCAAATGCCAACGGCCACGCGCAGGCCGGCGCTGGTGCGGGGCCGCCTGCGGTCAAATGCCGAGAGGAGCTGCATACCAGCATTGAACCTCCCCATACAACGACCGCATCGGCGACCGGGAGCTGCTCGTGCTACGTGGCGATGTTGAGTGGCTCGTGTGGCGCGTTCGAGGTGAGTGACGTGCCCAGTGAGGCCGCAACCACCAGTCCGATGCCGACAGCATCCCTGAGCGTGATGGTCTGGGCAAGGACGATCGCGCCCGCAAGCGCCGCGACTGCCGGCTCGAGGCTCATCAGGACCCCGAAGGTGGTTGTTGAGATTGTGCGGAGCGCCTTCAGCTCGAGTGAATAAGGGATCGCCGAGCTCAGCATGCCAACCGCCACCCCGATCGCGATGGTCCCTGGCACGAGCAGCCTGGCGGAGCCCTGAGCGACGCCGAGCGGCAGCACCACGAGCGCCGCAACGGTCATTGCCAGCGCCAAGCCGGAGCTGTCGTTGAAAGCCCTTCCGAGCCGCGCCTGCAGCAGGATGTAGCAACCCCACAGCAGGCCCGCGATCGCAGCGAGGACGAGACCTTCGAGACTGGTGCCGTGCGTAACTCCCTGGCACAGGGCGATGATCCCACCGGCCGCGAGCGCCGCCCAGACGAGGTCCCGCACCCGACGCGAACCGCCGAGGGCTACCAGCAGTGGGCCGACGAACTCAATGGTCACCGCCGTCCCCAGCGGAATGCGGCTGATGGCGTGGTAGAAGCTCAGGTTCATCCCGGCCAGCACCAGGCCCAAGGCGCAGGCCGTGACCAATTGCTTCCGAGACAGAGAGCGCAAGCGGGGGCGCGTCAGCACGAGCATCACCACGCCGGCGGACGCGAGTCTCAGTAGGCACGCGCCGCTCGCGCCCACCTGCTGGAAGATCGTCGTCGCCCATGCGGCACCGATCTGCACCGAGCTGATGCTGCCCAGTACAAGCGCCTGAACGGGCAGCCGCGGGCACCGCGGCGCACGATCGCTTCGACGACGGCCTACTCGCATGGGCTCAGGTGACGCCCGCTTGGGGGCGTCAGCGAGCTCAGCCGACTTTGATCAGGACGATCGTGTTGACGCCGAACAGAACAGCAAACAGGACCGTCCAGCGATTCAGGTTGCGCTCGACGAGGGAGCCGCCGCCGAAGGGACTGCTCCCGGTGCCACCACCACCGCCGCCGCCGCCGACACCGAAGCCGGACAGGCCCGCGTCCTTGCCGGAGTGCATCAGGACCAGGAACACCAGCATGACGCTGACGAAGACCTGGACGATGTCGAGCACGAAAGTCATCTCGGCCGCTGATGGTAGCCACTCGGAGTCCTGCTGCGCTACTCGGAGTCCGCACCGCTACGCGCAGTCCAGTCGCTAGCGGGCGTCCCGGGCCTCGTCCTCCCCGGGCTCCCGCTCCTCGGCGATCGCGTCCAACTGGTGCAGCAGCTCGATCGCCTCGGCGCGCAGCGTCGAGTCGATCGCCTCATAGTCCGCCTCGGAGAGCTTGCCGGTCTGATGGTCGAGCTCGGCATCGCGGATCTCGCGGTATTTGGCGTCGCGGGCCGCTTCGAGATCGAGCCTCTGCATCGGCTCCCATCCCCGCTCGTTGGACGGCGTCGCGGCCGCGTGGCGCAGCGGGGCGCTCACGAGCCAAACGACGCCGATCAGCAGCAGCAGGAGGATCACGTAGGCCATGGACGTGCTGGCGGGCCGGCGTGGCTAGGCGAGCTCACGCACCGCGACGCGAGCGCGCTCGGGCGACGTGCTGCGGCGCCGGGCGAACAGGCTGGCCGGGATCAGTGAGGTGAGTCCGCCGATGACGATGATCAGAGCCCCGGCCCACAGCCAGGCCACCATCGGCGAGACGATCAGCAGGAACTGCACCGGGTAGGGGCGCTTGAGGTACTGGGCGACGATGCCCTCAACCGCCCGGTCGCGGCATTGCCAGAAGTTGAGGCCCGCGGACTTGGTCCCACACAGGTTGAATGCGTCGAGCTGGTTGTTGAGCTCGGTGTTCAGCCGCGCAGCGCCGATGTGGGGGTCGTGCGTGCGATCCGCCTTGAGCGCCGAGTTGTAGAAGCCTGCGAACTCCTTGTCGCCCTTGGCGATGAGCGGCAGCAGCGGGTTCAGGTTCGCGGCCGCGACTGTCCAGATGTCGCGCAGCGGGCCGGAGTCCAGTCCGATCGTGCTGTCGGCGTTGGCGCTATCGAAGAAGCGGCCGATAAACCCGTCGGCGCCGTTCGTGGACGGGTAGAAGCTCTGCATGGTGTGCAGCCGCGTGACCTGCTTGCCGTGCTTGGTCACGTCGATGATCGCCCCGAACGACACCCGTTCTGAGGTAGCAACCGCCGTTGGCCGCACGTAGTGGAACACGTAGCCGTCATTCGAGACACTCTGCCCCGGCCTGAGTGTGGCGTTGCGCGAGTGCTGGAACGACGATGAGGCCGCGACCCCGATCAGCATCACCGCGAGCCCGAGGTGGGCTGTGTATCCGCCATAGCGGCGGCGATTGCGCCGAACCAACCCGAACAGGGCGATCGGCCACACGTCCCCCGTGGTCGCGCGGCGGGCGGCCGTGCCGCGGAAGAACTCCTGCGAGACCGTGCCGATAACGAACGCGCCGAGCCCGAACATCGCAGCGGCCAGCGGCTTGCGGCCCGCGTCGGTGAGAGCAAGTACCAGGATCGTGACGACAACCCCGAACGCGACCGGGAAGATGAAATGGCGGCGGAGGTTGGCGACGGTCGCGCGCCGCCATGAGATCAGCGGGCCGACGCCGGCAAGCAGCACCAGAATCAGCGCGAGCGGCACCACAAACGGCGTGAATGCCGGCGGTCCGACCGATACCTTGGTGCCCGTGATCGCCTCCGAGATCAGCGGGAACAGCGTGATCCAGAAGATCACGAAGGTCATCGCCACCAGTACGAGGTTCTGCAGCACGAACATCGCCTCGCGCGACAGCAGCGAGTCGATCCGATGCTCGGTCCGGAGTCCGTCACGCCGCCAGATGACGAGCCCCACGGAGCCGATGAACATGATCCCGAGCAGGATCACGAACGGCACGCCCAGCGTTGACGCCCCGAAGGCGTGGATCGAGTCGAGCACGCCCGAGCGCACAAGGAATGTGCCGAAGATCGCCAGTGTTCCCGACAGGAGCACGAGCGACACGTTCCAGACCTTCAGCATCCCGCGCTTCTCCTGGATCTGGATCGAGTGGATGAAGGCGGTGGTGATCAGCCACGGCATCAGCGCGGCATCCTCGACGGCGTCCCACCCCCAGTAGCCGCCCCAGCCCAGCTCGGTGTAGGACCAGCGCGCGCCCAGCACGATGCCGAAACCCAGGCACAGCCAGGCGGCCAGCGCAAACTTTCGGGTGTCACGAATCCACTCGGAACCGAGCTTGCCGGTGATCAGCGCGCCGACCGCGAAGGCGAACGGGATCGCCATCAGCGTGTACCCGGAGTAGAGCATCGGCGGGTGGAACATCATGCTCGGGTGCATTAGCAGCGGGTCGAGGCCTGCCCCGTTGGAGGGCGTCTGCGCGGGAGGGGTCGTCTGGAACGGGTTGGCTGCGAAGCAGGCCAGCGCTGCGAAGAAACCCTCCATGGCGAGCAGCACCGCGGCGGCATACGGGGCGATGTCGCGCAGGCGCCTGCGCGTCAAAAACAGCGCGAGGCTCGACCACAGCGAGGAGAGCGTCACCCACAGCAGCAGCGAGCCCTGCTGCGAGGACCAGGGCGCGGTGAGCTTGTAGAAGACGGGGATCGTCGTCGAGGAGGTGCTGGCGACGACCTTGAAGCTGAAGTCGTTGCGCAGGAACGCGAGCTCGAGTACGACGAACGCGACCACGCTGAGGCCGGCAAGCGCGTACACGGCCCGGCGCCCGGAGTCGACCCAGTCGCCCCGCCGGGTGCGCGCGCCGCGGATCGACGCGAAGATGCCGTAGATACAGACGCCGAGGTCGAGCAGCAGGATGGCGCGCCCGAGCTGCGCCATCAGTTGCTGAGCGCCGCCGGGCCGACGGGCACGCCGGCTGTGTTCTTGAGCGCGCCCGAGGCCGCCTGGTACTTCGACGGGCACTTCGTGGTCAGCGAGTTCTCCTGGCCGACGAACCTCCCATCCTTGTCGGTGACGTTGACCATCACCGCCCGCCCCTGGGCGAACGGGTCGGGCACGATGCCGGTGTAGGTGACCCTCACGGCCACCTCGCGGTGCGGGCCGAGGACGCTGAAGTCCGTCCTTCCGCCGTCACGGCTGATGGATCCGTTCTCGACCGTGCCGGCCAGGATGTACTGACCGCCCGGATGGGCTCTGCGAAGTAGTTGCGAGGCGTCGAGCTCGTCGCGACCGGCGCTGAAGCTGACATAGATCAGAGCGCTTGCCAGCAGCAGTGCCGCAGTCAGGGCGACCGTCAAGCGGATCGCGCGCTTGCGATTCGGGTCCATGCGAGGGCGAATTGTCCCACAGAGCCCGGGCCGACAGCCGCGTCGCCCGGTCTTACTTCAGACGCTCGCGGGCCGCCTTCGCCCAGCTCTCGGTGATCTCGCGCACGAACTTCGCCTGTGAGGCGGCGAGGTGCTGGATCCATTCGAGTTCGTCCTTCGCCGACGACTGTGAAATACCGTTCGCGATCGTCTTCAGCGCCTTCTCGTAGCTGGTGAGCGTGCTCTCCCCTGCCTCGCGGCCAACTTCAATGATCTTCTCGTTGAGCTTGCGCAGGCGCTCTGCGATGGCCTCGACCTGGGCCTCGATCTGGGCGCCGTCGGCGTTGACACGGATCCTGACGCGCGGCTTGGCCTTGCTCGCGGCGGGCTTCGCGGTCGACGCCGTCGCGGCGGTGCGTTTTGCGGCCGGCTTCGCCGCAGTCGCGCGCTTGGCGGCAGCCGACTTCGCAGTCGCGGCGGTGCGCTTTGCCGCTGGTTTGGTAGCCGTCGACTTCGCCGCAGACTTCGCGGCACTCGCCGGCTTGGCGGCAGCCGACTTCGCGGCTGCGGGCTTTGGGGCGGCCTTTGCGGGCGCGCGCTTGGCTTGGGGTTTCTTCGAGCTGGATCCGGCGGAACGGGCCTGCGGCATCGTCCACTCCTTATCTGGTGCTGTGACGCGATCGATGATGTTTGCTGGCGCGGGCACCGCTGACCCTACAGGGAGCAGCGTGCCTGTGACGCCTGGAACCCCAGGATGTCAGGGTGCCCAGCTGAGCCGTCCGCGCGCCTTCGCATGCGGAGAGAAGCGGACAGCGTCGAGGATAGCTGCGTCCGCGACCGCGAACACGACGCAACCGACACGATCCTCGCCCGCGGTGATATAGCGGTCGAAGTCGTTGACCGGCGTCCGGCAGATCCCGCGCGTGGCGAGCACCGGCGCGACCGTGCCGCCCGAGGCCTCAACCGATATGTCCCCAGTGGCCGAGCTGTCGTAGACCGATCGCGACCGCCATTCGCGTTCTCCTCGGCATGGCGGGCAAGCATAAAGCCCCGATCATCTAGCTTCCGGGCCATGTTCGAGATCCGCACTCGCTCAACCGACGGCCGCGCCCGCACCGGCACGCTGCGCCTCGCGCACGGCGACGTGCAGACGCCCGCGTTCGTTCCGTTGGCAACGCGCGGCGCCGTCAAGACGCTCGAGCCGCGCGACGTCGAGGCGCTCGGCTACGAGATGGTGCTCGGCAACACCTTCCACCTGTACCTGTCCCCCGGGCCCGAGCTCATCGACAGCTACGGCGGGCTCGGCGCGTTCATGCGCTGGACCCGGCCGATCATCACCGACTCCGGCGGCTTCCAGGTGTTTTCGATGGGCCACGGCAGTGTCGCCGAGGAGATCAAGGGCCGCGGCCGCGGCCGTGGCAGCACATCGAACGGCGCGATTCTGGAGATCGCCGAAGAGGGTGTGCGCTTCCGCTCCTACATCGACGGCAGCGAGCGCTTCATGGCGCCGGAGACTTCGATGGCGGTGCAGGCGGCGTTGCATTCGGACATCGCGCTCGTGCTCGATGAATGCACGCCGTTCCACGTGAGCCGCGACTACACGGCCCGCTCGACCGAGCGCACGCACCGCTGGCTCGAGCGCTGCCTGGACTGGCACGCGCAGCACGGCCCCCGCGACCAGGTCGTGTACGGGATCGTCCAGGGCGGCGTCGAGCGGGACCTGCGCGTCGCCTCGGCGGAGACAGTCGCCGCGAGTCGCTGCGGCGGAATCGCGATCGGCGGCTCACTCGGACAGGACAAGCCTCAGATGCACGAGGTCGTCGATTGGACCACGGCCAGCCTCGAGCAGTCCGCGCCCGAGCGCCCACGCCACCTGCTCGGGATCGGCGACATTGACGACCTGCTTATCGGTGTCGGCCTCGGGATCGACACCTTCGACTGCGCGATGCCGACCCGGCTCGCGCGCCACGGCGTCGCGATCGTGCCCGACCCGGATGCGCGCTGGCGCGTCGACCTCGCCAAGGCGAGCTTCAGGAACTCGCATGAGCCGATCCTCGAGGGCTGCCCCTGCCCGGCCTGCAGCGCCGGCTTCACGCGCGGCTACATCAACTACGCGTCGAGGGCCGGCGAGACGACCGGGCCGCGGCTGCTGACGCTCCACAACCTGAGCTACATCCAGCGGCTGATGGCCGATCTACGCGTTGCGATCGACGCCGGCACGCTCGCTGCGACGGTCGCGGCCTTCATGGCGGGAGCTGCTCCGTCGGTCCGCTAAACTTGACAGCAAGTGACTTAGATTTTATTATTCTGCTGGTAGTCAAAGTTCGACGAAATCGGAGCACCAAATGACACTAGTTCGCAGTCTTCCCGCTCGCCCGGTGTACTCACCGCAGAGCGAGATAACCCGCCTGTTCAACTCGTTTTTCGATTCGGCCACGCCATTGGCGACGGCCTTCAGCCAGCCGACCCGCAACTTCGTGCCTGCGATCGACGTGGTCGAGCACGATGGTGAGTTCCTCCTCCACGCCGACCTTCCCGGCCTGAGCGACGATGACGTCAAGGTCGAGATCCTCGACGGCGTCATGACGATCTCCGGCGAGCGCAAGCTCGAGCGCGACGAGACCGGTGACGGTTACCGCCGCATCGAGCGCGCGTCCGGCAGCTTCCAGCGCAAGCTCGCGCTGCCGAAGGGCGTCGACACCGACGCCGTCAAGGCGAGCTTTGTAAACGGCGTGCTCGAGGTTCACGTCCCCAAGCCGGCCGAGAGCAAGCCGCAGCTGGTCGAGATCGCGACCGCCGCCTAAGCTCGCCTACGGGCGAACCACGCGCCGGAAAGGCGCACCACCGACGACGCAAAAGATCGGGGCGGGTCCAGCGGGACCCGCCCCGAGTGTTAAGCGCCCTTCGCCGCCCGAGCGCCCGCCTACTTCGTGTAGTGGCTGATGATGCTCTGCACCTTGTTCACGGCGGTGTTCCAGTCGTGCGCGATGACCTTCTCGTAATGCACGTCCGACTGCGTGCTCTGGTGCAGCGCCAGCGCGACGATGATGGCGGCGACCGCGAGCACCAGCAACAGCAAGAGCGACCAGCCGACGCGGCGGGCGACACGCCTGGCACGGCCACGCTGCGGCGTGCGCTCCGGCGGCGACGCCTCCGGCTGGTGCTGCTGAGCAGGCGGGCGACGCGCCGGCACCGTGCGCGGGGTGCGAGCGGGCGCAGGACGTGCTGGTGCGGGACTGGCGGGCGGGCGCTTGGTGACGACGGTCTCTGCGGTCGCGTGGTCGCGCGGGGGCAGCATGCGCGTGGCCGCACGGCTCATCGTCATGTGACTGGTGGCCGCTTCCTCCTCGGTCCACGGCGAGATCCCGGCGGCGCCGTCGACGAGCAGCTCGGAGAGCTCAACCGCGGTACGCGGGCGCTCCTCCGCAACGATGGAGATCGACAGCGCAACCGCCTCGGAGAGGCTCGAAGGCACGCGCGGGTTCAGGCGCTGCAGCGGGATCGGCGATTCGCGCTGCTGCTTGAGCGCCAACTCCGACAGCGAGTTCGCCTCGAACGGCAACCGCCCCGACAGCAGCTGATATGAGACGACGCCGAGCGAGTAGAGGTCGGCCGGCGGGCCCGCCTCCTCCCCACGCGCCTGCTCCGGTGAGAGGTAGGCGGCGGTGCCGAGAACCGATCCGACCTGCGTGATGCTGGTCTGGCCCGTGGCGCGTGCGATCCCGAAGTCGGCGAGCTTGACGACGCCACTCTCGGAGACGAGCAGGTTGCCGGGCTTGACGTCGCGATGGACGACGCCGTGGCGGTGCGCGTAGTCCAGCCCGCGACACGCCTGGGCGACGATGTCGACCGCCTGATCGATGTCGAGGTGACCCCGGTCGCGCAGAATCTCCGCGCACGACTGGCCCGGCACGTACTCCATCACGATGAAGTGCTGGTGGGCGGCCTGGTCGAAGCCGGAGTCGAAGACCTGGACGATGTTGGGATGCACGAGCCGCGCCGCCGCCAGCGCCTCGCGGCGGAAGCGCGAGACGAATGTGGGGTCATCGGCGAGGTGCTCGGCCAGCAGCTTGACGGCGACGTGGCGCTCGAGGCGCTCGTCGATCGCAAGCAGCACCGTCGACATGCCGCCGACGCCGAGCCGGCCCTCGACCCGGTAGCGCCCGGCGATCACGGAAACGGGGCTCATCAGTTGTTGCCTCCGTTGCCGGGGATGCCGCCGTTGCCGTAACCGTTGTCGCCGTTGCCATTGCCGTTGCCGCTGGTCGTGGTGGTGGTGCCGCCGCCGCCGAGGCCCTGGCCACCGTTGGTGGATGTGTCCGTGGTCGCGGTGGTGCCCGTGCCCGTGCCCGTCGGACTCGTGCCGCCCGTCGTGCTGGTCGGCGGCGGGGTGTAGGGGTTCGTGTACGTGTTGGTCGTCGTCGTAACGGACTCGGTCGTCTGCGTCGCCGTCGTTGTCGTCTTGGCGGTCGTGGTGGTCTTCGTGCGCTTCGGCTTCGTCTGCAGGGACGACGCGCACCGCGTGCTCGTCAGCTGCTGGATCGTGCTCGCACCCTGGTTCAGGTTCTCGACCAGCGTCGAGTTGACGCCGTTCAGCGCCGCGAGCCTGCTCTCGAACCCCGAGAGGGCGCTCTCGGCGGCGTGGCAGTCGCCATCCTGCAGCGCCTGCGAGACGCTGTTCAGCTGCGCGCTCAATTGGTTCGACTGTGACTGCGACAGCAGCCGGCCGTTGCTCCCGCACCCGGCGAGTGCGGTTGCGGCGAGGCCGACAGCGGCAGCGACGAATGCCCTGTGTGAGAAGCCCATCCGCGCTCGACTTTAGCCACTGAGTCGGCTAAAGCCCGCTGCGCGGGTGCGTTAAAGCACCCAGCCGGGCGCTTTGCAAGCTATTGCCCGAAGCTTATTGCCCGAAGCTGAGGCGCTCAGCTAGGGAGTCGGGCAGCCGGGCGGCGCGAATCGCCCAGGCGGCGCCCTCGATGTCGTACTCGGTGCGCCGGTAGACGGCCGTCCAGGTCTCGGTGTCGAGCTCCATCCAGGCAGCCCTGGGGTCGCCGTCGCGCGGCTGCCCGACACTGCCGGGGTTCAACAGCCAGTGCCCGGCGCCGAGATCCAGCTCGTCGTCCGCGTGTCGGGTCTGGCCGGTCGCGCTGCCGCCCTCGAACCGGTGGAACTCAAGCGCCACGTGCGTGTGCCCGACGGCGGCGATCCGCTCGGGCTGCACGTCGAAGCCGAGCTCGGCCTGCAACGGCGAGAGCACGTACTCCCATACGGGGTCGCGCGGGCTCGCGTGGTAGAGGCTGACGACCTGGTCCTCGTCGGACGGCGCGAGCGTCTCGAGGAAGCTCCGCGTCAGTGGCGTGATGATTTCGCGCGTCCACTCCGCCGAGCGGCGAGCGGCGTCGGAGAAATCCTCGATCGACAGCGCGCCAGTCACCGCCAGGTCGTGGTTGCCGGCCAGGCAGATGTCGGCGCGCTCGCGCACCAGCGCGACGCAGGCGTCGGGATCGCCGCCGTACCCGACGAGGTCGCCGAGGCACCAGAGCGACTCGCACTCGGCGACGCGAACATGCTCAAGCACGGCCTCGAGGGCCTGCTTGTTCGCGTGTATGTCAGAGACGATCGCTACCCGCACGGCATCGGAGGTCGCGCGGACGCGTCGCTTTGGTGTTACTCCCCGCTATCCAGCGGATCGTCGCCGCCGAGTGGGCGGTCGCCGCCGAACTCGGGAAGGCTCTTGATGTTCTCGCGTGTCTGCCACTTACCGTAGTTGTCCTGCATGGCGTCGATCAGCTCGCGCATGAACTTCGGCGAGAGATTCACTCGCGTGACCACCACACCAGGAACCTCGTCGTCCTCGATCTCGTGGTCGACCCGCGCGAAGGTGATCGTGAACTCGTAATCCGAGTGGCTGACATTCGCGAAGTTCGAGTAATTGCCGGCCATCATCTCCGGCGAGAAGTGGATGTTGATCTGCCGTTCTGGTTGGTTCGGTTCGTCCATATGGCTCCTAGTATCCCATCGGTGCGAATCACCGTCGTCGCCGTCGGCCGCCTGCGGCCACCGTTCGTCGATGACGTCGCCCATTACGCCAAGCTGCTCGGCCGCTACGCGCGCCTCGAGTTGATCGAGGTTCGCGAGGACGCAGGGGTCGCCGCGCGCATCCCGGAGCGCGCTTTCGTCTCGCTGCTCGACGTGGGCGGGCAGGAGCTCGACTCCATTCAGTTCAGCGAATTCCTCGAGCAGCGCCGCGCCAGCGGCCGCGACCTCTGTTTCGTGATCGGGGGGCCGTTCGGCGGATTGGAGCTCGAGCGTGTCGACCACCGGCTGTCGCTCGGCCGCGCCACCCTCCCCCACCAGCTCGCCCGCGTGGTCGTGCTCGAGCAGATCTATCGTGGGCACAAGATCATCGCCGGCGAGCCCTACCACCATTAGCGCGAAGATTGAGCGGAGATGGCAGACCCCTACGAACCACCCCAG